>Ga0315538_1002069_pt1 | contig 11494 bp, 9 predicted proteins | sample SalMarSW160230MG_2_FD_203834 | JGI IMG/M metagenome (GOLD analysis project Ga0315538, IMG submission 203834) | Salt marsh sediment microbial communities from the Plum Island Ecosystem LTER, Massachusetts, United States - Salt Marsh Sediment SW1601-230 ...
ACCAACTTTTTAATAAAACCTCTGCATCCAATATCTTGAACAAATGGGCCGGTAGTCTAGCTCGGTTAGGACGCAGCCTTTACGAGGCTGAGGTCGCAGGTTCAAGTCTTGCCCGGCCCACCACCCTAACCACATTACAGAAAACAGGATAATCAAACAACCCAACCGTCATATTAGGAGACTATGATTAACTTACAACTTAAAAAACAGTTATAACTTTTTTTGTTTCAAGGTAAGACCGTAGACCCGTTTGCGCGCGTGCATAATTATCCAAAAATGCCTCCCAAGATTGTTTGTACTAAGATGACTCTGAACAACCCCCACCAACTCCACAGCCCAAAAATCAGTAAGACTAAATGATACCACCACTCAGCTCTACCACGCAGTATTTTGTAAACTGTGAAAAACCACATCACTACATATCCAAGATTGGGTATCACTATGTACCAGAGAAACCCGTTTCCTTTAAACAGATATATCAATCCAAGTGATGATGCAAACTCTGGGACAGTTATCAGATACAAATACATCACCAAAGGCAGTCCTGTTATTAAAGTGAAAACTGAAAAGCCCACAAATTTAAGAAGAGCAAAAACAGTTTTTTTCAGTGAATGAAGTGTGAAACGACTTTTTGAGAAGGAATATGCCGTTGCTGACGGTACTGCATGTAGTGTAGGTTTAGATGGTTTTGCAAACCACTGTGCTTTTTTGAGTAGTTTTGCGCAGTTGTGCCTTTCAGGTAAACGGTGTTCAGCACAGAAGTAGCCCCCACAATAGTTGCAGTGAAAGGTGAGAATATCTTTTTTGCCACAAATTTCACATTGATGGTGATTCATTGCACAGTTCCAGTCATATTTTTATCAAAATTACCTATAGATTTTATGGCTTTCTGCTGTAGATTTGAAATACAGCAAACTTTTTAAAAATTATTTCTTCAACAATACCGAGAACTGCACATACATTATTTCCGTATCCTGTCTCCACACTTGCCACATGCCCAGAAGTCCCCAGCATCACCCATGAAAACTCCTCTACCGCAACGTGGACAGAACCGGTTAGTTCTATTTATTTTGCTATCTAAAGAATGTTTTTTATGAATTTGGTTCAAATCATTACCTCCTAGGTTCAAGCAATTTCAGTATTTTACGCGTTTTTAGATTATTAAAATTAGCGAAACACGTGTGTAACGTGTTTTTACTAAAAAATGTTAACTGTAATGCGCGCGCATACTGAACAAAGTGTGAAGTGATTCCTTCAGAATTCGATTGAGTCATGCACTTGTTCAAATCTAATCTGAGTGCATTTTTATTTTTTCTTTTTTTGAGAACCTTCAAGAATTTTAGGATTTTCCTAATGGATATTTTGTCACTTCTCTGGGATTAGTGATTAGTTTCTCTTTAATTTCAAAAGAGTTACCACGAAATGTAATAATACCTACATGAAAGTAACGTAAATAGAATCCATTTTCAATAGCTCTCTGATAATCTTCAATTTGGTGATATGGAATACAAGCATTACCTGATTTAACTTCAATTATTTCAATTTCACCATTAACTAGTGGAATTTGTTGAGGAAGTTCTTCCTCATCAACATAGTTAATGGGTAAACCTGTTTCATAGTTCTTGTTGATTTTTGAAAGTGCCTTTCCTTTTGTAATAGTGTCGTCGGTTCGTTTTGTTTTGAAAAATATTCCATCAGTAGCAACTCCAAGAATCAACAATAATTTCAAGCAACTATCAAGTAATTTACTAGTTGGAAAGATTCCCCTACAAAGAAAGTTTTTGTTGATTTCAGAGATAATGTTTTTCCGACTATTCACATAATCAAGACGTCTAATCTCATCCATTTCATCAAGAACAGCAGTGTTACCCTTAATCAACTGTTTTTCAATCGGATTAATAGGACAAATGATACTTGCAAAGAAAACATCAGTCCAGCCATCTTTTTCTTTGAACATCGGTATCAATTCTTTTTCAAAATACACTCTAACTAAACGTTCAGTAATTTTACCCGTCCAAGCATTCAATTCGTTTGTAGGAAAACTAAATTTCAAATCAATTCCCCAAAGCTAAGCTCTGACTTTAATATACGTTAAGAAGAAGATAAAAATTAACCTGATTCTATATTGCACGTGCTATAGATTTTATGACTTTATGCTGTGGATTCGAAATATGGCAAAAAACAACAATGCGCGCGAGTCGAAATGTCAACGCACAACGCTTTCGACAACAATATTGCCAAAGTTTCTTGCCCATATGTCTCCTGTCCAAGTTTCGATTCTGTGCAGCGTGGAGCCTGTTGGCATCTCGTAAGTGAATAATTTCGAGTCACTTCCGTACAGTTTTATGGTTACTGTTGCTGTGGATAGAGCGTTATACAGCGTTATGTCAGCAGTGTAAGTTTGAGATAAGCCCACTTGCCCATACGTCAAGCTATAATTTAAGATGTAGATGCCGTCAGTGTTTGTAGTATTATATTTGTTATTAAGTTGGAGTAACATTTCAGAAATCACTGTGGTTTGGTCATTCACTTGGGCGTTGAGAGTGTTAATCTGAGAATTGAGTTGGGTTATCTGAGAGTTCAAGGAGTCAACTTGGTTTTGAAGATTCGTATTTTGGGAACTTAAAGAATTACTTTGATTTTGAAGACTACTGAGTTGGGAGTTTAGAGAGGCAATAGTTGAAGTGTAAGATTCAATCTGAGAGTTCAAGGACTCAACTTGCTCACTAAGACTTATGATGTTGGAATTTTTGTTGTTCAAAGTTAATTCATAGTCTAATTTTATTACAACCAATGCTGCTACTAAAACAATGCATATGACTCCGATTCCAATCGCTATGTTTCTGTTTACAACCTTTCTTTCCCCCATTTTTAAAACACCAAAATTAAAGGTTAGCGCGCGCATTTCATTTCTTTCTCTAACTTGAGTTTATAAGATTTGGGGGTTAAATTTTAACCCCAAACCCAAACGTGCTTACTTGTTCACGCGTATACTTTTATTCTCCCTAATTCTTACTCCTGCTCACTTTTTCGCTCTCTTACTCACTCCCCCTCACGTGCAAAACCCGCACGCACGCGCACGCACGCACACAAAAACACACATAAAACGCTGAAGCGCTAATCTGGAAAAATATTTTGGGTACAATTTAAAACAATTGACCATTTCAACAAGTTATGAATACAATAAGTTATATAAAAAGAATAGAAAAACAATCAAAGCAAATTTGTTAGTTTTTTAGAGCTACTGAAGAAATCTCTTACTTCCTTGACGTGTCTTTTATACATCCCTACCAATCTCAGGGGATCAGTGTTTTCAATAAAGAATGCAGGAAAAGTCTCTAAAACTTCTTCCACAGTTCTACAGCTACTCAGTTTCTTACTGAAATCTAATAGTTCAAGGATTACTCTTCTTCCATAAGGATCGATTTTGTCGAAGTCTCCAAGAATGTCTGTAGCATAAGATGCATCAAATCTAGATAAAGAGGCTTTGCTGAGTGATATTCTCCTTATTATACATGGGAGACAAACTCCACAATGCCACGTCTTTGAGACTGCCACACCAGACATTATGAGAGACAGCAATTTAGAACATGAAATGGTATTTTTAATCAAAGGGGAAAATTCTTTGGCTTTAAGCAATATTGCTACTTCAGTTTTTGTTTTTTCCTGAAATGGATTCAAGACTTCAAATTTCGTAGCGAACATAGTTTCCACAAAATCAGCATACATGTCTAAGAAAACTGGGTAGGCTGTACGAGTGTTTAGAAATATCCGCGAGTTTGAAATTGGTATATTGAGTGCCATGATTCCATTTTCAAACATATTTAGTCTTTTTATTCCTTTGGTTAAAGCAAAAACAGAGCCGATTGTAAGGTAAAGGAAGGACCTTAATCTTTGGGAAGATTCTTTGTTTTTCAGATCTGTTCCAACTGGTACAGCATTAATTTGGTAAAACTCCAAGTTTTCGCTAAAAATAGATACTAGCTTATCTGCTAACGTTTTTTGAATATGTGAAATCTTGGTTTGGGGGGATGAATGCGTCACCAAAATGGATTTTATATCATTTTCTTTAAGCCAGGCTACACCTGCTAAACTATCAATACCCCCCGAAAATAAGCTGACAACCCATTCACTTTCTTTAGTGGGAAATTTGAACTTTCTTTTTGAAGATTTCCCTTGAACAAAATTGAACACTATGTTGTCTCCCGATAAAGTGTAGAGAAGACCTTCTAACTTTTGTTTATGTGAATTCCACAAAGCTAAATCAGAAACGGATGTCAATATCCGTATTGTTCTATTAGGTTGTTTATCCCTTCGTTTAAAATTGCAGTCAGCAATAAAAACAGTTAAGGCTATTTTATAGAAATCTTTCACCAACGAGTGTAAACTCTTGTCAAGAAATTCTTCTAATCGATCAAAACGTGCTTGAAAATTCATTTTTTTACCTGCATAGCGAATACGGATTGTTTTGTCATGTGTTTGAAAAGAGGGCATAACACGTTTAGTGTATTTGTCAACAACTATTGCGTCAATTGTTTTCCTCTTTCCCATTATCAGTCCCTCCTTCCAACTTGGGACATTATGTGTTCAAACTCGTCAGAAATTATTCGGGCAACTTTTGGATTCTTAGGAGGAAAACTATCTATTTTATCAATCAGATTAGTCCTCTTTAATTCCTCAACGACTCTTTTTGCACCAATGTTACATTCTTTCCTAAGTTTATCTTCGAAACTTTTGATTTCTTCAGAACTATAGAGCTTTTTTTGATGAGTTGTATAGTAGCTTAAGCTTAGGTCATCCTCACCACGCATTTTGGAGTGGAGAAAATATTGGATTAATTCGTAGAGATAATTGGTCAAAAAAAGTTGGAGGAAGCCTTCTTTGCCATAACGATTGAGGAACTCTTTAACATTCTCATCGACTTTGTTGAGCTTTTTTGTCATAGCTCTTCCTCCAAGGCTTTTACCCCTTTGGACAAAATCGAGGAAAATGTTTTCTTAAACGCCTTCTCTGCAATCTGACCGTATGGCGACCCAGCAAATTCTGGACCTAATTTATTTGACGTTACTTTCCATAGTTCGTGTGAAACACTTGGAACTATATAATTTGTCGAAATTTCAAGGGCTTTTATTGTGATAGCTGACTCCAGTCCTTTTTCTTTTGTAAGCTTAACAAAACTGATGCCTTCAGAGGCTGCCAAAACAACAGGAAATCCAACAAAACCTGAAGGAATAAATCCGATTGCGGCTGACAAAGTAAATTGTAAAATATTGGCTGGAATTCGAAATGGAGCCCTGAGACTCCCAGCCACTTTTTTAAATCCTTTTGTCGTTGGGACAGTGTTTGACCCAGATGTACCCATTTTTTAATCGCCTTCATATGCATTTTTATGAGTATTATCAAATTCTTTAATGAAGTCCTCTATCATTTTATCTCCCACGATTTTTTCACCAAATTTGAAAATCTTTTTTAAATCAATTAATTTCTTGTAGGGTATCGGAAGTTTGTGTGCCCATAAAGCAAACTTACTTAATGCGGTTGCTTCCATGCAAACTAATTCAACATTTGTCGCATTGTGCACGTTATTTCTTCTCAATTCAACATCTCCCCCGAAACAAGAACTCACTACAATAAAATACCTAAGTTCACATCTATATTTAATATTTATTTCCGCTTTTTTGTCATTAATGTAGCTAATTATTGCTCGCTCATCGTCTATTGGCATTTTATATTTTTCTTTCTTGGTCGATTTGCAGTCGTATAAAAGAGCAAAAGGTTGTTGGTTCGAGATAATGACTATTCCTTCAGGTTCATCATGAAATTTTTTTTCACGTCCAAGTTGCTTTGTTTCAAACATAAAAGCATAAAAAAATGTAGCAAAAACGGCGTCTTCCATTATTTCCCAAGCCTTAAAACGACCATTAAGAGTATCTTTAATATCTTTAGGAATTTTTCTTTGGGATAACTCAGGGATTGCTTCTATGAGACGTTTTGGTGAAAGAACATCCAAAGAATTTTTAATTTCTTTTGTTTCTTCAACCGATAATGAACTTTTTAGTAATTCTTTTTCAAGTCGTTTTCCACCAACATAATCTACCTTGAGCAGAATTAGCGTATTTTGAATTTCTCTTTCAAGATCCTTAAAATCATCTGCGTAAAACAACGCTAATTTCAAAGCTAAAACATTTTTCCCGAATTTTGCAAAACTTTCTATAGATTCTGTACTTATAGGACTCTGAGCAATCTCAACTGCCATCTTGATGGCTGTATCAAATGGTGAAGGTTGCGGTAGAAAACCTACCAAATTAACCGCATGATCATATGGATAATATCCAGATACCTGATAACCAATACTTTTCAACACTTGAAGAGCCTTTTCTTTTATATCCATAGTCTTTTTCAATCTTATCTCATCTACAAAGTGAATGTTGTCCAAGTTGATCCTCTACTTGGATTGTATGGAACAGGTACTTCTAGAGGTTTTATATTATCAAAAATCCACCCAAATTTTTCCCAATTTTTGTTCTTAATAGCTCGATCAACCTGTTCAACTGGTTCACCAATAGGCTCATTTAATGTTACGATTTCTTTTCCAAAGAATTTAATTATGATAGGATCACCCCTAGAAAATTCAAGGTCAGAATTAGTTACATAGAAGGAGTTTACTAACTCCGCTGTACCAATTACCACCCCTCTTGGCATTCTCTGAGATAAAGAATTAAGTTCTTTACTTGAAGTGATCATTGGATCACTTTTTGACGCAGCAATTCCAATAATTCCCCTCTTTGTAGTGTCATAATCTCGAAATTCCCATCTCTTCTTTCCAAATACTATCAACGAAGCGTATGGCTCTCTTATTAACAAACAATCAATTTGAGCCAAATTTCTCACATCCTTTCTTTCACCGCTCAGTAGTTAAATAATTTTTGTCAACCAAAAAAATAATGCTGAACCCCAGACAGTTCTGTCAATATTGTATTGTCCTTTAACATTCTCATCGAAAAGGTGTTCTTGGATTCCATTCCTTCCTTTCGTGCCTAAGAAATTTAGCTAACAATAGTGCCTCTTCGTTAATTAAAGTGTCAAGGGTTTGTTTTTTTTCCATGTCGTATTCTTGGAATTTCAACTTCTGTTTCAAAAAAAGTTTAGCGCGTTTACCCGCCACTTGACGTTGGTAAGTAGCAACTCAAACGGTGAAACAGGTATTTGGTCACGCTGGAACATGGTTCGCTCAGCCTAAACAGCCGAGAGCTAATTCGCTCGGCAACCTCGGCACTCGCAAAAAAACCTACAACTTTAATGAATTTTCAGAGAATTGTGCAATCGAGAAGTTGAAATTTCAAGAATAAAAGTTAGAAAGAGACAAACTTTTGAGACTTTGATCAACGAAGAAGCTCTTTTGTTAGCTAAGTTTCTGAGGAATGAAAAAAGAGTGGAATCCACGAATGCCTTTTACTACGTGATCTATCTTAATATCAAAGTTGCAATACGTTTGTGTTTGGATAGGTTGAGTGTGAAAAGTTTTAGAGCATCAGTTTTGAAACTGCATCGTCAATTTCGGACATAATTGGAATGGCTTTTTTTATTTTAGTACGAGACATAATGGGTAACTTATCTGCCTCGATTGCTGCCTTTTGACCTAATTTGGCAATTTTTAGGTGAAGGTCATTTTGATCATTGAATTTTGGAATATTAAACTCAAAAGGTAAACGACAAATGTGACGCGGTCCAAATTTCCCTTTTGGTTGGTGATCTTTTATTAGTTTATTCATAACATTTGAATTCAGAATTGTCACAAGATAATTTGCTTCATCTAAATCATTTGTTGCATACCAAAATGTTGTATAATCAGCTATGAAACCATTAGCTTTAATTTTGTTTTTTCCAACCTTAAACTTTAGCTTTTTTGAAATATCAACTACTGCTGCAGCAATATGTGACCCCGACCCAGTGTAAATAACATAATACGGATTATGGCTTTTCTGAAGAATTAGTTTACCATGGTAATTTACATAGTCTAAAGCATTTGGAAAATTTTTCAGTGATGTTCCAGTAGCATTTTCCTTCCAAGCGTTTTGGGCTGCATCTAACCATTTTGCCATGTTAAATTTGCCATCATCCCTAAGATCTACTTCGTTCATTATTTGCCATGAAAATCCTTTTCTCGTTAATGGCAAAACTACAGGCAAGAAATTCGGTTTGAAGGGTAATATTGTCCGACCCGTCATAGTAGCAAAAACAAACTCGCTTTCAATTGGTCCCTTTATTAATACATTTTTCCACGGTTCTTTTGCTAAAGGAAGTACTAGACTTTTTGCCAAGGGATTTTCTGGATTTGGACCAAATCTACCTTCAACGAAATCGATAAACCATAATGTTCGAGGAACAATACAGGCACCTTCAAGAATGTTGCTGTGATAGGAACTTGTTTTTTGTAGAATTTCAGGGGGATTGTATGAATCCTTTTTAAATGTAAGGAAGGATTTAGCAGGAAGAAACCTAAGATTCTTTTCAGGAAGGGATCCAGAAAGTAATAATGCGTTTACTGGATATTTTGTCTTTTCTCCTTTCTTAGCAATTATTGTGCATGAATCTACTCCAAATAAAGGTTCAACTCTTATGTTGCCTTTCCCAAAATCGAGTATCTTCATTATTTTCATTTGTGGTTTAATCTGTTTTTTGAATCCCTGATGTTGTTTTGCTCCCGTTAGCACGCTCCTTGGCATTACAAAGGCAAGTACTCCATTTTCTTTCAAATACATGTCAGCGCTTTTCACATAAAAGACAGTGGAAGTGTCTAATTGAGTGAAAAGATCAGTTTGTTTGCTATTAAGCAGTTGATATTTGAAGGAAATCGTCTTTATATAATGTTTGTAAATCGGATTTTCAATATATCGTAAGGAAACCCAAGGAGGATTACCAACAACTAAATCAAATTGCATTTTTTTCAATCTTAATGGAGCATATATGTTTCGCATCATGAAAATCCAGATCGAGTCTCGATTAGTATCAATTAAATCAATCAACGTATCCAATGTTTGAGTGAGAATTGGAGCAAAATTCTTAACAAGTCTTTTTTTAGCAAAAATTTTTTTGGCTTGTAATTTGGATATCTTTTTACCACGATATTCTGAAAGCAGATTTCCTACAATTACCAACAATTTTCCGAGTTTGTTATCGTCTAGAGCAATATCCAGTGGTAAATTAATTTGAGTTTTTTCATCCACATCGATAGCTAAAATGGATATTCCTGAAACGAGTTCTTTCCGTACCCTAGGAAGTTTAACTGAGTCAGCCATATAAATTGGAATAGAAATAGGTCCCTTCCGTTTTTCTACTAGCTTTCCTAACGCTAGCAGATAGTTTGCTCTCGCTATGACAACCGCTATCGGATTTAGGTCAACACCAAAGACATTATCAAGAATTTCATCCAGGTTACATTTTCGTTCTTTTAGAATTGATATTGCATTAGTAATGAACGTCCCTGAACCACAAGCGGGATCTAATATTGAGAGACAAGTTTTTTTGCTTGGTGGATCAATAATGGCAAGTGCTTCGTCTAGAGTTAACCTCGCTAACCATTCGGGAGTGTAATATTCCCCAATTCTGTGCCGATCTGCTTCCTTGACAATGTCTTGGTAAATTTCTTTGAAAATATCTTCATCAATTTCTTGAAGATCATAACTATCAAGAGCATCTGTTAAGATCTCAATATATGGTCGGAATTGTGCCCAAAAGAGAGGAGTTAATATCCATGAGAAAAAATCTTCTTCAATTATCTTAATTCCTTGAGACTCGAAAAGCTTCCCATTTAGGCTCTCTAAAACTGGAGGATTTCCCTTAACTAAGTATTTTGCGAGTAATAATCTCACTAGCATCATAAGATAAGTCTGTGAGACAAATGCAGTCTCTGCTGGAGCAGCTCCATAAACTAGCTGCATGTTTCTTGACCAAAGTTTGAGTTTCAAAGGTTCTTTTAGTCCTTTAAAAAGTTTGTAAAGCCCCTCGGTCACTTTCTCAAAAACTATGGAGCCTGGTCCAAATTTCATATTGAGATCAATTGCGGTAGGTATCTTTTTTTCAGAAAACAGGTATGTATCTAAAAATCCAATAGCTTTATCATAATGAACTGTTGTAAAATCAATTTCTCGAATTTCTCGAGGATCTTCTTTCATACTGAAAACTTTGAAAGTCTTTCCATCAGTGATTATACAGTGACCTATTTTTTCACCTTTTTTTCTCAATATTGTAGTATATCGAGTGATTTCTTCAAGTCCAACCTTCAACTCCTTAGACAAGTTTATTTTAAACTCAATTATCGTTTTTCCAAGACGAAAATCCATTCGTCCTTTCAATGCAAGTATTCCCCCACTCTTGATATATTGTTCAACATTGGGGACGATATCGTAGCTCGAAACCCCAAAAATTGAATTAAGAAATTCAGAGAATGCTATTAGTTTTCCTGCATGAGTGTTTGCTACTTCGGTTGCTTGCAGATAATTTTCAAATTCGTTTTCAAAGGACAAAATATATCACTCAAGTTTTGGAAGTTCTTTTTAGATTATCTAGTTCTTTGGTTTTAAATTTTGTACTTAGTCTATTACGTTATGCACTCAAATCTATTCTAGAAATTATTTAACTAATATGGACTAATAGCGCGCGCGTGTGTTTTTGTTGAGAGAGAGTTAGATAGAGAGAGGTAGAGAGAGGGAGTTAGAGAGAGAACGTTTGGGTTTGGGGTTAAAATTTAACCTTCTCTCTCTCGTACTTGCTCGTGTGTACCCGTGCGTGCGTGTGCCCCTTCACACCCTCTCGCTCGCTCTCCCCCTATATAAAAGAACAAAAGTTTAACTGTCTTAAACTCCATGATTGTTCGCGTGCACGAACGTGTTACAATAACTTATTTAAAGTCAATGAATTCAAATTATGTTTTTACTTGTTTCGCACACGAATCCTGAAAAAGGGATAAACCCATTTAAAATCAAATAATTAAACAGCCTAGCGTGAAGTAGACGGTTATGTACTGTTACCTCTTTCAGCTAGCTTTGTCTTCGTGTATTTGCGGCTTGACGAAGATTAGGACAGTTATCAGCCCTATTAAGCCGAGCAAAGAGCTCAGGAAGTAGGGTATAGCATAACCAGGTATAGAGAATCCTGCCAAGTTGAAAGTTTCAGCTACGTAGGTGAAGTAAAGATAGGTTCCTATTACGGGAAAAGTGACGTCTCCAACCATATACGCTGTTTGATAAAACCCGAAGTACTGGCCCCTGTGTTCGGAAGGTGCAATATCCGCCTTTAGGGCATCAGTCGCTGGCCTACTTATACTGAATCCAGCCTTACGAAAGAGGTGGCATAAAGCAGTCATGTTGAAGCTCGGCATGAGAGGAAGAAGGAAACCCATGACGCGCCCAATACCTTCGCCGAGGGCTAGCACAGGTTTCCTGCCTAAATAATCTGAAATGCGGCCTGCAACCCAGCTTGCTCCGAAGCCAAT
>Ga0315538_1002072_pt1 | contig 11479 bp, 8 predicted proteins | sample SalMarSW160230MG_2_FD_203834 | JGI IMG/M metagenome (GOLD analysis project Ga0315538, IMG submission 203834) | Salt marsh sediment microbial communities from the Plum Island Ecosystem LTER, Massachusetts, United States - Salt Marsh Sediment SW1601-230 ...
GGTAGGCTTCGTCAAGCCCTAAAGGCTCAATATGGGGAGAAAAATCGCCTAGAATCTTCATAAACTTAGCCGACGCATCTTTATAGAGAGAGAAGTTAGCCCGTATGAAAATTGCCTGGGGACAAAGACGGCGTGCCTTGGATGAGGGCATACCGGCGTGGATGCCGAAAGGTCGCGCTTCGTAGGAAGCAGAGGCAACTACGCCGCGGCGCTCAGGGTCTCCGCCGACGATTACCGGTTTTCCCTTTAGCTTCGGGTTAAGCACCTGCTCCACAGAAACGAAGAAGGCATCCAAATCAATATGAAAGATACAGCGAGCCATGAAACAGCATATAAACTAGCACACAGAGCTGATAAAGCCAACTTTTCTCGGATTGTAATCCAACTTTTCATCGGTTTGTTATCCAACATTTCTGACGATTGTGCAATTTCGTCCCCGAACAAGAGTTCAGTTTTGGGAAATTTGAAAGAACAATCCTGCCCTTCTTTATGTACCAGGCCTGGGAACCAGAAGGAAATTACACAATAACGTGGATCTCTCGTAGTAGGGAACTAAACGATGGTAGTTCAGTCAAGGTTGACTACTTAACTTCTTTTGCTTCTTCCACTCATCGCTGGTTCCAAAATCAGGGAGCATATAGTTTCCGACAACCCTGAATGGCTGGTAATTGTCTGCATGAAGGTGGAAGAGGTTTGGCCACGGGAGCAATTTGTGATCGTAGAGTGCTGGTTGATAAGAGTAGAGGAGCAGCAAGAACAATCCAGCTAAGGCGTCTAACAAGTTCTCGAGCTTTGCCTCTGTGAAGTACTTGGTCCGTTCGTGTTTTACATTGTTGTAGCTTTGCCACCAAGCCGGATTTTTGTCCAATTGCCAATCTTTCCATGGTTGAAACTCTAGACCATAACGCGGAATTACGGCCTTGAAAGTGGGGAATTTTGGATATTTCTCAGTTATAACTATGCGGTAGTTGTCGATGTTCTCTCTCTTCTCATGTGGCGCGATTTGTGCGCACAAAGCCTTTGCAACGACATCTATTTCGGAACATGTGCTAAGGTAGAGATGGACAAACTCTATGGAATAACTAGAAAAGTTTGCAGACTCGAGGGCTACGAAACGCGCTGCTTGCTCAAGGTCTGCATCTAATGCAAGAAAGTATTCCCAGTGTGGGTAGTTCACTCTAGCTCCCCGCTCCTTAAGATCAGATTTTAGTTACATCTCATTTGCCCTAGATATTATACTACACAAGTGTTAGTGGCGCGAGAACACAATCGGGTATTCAGTAATGTATGGTTGATCCAAGCATACCGGTACCAAAGCTGGGTATTGCACGATTTAGCGTTTTGTGACTCACCAACCGGACGGTATATTTTGGACACCGCAACCTATTGATAATTCCTTCACTAGTGATACAATAGCACTTTGAGGGTCATATACGTGAAAAGAATTAGCAGCTTTTTGATTGTGGTAGCCTTAATTGCCGGGATGGTAGGCTGCGCTGGTGGTGAATCTTATGCCCTCGCTATCGCCAGCACTGCTGGAGGCTCGGTAACCACCCCTGGAGAAGGGATATTTACCTATGACGAGGGAACAGTGGTCAACCTGACGGCGGAGGCTGAGGAGGGTTATCAATTTGTCAACTGGACTGGCAATGTGAGCACCATTGCAAATGTCAACGCCACCGTAACCACCATCACCATGAACGGAGACTACTTTATCACCGCCAACTTTGCTTTGGCAATATGGGATTGGTATGACTTGGATGCCATGAGAAACAACCTGGGCGGCCATTACATTCTGATGAACGACCTTGATTCCACCACGGCCGGTTATGAGGAGCTGGCGAATCCGACAGTCAATGGGGGAAAAGGTTGGCAGCCAATTGCAAGTCTTGATGTTGACCTCGTCGAACCTGTTGACCCATTTACTGGCACTTTCGATGGTCAGGGATATGAGATACGTGACCTGTTTGTTGACCGACCTGACGAGAGTTGTGTGGGACTCTTTAGTTTCGTTGATGAGGTAGGGCGCATCGAAGATATCGGCGTGGTGAACGTCACTGTGACTGGCAGTACCTGGGTTGGCGGTCCGGTGGGATTTAATCGTGGCACTGTGAGCAACTCCTATTCCACGGGCAGCGTGACTGGCTATGCGTGTGTTGGCGGTCTGGTGGGAGACAATTGTGGCACTGTGAGCGACTCCTACGCCACAGGTAGCGTGACTGGCAGTGACTCTGTTGGCGGTCTGGTGGGATGGAATGATTTGGAAGGCACTGTAAGCAAGTCCTATTCCATTGGCAATGTGACCGGCCTTGACGACGTTGGTGGTCTGGTGGGATGGAATTATGGCACTGTGAGCAACTCCTACTATAACTATGATGAGGTTCTGATTAATGGAGAGAGCATAATTACTATCGGAGCTTTGTTCGGTGAGGACTTTGACCAATGGCTTGCTAATGATAAGTTTCTAGATGTCAATGAAAGGCTTTCTCAAGAGAATGGGTATTATGTGGTAAATAATGTCGGTGATTTCAAAGAGCTGCTCGTCTTTGGTCAGGGTAATTCATTGAAATTTAGATTGGAAAACAACTTGGATTTAGCTACTGAACCCAACTTCTACATCCCTTATCTTGCCGGAGAGTTTGATGGAAATGGTCACAAAGTCTCGAATTTGAGCTTCAATTTTGATTTTGTTTCGTACGTGGGATCATTCGGATACCTTGCTTTTGGGGGAGAAGTCACTCAGGTGAGTGTCGAGAACGTAAACATAACTGGCTATTACTTTGTTGGTGGTCTGGTGGGATATAATAATAATGGCACTGTGAGCGACTCCTACACCACAGGCAGCGTGACTGGCCATGCGCTTGTTGGTGGTCTGTTGGGAGAGAATTGGGGAACTGTGAGCAACTCCTATTCCACCGGCGACATGACCGGTGGCAATTTTACCGGCGGTCTGGTGGGATTTAATCGTGGCACTGTGAGCAACTCCTATTCCACCGGCAATGTCAGTGGCGATTGGTATGTTGGCGGTCTGGTGGGATATAATAATAATGGCACTGTGAGCGACTCCTACGCCACAGGCAGCGTGACTGGCAATCGGAATGTTGGCGGTCTGGTGGGATGTAATGGAGGGGAAGGCACTGTGAGCAACTCCTATTCCACCGGCAACGTGACCGGCCTTGACGACGTTGGTGGGCTGGTGGGACTGAATTTTGCTGCTGTGAGCAACTCCTATTCCACGGGTAGAGTGACTGGCGGAGCATGGGTTGGCGGCCTGGTGGGACAGAATGCGTTTGGCACTGTGAGCAACTCCTTCTGGGACACCCAAACCAGCGGACAAGCTACTTCTCATGGCGGGACGGGCAGGACCACAGAACAAATGCAGGACATCACAACTTTCTCAGGTGCTTCCTGGGATATAGTCGCAGTCGGCGGTCCTGGCGAGCGCAATCCCACGTATATCTGGAATATCGTGGACGATGTGACCTATCCATTCCTGAGCTGGCAGCCCGTTATTTAGTGCAACCGGAATTCAGGCAGTTGGTCAAGAACCACAATATACCTGAGGGTGAATTGCACATTTGCCTGTTTTATTAACTCACTACACAAGCTATCGCAGGGTGCTTTTTATTGTCGCGAAGCTGGTTAGTTAGTCAGTTTTGGAGGCAAATTCTTTCACCCTTCTCTCAAACACCCCTCTCTCCAAAAGCACCCTTCTCTGGCATTTGAGGCATTTAAGGCCGATGTCGACGCCCACTCTCACCACTTCCCATTCATAGCTGCCGCAGGGGTGTGCTTTGCGCAGCCGGACTATGTCACCGAGCTTTATTTCTATGGTCATTGATTTGGTTGCGGATTTTTTCAGCCATGTTTCTAGCCGCCTGGGCAAAGTCCTTTTCCTTGGAGGCATAAAGAATTTGTCTGGATACATTGATAATCGCCTTCTCGCCCCGGGCATCCACTCCGTAGCCAACTGCTGAAGCCAGGTCTCCTCCCTGAGCGCCAATGCCGGGGATAAGCAAGCACATTTCGGGGCAAATTGAGCGGACTTTCTTTAATTCTTCAGGATAGGTAGCCCCGACCACCAGGCCGATATTGCCATAAGTATTCCATTCTCTGGCTTTTTGAGCCACTGCTTCGTATAGTGGCAGGCCATTGGTGGAAAGGTCCTGGAAATCTGCGGCTCCCTTGTTTGAAGTTCGGCACAGGATAAATACCCCTTTGTCCTGGTGGTTAATGAAGGGCTCTATGGAATCGTAGCCGAGGTAGGGATTGACGGTAGCGGCATCGAAGCCCAGAACCGAGAAGAGAGCCCTGGCATAAGCCCTGGCGGTGTTACCGATATCGCCGCGTTTGGCATCACCAATTACAGGAATATCGCCGGGTATATATTTAACGGTCTTCTCCAGGATATCAAGCCCTTCGGTCCCTAAGGCTTCATAGAAAGCCAGATTGGGCTTATAGGCGCAGACCAGGTCGGAGGTGGCTTCGATAATGGCTTTGTTGAATTGTAGAACGTCTACCCCGGGCATAAGCTCCGGGTCGGGGTCAAGTCCGATGCAAAGCCAGCTTTTGTTTTTTCGGCTGGCATTAAGCAGTTTATCGGTGAATTTCATTACCGTAACCTAGATAATATCAGGAGATGTGGATAAATTAAAGCTCGGTCAACATTCTACTATGCTAAAAGGTTATTGCGCAGATTAGCTCTTGTAACGGCTTCGCGGGATTGCTGCGCACCTTTCAGGTGATGGCAAGAAATTAGTAGTCAGTAGCCAGTAGTCAGAATTAGGCATTCAGCGGTCAACACGATTGTACGACCTTAAAAGGTCGCACTACAATCGTGTTTGGGCCTTAGTCAATGAGATTGCCACGCCCCGACAAGTCGGGGCTCGCAATGACAAAAGAGAGGTGGCTCGGAATGACAGTGCTCTTTGCCTTTATTCGTGTCAAGGGCTACAATAAGGGCATGCGGGACCTGATTTCCGATGCCTTGAAAGGCCATGGTGCCGACTATGTCGAAATCCATTTTGAAGAGAGCCAGGCTACCAGCATTGTCTACAGGGGGGAGAGGCTGGAGGAGATAAGCAGGGCTCGTAATTCGGGTGGCAATATTCGTGCTTTAGTCCAGGGTAGCTGGGGATTCGTCAGCTTTAATCGCTTGGATGGGTTGAGGGAGAAAGTGGCTCTGGCGCTGGAGGAGGCAAGGTTGGCAAGCAGGGAACCATTGAAGCTTTTCCCAATGGAGCCTGTAGTGGAGACGGTGGTGCCACAATTGGAGAAAGGTTCCACGGCTATGCCGTTAGCAGCGAAGAAAGAGCTTTTAGATAGCTATAATGATATTATGTTAAGCAGCCCAAAAATTCAAAGCACAAGAATCAACTATCGCGATGGCAGAAAGCAACGCACTTTTGCCAATTCTGAAGGCAGTTACATAGAGCAAGCTAAAACTGACCTTAATTTACGATTGACAGCTATAGCTCGTGAGGATAGCGAGGTTCAGCAAGCAGGGCTGAGCTTGGGAAGCAATGGCGAGTTTTCTGCCGTGGAGGGGCTACATGAGAAAGCCAGGGAGATAGCCAAGCGTGCTGCCGCTCTTCTTTCCGCCCCCCAGGTAAAAGGTGGAGAGTATACCGTAATTTTGGACCCTGTTCTGGCGGGGGTTTTTGCTCACGAAGCCTTCGGGCATTTATCAGAGTCGGATTTTGTATATCAAAATGAAAACCTGCAGCAAATCATGGTCCTGGGGGAAAGATTTGGCGGCAGGCATCTCAATATCGTTGATGACCCTACAATTCCTAATTTGCGGGGAAGTTATAAATACGATGATGAAGGGACGCCGGCAAGGAAAACCTATCTTATCCTGGAGGGCATTCTGGAGGGAAGGCTTCATTCCCGGGAAACAGCGGCTAAGATGGGAGAAAGGGCTACGGGGAATGCTCGAGCCATAAATTACCTCTTTTCCCCAATAGTGCGAATGAGCAATACCTTTATTGAGCCAGATAGCGCTTCGTTCGAGGAGATGCTTGGTGGCATTGAGGAAGGCGTCTATGTTAAGGATTGGTACGGCGGGACGACTAGCCTGGAGATGTTTACCTTCTCCGCTGGGGAAGCTTACATGATTCGCCATGGGGAATTAGCAGAGTTATTGCGCCCCGTGGTGCTAACCGGTAATGTTTTTACTACCCTGCAAAATATAGATGCCGTAGGCAATGATCTGGAGATGAATCAGGGTGGTGGTTGTGGCAAAGGGGGACAATCTCCGCTACCCGTTTCTAACGGTAGCCCACATATCAGGATTCGTCATTGTGTGATAGGAGGAAGATAAAAATTGAGAAGTCAGTAGACAGTAGACAGTAGACAGTAGGGGGGTGGCTTCTGATTGCTGAATCCTGACTACTGACTACTAATTTCGGGGTTTAGGATTTAGATATTCGGAATTGGAATTTAAGATGGAACATCTTATGGAGGTTCTCCGCTCTGCTCGTAAGGTGGCTGAGCAAGCTGAAGTTTTTTCGGTTTCTTCTCGGGCAATGCCGATACAGTTTGAAGCCAATGAACTAAAACAGGTTCAGACCAAGGAGAGCAGCAGTACTGCCTTGCGAATTTTCAGGGAAGGCAGAATTGGCTTTGCTACTGCTAGTGGAGGGGGCGCTTGGGAAGCTTTGGTTGACATGGCTGTGGAAACCTCTCAATTTGGCAGTCCGGCCAATTTTCAATTTCCTTCCTCCCGCGACTATTTTGAGGTAAGCATCTTTGATTCCGAGGTAGAAGATATAGCTATGGAGAGGATGGTTGAGATCGGGAAGGAGCTTATAGCCAGGATTAGAGGGCATACTCCTGATATCCTTTGCGATGTTCAAGTAACCAAGGGGACAAGCTCCATCTCCTTAATTAATTCTCAAGGTGGTGAGGGAAGGTATGGCAGAAGCTTTTTTGGCCTTAGCCTGGAAGGCATTCTTGTTCGGGATACAGATATGCTTTTTGTGGGTGATAGCGAAAGCTCATGTCGTCCCGATTTTATCGAGGTTGATGACCTGGCTGATAGAGTGATATGGCAACTGGAGATGGCTAAGAAAAAAGCTGCCGTGTCCACCAAGCTACTGCCAATAATTTTTACACCTAATGGAGTGGCCAGTGCTTTACTGAGTCCTCTAGTGTTGGCGTTTAACGGCAAAACAGTCCTCGAGGGGGCTTCGCCTTTAAAAGATAAACTAGGAGAGCAAGTTTTTGACAAAAATCTGAGCTTATGGGATGATGCTACCATAGCTTATGGCGTAGGGAGTTATCCTTTTGATGACGAGGGGGTGCCCAGCCAGCGTCTACCGCTTGTTACAAATGGAGTAGTGACGAAGTTCCTTTACGATTTACAAACAGCAGCTTTAGCTGGCACTCAGAGCACCGGTAACGGCCAGCGAGCAGGTGGTGGTTTTCCCAGCCCAGCTATAAGCTCTCTTATTTTAAGCGGAGGAGATGTTTCTTTCCAGGCGATGGTGGAAGATATGAAAGAAGGGTTAATTGTGGAGCAACTTATTGGTGCTGACCAGGGTAATCTTCTGGGTGGTGACTTCGGTGGCAACGTTTTGCTGGGATATAAGGTCGAGAATGGTGAGATAGTGGGGAGAGTGAAGGATACTATGATTGCCGGTAATGTGTATCAAGTGCTAAAAGAGCTTCTTGGCATAGGGCAGGAAGCAAGATGGGTTGGCGGGATTTTGCAAACTCCTCCTTTATATTGCTCTCGTGTATCAGTGGCGACAAAGGGAAGCTAAGATATATATGAAAGACGTAATAAAGCTTTATAAACAGCCACGCCCTAAGAGTTGTGTCATGCTTGCTTCCTGGCCGGGCATTGGCGACGTTTCCCTAACCGCAGCGAAGTATCTTGTGGAGAAGCTAAATGCTGTAGAAATAGGGGAGATTGAACCTGTTAACTTCTTTGAACCAGTGGGCGTCACAGTCAGAGACAACATGGTTGAAAGCCCTCGTTTTCCTGAGAGCAAGTTTTATTATTGGCAGTCTGCCAAGGCGGAGAAAAGCTTGGTGATTTTTATTGGTGAGGAACAGCCTGGTTTCAAAGGGTATGAGCTGGTTAACTGTGTTTTGGACGTAGCGCAAAGGCTTAAGGTGGCAAGGGTATATAGTTGTGCTGCTGCGGTGACACGCATCCACCATAGTGAAGAAATGAAGGTTTGGGGAGCAGCGACAACTTCTAACTTAGTTGACGAGTTAAGCAAACATAATGTGGTTCTTAGAGGTAACCTTCGCATCGCTGGATTGAATGGATTGATATTGGGAATGGCCAAGGAAAGGGGGATGGAAGGTATTTGCTTGCTGGGCGAAGTGCCAGCGTACGCCACGCAAATAGCAAACCCCAGAGCATCCCTGGCTGTGCTTGGTATCCTGACTAAAATGTTAGGAATTACACTTGACTTGACCGAGCTTGACAATCTGGCTAAGCAAGTAGATGAGGAGATGGATAGAATAGCGAAGAGAGTTACGGCTGAGTTTATTGACCAGTTCACCGAACCTATTTGGGAGCAGGATGAGGATGAGGAGGAAGAGTAAATAATTTGAGCAGTCCTGGTCTAGCAAGAGCCCAAATTGACCGACAAAGGTAGATATGCTACCATCGAGTTAGATGTCAGCTTTAGCTCAACTTTGTGAGGAAATTATAGCTTGCTGGGATTGTGAGCTAGTTAAGTATCGCACTAAGGTGGTGCCTGGTGAGGGGGCCGAGGACGCGGATTTACTTTTTATCGGTGAGGCTCCAGGGTGGCACGAAGACCAGCAAGGGCGTCCTTTCGTCGGGCCAGCAGGGCAATTTCTGGACCAACTGTTAGCCTCAATTGGTTTACGCAGGGAGGAAGTTTATATTGCTAATGTAATTAAGTGTCGTCCGCCCCAAAACCGTGACCCGCTGCCAGCGGAGATACAAAGTTGCCGCAAATGGCTAGACCGTCAAATAGAGATAATTCAGCCCCAAATGATTATTACTTTGGGACGTTACTCTCTAGCGCGGTATTTCCCCAATGAGAGCATAAGCAAGATTCATGGAAAGCCGCGAAAGTCAGGAGGTGTCATTTATTACCCCATGTATCATCCTGCAGCAGCCCTCCATCAAGGCTCTCTGCGCCGGACCATCGAAACGGATATACTTAGGATTCCCCAGATACTAGCCCAAGGTAAAGACCTACCTCAAGACGCAGTTGAATCTCAACAATTAAGCTTGTTTTAGAGCCATGTCCTGCATGAAAGGAAAGGAAAAACTATGCCAAAACATAAATTAAGAGTCATCCCTCTAGGCGGATTAGGTGAAATTGGTAAGAACATGATGGTATTGGAATATGGCAACGACATCGTCGTCATTGATGCCGGGCTTATGTTCCCCAGCGAGGAAATGCCGGGAGTTGACTTGCTTATCCCAGATATTAGCTATCTTTTGGCGAGACAGAAAAATTTAAGAGGGATAGTGATTACTCACGGGCACGAAGACCACATTGGGGCGCTGCCTTACATTTTATCTCGGCTCTCCCCTCCCATTTATGCTACCAAGTTCACTCGAGAGCTGATTCTCTTGGAGCTCAAGCAGCGAGGGGTGAAAACTGACGCAAAATTGAATTTAGTTAGCCCGGGGAGCAGGATTACACTAGGTAATTTCACCATAGAGTTTTTCGCTGTTTGCCATAGTATTCCTGATTGTGTAGGGCTGATAATTCACACTCCCCTGGGAATTGTAGTTCACAGTGGTGATTTCAAGATCGATTACACCCCGGTCATTAGCGAGGCTACTAGCTTTAACCAATTAGCTTCGCTAGGGGCAAAGGGTGTTTTGCTTCTTCTTTCTGACTCCACCTATGCCGAGCTTCCTGGATATACTCTTTCCGAGAGGGTGGTTAGCGATACTTTAGATCGGATTGTAAGCGGGGCAAAGGGGAGGGTAATCGTAACTACATTCGCCTCTCTTATATCTCGCGTGCAGCAAGTGTTTGATGTTGCCGTTAAACATGGTCGCCGTGTATTTATCATCGGGCGGAGCATGAAGGAGATAGTGAGCATGGCATTGAAAACGGGTTATCTTACTGCTCCCCCCGGCATTATTTGTCGCTTGGACGAGCTTAAGACTTTGCCTCACAATCGAGTTATAGTGTTGAGCACGGGAAGTCAAGGCGAGCCCACCTCTGCCTTGGTGCGCATGGCTAATCGCGACCCCAGTAGTCGAGTTCAGATAGTCCCTGGCGACACCGTGGTGATTTCAGCAACTCCTATTCCCGGCAATGAGACATTGGTTAGCAAGACTACAGACAGCCTTTTCCGTCAAGGTGCCAATGTAATTTATGGCAAGCTGGCTCAAGTCCATGTCCACGGGCATGGTAGTCAAGAGGAGTTGAAGCTTTTACTTAGTTTGGTTAAGCCTAAATTCTTTGTTCCTGTTCATGGTGAGTATCGCCATTTAAGCTTGCATGCCAGCTTAGCTCAAAGTATGGGTATACCCAAAGATAACATTTTTGTCCTTGAGAACGGGGATGTGCTTGAACTCGGGCGAGATTCGGGAAAGGTGGTTGATAGAACCCGTGTCGGAGTTATCTATGTAAGCGGCCTGATAACAGGCGAACTGGATGGCGCCGTGCTTCGGGATCGCAAATTACTTTCACGAGACGGCGTCGTTGTGGTGACCATTGCTATTGATGCTGAAAGTGGTAAACTAGCTGAAAGGCCACGCATTATAACGCGAGGCCTTGTTGATGCTGGAGAGGAACAGACATTGATTGAGAAAGGCCGAGATGTGGTGCTAGCTGCTTTAGAGAAAGGAAAAGAAGGATTCATTTCTAAAAGACGCTTGGTTGAACCAAGCTTCGTTGATGCCAAAGTAAAGGATTCCCTGAGCAGCTTCTTTTATAAACGAATTCATCGTCGTCCTGTCATCATTCCTGTGGTTGTGGAGGTAAAAAGAAAATCCTAAGCACTAAATACGAAATCCGAAACAAATGCCAAAATCCCAAAATGGAGGAGAATTGAGAAGTCAGTAGCCAGTAGCCAGTAGGGGGGTGGCTTCTGATTGCTGAATCCTGACTACTGACTACTAATTTTGGGGGCATAACTCCGTGTCTAAAGCAAGAAGCAGGTCTAATCCGGGGCGGAAGGCAAAAGAAAGCCGGCCAGCATGGAAGCGTTTCTTCGGCTTCATCGCTTCACCGGTGGTACGAAGGCTTATCTTAATTGTCGTAATAGTAGTCTTGCTGTATGTGTTATGGGAAGGCATGCTCGCATTGTTTGGTTATGGATTAATAATCGTAGCCATCGCTTTGGGCTCGCTGGTCTGGGTGGCATGGCGGCGGCAGTTCTCTGTTGTGAAACATAGGTGGAATTGGGTTCTCGGGGGCATTAGCCTGGCTTTTGCTGTATGGGGAATCCTTTCTTTCTTCCCTGGGGAAGGTATTTTGAGGCAAGCCACACTGGGAGGCACATTCGGGCAAAGCATAAT
>Ga0315538_1002073_pt1 | contig 11476 bp, 8 predicted proteins | sample SalMarSW160230MG_2_FD_203834 | JGI IMG/M metagenome (GOLD analysis project Ga0315538, IMG submission 203834) | Salt marsh sediment microbial communities from the Plum Island Ecosystem LTER, Massachusetts, United States - Salt Marsh Sediment SW1601-230 ...
ACAAGCTGCCCTAGAAATGCAAATCTCACGCGGGACAATTCAACGACTTCTTTACTCTGGTCGGCAGAAGCTGATCGGTGTAATAATCTACGGAGAAGCTTTAGTCGTACAAGATTCAAGCCATGTGATCATTCGTGGTCCCGGCTCCGGCCCTGGGATGCGACACGGCCGTAGGTGGCACGGGTAGGTTGTAACCTGATGAGCAAGCTTTCCTACCTCCTCATCAGCTCCATTATCATAGGAGTTGACCGTCTGCTAAAACATTGGGCAACAAGGTTTCTTACTCCCTCCAGCCCTCAACCCCTTCTTGGCCAGGCAATCAGGCTAACACGGGTCCACAACACAGGTGGAGCCTTCGGAATCTTTCCAGGAAATAGAACGTTGTTCTTAGCTATCTCTTTCACGGCTGCGCTGCTAATTACGTTCATGCTTTCTACAGCACGCTATCACAGTCGATTGATAAACACCGGACTATCCCTGGTGCTAGCTGGAGCAATTGGAAACTTGATAGACCGATTGTCCACGGGGTATGTGCTCGACTTCTTTGAAATACGCGGCCTCACTGTGTTTAACCTGGCCGACGCTTGCATAAGTATAGGAATAGCGCTAATCATCTTTTATACTCTAGTTGGAGGCAAGAAAAATCGATCTGCAAGGTAAGCTTATCGTTTTTGAAGGAATTGATTTCACCGGCAAGTCTACACAAGTAGAGCTCCTTGCCAGCTATCTGCGCAAGAAAAACCTTACAGTAACAACAACGCACGAGCCAGGAGGAACACCACTAGGAGAAAAGCTACGCAAGATCATTCTGTCGCGGAGAAACGATGAGCTCCTCCCTTTTTCTGAGCTTTTACTTATGATCACCTCCCGCGCACAACTCTGTTCCAAAGTCATACAGCCAGCCTTACAAATGGGACACGTTGTTATCTCCAGCCGCTATCGATTCTCTAGCGTTGCCTACCAAGGTTATGGCCGTGGGATAGATCTTAGTTTAGTGAAACACTTGAACAAGGCAGCCACCCAAAACCGGATTGCTGACATCACATTTCTTATTGACCTCCAAGCTGAGCTCGCAGTGGAGCGTAAACCAGAGAAACACGACCGGATCGAAAAGGAAGACCTACTGTTCTATCGCCGCGTCCGCCAAGGCTACCTGAAACTAGCCCGTAATAATCCACGAGTGAAGATAATTGATGGTGCCATGCCAGTAGAAAGAATCGCTCGAGCTGTTATCAATCACCTAAACCGATAACTTTGCTTCCTGATGCAACAATCTGGTATCATGAACATTCAATAATTGAGAGCAAGGGGGATCGAAATGGAATTCATGTGTATGAAAAAAGACCTGGTATTTGGCGTAAAACTTGCTAGCTATGCTTTGGGAAGCCGTAGCGGCATGCCAATTCTCTCCGGTCTAAAGATGGAGACAAAAGGAAACAGGCTACACATCTCTACGACCGATCTGGAACGAGCTATACGTTGTGAGATCCCAATCGAGAACAATGTGAACGATGAAACTGCTGTACTAAACGGAACAGTCCTTTCTCAGATAGCGGCTCACCTCCCACAAGATGAGAAAATCACAATAAGAACAGATTCTCAAGATGGGACCGTTGTCAAGCTACGTTGCGGTGAAGCGATGTTTGACCTGCCAACTCTTCCCACTGAAGACTATCCCAAGATCCCTTCTCGGCCAGAAAAAAAGATTGCTGTCATAGAGACCAAACGTTTCCACAATAGCCTCGATCAAACAGCCTTCTCCTCCCTAAAAGCAGCCGAAACCACCCGGCTTAGCCTAACCGGCGTAGATATTGTCCTCAAGGACAACGCATTGAAAATGATTGCTACCAATGGTTACCGTCTTGCGCTGAAAAAAGTGGAGGCCAAAGAGGTTCTCGAAGAGGGTGAATACCTGATCGAGGCAAGCGTGCTAACCGATCTGGACCGAGTCCTTTCTCAACTAGAAGCAGACACGGTGGAATTGTACAAAGGTGAGGGGCAGCTTTTCTTCCAGGCAAGCGGAACAATCTTTATGGCGAAAACAATCGCCGAAGAGTTCCCAGATTTCGATCGTGTAATCCCCAAGGAAAACCAAATTAGTCTAGTATTCGATCGGCATGCGTTGCTAGATGCGTTGCAGCGGATTGAGATCACTGCCGCGGAAGAATCAGGGGCAGTTGTCTTTCGCGCAACAGACGAGGAAAGCGCCGTGCAGATCAACTCCTCGTCAAAAGACAAGGGAGAAGCCGCTGAGCGCGTACGATTGAAGAAAGTCCCTTCAGGAACAATAGAGATTTCCTTCAAGGCCGAGTATCTGATTGAGGTCCTCAAGCGAATGGCCTCTACCGAGATAGCTCTATGGCTCTCTGCAACGGACAAGGCCGGACTAGTGGAACCTTATGGGGACAAGCTTGCCGCGGAGGACGAAGGTTTCTTATACGTATGTATGCCGGTTCGCTCGTCTAGTTAACCGGAGCCTTCTAGTAACGAACGAGCTGCGTCAACTCCAGCCCTAAGGGCTTTGTCTACTTTTTCAGCGTGTGGCCCTCCACCTTGAGCAAATGTCGAGCTTCCTCCGCCGCCTCCGCCAAGGATAGAAGCCATTGTACGCACAAGAACGCCCGCATTGATCCCTGCTACCCCATCGCTTGCCTTACAAACAGCAAGCCCTAGATCATTGCTCTTTCCAACAAGGAGCACAACCACTGGACGCGATCTTTGTTCAATAAGGTCAGAAAGCTGCTTAGTCTCCGCAATCTGGCCGTCATGGCGCCCAGAAACAAGGCGAATCCCCGCCACTTCCTCCGCCCCAGAGACTAGCTCATCGCTTATACTTGTGAGGGACTGCTGAATCACCTGCTCTGCCCGAGCACGTATGTCCTCCATCTCTCTGCGCAATTTCTTAAGCCCCTCCAGCGGATCATCTCCCAATTCCGATCGCAATCGTAGAAGAACCTTATCAGTTGCACGAAGCCAGCTAAGCACATTATCACCAGTAACTGCATGGATCCGCCGCACTCCTGAGGAGACACTCTCCTCGGAGGTAATCTTGATCAAGCCGATTTCACCACTCCGAGAGACATGCGTACCTCCACATAACTCCTCACTAAAATCGCCCACTGACACAACACGAACAAGATCCTTTCCCTTATACTCCTCGTCAAAATGTGCCAGCGCTCCTATCTCTTTAGCTCTAAGAAGGGGCATTTCCTGGGTTTTCACCAGGACATCGGCAAGCACGATCTCATTGGCCAAATCCTCTATCTTTGATATTTCCTTGACATTGAGCCCTTCAAAATGAGAAAAATCAAAACGTAGCTCCTCATCGGATACACGGGAGCCAGCCTGCATCACATGCTTGCCAACCACCATGCGCAAGGCAGCATGAACAAGATGAGTAGCTGTATGGTTACGCGCAATTCTCCTTCGCCTGACGGTATCAACCTCTAACCTGCACTTGTCTCCAACAGGGAAGGCCCCCTCCACAACCTGGACTTGATGAAGAAACACTCCGCGCGGTGTTTTCTTAACACCTAGGATTCTTCCCAGACCTCTCCGGCTCAGATTCTCTACCTTTCCACCATCAGCAATCTGCCCGCCCGCCTCCGCGTAAAATGGCGTTTCATCAAATACTAACTGCTGTGTGACGGAATCCTTCGCGTACAAATCGAGGATTTGCCCCTCAGTTTCCGTAACCTGATAGCCAAGGAATTTTGTCGGTTGTATTTCATTGACTAGAGTCCCGATTTCCTCTGGAGAATTCAAGGGCGAACCCCTTCGTGAACGAGCTCGTTGTTTCTCCATAGCTTGGCGAAAACCCTCAGCATCAATAACTATCCCTCTTTCAGCGGCAATCTCCCTGGTCATTTCCAGAGGGAAGCCATAGGTATCGTAGAGCTCAAACGCAATATCACCACAAAGAGAAATACTTCCTCCTCCTACGACGAGTCCATCTAAGATCTCCTCTAGGCGTCGTTCTCCATCACGCAGTGTCTTACGAAATGTCTTCTCTTCGTGAACGATGACCCGTTCGGCGAAAGAGCTGATTGAGCCAATTTCGGGGTAAGCTATCTCAAGTGAGCCAACAACCGGCCCAACAAGTGCAGGTAGGGCTCCCGAAGGGAGACCAAGTCGTTCGCCAGCTCGCACTGAACGGCGCAAAACCCGGCGCAATACATACCCTTGCTTATCGTTTCCTGGAACAACACCATCTGCGACTAGGAAAACTACACCACGAATGTGATCAGCTATGATATTCCTATTTATCAGGTCTGTTTGCGAGAGAGTCCGTGGTACACTTGCCTCGATTGCCTGTATGATTGGCTGAAATAGGTCGATCTCAAAATCGCTTTGTACCCCTTGCAGCACAGCAGCCGTTCTCTCTAGCCCCATGCCCGTATCAATACTCTTCTGTTTAAGTGAAGCAAGATTTCCGTCTTCCTGTCTTTCATATTCCATAAACACAAGGTTCCAAATCTCGGAAAAGCGGCCACAATCACAGGTAACACCACGGCAATTCACCCCACACGCCTTGTCTTCGCCAGCATCATAGAAAACTTCGGAATCAGGGCCACATGCCCCAGTATCCCCCACCGGCCCCCACCAATTATGTTCTTTCCCCAGCTGCACGATTCTATTACCAGGAATCCCGATAAGATCGTGCCAGATCGAGTATGCTTCCATATCTTCTTCGTAAACAGATACCCACAATCGATTGGAGGCAATCGCGAGCTCCTTGGTAAGAAACTGCCACGCCAGCCTGATGGCTTCTTCTTTGAAGTAATCACCAAAAGAGAAGTTTCCGAGCATCTCGAAAAAAGTATGATGCCATGCTGTTCTACCAACATTTTCAATATCTGTGGTGCGAAAGCATTTCTGGCAGGTAGTAACCCTTGCAAAAGGTGGAGCAAGGTGCCCAGAGAGAAACTCCTTAAACTGTACCATCCCTGCCGAGTTGAACAGCAAGGTAGGATCTTTGGGGAGAAGCGATGAGCCAGGAAGGAGCTTGTGCCCATGCCGCACAAAGTAATCGAGATACAGGTTGCGTAGTTGGCTAGCTTGCATAGAGAGTCTCCTTCTCGTAACTAAGAATTCTAATTGCCATCCAATACGAAATCAAAATCCCACTTGGTACACTTCGTTGGTTTGCGCTTAAAGTATGCACACTCTATACTATACAGCTATGGAATCCCTATTGATCCTTCTTAACAAGAGGGGAATATTGTGGGCGGCATAAGTCGATACATAGTGCAGCGATTCATGCTGACTATTCCAATGCTCCTTATCTTACTCACCTTGGTCTTTCTTATTCTGCGGGTGATGCCCGGAGACCCTGTATCGGCAATGCTTGGTGGTAGGAACGTCTCCCCGCAACTAATGGATGAGTACCGCCACAAGATGGGGGTCGATCGCCCGATTCCCGCGCAGTACATTGAGTACCTTAGTGGGATTCTCCATGGCGATTTCGGCAGGTCCTTTCGCACAAATAAACCCGTTGTAACCGAGCTTTTCATGCGTTTCCCCGCTACACTGGAACTTGCGTTCTTTGGCCTGTTCTTCGCCGCGATCTTTGGGTTTGGCACGGGCATCCTTTCTGCAACCCGTGCTGACCAGCCAATCGACCACATCGTGCGCGTCTTCCACATCGGTTCGTTCGCTGTTCCTCTTTTCTGGCTCGGTCTGATGCTACAGGTGATCTTTGCGGTGAAGCTCGGCTGGCTGCCGGTAGCAAGCCGGCTTGGGGGACGGATCGCCTTCACCTTTCAGTCGATTACCGGCTTTTACCTGTTCGACTCATTACTGGGAGGAAATACTAAGGTGATCGCCGATGTCGCCAAACACCTGGTACTACCGGCGATCACATTAGGATTCGCTCAAGCCGGGTTGCTCGGCCGGATGAGTCGCGCGAGTATGCTTGAGGTTCTCGACCAAGACTACGTTACCACTGCGCGGGCAAAGGGACTCAAGGAGCGGGTTGTCGTCATGTCACATGCCCTGCGAAACGCCTTGATTCCTATCGTTACTGTATTCGGGCTTCAGTTTGCCATCCTTATGGGAGGAGCCGTCCTTACCGAGACCGTCTTCTCATGGCCTGGCGTTGCAAGCTTTCTTGTGCGATCGATTGAGGCGCGCGACTGGCCGGCGATCCAAGGGAGTGTAGTCTTCATTGCAATATTTATCTCCGCTATCAATCTGATCGTTGATATCACGTATTCGTTCATAGATCCGCGCGTGAGGTACTGAAGAATGACGCGCATGTTGGTAAAGGGGCTCGATTGGATCGTCCGCAAGGTCACCCACAGCAGTCATGCACTGCGAAAACAGACTATCCTCAAGATCGGCCTGATTACTGTTTTCCTCTTTTTGCTCGTCACCGTGCTCGCCCAACATTCGTGGTTCACCCCTTACGATCCCGTCTACTACAGAGATGCGCCGCGGCTTGAGGGGCCTTCGATCAGACACTTGATGGGAACTGACCAACTGCACCGCGACGTATTCAGTCGCGTGATTTCCGGAGGAAAAGCCTCGCTAATTGTTGCTTTCGGCGCAGTCGCGCTGAGTATGAGCGTCGGCTCGATCCTCGGATGGATCTCCGGATTCACCGGAGGTTTCCTCGATCGCTCCCTCTCCCTGATTATGGATGCGATCTACTCCTTTCCATCGATGATCCTCGCTATTACACTTGTCGCTATGTTCGGCGCGGGGATCGGCCCAATGATCTGGGCGGTTGGGTTCGTGTACATTCCAACATACTTCCGCGTGACTCGTGCCGAAGTCTTACAGGTGCGAGAGGCAACATACGTGGAAGCGATCCACGCCGTTGGCGCAGGCAATGTACGCATCATTCTTCGACACGTTGCCCCCAACACAGTAAACGCGATTATGGCCGTCTCTTCATTCAACCTAGCCGACGCCATCCTCACCGTTGCTGCCCTTTCTTTCCTTGGGTTTGGCCTCCCTCCCCCCGCACCGGATTGGGGCTTTGATATCCAGAATGGACAGAAGTTCCTCCAATCAGGCTCATGGTGGCTGATTACCTTTCCGGGGTTGATGATCATTGCCTTGTCGCTTGGATTCGGGTTAATTGGTGAAGGAATCAGCGATCTCCTCAACCCAAGACGGAAACGGAAACGTATTTGATTTTGCGGAAGAGCTGTGCTAAAGTGAGATAGGAAAAAAGTCATGTCTTCTGCAAGGAGGTGATATCCACCGCACTCAAGTCTCTCACATAGGTTAATGGTTCATCGATAAGTAAGGAGGAGGTAACAAAGATGAAAAGAGTATTAGGTGTTTTATTGGTAATCGGGCTCTTGGCTTCGGCGACACTGGCTGTAACAGCGCAAGAGCCCTTGATTATGGGGACAACCGACCGTGTAACACAGCTCGCGTTCGCGAATAGCTATGACCATTACTCTTGGCACGTCCTGCGGGCGACCACCGATGCACTGATGAAGCTGGATCCAGTTACACTGGAACTCAAGGGAGCGATCGCCGAATCTTGGGATATCTCCGCTGACGGTATGGAGTACACATTCCACATTCGTCCGGGGATTACGTTCTGGGACGGCGCACCATGTGATGCGGCCGCTGTTAAGTGGTCACTCGATCGCACTATCCGGTTAGACGGACCAGAGGGTGGTGTTGGCCTGATTAAGGGAGTTATAGACCACATCGATGTTATTGATCCCTTGACCGTTAAAATCACTCTCACTATGCCCGACGCGATCTTCCTGCTGCGCATGGAAGAGAGCCTGGCCCCCGCGTTAATTTACTCGCCAAAGTCAACCCCTGAAAATGACTTCGCCAACGGTGTTTATGCTGGAACCGGTCCGTACAAGCTGATCGAGCACGTCCCAGATCAGTACGTGAAGTATGAGGCCTACGACGCCTATTACGGTGAAGCACCAAAGTCGAAGCTCGTCATTGAGAAACTCTATTCCGACGCGGCAGCGCTGCGCGCAGCGATCGAAGCCGGTGATGTCGACTTCGTATTCAGAACCCTCAGCCCGCAGGACATAACAGATCTAGCGAATAGCCCGGACGTCGTGCTGGAGTTCTTCCCGCCGAGCCCTGGTGTTCGGTATCTCCTGTTTAACGTGACCCAGCCGCCGGTGGACAATCCTCTGGTACGTCAGGCGATCAGCTATGCGGTTGACCGCGCAGCCATCATCGATCAGGTCTTTGAAGGAACCGTAGACCCAATCTACACCATGGTCCCTATGGTCGACCCACCGTTCTTCGGCGCGATCGACGTCTTCCCTGAGCGTGACCTGGCAAAGGCAGTTGAGCTGTTGGCCAAGGCTGGATACAACGCGGACAACCCGCTCTCTCTTAACCTGTGGTACACTCCGAAGCATTATGGAACGACCGAGGCTGATGTGGCCACCGTTGTCGCGGGAAGCCTGGAAGAGACTGGTGTAATCAATATCTCCATCCAAATGCTCGAGTGGGGAGCCTACACCGAGCGCATGTCCTCCGGTGGATTCGACATGTTCTTCCTCGGCTGGCACCCTGACTACCTGGAGTCCTCTAACTTCCTCGCTCCGTGGACGACTGAGTCGCCAGAAGGATTGGGGACTTACTTCAACGAGCATCCGAACTATGAGGCGTACAAGCATATCATGGAGGTTGCGACGACTACTGCCGATACGACGGTACGATCGAAGCTATACAAGGCGATTCAGATGCTGAGCGTACAGGACGTCATGTGGATTCCGCTGTGGGCGATGACCGATGAAATGGTTATGGCCTGGTTGCCAAACGTCCACGGATGCACGCTTAACATCACCATGGATGTTCACATCGACCGGATCTGGAAAGACTAGTTCAAGCACAAATCTTACATAGGGCCGAGAAATCGGCCCTTTTTTTCTTCCTGTAAATGCTCCTTCTTCTCGTTGCCTAGCTCGCATACAACGACTATACTGATAAGATGAGAAGATAATCTAGGGGGAATAATGCTACAGATTGAAGATATTATAGCCCGTGAGATCATCGACTCACGCGGGAACCCAACTGTTGAGGTTGATGTTATCCTGGAAGACGGCAGCTTTGGTCGAGCAGCAATTCCATCAGGCGCATCATTAGGCAAGCACGAGGCGCTAGAGCTACGGGACAACGACAAGAAAAGATTCCATGGACGAGGAGTCACCAAAGCAGTAGAAAATGTTATCCAAGAGATCACGCCTGCCCTAATCGGCCAAGATGCACTCGCTCAGGAGAAGATTGACCAAACCCTAATCGAGCTCGACGGAACAAAGAACAAAACCCGCCTAGGAGCAAACGCCATCCTGGGAGTATCTCTAGCAACAGCACGAGCAGCAGCAGAAAGTCTTGATCTTCCCCTATTCCGTTATCTTGCCGGAGCACATGCACCTTTACTCCCACTCCCGCAAATGAATGTACTAAATGGTGGGGCACACGCGGATAACAACGTTGATATCCAGGAATTCATGCTGATTCCTATAGGAGCCAAAACGATTCATACAGCGGTAAGATACTGCTCAGAGGTCTTCCACACTCTTAAAGAAGTGCTAAAAGAAAGAGGGTTAGCAACGGCAGTTGGTGACGAAGGTGGATTTGCTCCCGACCTCAAAGACAACAAGGAAGCCTTAGAGCTACTTGTCATGGCAATCGAGAAGAGCGGTTACCGACCAGGAGAGGATGTTGCCCTAGCAATCGATGCTGCGGCAAACAGCTTTTATAACAATACCTACGGCTTCACAATCGACGGAACTACACATCAGCTATCAGCCGCGGATCTGGTCGAAGTATACAAGGACTGGATTGCGACCTATCCGATCGTCTCCATTGAAGATGGTCTCGCGGAAGAAGACGATGCGGGCTGGAAACTTGTTACAGAAGAACTTGGCAATAGGATCCAAATCGTAGGCGATGATAACTTCGTCACTAATCCACAACGGCTTATGCATGGGATCAAAGAGAGAATCGCAAACTCAATCTTGATCAAACTAAACCAAATCGGGACACTGTCAGAGACGCTTGCTACAATGAGAATGGCCCACTTCGCTGGTTATACCTGTGTTGTCTCTCATCGCTCCGGAGAAACCGAGGATACGTCAATCGCTGATCTTGCCACTGGAACAGCGTGTGGGCAACTTAAGAGCGGATCAATCTCACGCAGTGAACGCGTAGCGAAGTACAACCGCCTGCTACGAATCGAGGAGGAATACGAGCTGGAACTAGCTACTTGGCCAGAGAGATTCCACACGTAAACAACGGGAGACAAGGGAATACGGAGGCCGCGGTACTTATGACTGGGGTTCAGGCAGCAAGGAGAATAATCAGATGGGGCCGAACTCACGTGATACTCTGCATAAGCCTTATAATGCTCAGCTTGCTCTTCTCTCTGTACACCATTCGCTTTCTTGAAATGCACACACTTAATCATGATCTGGCTGCACTAGAATCGGAAGAAGCCCATGCCTGTGCTATGCAACAAGAACTACGATCGCGACTCGCGCTAAAGAATGATCCGATCACCATTGAATTATCGGCACGCGAGCAGCTTGGTCTAATTAAACCAGGGGAAGAAAAGATTATCTTTATCAAAGGAGAGTAACCGGGTTGTCGGGGGAATTCGTACATCTGCATACTCACTCGGAGTACAGCATCCTTGATTCGTCCTGTAAGATCGCTGGGCTCATCAACCGCGCCACAGAATGTGGAATGGATGCGCTTGCTCTCACCGATCACGGAATGATGAGCGGTGCGATCAAGTTTTACCGTGAGGCCAGAAAACAAGGCATCAAGCCAATAATCGGTTGTGAGATCTACCTTGCTCCAGGAGACAGGCGCGAACGCAAGGCGAGAGATGGCCAAAAGTATTTCCACTTGGTACTACTTGCGGCAAACAACGAGGGCTACAAAAACCTGATACGTCTCGTAAGCCTTGGCCACACTGAGGGGTTCTACTACAAACCACGCGTCGACAAAGAGCTATTGCAAGAATACCATACTGGCCTTATCGCTCTTTCCGCATGTGAAAGCGGAGAAATTCCTCGCCTTCTCGCCGCTGGCCAGGAAAAGAAAGCTATTGTTGTAGCACAGGAGTACAGACAGATCTTTGGAGAGGACAACTTCTATATTGAACTTCAAGATCACGGAACCAAACAAGGAAAATCACTGAAGCAACAACTACAAACGCTCGCCCACGAGCTTGAGCTTCCCGTTGTCGCCACAAACGATATTCATTATCTGTCCAAAGAAGATTGTCTCGCCCACGAGGTATTGTTAAACATCAGGGCAAATAAGAGACTCACTGATTCCAACCACCTGAGCTTCGATGGCGATGGCTACCACTTCCGCACTCACGAAGAGATGGTAAAGCTGTTTTCCGATGTGCCTGAAGCAATTGAGAATACAAGAGTTATTGCGGCACGCTGCAACCTCGAGCTCGAATTTGGTGCAACGATGATCCCTCCTTTCGAGCTTACGGCCGAGGAAGGGAACCCGG
>Ga0315538_1002077_pt1 | contig 11459 bp, 6 predicted proteins | sample SalMarSW160230MG_2_FD_203834 | JGI IMG/M metagenome (GOLD analysis project Ga0315538, IMG submission 203834) | Salt marsh sediment microbial communities from the Plum Island Ecosystem LTER, Massachusetts, United States - Salt Marsh Sediment SW1601-230 ...
TAAGGAAATGGGAGTGCATTATCATGATCTCCGTACCCGTGTGGCAGGGAATTACAGGTTTATCGACCTGCATCTGGAAATACCTGCAGATGAATCAGTTGGGAATGCCCACAAATATTGTGATATGATCGAGGATAAGCTTATGGCTGTCTATAAAAATCTTACTGTTACTATACATGTGGAACCAAGGTAATGGCTCAGAGCTGAGGGCGAAGGGCATGAATGTTTCACATGTATCATTTGATATATATTTATGATGAAATTCATTGGAGATTTCCATATACATTCACATTATTCACTGGCTACCAGCAAAGAACTTCGTCCTGACTACCTTGATTACTGGGCCCGGTTAAAAGGTATTAAAGTAGTAGGTACAGGTGATTTCACACATCCCGGCTGGCTTCACGAACTAAAAGAACAACTGGAACCTGCCGAGGAGGGGCTGTTTCGTCTGAAACAGGCAAACAAAAAAAGAACCGGTTTAACTGTTGAGGGAGATACAAGGTTTATCCTCACAACAGAAATCAGCAACATATATAAGAAAAAAGAAAAGGTAAGAAAAGTACATAATATAATTTTTGCTCCCTCATTCAATGTTGTTGAAAAAATACAGAATAAGCTGGCTGCTCTGGGTTTTAACATTACTTCTGATGGCAGACCGATAATCGGTATGGACAGCAGAGATATTCTTGAATTGAGCCTGGAAGTTTCCGAAGATATTTTCTTTGTGCCGGCGCATATCTGGACTCCATGGTTTTCCATATTAGGCTCAAAATCAGGATTTGATTCTGTTATTGAATGTTTTGAAGACTTATCGAAATATATCTCTGCTGTCGAAATGGGTCTTTCAACCGATCCTCCGATGAATTGGATGTGCAGCTTCCTTGATAAATACACGTTGATTGCCAATTCGGATGCCCATTCACCCGAGAAGCTGGGACGAAATGCAAATATCCTTGATACCGATTTGTCGTATAAAGGGATTATCGATGCCATGGCATCAGGCAATCATGAAGACTTCTATGGTACCGTAGATTTCTTCCCACAGGAAGGTAAATATCATTTTGATGGTCATAGAAAGTGCGGAATACAATGGAGTCCTTTGGATACTTTACAACATAATGAAACTTGTCCGGTTTGCGGGAAAAAGATTACTGTTGGTGTAATGAACCGGATCGCCCAGCTTGCTGACCGGGATAATATAATGGACCGGAAAAACCGTCACCCCTTTTATAGCCTGATACCATTAAAAGAAATATTATCGGAAATAGAAGGCGTATCGCCTGATTCCAACAAAGTAGATCAGCATTACCGACACCTGGTGCATAACGCTGGTTCAGAGTTCAATATTCTATTGAATTTCGATATTGATCATATTAAAACAATAGGTGGAGAATTATTATGCGAGGCAATAAGACGCATGCGTAACAGGGAAGTCTATATACAAGAGGGTTTTGACGGGGAGTATGGTCGAATCAGAGTTTTTAAAGATGGCGAGACAAAAACTTTCATGCAGTCATCTTCTTTGTTTCAGGAATCTGAAAGTAAATATTTAACCACAAATTTGCCTCGTCCATTATTAAGCTTTGACCTTCCAGCTTTTCGTAAGTTAAAGCTCCAAAAACCAGTGACCGTATCCGCAGAAACAAGGCTATCAAAACAGATATCGCTCACAAACCAAAAACGATCAGGATTAAATGATGAACAGGAGGCTGCGGCAGGACATTTTTTTGGCCCGGCTATAATACTTGCAGGACCCGGAACAGGGAAGACGCAGGTTCTGACAACCCGTATTGCTTATTTAATTAAAGAAAGAAATATAAGTCCGGACAAAATCTTAGCTATAACGTTTACCAACAAAGCAGCCAGGGAAATGAAAGAAAGGCTGGCGTTTCTGCTGGATAAACAGATACTGGAAGATCTGAGGATTTGCACTTTTCATGCATTTGGACTGTCAATAATTAAAGAGTATCTGAAGAATTCAGGTATAACATGTAGTTTATCTGTAATAGACGAGGAAGATAAAAAACAGATACTATCAGAAATAGTCACGGAAAAATCCGAAATTACCGATCTGCGTGAAACGATATCTGAAATAAAACAATCATTGGTTCCTGAAACAAGTATCACTGATGCTACAATAGCTGGCGCTATCAAAAAATATAACCACATATTACGAAATTCGAATGCATTTGATTTTGATGATCTTATAAGCTTCCCTATCCGGTTATTTCAAACGCATACGGATATTTTGTCCGAATACCAAAGTAGAATAGAATGGATTCTTGTTGATGAGTACCAGGACATTAACCACGCTCAATACACAATGATAAAAATGCTGATGCCGGAACAAGATTCAAATCTGTTTGTAATCGGTGATCCCGATCAGGCAATTTACGGATTCCGGGGAGCTGATGTCAGGTATATCCGAATGTTCAGGGATGATTATAAAGATGCTGTTGTATTTAAATTAAATAAAAGCTATCGTTGTTCCGATTTAATACTCAAAGCTTCAGGGAATGTCTTGAAAACAAATCAGAAATTCCTGGAAGGATTACAAAAAGGAGTCAGGATTAAAATCTCTGAAAATCCGACTGATAAAAGTGAAGCGGAATTTGTTGCGCGTAATATAGAAAAGATGATAGGCGGCATGGGATTCTTCTCTATTGACAGCCAGATTGCTGAAGGTACCGGATATGAGAAAATTGAAAGTCTTTCGGATTTTGCAATATTATGCAGGATCAGCAGGCAAATGCCTGTATTAGAAAAAGCACTGAATGATCATAATATCCCTTACCAGAAAATCGGTGAAGATTCATTCCTGAAACAGGAACCGGTCAAGTCTGTACTGGATGTCTACAGGATCCTGTCAGATCCCGGAAATGTTTTTCTGAAATCGCGGCTTCTGAAAAAACACAACTTCAGCGAAAAAAGCCTGCAACAGATAAAAGAATTGAGTGAGGGTAAAAATCTTGTACAAAAACTTGAGTCAATCATCAAGATTTTCTTTCAGGAACATTTTAAGGAGCATGAAAATATGGTCTCCATGTTACTGGATATTGCAGAACAGTACAATGGCAATGAAGAGGAATTTTCAGAGCACATTTTGCGTGGCACGGCTATTGATACATGGAAACCGGCAACTGAAACGGTAAACCTTATGACTCTTCATGCTTCAAAGGGATTGGAATTCAGTTGTGTTTTTATTACCGGGTGCGAGGAAAACCTGATACCTTATTCCATGTCTGAAAAAAAACCTGCTGATCCTGAGGAAGAAAGGCGGCTTTTGTATGTCGGGATGACTCGTGCTAAAAACTATCTTTTTCTCACAAGTGCCCGGCATAGGTTTTTAATGGGCAGGGAGCTATTTCAGAGGAGAAGTCCATTTCTGGACGAAATTGAAAAGGAATTAATAGAAACAGAAATTCCTCAAATAAGAATAAAGGAGAAAAAAGACAGGGATCAGCTGGAATTGTTTTAAAAGGAACAGCTGAATTATAAATGATCTTTTAAAGCTCATAAAAATCTAAATCCCTGGTGTATCCCGGCACCAACAGCAGACTGGTATGTGTTGCTGACAGTCAGGGTAATAAAATCCCTGATTTTTCAAATGCCGGGTACAAAGGAGGAGGAGAGATAATGAAATACGACGACCCGGGAAGCATTGAACAGGTAGGGATTGAAAATCTCCGTGGTATATCAGAGTATGATCCTTCCGTCCGTTGGTATCTGTAAATTTTGACAAAAAAGTATTATTTTTAACCAGATAAAATAACTTACTAACCTGATTATTTGATTAATAAAATGAAATAAGCATTTGTATTTTACCTCCTCATTCTGATTTCATGTTCAAGGGGAATCCCGGAAAATGAAAAGACTTACTGTAATCCTGTTAATCTTAACTACCGGTTTCAATTCAGCGAAAGTGTATCATACCGGGAAGCCGCCGATCCGGCAATGATAAGATACAAGGACAAATATATCCTGTTTGTATCCCATAGCGGCGGATACTGGTACTCGGACGATATGCTTAAATGGAATTACCTGCCAATAAAATCATTGCCGATTGAGGACTATGCTCCGGATGCAATAGCAATAAATGACACGGTATATTTTACAGCATCCGCAACGGTCAGGAAACCATTCTGCTATACAACCGATCCGTTCCGGGATGACTGGAAACCCATGAATGACACTCTGCCTTTTGCGGTGTGGGATCCGAATTTTTTCCGGGACGATGACGGACAAAGATATCTTTACTGGGGATGCTCGAATTTTCTGCCAATATACGGAGTCAGGCTGAATTCAAAAATGCAGGCGATCACCAAACCGGAAGTCTTTATTAAACATAACCAGGACATTTACGGGTGGGAAGTCCCGGGTGAGCTGAATGAGCTGACAAGGAATGGATGGAATGAAGGAGCCTGGATGACAAAACATAACAACCGCTATTACCTTCAGTATGCTGCACCGGGAACGGAATTTAAAACCTATGCCGACGGTGTTTATACTTCCGATTCACCGCTGGGCCCGTTTGAGTATGAAACTTACAGCCCATATTCCTATAAGCCGGGAGGTTTTATCGGTGGTGCGGGTCACAGCTCAACATTCCAGGACAAATACGGAAATTACTGGCATATTTCCTCAATGTCAATTTCCGTACGTCACATGTTCGAACGGCGTCTCGGCCTGTTCCCTGCAGCTTTCGACAAAGACGGTGTACTGAGAACATTTACGGTTTTCGGCGATTATCCGACAATTATTCCTGACCGTAAGATCGATTTTGAAAAAGAGAGTCTTTTCAGGGGCTGGATGCTGTTATCCTATAAAAAGAATGCTGAAGCATCCTCCTCTATGGAAAAATATCCTGTTAAAAATGCATTTGATGAAGATATAAGAACCTGGTGGTCGGCCGGTACGGGGAATGAAGGGGAATGGCTGAGCGTTAAACTGGATGACAAATCAACTGTGAATGCAATCCAGGCAAACTTTGCTGATAACGAATCAAAGCTTATGCCTGACAGTAAAGACATATATTATTGTTATCGTATCCTTGCTTCCGACGACGGAAAATCGTGGGATGTAATTGTTGATAAGAGCAATAATACAACAGATGCATGTCATGACTATATTGAACTTGAGAAGCCTGTCAGAACAAAATTCATTAAGATAGAAAATGTAAGCGTGCCGGATGGCAAGTTCTCGGTTTATGACCTGAGGATTTTTGGTACGAGGGAAGGTAAAATCCCCGGCATTGTTAATAATTTCACAGTAGAACGCAATGAGGCTGATACCAGAAAAGCCAGGTTAGAATGGCCTGAGGACAGCACTGCGACAGGTTATATTGTAAACTACGGCACTGATAATAGCAAATTATATACTTCAGTAATGGTATATGATTCCAATTCGCTTACGCTTACTGGATTGAATAAAGATGTAACCTGTTATTTCAGTATTGATGCCTTCAATGAATCGGGAATTGCCAGTGGTGCGAGAATAATTGAAAAATAGAACAAGTTTGAAGTGCCTGAAGTACTTAAAGTGCCTAAAGTACTTAAAGTGCCTAAAGTACTTAAAGTTTACTTTAACAATTAACTCCAAGTACTCCAAACTCTAGTCACTCGTAACTTTTACAACATCTCCCTTCCGGGTCGACAGATCATACTCGTATACCTTTTTTGGTATCAGATCCATTGAAGTCATATCTGTATGAACCAGCGGTTTACTTATATCGGGTGTTTTGAAGAAAGGATTTGGATTCTGTCCTTTTGCTCCTTTCAGTCCTTTTCCCTTCAGGGGAACATACGAGCGAAGCCGGCAGTTTCCGCCAAGAGAAGATTTTATCCTGGCTGTTTTAAGTTCTCCGTTTTCCCACTGAATATCTATTTCAAATCCGCCTCTTGCTTTCAGTCCTTTTACACTGCCGTTTTTCCAAGCGCCGGGGAGAGCCGGTAATAAATGAATAGCTCCATCCTGGCTTTGCAGGAGCATTTCGGCAATGCCTGAAGTACATCCGAAATTACCGTCTATCTGGAAAGGAGGGTGGGCATCAAAAAGATTGGGATAGGTACCGCCTCTTTGTCTTCCGTCAGGCTGGATTGAAGGAGTCAACTGGTCGGTGATCAGTTTATATGCATGATCTCCGTCAAGAAGACGTGCCCAAAGGATAACTTTCCATCCCATTGACCATCCCGTCGATTCATCACCACGCGCTATAAGGGATGTCCTCGCTGCTGAAAATAGTTCCGGTGTTCTGTATGGAGAGATCTGATTGGAAGGGTAAAGACCATATAAATGGGATACATGCCGATGTTTATCTTTCGGATTATCCCAGTCATACATCCACTCCTGAAGTTGTCCCCAATTGCCAATCTGCATCGGAGGAAGGCGCTTAACAGCATTTTCGAGTTTTCCTGCCAGTTCATTATCAGTACCAAGAATCCCGGTAGCTTTTATGGTTCGTGTAAATAGGTCGAAGACGAGCTGGTTGTCCATAGTTGTTCCGGCAGAGATAGCTTCCCTGGGATGAGCTGAAGGGGCATTTTCAGGAGAAAGGGAAGGGCAGACCACAAGCCATTTATGTTCGGGTTCCTCAACCAGGAAATCAAGGAAAAACAGGCAGGCTTCCTTAACGACAGGGTATATGGATTTCAGTAACTCTTTATCTCCGTTGTAATCATACTTATCGAAAAGATGCTGGGAAAGCCAGGCGCCTCCCATAGGCCATTGTCCCCAGCTTGCTCCATCAATGGGACCGGCAAAGCGCCAGATGTCGGTATTATGATGTACTACCCATCCCTTAGCGCCATACGTATCCATTGCTGTCTGCCTTCCTGTTTGCGACAGATCGCACACCATCTGAACCAATGGCTCATTCATTTCGGTAATATTAGTAACCTCGGAAGGCCAGTAGTTCATCTCGGTGTTAATGTTTATGGTGTATTTGCTATCCCATGGTGGATTAAGCTGATCGTTCCAGATACCCTGGAGGTTTGCAGGCTGGCCTCCGGGCCGCGATGAAGAGATCAGGAGATAGCGCCCAAACTGAAAATAGAGGGTAACAAGCTGCGGATCGTTATCCTTTGCAAATTGTTCGAGACGAATATCTGTTGGATTTTTAACAGCATCGGTAACACCCAGGTCGAGGCTGACCCTGTTGAAATACTTCTGATAATCTGCAATATGATCTTTTAATATCTGATCGTAGTTTTTCTTCAAGGCATTCTGAAGATAATTATTCACCCTTTCCCCGGTATTCGCACTTATATCGTTATAGTTTACGAAATTTGTCGCCATCGAAACATAAACAGTGGCAATATTTGCCCCGGATACATTCAAAGCAGTATCTGAAGCAGACACTGAGCCTTCCGTCGTAATTATCTTAACTTTGGTTTCGAATTCCAGCAAATTACCCTTTACCTTTTCGAAATCGTTTGTTTTTCCTGACATGATCAGCTCATCATTGCCATTTGTGGAGATATCGACCTTTGATGGTCTGTCGAGTGTTGCTGAAAAGCTTACTGAGCCGGGTTTATTGGCTGTAATTCGGACGATCAGGATCTGATCGGGGAAAGAGGAAAAGACTCTGGTTTCGTATATTACCCCGTTAAGGTTATACCTGCTTGAAACCACTGCCTTTTCTATATCAAGCTCCCGGTAGTAATCTGAATAGTTTTCATGTCCTTGGAAGAGGAGTCTCAGGTTTCCTATCGTCTGATAGGGCATACCATTGGAAATCTTACTGATGAACTTCTGGTTGACGATATCATGTGCTTCCTTGTATTTACCTTCGAAGATCAGTTCTCTGACTGCGGGTAGCGCCTCTCTGGCATCGGGATTATCGTTACGGTATGGAGAACCGGCCCAGACCGTATTCTCGTTAAGCTGTATAAGTTCCTTATACGGATCCCCATAAATCATAGCCCCCAAACGGCCATTTCCGACTGGCAATGCTTCAACCCATTGTTTTGCCGGACTGGTATACCAGAGCTTTAGCAATGTATCTTCCTGAGCTGTAGCGTTAACAAACAATGCCAAACTGAATACATATAAGATTATAGTCTTCATAGTAAGATTGTATTTTTTATGTCATAAATCCGACTTAACCTTCAAACATAAAATAATTAAACCATATCAACATGAAAAGTCTTAAAGTTTTTGCAGCAGTAGCTTTAGTTCTTTCAGGAATATTTGCTGAAAGGACATATGCCGACTAACCACTGAAAGATTACAGTTTTATCCGGGTGGCCTGCCCGGGAGACTTTTGCTGCAGTGTTGAACAGGCTGATTTAAATCCATTCTACTATTTTATGATAAATATCCATAAAAAGATAAAAAGATCAAAATACAATTTGTTTATTTTAAGTAAACTCAATGCAAAGCTTTGCGAAAACTTTTACATTGAAAAAAATATTTATCTTAATGTATTATTACGAATCCAATGAATTTATCAGATTCATTTTTCAAATACCGGCAGGAATAATCTGATAAAATTGAATATATGATATCTTAGTGTTGGATGAGATGAAAATTTATTAAGTGACTTTTATATTTTCTAAAGTACAATTAAAACCAAATCAATGAAAAATAATAGAATTAACTCATTTGGGATTATGACAATCCTGCTATCCATGATGATTTCTTTTCAGATAAAGGCCCAGGTTCGGTCACGGGCTATCGTTTCACCAGAAGTGCATGATGATCAGACAGTAACTTTTAGGATGACAGCGAGAGAAGCAGATACAGTTATACTTCTTTTACCTGATGTTAATATTAATAAGGTCATGCGGAAGAACGAGTCTGGTGTATGGAGTACAACAATTGGCCCGTTTGATCCTGAGGGGATTATATATCTATACACCTCCTGCATGGGATTGGTTGCGGCACAGAAGACGGATTGTATGCCGGCAACAAGAATCTTTCAGATATGCTTGATAAAAAAGGCATTGAACATACTTTTTACCCAACGGGAGGGGCTCATACCTGAACTGTTTGGAGGCTATATCTTTATGAAACATTACCGCTATTATTTAAATGACATTTGCCGGATGAAGGGCTAAAAAAATTGATTAGAGTAATTCCGGTTTTGTTTTGAAATTCAATATATTAAAACAATAGGCTATGAATTCAATAAAAAAAGTATTTTTTTTAATAAGCATATTTTGCTTATTCAACAAATGTGGGATTCAGAATAGTAATTCTGATTCCATTTCTGTCAATAGCCCTGACGGGAAAATCCGTGTTGAAATATACAAAGACGCTGATTCGAAGCTTGTATACAAAGTTGAGGCTAATGGCAAGGAGATAATTACTCCTTCACGACTCGGAATTGTAAGTGATAATACTGATCTGGGATCAAATATCAGGTTCGGATCTGTTGAATCGGGCCGGATAGATGAGATATATTCTGTTTTTGGTGTTCATAATGAAGCAGTTAATCGTTGTAATACGAAAACTGTTGAAATTCAGACCGAACGAGAAAACTGGTTTCTTGATATACGCGCATACGATGATGGTGTTGCAGTTCGTAGCCGTCTGGCAGCTAAAGCGAACCGTCATATTCAGGGCGAAGCCACAGAATGGAAGGTTCCGTCTAAAACTTTATACTGGTATCAGACTGACCTTATTTCCTACGAAGGAACATTTGAAAAAGTTATGGTTGACACTCTTGCTTCTGATCAAATTATTGGATTACCGGTAACTGCATTATTGCCTGCAGGTAATTATGCTCTGTTAACGGAAGCCAGCCTGATGGATTATTCCGATCTGGCAGTAAAAACATCCGGTGAAGGAACATTAAAAGCATTCTTCCATGCCGAAGAGGAGGGATGGACAACAAATGAAGAAGTTATTCAGCCATGGAGAGTGACCCTTATTGCGAATGATCTAAATTCCCTGGTCAATAGTGATTTGATACGAAATCTTTGTCCCCCGCCTTCTTCAGAACTGGTAAATGCAAACTGGATAAAACCAGGTCGTGTTGCATGGAACTGGTGGTCAACACCCAGACTGGTATATGACCAACAGCATCAATGGGTTGATTGGGCAAAACAATTAGGTTTTGAGTATTACCTGATTGATGCAGGATGGACGCGATGGCAGGAAGGTAATATGAATGCATGGGATTGTCTTACAGAGGTAGTCAGTTATGCAAGGTCAGCCGGAATCGATATCTGGATTTGGGTTCATTCACGGGAAGTTTCTAATGAAGCCGACCGGAACAGGATATTCGAAAATGCAGTAAAAGCAGGAGTGTCGGGTCTCAAAATTGATTTTGTTCCAAAATGTACACACGAATGGTCAAACTGGTACGAGGCAACTTTAAAAGATGCTGCAAAAAATAAACTTATGGTAGATTTCCACGGAGCCGTAAAACCAACAGGACGTGAACGCACATGGCCTAATGAATTGACCCGTGAAGCTGTCAGAGGGCATGAGTACCATATTATAAGGTATAATCGGATACTGGCACCTGACCATGATTGTATTGTACCATTTAACCGCTTTGTCCAGGGATTTGCTGATTACACACCAACTGTTTTTAATCCATCCGAACTCCTCGGATATACCTGGTCCCGGGAAATTGCACAGGCAATTGTGTTTACATCACCATTTCTTTGTTATGCCGATCATCCTGATAATTATTTGAAAAATCCGGCAATAAATATTATAAAGGCTATTCCTTCAACCTGGGACGAGACTATTGTCCTTCGGGATAGTGAATTAGGAAAATGTGCTGCGTTTGCCCGACGCAATGGAGATACATGGTTTATTGGCATAATAAATGGCGATGAAAGAAAAAATATTGATATCCCTCTGAGTTTTTTACCAGCAGGCACTTATACAATGAATGCCTATGAGGATGATCCGAATCGGGATGATGGTATTATTCAACACGTAAGTACGGTTAGCCAATCTAACAATATAAAATTTACAATAAGACCAAAAGGGGGATTTGCAGCGGAATTAACCAAAAGATAGTAACTCTGGTCCTCAATTTGTTATTAGCATCAATTCAGAAAAAGTTAATTAAATCTCTTACTTATACTTTATATAATTGATGAATTAGTTTTGTCGGTCTGTTCAGGTCAATTTACATTGCCATCCTGCTGTTCTGGTCCTCACCGCCCCTTGAGAGGTCAACTCCGTCGTTTTTAAGTACTTCCTGGATTTTCTTTACCTCCAGCTCCCTGGGAATCTTTTTCAACTTATATGAAAGAGCTGCAGCTACACCCGCAGCATGGCCGGTTGCAAAACAATTACCCATGCTCTTTCCTGCAGATAATCCTGCATGGTCTGTTGAAATGCAGCGTCCCGCCGCAAGGAGTCCATCTATTTTTTCCGGTACTATTGCGCGATAAGGAACCTGGTGTATTTTCATCTGGCTGATTTTCACGTAACCAATATCCAGCCATCCGCTTCGCCAGGCAATCACATCATCAAAACGACTGCCTTTTATT
>Ga0315538_1002078_pt1 | contig 11457 bp, 9 predicted proteins | sample SalMarSW160230MG_2_FD_203834 | JGI IMG/M metagenome (GOLD analysis project Ga0315538, IMG submission 203834) | Salt marsh sediment microbial communities from the Plum Island Ecosystem LTER, Massachusetts, United States - Salt Marsh Sediment SW1601-230 ...
AAAGACCGGGTAAAAGACCTCTGCGTTTGCACTTAAGAAGCAGTTTTACAGATCCCATGACCCCGCCACTGAACACAACACCGCGAGCCTTAAAAATCATTTTCGGATGAAGAAGGCTGGTGGATTTTTCGGCATAGACTTCATAACCATTTTCCGATGTGCGAACGCCAGTCACCTCTGTTTCGGGAAAAATCTCGACACCATATTTGTGTTCTGCCAGGTACAGATAGTTCTTATCTAATGTGTTTTTGCTGCCAACAGGACATCCGATCATACAGGCACCGCAAAAGGTACAACCAGTTCTTTCCGGACCTTCTCCATCAAAATAGGGATCGGGCACAGTCTTATCCGGTTCACCGAAAAACACCCCCACATCGTTGATATGGAATGTATCTTCCCCGCGGATCTCTTTGCCGATTTCTGCCAAAATCCTGTCCGCCTTTCCCACCTGGGGACTGGGGTTTGCCCCTAACATGCGCCGGGCCACAGCGTAAAAAGGCGCTAATCTGGCCTTCCAGTCGCCCGGACCCCATTCTTTCTTCTCAAAAACCTCATCTGGCGGCACGAGTAGCTGGTTGCAATAATTGAGACTTCCGCCACCGACACCAGTGCCATGAAGAATAAAAACATGTTTGAGTAACGAAAGAACCCAGATACCATAAAGCCCTAACTGAGATATCCATAGACTTTTACGAAGATTCCAATTGGTACGGGGAAAGTCTTTAGTGCCATAGCGTTTACCTTTTTCCAAAACTACTACCTTGTAACCCTTCTCAGCCAAACGCAATGCGGAAACACTTCCTCCAAAACCTGATCCAATAATGACATAATCGTACATTATCTCTCCTTTGCTATGCATAAACATTTACTAACGTTCAAAAGTCGAGTCGCAATACTTATTTTTTTGGGGAAAATATGTAATGTTTAATAAGGCATGCCCATATTTCTAGAGTTTTGTGGGTTTGATCAAGAACTATTGTTAAGTTTTTTATTCAGAAAAGCGGCAAGCCCCTTTTCGTGATCCTCTGAATAGGTAGTAAGAAGAAACTGATCTGCATCCATATAAATACCTGCTCTATCAAGAGCAGCAGTTATACTGGTTATGGCCTGTTTTGTCATAGAAACGGGTATATGTGGTTTTTTGAGAATCTTCTCACCTAAAGCAATCGCAGTTTCCATAGTTGATCTATCCGAAACTACCTCTTCAGCAAGACCCCATGTCAAACATTTTTTTGCTGGTACCTGCTCGCCTAATAGAATCATTTGCTTGGTCTTAGCAGGCCCTATAAGATGGAGCAATCGAGGGATGGAGCCCCAGCTATAATTTAATCCCAGTTCAATCTCAGGTATACGCATGAATGCAGACTGTCCCATGATGCGAAAATCACAGGAAATTACGAGTGAAACTCCACCTCCCACACAAAATCCCTCGACAGCTGCAATGGTAACCGGCTCCATCTCTTCCCAGGCACGACAGGCACGCGGTCCCAATATGACTCGTTCTCTCCGTTCATCCATAGTCCCCTTTACCATTTTCTGTACCTCTGGGTCCTTAAGGTCCAAACCTGCACTGAAAACCCCTGAAGCTCCTGTCAGAATAACAACACGTATACCTGGATCATCCTGAAAACTCAAAGCGACCTCTCTGAGCTCTTTGAGCATACGCACAGATAGGGTGTTTAATGATTTCGGTCCGTTCAAAGTCACCGTGACCAGAGGTCCCTCTCTTTCAACGATCAGTTCACGATATTTCATGGAACAACCTCCATTTTAATCAATGCCTGCCATAACAATTATACACCTAACTCTATTCTTTTGAAGGAGCAAATAATACAATAGTAAGTTTAGTAGCTATCAGCTTTGAGCTAATTTAGTCATAAGCCCTTGCGGACCGGGCCCGTCTCGGAGCTGGTGGGAAATACAGAGAGAAAATAGTCCCACCTGAATGATAACAATCTTCCTTCTTTTTGCAAAATGTGCAAATGCTGATCCTCCCAGGACAAATATCACTTCCTTTGGGTATATATCGACACCTTATTGATGCCATATCTATCTTGAAATTATACCGTTCGGAGAAGATTTTCATACGTAACAAGTCCGCCCCTTTCCCCCCGGCATTAAAATCATACGGTCTTTTTGAGGAATAGACCATTGCATCCTGTGTTGTAAAGAAACCTTCAAATATCCGTCTCTGAGCTTCTTCTATAATGCCGACCCCATAGTCATGAACCACCAACTCGGAACCTTTCCCCTTTTTTCGGACAGTGATTTCTATCTTCCCCTCATCAGGAGTATTTTCCACGGCATTTTTTATCAAACCATCAATCACCTTTTGTAAAGGATCCAAAGGCATATATATGGGTGGTGTAGAAACAAGGTTGCGTATAATTTCAACCTGACGGTGTGAAAATATTGGTTTACAATACTTAAGTCTTTCTTTGACATATTCATCGAGAAGAACTTCTTCCGGCACTATCTCTTTGGGGCCAAATATTTCTTCAACACGTTTTCTAATACTTTTAGCTAAGGGAACCTCACCAACCTCCTCAGCGATAAGGCTCTCCAATTCATCGATGTACTGATCGAGTATCAGGGAAAGGAGGCCATAGGTCTTGTGTTGTTTATCCCGCATGATATCTTCCACCTCATACTCAATATCCTTTATACGTTCCAGATTCCTTTGTGCCCTTTCTATAGCTGGCTTCCAGGTCTCTTCAGGAAGAGCTACCAATTTCTTTGTCATTATATTTAAAGAGCTCGCCAGGATTGCAACGGGTGTCTTTAATTCATGGGACAGATGATTGATAACATTGTCTTTTGCCCTGTTCAGGCTTGTAACTTCCTGATATGCTTTTTTTAGCTCATTAGAAACTCTGGCGTTTTCAACAGAAAGGGCAACGGTTCCCGCTATCATGCTCAATAGATCAACATCTGTATTATCAAAAATCCCTTCTTTTTTATTAATGGCACATAAAACCCCTACAATGCGATCACTACTTCTCAAAGGCACATCCAGCATATCACGGGAATCATATCCAAGTTGTTTATCTACAAAGGAATAGAAATTCGGATCTTTGGAGGTATCTGGAACAATGACTGGTTCACCGGTTTTAATGACTTTGCCTGCCACACCTTTATCTGCAGGAAAACGAATCTCTTTTGCCCTTTTCTGGGTAGCCCTATCCTCATAGGCTGTTCCTAAAAAAAAGAGTTCATTCTTTTCCTCATCCAGCAATATAACAATTGCTCCGTCAACGTTCAGGAGAAGTTTAATCTCACTGCTGATGTAATCCAGGATATCCTCTAAATCAGGATATGCGGGGAGAGCCATGCTTATCCGAAGTAGTGCATCATTGATGCGAGCTGTCCTTTTTTCCTGTGTAATATCCCTAAAAATTACAAGTTGCCTGGCTTGCTCTTCCTCAGATTCAGAATGGCAAACCGCCCTCATAGATACATCAAGAATCCGACCATCCTTAGTGAGACGCCTGGTTTCGTGACGCTGTAACACCTTTTCCTTTAAAAGCCGTCTAAAATAATCAGCAGTCTCTTGCTTAAGTTCTAAAGGAATGAATGGAATAAATTTCCCTTCCATTTCCTTGAGGGTCCACCCAAACATTTCGGTGAATGCATGATTTAGGTAGTACACCCGTCCATCAACAGTAAGTACCTCTATGGGGTATGGTACAAAATCAATAAGGGTTCCAAGGCGCCTTGTGAATTTTTGAAGAGCCCCCTCTACCTTCTTGTGTTTGGCAGCCTCTTTTTGCAAATCCCTGACCTTTTGTTCCAATTCATCATAGGTCGGTTTCTTGGCCATGAACAAATCCTCCATGTAACCTAAAAGAAAAAAAGCCTCTTAAGTTTATGTATTACGATATTACATGAATAGTGAAATCTCAACATCATTTTTGCTATTCAATATCTCACGTTATCGTATATATATGAGCTATAAGTTTATTTTACTTACTGCTTTTGCACTTTGATTAAGGCGGGGCTGTTCGAATGGTACCTCCTATCTTTTTTCCCGCAATAATTCAGTCTTGTTTTTTTATCAGTCTTTTGGCATGCTAACATATAGAAAATGTAAGCAGTTTTTATTTTATCCTTCGAAAGCTTTGTAAAACTTGAGAATATTTATCACCATACAAATGAGGATGGGCTTTTATGAAGTAACTGGTGGAAGGGCGCTGTCTTTTCGTGACATATCTATGGGGGAAGCCGCAGGCCTCCCGCTCGATAGAGCGGGGGCAATGCGGAGGGGGCAAAACTCCCCCGTAGATAGGTTGCTGAAAAGACCAGCCCGGGAGCCTTGGAACTAAAGAAAAGTCCATCCTCGTTACAAAAATATGGTTTATGCAAAAGTCTCACTTCATTAACAAAAAAAGCGGGGGTTCTCATCACTGAAGATATTCAGGTAATCGGTCTTGGACAGGCATGCCTTGATTACTTGGGAAGACTCAGTGTCTATCCTGAGGAAGATGGCAAGTACGAACTCGTGGACCTTCATATCCAATGCGGAGGGCCTGCCTCTACCAGCCTTGTTACCCTTTCCCGCATGGGCATCCGAACATCCTTTTTAGGCTCTATATCTGACGATTCACGTGGCATCGAAATAGTAAAGGGGCTTAATAATGAAAAAGTGGATTCTACCTTTTTAAAGATTACCCCTGGATATACGTCTCAGTTTGCCTTTATTGCAATAACAGAAAGTGGAAACAGAACAATCTTCTGGCATAGGGGAAGCGTTCCCCACCTAAAACCAAGTGATGTGAATCTGAGCCCTTTTTCCAATGCCAAAATTCTACACCTGGACAGCCTGATGATCGAAGCGGCTCAAGAGGCAGCCCAGCAGGCCAACAATATGGGTCTTACAATAGTAATGGATGCCGGAACAATGAGGGAAGGTTCTCAGGAACTCATATCAATGGTGGATGTCCTGATCGCTTCTGAAAGGTTTACGGAACCTCTGGTGGGAGACATTGCACCTCCTGAAAAAGCCCTTGAAGTGCTTCATGCCTTAGGTCCAAAAGAGGTAATCATAACACTTGGTTCAAAGGGAAGTATTGGATTGAGTGGTAAAAAGATCAACTTTCAAAAGGCCTTTCCCATTGATGCAGTAGATACAACTGGAGCTGGTGATGTATATCATGGAGCATATATCTATGGACTGCTTCAGGGATGGGATATGCAGAAATGCATGCATTTTGCCTCGGCTGCCTCTGCCATTAAATGCAGGCACATAGGGGCACGTAAAGGAATTCCGCACCTTGAGGAAATAAAGAAATTCATGAGCGGAAAATAAACAATTCGTTGGAAATTCACTCAATCTTTAAATTTTTATCTCTGTGCCTGAATTCGGTAGCGAAGCGTCTATTTTACTTTTGCTCCCTTCTTCATGAAAAAAGAAATCGATCCAAGAATGCACTCAGCAGAGCATATTCTGAACCAAACAATGGTTAGAATGTTTCGTTGTGGTCGCTGTTTTAGGGCCCACATTGAAAAGAAAAAATCAAAATGTGATTACCACTTTAATCGTCCTTTAACTGAGCAAGAAATTAGACAAATCGAAAAAGCTATCAATGATGTTATTCAGGCTGATATGATAATTACCCAAGAGTTTATAACTAAAGATGAATCGCAAAAACATTACAATCTTGAACGTTTGCCGCACAATGTAGGTGATGACATCAGAATTGTCAAAATTGGGAATTATGACGCCTGTCCTTGTAATGGTATTCATGTCAATTCAACAAAAGAAATTGGTAATTTTCAAATAGCGTCAGCCAGTTTTGACAATGGTGTGTTAAGGATAAGGTATAAACTCTCGCATTTAGATACATAACAAAAAGCCTCAACTAATAACTCACACTACTATCAAATGGATAAAAAACCCTTTGCCACGATTAGAAAATTCAAGACAGAGGATATCAATAAAATACTTGAGATTGAGGAACAGGCATTTCCAAAGACAGCTTATCCAAAAGAAACTTTTCTAAATTATGGAAAAAGTTTCCCTGACACATTTATTGTTATAGAAACAGGAGACGATATTGTGGGATACATAATATTTGATAGAGCTGGCCATATCCATTCCACTGCGGTTAAACAAACATACCGAATGAAGGGTTTTGGTAGGATGTTGTTCATGCATGCCGTAAAATATGCTCGGAAAAGATTATGGCTCGAGGTTAGATCCAAAAACAGTGGAGCAATAGCTTTTTATAAGAGTCTGGGCATGAAAATAACTGGAAAGATTCCCAATTATTACGGGAGCGATGACGCCCTGATTATGGAGATGAGCCATAAAGAACAGGGTTAAAAAACACTTCTTGTCTCTCAAGAGTTTTTTATAAATGACAATTACACTAACGATGAAATAGAAAGGATGAACGGATGGATATAAATAAGCTTAAGCGCATAAAGCTACTACTTCTTGATGTTGATGGTGTCCTTACGGATGGCTCCATCATATACAACGATAACGGTGCGGAAACTAAAATATTTAATGTAAAGGATGGTCTGGGTATAAGGCTGCTTATGGAAGCAGGGATAAAAGTTGGAATTGTTACCGGTAGATCTTCAAAGGCTCTTTATCACCGGTGTAAGAATCTTGGTATTTCCCTTATATTCGATGGGTTCCATGAAAAGACTTCTGTGTTGGAACTCATCTTGGAAAAGACAGGACTACAGGCTGAAGAAATTGCGTTTGTTGGCGATGATTTACTTGATCTTCCACTTCTGAGAAGGGTTGGGCTCTCCATTGCTGTAGCCGATGCCCATGAAACCATCATCGAGAATGTAGACATGACTACCTCTGCAAAAGGTGGAGCCGGAGCTGTAAGAGAGGTCTGCGAAGCAATACTGAAAGCTCAGGGATTCTGGAAGAAAATTTTAGAAAATTTTTTATAGTGTTTCCCTTATAAATATCGTAAGTATTTTCTGACACGATCGCAAAGGACTCTCTTTTCCTCAGTTTCTATCTTTGCTTCAGAAATTTTAAGTTTTTCTTTTCGTAATTTCAAGAATGCTTGGGATTAATCCAATCTACTCTGCGGAACAATTGAAACAGGGAGATCTATGATGAAGGCATTAAAAAAATGGATTTTTTTACTTCTAATCATCCTTACTATCCATCTTACAAACTGTTCTTTTCTGAACAGGTTTCAAAAGGAAGGAAACCTAAATCTTTCTGGATTAAAGGAACCGGTTACCGTTTTACGTGACAATAAAGGCATGGCTTACATCTATGCACAAAATATCGATGATGCCCTCATGGCACAGGGCTTCGTAACAGCCCAGGACAGGTTGTTTCAGATGGAGCTTACCAGACTTTTTGCAACAGGAAGGATCTCTGAGCTGGCCGGAGAGAAAGGAAAGGCCATTGACATCAGGATGAGGACAATTGGTCTTTATCGCAATGCGAAAAAGCATGCAAAGATACTGGACAAAGAGAATAGACTTTTTTTTCAGAAATATCTGGATGGGGTCAATGCGTACATAAAGACGCGCTCAGACACCCATCATCTTGAATTCAGGCTTGCCGGCATCAAGCCAAAACCATGGACAATTGCAGACTCCCTTGCCATTGGATATTATATGGGTTGGGACTCTGCGGCTAACCTTCATAGCGAAATTATTGCTCAGATGCTGCTAAAGAAGGTGGGACTGAAGCGTGCCAGAGAGATTTTTCCCCTTAATATTAACCCGGATGATTTTCCTACAGAAAGCAATGCTTCCAAAGGCACAGTTCAGGAATTTGCACAGCTAAATCTCGAAACTGATAAAAAAATCATGTCTTATGTTAAAGATGGCACTCTCCGTGTAGGGAGCAACAACTGGGCTGTGGGACCTCTGCTCTCAGCAAACGGAAAGCCTATTGTGGCAAATGATCCTCATCTCGATGCCAGGATCCTACCAGGTCCATGGTATCCAATTGGTATTATTACCCCGAATTTCAGGGCAGTTGGGGTAATCATACCAGGCACTCCGGGGATGGTAGTAGGCAGGACCGACCATATCGCCATAGGCATAACCAATGCCTATGGCGATGCGCAGGATCTTTATGTTGAGACCATAGATCCAAAAAACCCTGATAGATATATAGAGGGCAAAAAGTCTCTACCGTTTGAGGTGATTGAAGAGGCGCTTACCATCAAAGACAAGGATGCACCGCAGGGATTAAGAAAAGAAAAAATTAAGATCAGGCTCACCAGGAGAGGGCCTGTTATATCCGGGGTGTTACCTGGGCTTAAGACTGACAAGGTAATTACCGTACTATGGTCAGCTTTTGAGAGTATGGAGCCTTCAATAGGTCTTGATCGAGTTCTGACCGCAAAATCTGTAAAAGATATCCGTGAAGCAATAAACGATGTGAATTTTATCATGCTCAACTTTATTTTTGCCGACACAGAGGGGAACATCGGGTGGCAAGTGTCAAGCAAGCTCCCTATACGATCACAAGGCGATGGAACGATACCCTGCGTGGTAAAGAACAGCCATGACAACTGGGCTGACTGGATTCCATTTGATGACATGCCCCAACTCTATAACCCTCAAAAGGGCTGGGTTGGCACCTGTAATCATAAAACCGTAGGAATGGATTATCCCTATTACTACTCCTCCTACTCAGCACCATCCTACCGGTATCGAAGGCTCAAACAACTTCTTAACAACCCCGGTAAAAAGTCTGATGATGAGCACTGGCAATTTCAAAGAGACAGCATCAATCTTATGGCAAAGAAGATTGCCCCCCTTATGGCAAAGGTGCTCATTGCCCATGATGACACCAAACAGATGGGCCATATCCTCTCCCAATGGGATTACCTGGATAATATTGATAAAGCAGCCCCCACCATATTCCAGGCCATATACCGAAAATTTGCCCTCTTGGTATTTCAGGACGAGTTAGGAGAAGAACTTGCAAGGACCATGCTGGATAAATGGGCCTTCTGGGAGGAAAGGCTTGAAAATATGGTGCTAAATGGGACATCGCCTTGGTTTGACAATGTCAATACCAAAGATATCAAGGAAACTATGGATGAACTCTTCCACCAGGCAGCCCTGGATGTGGCTGAGAATCTTGGTTCCCGCCTTGGCCAAGATCCCACGAAATGGATGTGGGGGAAGGTACACCAGTTAGAATTCGTAAGCCCCATAAGGAGAAAAGGGTTTGGAAAGGGTTTGTTGGGTGGAGGATCTCATCCCTTCCCTGGCTCTGGAGAAACCCTTTGCCGCGGCATTTATGATTTTAATGCTCCCTTTGGTGTTACTGTTTCTGCATCCTTGCGTATGGTAGCCGACCTTGGCGATGATGACAAGGTTCTGGCAGTTCTTCCAGGGGGTGTCTCTGGACGTTTATTCGATCCTCACACAAAGGATCAGATCAAGGCTTTCATGCATGGCAACAAGGTATACTGGTGGTTTAGCGATACGGCGATACAGGAACATTCTAAGACTACCCTTGTCTTGAGCCCTCAATAAAACAGATTGTTAATAGCGTTTAACAAGGCTCAGATGAAAAGCAAAAAACCTTAATGTATTTTTTTATACTTGCCCTCATGGTGTGATTCTGAAAGACGCAGGTAATCCTGTGCCGCACTTTCTATTCTCTTTACATCCTCATCATTTGCTTCTCTCACGACTTTACCTGGAATACCCATAACAACCGACCGAGATGCTATTTTCGTGTTTTCCGCAACCACTGTTCCAGCCGCTATAATAGAATATTCCCCTATCTCCACATTATCAAGTAGCATCGCTCCCATGCCAATGAGACAGTTCGATCCGACTCTCCGGCAATGTATTACAGCGCTGTGGCCTATCGTTACATTATCTCCTATTGCCATTGGAATGTGACGCTCTGAGTGAATTACGCACATATCTTGAATATTTGTTCCCTTTCCTATTCTAATAGAGGACTCATCACCTCGTATCACAGCCTTATTCCACACTGATGAATTCTCACCTATCTTAACATTGCCAACAATTTCTGCTGACTCCATTATATACACTTTGTTTTCTTTAATCATTTTTCACCTCATCGTATTTTGTCAAAATTCAACCGGATGCGAGAACGATCCCAAATTTAATGAGTCAATCAATACCAAGAGCGACAAATAGTGTATAGTAAAAAAATAGTATTTTTGAAAGTTTGATAGCAAAATGCAGTTAGCTGACCAGTCAGGACAATAGCATTAAAGACAATACGCTCGGGCTTTATAATAAATTGGTGAAACATCATTTATGGTAATCTCAATACAGCTGTGTATTTGGCTTTTTCTTCTTGAAGATCTATGAGATACTGATAGAATTAAGTGTAAAGAGAATGCTGGAAGCCCAAAAATAAGAGAGATAGCCCCTTCAAAACAATGGTGTTGAGTGTACATATAATCATAATTCTCAAACAATTCCAATACATCAAACCCATAGAAAGGAGCATTAAATGAGCACTTTGATTCAAGGAAACCCATGGGTCTGGGTAGTTGTGCTGGATCCTGGTGGAAATGAGCAGTTTTTAGGACAACACTACAAAGAAGAAGACATATCGTTTATACCAACATTTCTGGAAAAAGATGGAGCCCTGGAATGCCTTGACCATCTGACACGCGATGAGGAGAAAAAATATGAGGTCCAGGCTATTCAGTATGAGGAATTGGCTCGTGATGCAGTTGATCATGGATTTATGCTTTTTATTTTAAATGGTGCAGGTAAGGTACTTGAAAAAATTACTCCATGAGGGAGAATTCATTAAAAAGCAGTACATATATAAGCACGATATATCTTAACAGGCTGTTAATAAGAGACCCCTGTTTCATAGAGGGAAAAGTGAAAATGTCACTCACTTCTTTACCATGGATTAAATACTGGTTTTTTATAACCATCCTGCAGCTTTTTACTCCGTTAATGAGTTCTGCTTCCGATTATATTGGGATAGATACCTCTCATTTTGTCTTCTATTTTCATTCCCAGGATAAACAATTAATGAAATCCTTGATTGATGATGCTGAGGTATTGAGAGAAGAAATTATGAAGGATCTGGGCATTGACTTCAAGGAAAAAACCAAGGTCTATCTGGCTCCGTCATTCAGAAAATATCAAGAAATTCAACCAGGGGGAGAAGTCCCCTCCTGGTCTGCAGCGGTAGCCTACCCAAGATTAAACCTGATAATCATACGATCCCCCAGGGCAACTAAGAGCAAAAGTATTGATTTGAGAAAGGTCTTTAAACATGAGTTCACTCACATCGCCCTGGGAAAAGCCTTTAGCAAAAGAGAGGAAATCCCCAGGTGGTTGAATAAGGGATTGGCCATGTACGAATCCAGGGAATGGGACCTCTCCAGAGTTTCTACGATGACACGGGCCGTCCTTACAGACTCACTTATACCTCTCTCCGAGATCACTCACTGGTTTCCATTTGAGGCGGACAGGGCAGAGCTCGCCTATTCACAGAGTTTT
>Ga0315538_1002079_pt1 | contig 11449 bp, 9 predicted proteins | sample SalMarSW160230MG_2_FD_203834 | JGI IMG/M metagenome (GOLD analysis project Ga0315538, IMG submission 203834) | Salt marsh sediment microbial communities from the Plum Island Ecosystem LTER, Massachusetts, United States - Salt Marsh Sediment SW1601-230 ...
ACTGGCAAGAACGGCGATGATCTGTGGAAGTGCCTCCCCCGCGTTGGGTATCATGCTTGCTACGGCTTCACCCAGCCCTATGCAGTAGAAGGCGATCGATACGGACATGGCGAGGAAGAGCACGATCCCGATAGCACCCCCGAATTCCACACCAAGGGTGCGTGAGATCAAATAGTAGTGGCCGCCGACCTTCACCCTGAGGTTCGTGGCTATTGCGGCGAGTGACATGCTGGTAAGGACCGAAATGCTATTTGCGAGGCAGATGACGAGAAGGGCCCGGCCCAGGCCCGCGCTTCCCACCACGTATCCCAGCCGCAGAAAGAGGATAATGCCCAGGATCGTAAGAATGCTCGGGGTAAACACCCCGGGGAAGGTCCCGAGGGTGCCTCGTGAGCGTTTTGCGCCTAATATAAGTCTTTTAGCTTCTGAGCTCATAAGAGCACCGAACGACACAATTAGAGTTATGAAAGATTATCTATGCCTAACAACCATTGATCGATTTGAAGCCATGTCAGGTGGGCTCCTCGGGCTTTATCTCCTCCCGACGGGCAGACGGAAGATCCTTTTTAAAAACCACGGTGCGGTAGGGAAAGGGTATCTCCACACCCTCACGGTCAAAGCGCTTTTTAATATTTTCCAGGAGCCAAAATCTGGTAAGCCACAGATCGTTCACGTCGGATACCCAGACATAAAGCCTCAGCTTAATGGCAAAATCGGCGTGGCCAATAACCCGTACCCACGGCTCATCAGCCTTTTCATCGCGGTGCGGACAGATGTTTGCTTCATCCAGCATGAGCCGGCGGGCGAGGTCAATGTCTGTGTCGTAGCTCACGCCGAATTCAGTGATACACAGCATGGTGGGATCAATGATGCTGTAGTTAGTCAGGGTCATGCTATCAACCTTCTCATTAGGAATAATGAGCCTCTTGTATTCCCATGTTCTCACAATGGTATGGCGAAGGGTGATATCCTCCACAGCGCCGTATTCATTCTCTATGGTTACCATATCACCGATGTGAAAGGGGCGGTAAATGGCCAAAGACAAACCTGATACCAGGTTTGCCAGGGTCGACTTGGCGGCAAAACCCAAAATCAGCGCTGTAATACCCGCACCTGCCACCATGGTACCCACCAGGGCCCTGAGGCCCGGGACGAGGCTTGCGTATACCAGCAGGGCAACCAGAAAGATAACCAGGTTTTTAATCCTCGTGATGTAACGTATAACCGTCTGGTCTATCTTTCGCTTTAATTTTCCTACCGTCCAAATGGGTCGTCTAAGCAAGCGGTTGGAGATAACTGAGGTCAGCCAAGCCATAAAAAATACGAAAATAGCGAGCGCGGCTGCCCCAATATTGGTGCCCGGATCCATAAGCTTATCTAACGATAACCATCCCCAATCCATGATTGTTTCCTTGATACCTTTAACGAGTTGGTTTCAGGAACTTTATATGAAATGTGCAGAATATGGCTGATAGAGGCCTTTTCCGCATTCCCCGGAATACGAAAATAGGCTCACCTATTACCTTGCGTTTTTGCGTGTTCTCATTTCTAACATCAGCAATAATTATTATAACGATACAGTAAAAATATAAACACCTCAATGGATTTTTTGCCACCTTACTCGGAAATTCTTACAGAGGGCAGGCAACTTACGACCCGTAGCGAATGCAAGATGATTGGATTCGATTCTGGTTCAAACCGAGAGATACTGTTCTACGGTGATTCCTGCATGGGGACGTAATTTACCGATGGCCTTCCAGTTCCTGTTTGGGGATAAAAGTCCATAAGATTGTAGATTGATTTCGGCATATCCGTTGATATGCATAGCCCCACGGACTTGGCTCGCTCCACGGTGATGGGAAAATCGTGAGTGAACTGCCCGGTGGTAATGAGAGCGGCAATTTCCTAGGCATTTTTCTCTGGCATACATTTTTGAAGAAGCTCTGATACCATTGATGCTACCTGGCTAATGGCCTTCTTGGAGATATCGGCAAGGATCAATGTCTCATCGTCCGCCTTTTCCGGCGTCTTCATTTCAACGGCCCGAATAATCGATGCAGCGGGAAATTGGCCTATCTGTGGGTCAACAGGCCCGAGAACGGCATTGGGATCCATCACGATTTCATCTGCGGAAAGCGCGATAAGGGTACCGCCGCTCATGGCATAGTGGGGAACAAAGACAGTCACCTTGCCTTTGTGTTTCTGAATGACATGGGCGATCTGCGATGCTGCAAGCACGAGGCCGCCCGGCGTATGAACGATGAGATCAATGGGCTTGTCATCGGGGGTGAGGCGAATGGCCCTCAGAATGGCCTCGGCGTCATCAATATTGATATATTTGCTGACCGGTATTCCGAAAAGGCTAACAGTCTCTTGCCTGTGTATCAGGGTAATGACCCTGGTGCCGCGCTCTTTCTGGATGCCCTCGATTACCTCCATGCGCTCTTTTTCAAAAGACGGAGAGCGGAGCCACTGAAAAAGCAGCATGAAGACGAGCAGGAGCCAGAATATGGTTCGAGCAATACCGGCAAGCGTGGAAAAAAAGGATACTTTTGCTTCCATGACTATACCCTGTTAAAGGATTCGTATTCTAAGGTAAGGCATTGTGACATAACGCCACATATCAAAAAACCGTTTTCTGCGGATATTCTCATTTAATTAATATGATAGTTAGATACTATCTATCATCGGTAATAGAGTCAACTCCTTTTACCCACTTGGTTCCAGAAAACCTGGGTTGAGATGCCCGTTATTTATAGGTTTAGAATTATCCCCTCTCGTGGATATAGCTGAAATTTTTCAGCTTAGGAAACTCGTATCTGAAAATTCATTGAGAGAATGTATTTACATAATACCGCCGGAAATCAGATGTACGGCGAAAAAAGCCATGCCAGTGCATCGATGAACAGCTGACCAGTGGCGTTGGTCTCAAAAATATAGGTAGATAGAAACAGCGAATGTTTCGAGCCTTGGATTGCCTCAAGCATGGCAGGATAAACCTGTTCGCCATTGTGGAGTAACTCGATAGTATTGCCGTCAACCAGCGATCTCCTCGTAATGGCATTGGAAATTCGGGCTATCGCTTTAACCTCTTTCGGGACGTCAAGGCTTGATACCACCGCCACATCTTCATTTTCCGGGCGCTCATAGCCGATATAAATCGGAAACTGCCAGTGCCGGTGGAGTTTTTTGGCGCGAGTGCGAACACGATTGATGCCAAACAGGAAGTAGAGCATTGGGCCCACCAAGGGATACGACAAGCAGACGGCTATCCAGCCAAGGGCGGCTCGCGGGTCTCGTTTATAAAGAAGTGTATGGCATGCGGTGGCAAGCGCCACCAAGATGATAACGATGAGCAAGGCCCACTGTAATACGTTCATGATCCGATCACTTATGTGCGCCCATAGGGCGCAAAAACTGCAGACCCCAAGTCCGTAACTTGCACCTTACCACGGATTTATTGAAACGACAATTTCATATGAGGCTACCTCTCGACATCCTGAGCCATGAGAAACGAATAGAATGCACAGAACTGCGTTGCACCTATTAATCAATAGTGCTAAACTGTGTTTACAAGGCGTATGCCTTTTGGCTAACCTGGTATATACAAATTCAACAATCCACCTGGTTGTGGATGATGTATATACCGCAAGCCTAAAGCAAAAATCATTATTTCCAGGGAACACACGATATGGAAATTGTTGAAGAAACTATATTCCCAAACCTACCGCAGCGGTTATCCGGGCTCGCGGAGCTCGCCGAAAACCTATGGTGGAGCTGGCATCCGGCAGCGCGGATGCTCTTCAAGATGCTGGACCGTCAAGCCTGGAAGGAAAACCGCCATAATCCGGATAAGATGCTTAAGGAACTCCCCGGAGAAGTTTTGGAATTAGCCGCGAGTGACCCCGAATATCTACGTCAATATGATGCAGTACTCGCGCACTTTCAGGAAGATATGGCTGCCGACGCAATTTGCCTGACTGAACCCCGTACCGAGCACAACCACTGCACCATCGCCTACTTTTCCGCGGAGTATGGCCTGCACCACTCCCTTCCCTTTTATGCGGGCGGATTAGGTTTTTTGGCCGGGGATCATATCAAGGAATGCAGCGATCTGAGGATGCCCTTGGTGGCAATGGGTTTCATGTATCCGGAGGGGTATGTCCGACAGCAAATCCATGAGGATGGGTGGCAGGAAAATTTGGATGAAACACTGGATCGCGATGCAGCCTCAATCTCAAGGGTGCTCGACGGGGAAGGGACACAGGTAGTGATCCAAGTTCCCTTTATTGAACCAGCGGTCTTTGTGGCAGTGTGGAAGATAGCGATCGGTCGCGTACCCCTTTATCTGATGGACACGGATATCGAGATCAATGATCCATGGAATCGGAGGATATCCTCCCATCTCTATGCAGGGGACATCGAGCAGAGGCTGCGTCAGGAAATCGTCCTTGGTATCGGTGGGTACGAGGTTCTCAACATATTAGGCCTGAAACCTTCCATACTCCATCTGAATGAAGGACACCCTGCGTTCGCTCTTCTGGAACGGATCAGGGAACGTGTACAGGAAGGAATGAGTTACACAGAAGCCGCTCGTCATGTACAAAATATCTCCGTGTTTACCACCCACACGCCCGTTCCAGCCGGCCATGATGTCTTTCCATTCTCATTGATGGAAAAATATTTTCGCTCCTACTGGCCGACATTGGGACTGAGTCACGATGCCTTTCTCCAGCTTGGGATCCACCCGAACGAACCTCATGCTGGATTTAATATGACCGCCTTTGCCCTCAGGATGTCCGGATTTCACAATGGGGTCAGCAAGCGTCATGGGGAAGTGGCCCGCCGCATGTGGCAGATGCTCTGGCCGGAGGTAACCGAGGAGGAGGCCCCTATTGATACTGTAACCAACGGCGTCCACGTACCCACATGGATCGAGCCGAAGATCGAACTACTCTTCAACAGGTATCTCGGTCCCAGCTGGCTGGCAGACCATGATAATCCCACTACCTGGGAGCTCATCGACGATATCCCAGACGAGGAGTTGTGGAAGACTCACTACTGGCTCAAGATAAAATTGATTGACGCCATCCGGGAGCGCGCACGTCTGCGCTGGGCAAAAGACCGGGCCAGCCCGTCGCTTATGGTAGCGGGAGGTACCTTGCTGGACCCCTCAGTATTAACCATCGGGTTTGCCCGCCGTTTTGCCACATACAAGAGGGCGGATTTGATCTTTTATGATATGGAGCGGCTGAAAAAACTTCTCAATGACCGCTGGAGGCCCATACAGATTATATTTGCCGGTAAGGCCCATCCAGCGGATGACCCGGCGAAGCGTATCCTCCAGGATATTTAACGCTGCCCGCGATCCTGACCTGGGGGGACGTATCGCCTTTGTGGCGGATTATGGAGAACAGTTGGCTCAGTACATGGTTCACGGGGTAGACGTATGGCTCAACAATCCCCTGCCGCCGCTTGAGGCCAGTGGAACCAGCGGGATGAAGGCCGCGCTCAACGGCGTGCCGAACCTTAGCATTATGGATGGCTGGTGGGTGGAGGGATTTAACGGCAAAAACGGTTGGGCATTTGGTGAGGGGGCAGCAGATAATGATCGGGATAAGCAAAACGCCGAGGCTATCTATCAGATCCTGGAAAAAGAGATCATTCCCCTTTACTACAAGGTTTCCGATGACGGCGTACCGCACGGATGGGTCAAGGTCATGAAGGAATCCGTAAAGAGCAACGCGCCCAAGTTCTCTGCCAGGCGGATGGTCAAGGAATATGTTGAGAAGTTTTATTCCCCGGCCTTGCGAAATGTATGAGAAGTATAACCTAAAATGAGCGGTTCCAGGTTCAGGGTTCAAAGGTTATAATCTACTTATATTCTTAACTTTATTGATGCCGCCATCATCCCGACGAACTGCACGATACCCTTGCAGCGGAGGGCTAGTTCGAAAAAAGGAGCGCAAAGGTGAAACTACCTAGTCATAAAACAAAAATAGTGTGCACCATTGGGCCAGCTTCTCGTTCAGAGGCGGTTCTTAAAGAAATGATCAAGAATGGGATGAATGTGGCCCGGCTCAATTTCTCCCATGCCGACCTTGACGATCACGGGGAAAATATTCGACGTATACGATCTGCTGCTGCACAGGTGGGCCGTCTCGTTACCATCCTGGCTGACCTCCCCGGACCAAAAATCCGCATCGGCACCTTGCACAACGAACCGCTTGTGCTTAAAAAAGGTGACACGGTGACCCTCACCACGCAAGATACCCCCGGCACAGCCACACGTATACCGGTCAATTATCCGGGATTACCGCAGAGTGTGTCCAAGGGGAGCCTCATCTATCTCAATGACGGTTTCCTGCAGTTGCGTGTTCAAAGCAAAGCAGCAACTGAGGTGAGGTGTAAGGTTCTTATCGGCGGGCAGCTGCTATCGAACAAAGGGCTCAACCTCCCGAGGGCAAAGATAGCGATGGATGCGGTGACCGATAAAGATCTCGGTTTTATTGATTTTGGACTGAAACAGGGGATTGATATCTTCAGCGTCTCATTCGTTGAAAAGGCAGCTGATATCCTGAAGGCCAAGGAATTTGCAGGAAAAATGGGTAAATCCGTCTACGTAGTGGCAAAGATCGAACGGGCGGAGGCGGCCAAAAACATCGATGAGATACTGGAAGTAGCAGATGCGATCATGATTGCCCGTGGTGATCTTGGAGTGCAGACCCCCATAGAAGAGGTGCCTGTCGTCCAGAAAAAACTCATCCGCAAGGCAAACCTTTTGGGGTGTCCAGTGATCACCGCCACGCAGATGCTCGAATCCATGACAGACAACATTCGCCCAACCCGGGCGGAAGTAACGGATGTGGCAAACGCCATTTTGGATGGCACCGATGCGGTGATGTTGTCTGAGGAAACGGCTATCGGCAAATATCCCGTGGAGACGGTAAAAATGATGAATAGAATTGCTACCTCCATTGAACGGCAACGGAGGGCCATAAGGCTCTCATCTGACATGGAGGACTACTTTGCGCGTGGACCTGGAAGCAAAAACCTGACCGTTGAAGACGTCATATCCATGAACGTAATTGAAGCTGTACGCGCCCTGAAGGTACGCTTGATCGTCACGCCCACAGAGACTGGCAGCACTCCTCGTCGTATCTCTCGATTTAAGCCTGATTGTTGGATCCTGTCCTTCAGTGGAAATCAAAGAACGCAAGACTTTTTGACCTTATCTTATGGGGTATTTCCATGCATAATGCAGAATAAAGTCGATAATTGGCTTGATGTGATCATGAAATTTATAAAGGATTTTAGGGTGGCAAAAAAGGGTGACCTGGTCATATTGACGGAGGGAATAACTCTGGAAAAGATTGGCGGTACCGACTCGTTTAGGATACTTACGGTGAGTTGACGATTAAGCGCTTTTTTTCTTCTTCCCGTTCTCTTGCTTCTTGATACTGCACGTAGTTTCGTATCGTCTCAGGGTTGAGGCTAACGGTATCGACACAATATCCTTTGGACAAAAGTGATTCCCCCAATAGGGCCTTTTCTTGAGGTTCGGGAAGTGTTTGAAGACTCGTATCGCGGTTTTTCCCTTCAGGTTCCCCAACAACTGGGAGATGGAAACCTTTGGGGCAACAGGTGTTATTCAATAAACAGTAAAGACTGGGAGGTAAAAAGATGTTTGGCAAACGAATAAAATTATTTAAGCTTTTAGGCTTTGAGGTTCGTATCGATTGGAGCTGGATTATCATCGCTCTCCTTATCACCTGGTCTCTTTCAAAGGGGCTATTCCCCGCTTACTACAAGAATCTTTCCACCCAAACATACTGGTGGATGGGGATTATCGGCGCACTGGGGCTCTTTCTTTCCATTATCGCTCACGAGTTCTCTCACTCCCTGGTGGCAAGGAAATACGGCATACCCATGAAGGGAATTACCCTCTTTATCTTTGGCGGTGTCGCAGAAATGGATGAGGAACCTCCGAGCCCCAAGGTCGAGTTTATGATGGCCATTGCCGGACCTCTCTCCAGCATCCTCATTGCGCTTATATTCTATGGGATTCACGCCGCAGGCAAGCAAGGCGGGTTATCGGAACCGGTTAACGGAGTGGTAGGCTATCTCGCCATGATCAATGCTATACTGGCCGGCTTCAACCTCCTGCCGGCCTTTCCCCTGGATGGAGGGCGCATCCTTCGATCGATTCTGTGGGGGGCAAAGAAAAACCTCCGTTGGGCCACCTACATCTCATCCAGGATCGGGTCCGGGTTTGGCATCTTTTTTATCGTCTTGGGAGTTATCCAGATATTTCGGGGGAATTTTGTCGGGGGAATGTGGTGGTTTTTGATCGGGATGTTCCTTCAGGGGGCAGCAAAAGCATCCTACCAACAACTCATCACACGTAAAGCGCTTGAAGGTGAGCCTATCCGCCGCTTCATGAAGACCGATCCTGTGACGGTATCACCATCCATTTCTTTGGAACAGCTGGTTGAGGATTATATCTACAAGTATCATTTTAAGATGTTTCCCGTTGTGGAAGATTCTGACAGGCTTCTTGGCTGTGTCACGACAAAACAGGTAAAGGAAATCCCCAGGGAGGACTGGGGCCGCAAGACGGTCGGAGAGCTTGCCGCACAATGCTCTCCTGAAAACAGCATTGAACCGCAAGCCGATGCTATGAGGGCCCTTTCCATCATGAATCAAACGGGCAACAGCCGCCTCATGGTGGTTGAGAAAGGGCGTCTGGTCGGGATCATAGCGCTCAAGGATATGTTGGAATTACTCTCGCTTAAGGTGGAATTGGAGGTGTAAAATAACAAGATCGCGGCTTTCACGAGACTCTACAAACCGCCGGTGTCTGTAGATAGAAGTTAGGTAACCTTGGGTAGTCAGTGAGCAAGCTACAACCAAGCGAGCCCTCTATAATTCTGAGAGGGACGCCAAATATTCACTGCACACTGGGAGGAGAGATATGCGAAAGAAATACTATGAGATTGTCATCGAAGGGCCCTTTGATCTAATAAAAGGCTTCATCATCGGCTTCTTTGAGGGGAGAAAGATCAGCGGCGCAATCATTTTTGAACAGGAACATCATGTGAAACAAGAGGATGGACTCGAACACCTCTTGCGCGCTGTCCATATTGAGGAAGACCGAGTCCACATTCTTATGAGTGAAAGAACGTTTCGAATGCTCAATCAAGCGCTCAATAATAGAAAGCACGGAGTCCCCCTGAAGATTGTCTCTAAAAAAGAAATCGTGCGTGCTCATTTCAATTTCACCTATGCAGCATATGCCAAGCGATTCGGCGATGAGTTAAAAAACCTGTTTGGCAAACTGCCTCAGGGGGTTCGGCTCGAGGGATATCAGCCCGAGGAGATTGAAAGAGAGACAAAAGACAGTACGGCCGGCTACGCACCATTACACAAATACGAGATCAAGGCTAAAGGAAGAGTGAGCGGCCCGGCAAAAGGTGTGATCGACTTCTATGACAGACTCGAGCACAACAAATTGATAGAATTTGAGGAGATAGAGCTCGAATTCCAAGGATAGCCTGGAGCAGCTTCCTTAAGCGATGGACTGCTGAGGGGGATGTCAGGATCACTTTCCCATGGACTCTCCTTGCTGCAGGTTGGCCAGGTTGAAACCTCATTCCTCGGCAAAAAGGGGAGCATGATGGTTAATGTAATAAGTGTATAATGCCAATTTTATCATAAAAAAGGGAGGATTATCATGGAAAAGTATTTTACTAACCGTTTTCGTCTGACATCTAACATGTTTCGTAAGGTTTTCCTGTTTGGGATTGTGATATTATCTCTCAGTTCATGGTGTTTTACCGCTTGTGCCAAACAGGAAGAAGAGGCCAAGAAGCCGGCCGAGATGTCACCTCAGGCAGCTCCTGCCCAGGAAGCAGAGAAAACGAAGGGCCCGGTGGATTTGATCACTGCCATTGTGCAAGTGGCACAGCAGGCCATCCCAGCGGTGGTGCACATCGAGGTGACCCAACGTCAGACCGTGACCAGCCCTCTGTTGCCCTTTGAAAACGATCCTTTTTTCCGACGCTTTTTCGGCGTTCCCGAGACACCTCGAAAATTCAAACGGGAACTGAAAGGCCTGGGCACGGGTATGATCATGGATTCGAAGTATCATATTCTCACCAATAACCATGTGGTGGCAGGTGCCACCCAGATTCAGGTGCTGCTCGCCAGCGGCGAACAATACCCTGCCACAGTAGTGGGCACCGATCCCAAGACTGATCTGGCGGTAATCCAGATCTCAGCAAAAAAATCGCTGCCCCAGGTATCCTTTGGGGATTCGGACAAGGTAGCAGTGGGTGAGTGGGTGGTCGCCATCGGTCATCCACGTGGCTTGGATCAGACGGTCACCCAGGGGATCATCAGTGCCAAGCATCGAACAGAGATCATGGATCCCAGCAGCTATCAAGACTTCCTTCAGACCGACGCTGCCATCAACCCAGGCAACAGCGGCGGCCCCCTGTTGAACCTTCGAGGAGAAGTGATCGGGGTCAATGCGGCAATCGTGTCTCAATCGGGCGGGTATGAAGGGATCGGGTTCGCCATTCCCAGTAAGATGGCTCTCTACATTGCCCAGCAACTCATTGCCCGTGGCAAGGTGCAGCGCGGGTGGTTGGGCGTCAGCGTGCAGGACCTCACCCCTGAGCTGGCCAAGTCATTTGACGCGGAAGGCGCTAAGGGAGCGCTTATCGCTGAAGTGGTTAAGGGGAGCCCTGCAGAGAAGGCGGGCATGAAAAAGGGTGACATTGTGATTGCCTACCGGGAGAAGGAGATCACAAACGCCAGTACCCTCCGAAATGAAGCAGCCATTAGCCCAATCGGACAGGAGGCGAAGCTCACCGTTCTCCGCAAAGGTAAGAAAGAAGAGCTTACTGTTAAGATAGGTAACCTCGAAGACGTGACGAAATTGCTATACGCCTCCGTCAAGGAACGCTTAGGGGCAGAACTCCGCCCCGTAACGCCTGATGAAGCGGAGAAGCATGGTTTGGGTCCCCAACAGGGGGTTGTCATTGCCTGGGTGGATCCAAAGGGTCCCTTAGGACAGGTCGGCTTTGAGGTGGGAGATGTGATCCTGGAAATCAATGGACAACCTGTGGAGAGCGTGGAAGAGCTTTCCGGTTTGGTGAACACCGTGAAACCAGGGCAAAAGATAGCGGTGGTTGCACTTGATCATCGGACGGGCAACTCTGGCCATGTCGAGGTGGTGGTTCGGTAAGAAGGCTTGAAAAATACCACTTCTTAAGCGAATACTAAGCTGCTCAACAGTATAACAGATCAACCCTGTGAGCATTTGTTAACTCTATAAATAAAGAGATGGAGGAAAAGATGTTTGGCAAACGAATAAAATTATTTAAGCTTTTAGGCTTTGAGGTTCGTATCGATTGGAGCTGGATTATCATCGCTCTCCTGATCA
>Ga0315538_1002086_pt1 | contig 11414 bp, 8 predicted proteins | sample SalMarSW160230MG_2_FD_203834 | JGI IMG/M metagenome (GOLD analysis project Ga0315538, IMG submission 203834) | Salt marsh sediment microbial communities from the Plum Island Ecosystem LTER, Massachusetts, United States - Salt Marsh Sediment SW1601-230 ...
ACTTTGCCGGCGTGGCCCGGCTGAGGGTAAGCGGCGCCGCCGCGGGCACCCGCATTCGAATGCGCTACGGCGAGCTGCTCCACGACGACGGCACGCTCGACGTATCCACAACGTTAGCCGGCTACATCGGCTCATCGTGGTGCCACCCCGACCCGCCGGGTATGGCCGACGCCAACGACGTCTATATCTGTAAAGGCGCCGGCGCCGAAACCTATACACCGGCCTTTACCTTCCACGGCTTCAGGTACGTCGAGCTTACCGGCTATCCCGGAACGCCGACGCTCGATACAATCGAGGGGCTGCGAATGAACTCGGACGTCAATGTCGTCGGCACGTTCGCCTGCTCGAACCCGATGTTCAATCGTTTATGGGATATATTCGACCGGGCAATTCGCAGCAACCTTTTCTCAATCCAGTCGGACTGCCCGGGCAGGGAAAAGCTCGGCTACGGCGGCGACATTGTTTCGTCGAGCGAGGCCGTGATGCTCGACCTTGATATGTCGAATTTCTACCAAAAGGTCGTACGCGACTTCAACGATGCCGTTCGGCCAAACGGCGGCCTGCCCGAAACGGCGCCGTACGTCGGTATCGACAGCGCCGGCTTCGGCGACGGCTCCGGTCCAATCGGCTGGGGTACGGCGCACCCGATGCTGCTGGCCCAGTTGTATCAATACTACGGCAACAGGGACCTGTTAGCAGAGCAGTTCGATGTGATGAAAAACTTTGTTGACCTGCTCAGCGCAAACGCCGTCAATTACATAATCTCAAACGGTATCGGCGACCACGCCTCAATCGACCCGAAACCGGTCGCGCTTACCAGCACCGCCTTTTACTACTATAACGCGAAGCTCTGTTCCGACATCGCCGCCGTTCTCGGCCGAAGCTCGGACTCGGCTGCATACGCAACACTTGCCGAAAACATTAAAACCGCCTTCAACAGCCAGTTCTTCAACTCCGCAACGGGCGTCTATGACAGCGGTACGCAGTGCTGCCAGGCCTTCCCGTTATACTTCGACCTTGTGCCCGACGGCTACCGCGACGCTGTAACAAATGTTTTAATCGACAACATAACAGACCACTCGGGCCATCTGACGACAGGAATCTTCGCCACGAAGTATATGCTCGATGAGCTTACGGAAACAGGCAACGCCTACGCCGCATACGCAATTGCAAACCAGCGAACCTGCCCCGGCTACGGCTATATGCTCGCCAACGGCGCGACGACAATGTGGGAACAATGGGACGGCGGCGGCTCGCGAAATCACCCGATGTTCGGCTCGGTCTGCGAATGGTTCGTAAAGGGCCTGGCCGGCATAAGCCCCGACCCGAACGCCGTCGGCTTCGACAAAATAATCATAAGGCCGAACATTATTGCGGATTTGTCCTGGGCGCGCGGCTCATACAATTCGGTGCGAGGTCAAATCGAATCCTACTGGCGGGTCATCGACGGCATATTCTATCTGGATGTCACCATCCCCGCCAACAGCACAGCCGGAATCTATGTCCCGGCCGGTGACGTAAACGACGTCACCGAGTCCGGCATTGCCGCCCTTTCGGTTGGCGACATAAGTTACATTGGTATGCAGACCGGCTGGGCCGTCTTCGCAACCGGCTCGGGAAGGTATCATTTTGTATCGACTTCGCTGGTCATTGCCGACGACAACGAGCCGCCGATGCCCGCAACCGCCGCCTGGGCCACCGCCCCTTACCCTGTAAGCGGCAGTTCGATAGCTATGGCGGTGAACCCCGAGAAGGATATCAGCGGCGTAGAATACCTCTTCGAGTGCACAACGCCCGGCGGGCACAACTCGCCCTGGCAGGACTCCACCTCATATACAGATACAGGCCTTAGCCCCGGCACCCAATATACATACCGCGTCAAGGCCCGCGACAAATCCTCAAGTCACAATGAGACGGGCTATTCAGCCGGCGCTTCGGCTACCACCTTTGCCTCAGGTACGGAGCCCATCGCTTTTGACAACGCCTCCTCCGCACAAAACTCATCGGGCACTTCGACATTATTCTTTTCGCACACCATCGGCTCCGACCCGAACCGGCTGCTTGTCGTAGGCCTGGCCAGCGAAGACCAAAGCGTTACCGACCTTGTAGTAAGCAGTGTAACGTATAACGCAGTACCGACGAACCTTGTACCCGGCTCCGGCTCGACCGCCGGTACCGATTACAGGATAAAAACCGACCTGTACTATCTCCTTGATACGGCCCTGCCGCCCGCCGGCACATATACTGTCGCCGTCAGCTATGCAGGCCCGATTGACAACATCAACGCCGGCGCAATCTCCCTTGGCTGCGTCGCCCAGCAAGCCCCTGAGGCCGTCAATACAAACAGCAACACCGGCTCGACCGCCATATCGACCGGCATCACCACGCTGACCGACGGCGCCTGGGCCGTCGATGTCGTCGGCTGCGGCAACGGCGGCAGTTTTACGACAAACGACCCCGGTATGACGGAGCGATGGCAGGTCCAGGCGTCCAGCTCATCCGCCGCCGCCGCAACAAAACCCGTCGCCACCGCCGGGGCGGTTACAATGTCCTGGCAGCAGTCCGGCGCCAACCGGCTGAGTCATTCCGCGGCCGCCTTTGCTCCTGCAAACGCAGATTAAACCTTTTAACCGCTGCTTGCAGCGACAAGTTTATCCTGTGGAAACCAGTTTCTGGTACGCAGGCAGATTTTGACCAACATCAGCATCACCGGCACCTCGATAAGAACGCCGACCACGGTGGCAAGCGCCGCACCGGACGACAGCCCGAAAAGCATTGTCGCGGTGGCGATGGCAACCTCGAAGTGGTTTGACGCCCCAATCATAGCCGCCGGCGCCGCATCTCTGTATTCAAGTTTCAGCAGTTTTGCCAGGCCGTAACCTAACCAGAAGATTAGATTAGTCTGAATAAACAGCGGTATCGCAATCCAGAGAATCGTTAATGGGTTCGAAAGGATAATCTCTCCCTTAAAACTAAACAGCAGCACTAACGTTACCAGCAATGCAATAATTGTTATGGGCGTCAGCATATGTAGAAACTTCTCTTCAAACCACCGCCTGCCTTTGGCGGCAATGAGCCACTTTCGCGATAAGAATCCTGCGACTAAAGGCAGGGCTACGTATATCGAAATTGACAAAAGCAGCGCCTGCCAGGGCACCGGCAGCCGACCGACACCTAATAAAAATCCTCCAAGAACTCCGTAAAGTAAAAGCATTGTCAGTGAGTTTATCGCAACCATAACCAATGTAAGGCCGTCATTACCTTTTGCCAGATAGCCCCAGAGGAGAACCATAGCCGTGCAGGGTGCAATACCCAGCAGTATGCAGCCGGCTAAGTAGCTGCGCCAGAGGGGGACCTGCAGCATCTTGACGCCGTCGATAAGAACGACCCGGCCTGCGCCGTGCATTGCCCCTACCGGCAAATCAAGGCCGAAGGGCATCTTGACGTTATCCAGAGCATCGGGGCCGATGAATCCGTAAAACAGAGTGCCTAAAAAGAAAAGTGCAATAGCATACATCGTAAATGGCTTTACGGCCCAGTTCACAAAAAGCGTAAGGCCCACCGGCCTGCCGTTTTTGCCCGCCTTGACAACCTCCGCAAAATCGATTTTTACCATAATCGGGTACATCATAAAAAACAAACACACCGCAATCGGGATGGACACTACGGGCGCCTTGTTGACATATATCGCCATCCCGTCCAGCGCTTTGGCGAACCCGGGAGCAACTTTGCCAAGAACAATTCCACCGGCAATACAGAGGATTACCCACAGGGTAAGATACCTCTCGAAAACATTAAGCCCTTTGCCTTTCCCGGCAGGCGGGTGAGTTCTCTGGTTATCCTTGTGCTTTTTTGATTCGGCCGGGCCGCCCGGCTCAATACCGGCCGAGTACGCCTCTATCGAATCGGCTCTTAAATTCTTTGCCCAGCTCTCGGCCATCGGGCTGCGGCAGGAATTACCGGTACACAAAAAAGGAATTTTTATTTTTTTCTTTGTTTTTTGCATAAGGTATCCCTGCCGATTTTCAGCAATTTTTCCAGTTGTTTGTTGTCTTTTATGATTCTCTCGGCGTCTGAAAGATTTGTTATTACCCACCTGATTGCCTGCTTTGCCCGTTTCGGGGCGTTTTTGCCGGCCAGCCGGTAGTACATCCACCTGCCCTGTTTGTGTGCCTCGACAAGCCGGGCCCCGAGCAAAATTGACATATGCTTCGATACCGTCGATGGCGCCAGGCCAAGCATCTCGATAATCTGACAGACACATAACTGCTGATTTCTCAGCATCATCAGCGCCCTGAGCCGGTTTTCGTCCGAAAGCGCCCGGGCAATTGCGATAAAACTACGCATATCAATATCTCCTACAATTCGCCACATAACGAATTATACGATAAAAAATGGATTCGGCCGGTAAAAAACATTTTTTTTCTCAACTTGACTGACTTTTGCATTAGAGACCTTTCGCACTTTTTAGGCGGCTGATTTAGTTGAATTATTATCATAAACATACCAACCTTCCGCTCACGATGCCCGATGCGTTGGGCTGCCTTCGCCGGGAGCGTTAGCAAGAAAGAATAAAATGTATGTTCGGAGTTTGTGCCGTACATAATAAAAAATTAGAGTTTCTGCTGGAAGCATTAGCCCCGGCCGGAACCATTTTCAACTGCAGAGCTTTTTGGAATATCCTCTGCCGCAACTTCGATGTCGCTATTCGCACAAGCTATTCGCTATCATCAATAACTGAACCAGCTTTTGCTGTACTGACCGCTTCGGTAACTTCAGTGATGCACTCTTCAAAATCCTTTTTCAATGATTCTTTTAACTTTTCCACTTCGATTCCCGGCAATTTTTTTTCGTCTATGACTGGCTGCTGTAAAATGTGGTTATCCGAACAGAAACAGAACTTACCCGTACTTTACAGATTGCCTGTTTCTCGCGTCAGAAAAATTTGTCACACACCCTTTACATACGGCCCTCGGCCTGTTATAATCATTAGCTTTGTTGGATGATAGGACAGTTAAACCTGGAGTAATTGAAATGTATGCAATAATTGAACAGGGCTCGAAACAATACAGGGTAAGCGAAGGCGATTTGGTGGATATCGACCTGGCCGACGTTGCCAGCGAGGCCGAGAAGCTGACTCTCGAAAAGGTTCTACTCGTCAGCGACGGCAAGGATGTAAAGATTGGCACGCCATACGTCGAAGGGGCCGGCGTCGTCGCCTCATTCCAGCCCACTGCGGCAGAGTCGATTGTAAAAGGCGAAAAGCTCTATCCGACGCATCTCCGCAGACGCAAGAACAGCAGAAGGCGCATCGGCCATCGTCAAAGGTATATGCGTGTGTTGATAGAAAAGATTAACGGCTGAGCATCTCATTGTGCATCGGCTTTATAGTCGGCGATGATTTGCGCGGCCCGGTCTCGCCAGGCGTCGGGGCCGGCTTTTTTGAACAGTTCAAACGATTCGTCATCGACCAGTCGGCCGAGGAGCGCTTTTCTGCTTTGCGGCTCATCGAACTGCGCAAAGATCTTTTTCCTCACTGTTTCCAGCTCCGCCAAGAACCGCCCATGCTCAGCGGTGAAGATTTTCTCGAGTTTTTTTCTTATATGACCGGCATAAGCCGGATACGTTCCCTCGGTGCCGACCGCTATCTGGAGAGCGCCTCTGCTGACGACCGCGGGGACAAAAAAGTCGCAAAGCTCGGGACTATCCACCACGTTGCACAAAATCTGCAACTGCTGACAATCGGTGTAGATTTGCTTATTCAGTTTGTGGTTGTCCGTTGCGGCGATGACCAGGACCGCCTGTGTAAGGTATGCCTTCGAGTATTTCGCTTCAATCGGCTCGGCGGCGGCAGTGAGGCAGAGTGTTTTCAGCGCCCCGTCTATGTGCTCCGCCACCACGACAAGCCGGGCGCCGGCGTCGAGCAGCGCCTGTGCCTTTCTGGCTGCTACGGCCCCGCCGCCGACAACGACCACCCGCCGGCCGGCCAACTCCAGGAATATCGGATACTTGGACATATCTTATATTGTACTACCCGGTCGTAATAAAAACAGCGAATTAAAATTAAGAGGATATTCGAATATTATTTGGGCAAGGATTGTTGAGTCGATTATGGAAATGTGTGTTAGATGGCTGATTTTCGATGGTTAAATTGTTGTCTCCAGCGAAAAAATGTACCTCCTATGGGGCAGGCGGACACCTTTAATTTCCCGCTTGCGAAGGGGGAGACCATAGCTATAATGGGGGCAATGTAGTCTCAACAACATTCGGGCCAGGAGTATATTAAGTTATGGAGAAGACTTAGCACTTAAATTGAAAACCAATCTGTAGGAGAAAATGTGATATGAGCAATATTGCCAGGAAAAAGACGTCACGCCGTGAGTTCCTGCAGGACACCGGTCGGGTCGCCGCAGCATCGGCTTTAATCACTACGGTCGGTCCGCGGGTGTACTCAGGGCAGAACAATACTATCAATGTGGCTTTGATCGGTTGCGGCGGCAGGGGTTCGGGGGCGGCCTCGGATGCCCTGTCCGTCAGGAACGGGCCTCTCAAGCTCGTTGCGATGGCCGACGTCTTCGAGCGTCGTCTCAGAAAGAGCTACGATAATCTGAAGGAGGCGCACGGTGACAAGGTGGATGTGCCTAAGGACCGCAAGTTCATCGGCTTTGACGGTTACAAGAATGCGATGGACTGCCTGAGTCCGGGTGATATTGCCATCTTTGCGACGCCTCCGGCGTTTCGATGGGTACATTTTACATACGCGGTAAAGAAGGGGCTTAATGTTTTTATGGAAAAGCCGGTGACTGTTGACGGGCCGACGAGCCGGCGGATGTTCAAACTTGCCGACGAGTCTATGGCTAAGAATCTCAAGGTGGGCGTCGGATTGATGAGCCGCCACAGCCGGGCGTTCGAGCAACTTTATAAGCGGATACAGGACGGCGAAATGGGCGATATCATTTTGCAGCGCGGCTACCGGATGCACGGGCCGATCGGATTCTTCGCCTCGCTGCCGAAGCCGGCTGGTATCAGTGAGATGCTCTACCAAGTGCAGCGATTCCACAGCTTCATCTGGGCCAGCGGCGGCAACTACAGCGACTTCTATATCCACCTGGTCGACCATCAGTGCTGGATGAAGAACGCCTGGCCCGTCAAAGCTCAAGCTCTGGGCGGGCGGCATTACAAGCAGAGTCCCAAAGGCGTTAATTACGTGGACCAGAATTTAGATACGTATTCGGTGGAATATACTTACGCCGACGGCAGCAAGTTCCTGTTGGACGGTCGCTGCATGAGGGGCTGCCAGGAGATATACTCCAGCTACGCCCACGGCAGCAAGGGTATGGCGATTGTATCCAGGAGCGGCGACTGCGGGATGCCTTCGAGCATTTATACGGGGCAGAATCCGGATAAGGCCAACATGATATGGCAATCGAGGGTCAGGCCGGATGAGCGGAATCCGTACCAGAACGAGTGGAACGACCTTGTGGATGCGATTCGCAACGACAAGCCTTACAATGAAGCTGAACGCGGCGTCAGGGCGAGCTTAGTGACGAGCTTAGGGCGGATGGCCGCTCACACGGGACAGGTGATTACCTACGAGCAGATACTCAACAGCGAGCATGAGATGGCACCGGGGCTTGACAAGCTCGATGGGAATTCGCCGGCGCCGCTGATAGCTGACGCCCAGGGGAGATATCCAACCCCTCAGCCGGGCATCACTAAAGAGCGCGAATATTGAAACCTTCATTGTGTAAGGCCGACAAATATTCAGGAGGCCAGGCATAGCTGACGTAATGGATGAATGTTGGCTGAGAGGGGTGGGCCGCAGAATTCTCCCAGGTTTTATTTTTAGACACAGATCCCCCTTTGGTAGGGATAAATTAACACAAGATACCCCTTCGGTGGGCACAAGTTGACACAGATTTTTCAGGTTGGTTTTGGTGTGTTCAGTGTACTTGGCGGGACAGATTGGCTTTGGGGTACTTCGGCGTCACTTTTCTCGAAATAGATTTCTGCGAAAGAGCCGTCTTCGTTCCCCGAATCACTTCGTGCTTCATTTTGGAGCCAATCCGGCCTATGGGTGGCTGGAGGTAGATGCGCCAGAGGGGCTTGAAACCGCTAAATAGTAGCGAGTAAAAAGGGCTTGCATTCTCGGGTTATTTCTGTAGCATTTGGGCACGGATTGTTGAGTCGATTATGGAAATCCGCCTACGGCGGACTTGTTATCAAACGCCGAAGAATGACTGGATATTTGAAGATTTCCCAAGCTTCGTAATCGCAAATACTTAACGAAGAATAAATGAAAATTGGAGTAGACTTTTAACATAGGAGATTGAAAAATGTGTACCAGTAATCCGATTGTGTCAAATAGGTATCGTGGAACGACGACTTATCCCAAGGTATTCTGCAGATTAATTCAAGCTGCTCTCGCCCGGCAGCCCATCCATTATGAAGATGTGGCCGCTATTATGAATTTGCAGGGAAGGGGACAACATATGTCGAAAGAAACTGGCCACATGCTCGGTGAAATTTCTGAAGATGAACATAATCAGGGTCGTCCCATGTTAAGTGCAGTAGTCGTTCAAAAAACGGGAAAAGAGAAGGTACCAGGAGATGGTTTTTTTACTCTTGCCTGCCAACTCCATAAACTCGAAGAAAACGCAACCACTGAACAGAAAAAAGTTTTTTGGGAAAATGAACTGAACCAGACCTATGAAAAATGGAGTGATTAATTTTATCAACATCATCAACACCCACGGCGTGTTTTCCTAGTTTTTGCTAGTTTTTTAGTTTTATCAACAAAACGGGCGATGGCTCGCCTTCAAATACAGTGATGGCAGTACTCTGATAATGCTCGTGCTAAAGGTTGACAAAGGAATGAAACTATCGAGATACTTATGTGCCTAAAGGTACTGATGGCGGTTTTGTAAATTGTGCCACAGAGCTCACAGTCATAGGGACTCCGTCGTAAGGCGTCCCTTAGTGGATTTATGGAGAGAATACAGAAAAAAGGTAAGAAATTAAAATGCAAAACTTGTCCTGAGCGAAGTTGAAGGATGACAAAGCAAAATTCAAAAAGTGATACTGGATGCTTGATGCTGGATACTCGATACTTGTAAAAACAGTAAGTCGTTAATTGGTGAGCGGTGAGTATCACATTACTACGGCCAATGTCGAGAGAAAAGATAAATGAATGAATCGAAATCAAAAGAGAAAAGCACAGGGTCCAAAGTATCGATGATTGGGCCTCTCGCAGGCCTTGTGGCAGCCATAATAACGGTATTTAGTAATCTTCCTGCTGTGCTTCAGTATATCATGGTATTGTTGCTGGCAATGATAACAGTTGTAAGCATATATGTGGTCTTCGGGCAACAGTTTATAGGATTCTTTAAAAGAACAACAATGGCGGTAAAGCATCATTTTCTTGCCAAAAAGTATTTCACTGAATTTAATAGGTTTGTTGACAGGCTGGCAGAACTATTGAAAGATAATCGGTACGATAACATACCGTATGTTTTTATCCATTTAAGAAATATACCTGCCGAATTCAATCAGCTTCGCTCCTTAATGTCTGATGTAGGTGGCCTTTTTGCTGTTTTTAAAGATGGGATGGAAAAGGTTCATGTGAGGGACTTCGAGCTGCTAATAAAATGGTTTGAATCTATCTTACGCGTGTATGACCGGCACTTGGTCTTCCAGCCATTTCAACAAATACGAAACCTATACAGGGACAAACTGACTGAGCAGGATAAAGAAGACTATGAGAAAAGCAGAGAAAATTATGTTCGCTTCTTACAGGACTATACGAATTTTGCAAAAGCTATAAATAAGGATTTTGCTGAAGAGGTTGCTCAAGATTATTTTGAGCAGCCAGGAAGGTTGTAGGAGACATAAGGCAGGATAATATGGATGGATCTGGACCTAAAAAAGAAGAGCCAAAAAAGAAATGGCGGTTCAGCCAGCAGCAGTACGATATGCTCAAACGCTGCTCAGATAAGAAGGATGTGACCGAGTGGAACGAATGGCGTAAGAAAAATCCCGATGAAGATATTCTGCTTGAAGGCGCTAAGCTGGAACATGCTTATCTCAAAGGTGTCTTGCTGAATACTTCGTTGAATTCTGGCTTTAGTGGAGATGTCCATTGGGAATATGCGAAGTTACACGGCGCCCATCTGGAAGATGCAGACCTCTGTGATGCCGATCTGCAAGGTGCGAAGTTTATTGGTGCTTATCTAAATGGTGTGGACGTGAGATATGCTCGTTTGGAAGGTGCGAATTTCTCACGTGCGATTGTTGATGGTGGCACATTGATTTGGAGATGCACAGTTGATCGTAATACAGATTTCCGAGGTGTTGGTTTAGGTAGCGTGCGGATAGACTCGAGGACAAAACAGCTTTTGGAGTACAATATTCGGCGCAAGAACTGGGAGGAATGGTATAAGGGGCATAAGATTCTGAGATGGCCTGTGTGGTTGTTTTGGTTGATGAGCGATTATGGGATATCGACGTGGCGGGTGATAGTAAGTTTCTTTGGTTTTGCATTGGCTTTTGCATTGGTTTACCGGTTCTGGCCAGGATTGGTGATAGTGAGAGGGGTTGTTGGTGACATTCGGGGATTTGTGCATGCCTTGTATTTTTCGGTTGTTACGATGACGACGTTGGGCTTTGGTGACATTGCGGCAAACCCGGATAGTTGGGGTGGGCAAGTTTTGTTGATGTTTCAGGTAATCTTAGGGTACGTTCTTTTGGGTGCGTTGGTGACGCGGTTTGCGATATTGTTTACGGCCGGCGGGCCGGCAGGGAAATTTGCAGATGAAAAGACGAAAGCCATGGAGGAATGAGATTGCTTCGTCGCTTCGCTCCTCCTAAGAAAATAGAGAGGTTTTTGCGGCATAACGGTCGAGATTGCCGCAGTCGGGGAAGGTTAAGTTTATTGCTTCTGCGGTTTCGATGGTGGATTGGCCCTCGATGGCCATTGCCGCCAGCGACAGGGGGATTGTGATTTTGTGGTCGGGTCGGGGGTTGAGAACCAAACCCCCCGTGAAACGGGGGGCTAAATATGCAGGTTCATCGGCATCGACGGTTGGTTTTTTAAGTTCTGAGTTGAGGCGAATTATTATTAAACGCGAGGGAGTTTTGGGTTCGCATAGAGGGGGGGATTTTTGTACACTCATATTGAATATGAGTGAGGCAAGAAAAATCAGGCCGCCTTTGAGCGAGCAGGATGTGCGGTCGCTGAAGGCGGGGGTGCGGGTACTGGTAAGCGGGACAATCTATACGGCCCGGGATATGGCGCATAAACGGCTGTGTGAGGAAATTGAGGCGGGCCGGGAGATGCCTTTTGCGCTTGAGGGGGCGGTGATTTACTTTGTTGGGCCGAGTCCGGCGCGGCCTGGGTGTGCTCGCGCTGCTGTTCG
>Ga0315538_1002087_pt1 | contig 11413 bp, 7 predicted proteins | sample SalMarSW160230MG_2_FD_203834 | JGI IMG/M metagenome (GOLD analysis project Ga0315538, IMG submission 203834) | Salt marsh sediment microbial communities from the Plum Island Ecosystem LTER, Massachusetts, United States - Salt Marsh Sediment SW1601-230 ...
CAGGCGCTACGCAAAAAAGCATCCAAATTGCCACTGGAACCTTCCCCTCGCAAAGATTTAATGAATTCCCTCCAGCGGTTACGTAGGTAATCAATATCCTGAGAAATCTCTCTGTCTGGGACCTCAAAACTATCAAGTGATGCAGGAACCTCGCTTGGAACCTCAGTCCCATCTCTGTTGGGATCCAGTGCCAAAGAAATCTCAGCTTTCTCTAATGACTCAGTTATCTCAGTGGAATCCGCTGCCTCAGCAGGTTTAGTTGTAGTTAGCTTCTCTTGTCTTGTGGGTTGAGACAAAGCACAATCCACTAAAGCCAATTCTAATGGCAAAGCAGAGTAATTATCACTTCGAAAATCTATGCTAGAGAATGACTTAATTGTCTTAAGCAGATAATCCAGAGTAGCGTTGGTCGCAAGGCTTCCCATCTCGGTTAAGTCTTCACTGGTAACATCCAGAGCTTCTTCGCACCGAGATTTGGATAGCAATAATCCTCGAAGGTATTCTACCAAGCCCATATTAAACTGGCGAAGGTCAACACCATCGCTATCGAGGCTATTTATGACTCTCAGTCCACCAGCCACATCCCTACTGACAACACATCGTGCTAATTGTCTAACCCGAGAATCCCAGCTAAGACCAAGCTCCGCTTGAACCTGGTCCAGTTCAATTTGGTTGCCATAGTAAGCAATCATCTGTTGTAAAATATTCTCAGCATCTCGAAGGCTCCCGGTAGCAGCACGAGCAATAAGCTCTAAGGCACCAGGCTCGATTTGAATTCCTTCCCTCTCGCATATTAGCTTGAGTTTATCTATTATCTCGGTTTGCCGCAGGCGATGGAAATTAAACCGCTGGCATCTTGATACTATGGTGGCTATCACCTTGTGCGCTTCCGTGGTAGCTAAAACAAAGATTACATGCCCGGGCGGCTCCTCCAATGTCTTCAACAAGGCATTGCAAGCCGCCTCGGTAAGCATGTGAACTTCGTCTATAATATATACCTTATAGCGAGCAAGGCTGGGCGCGTAGTTTGCCTTTTCCCTCAGGCTGCGGATTTCGTCAATGCCACGATTACTGGCGGCATCTATCTCTATTACATCTAAAGCCCTGCCCTCAGTGATTGAACGACACATGTCGCAGGCATTGCACGGCTCGCCACCTGCTTGATTAGGGCAGTTAACCGCTTTGGCTAAGATGCGCGCCGTGCTGGTTTTACCTGTACCTCGTGGACCACAAAAAAGATAAGCATGAGCTATCTTCCCACCCTCCACAGCATGACGAAGAGTCTGAGTTACAGGCTCTTGTCCCAGCACCTCGCTTAGGGTTTGTGGCCGCCACTTGCGGTAAAAAACCTCAGAACCCATACGCTCTTATTATACACCCCTCCACCCAATCTCCAAAGGAGCTTTTTATGCCAAATTAGGGTAACAATCAATTTTTATAGCGCACGCAGCGGCTGCCTATAGTACAATGGCGTGGAAAAACAGGGTTTCCCCCAGACAGAACTCGACAGCGACGATGCGAAAGAGCTCGCCCTTGTTGCCTGATTTATCAGGCTTGGAGCACCGAGTCCTTAAAACCTTTACTTGCTGATTTGCTTCTCAGCCCAGTTACCTGCCCAGGGCACCTTCCACATCTTGCCGCTTCCTGCTTGGATAATAAGGATAATCCACAAGACAAACATCAAGATTCCAATGAGTATCGACAGGATCCAGCCAGCATAGGGAATCCAACCCAAGACAAGCTGGGCCACGGTTAATACGCCAAAAGTCATAATAGATTGCCAGGCATGGAATTTAACGAAGGTGCTCTTTTTCTCCAAGACTACGAAAACTATTCCAGTTATCCACGCAGCCACGTAGCAAAGAAGTCCGGCAACATTGGCTGACAGACCTGTGCTACTCTCAGCTTCGGGCGTAGCTTCCACTTCAGATGGCTTCGCCGGGGCACCAAGCTCAGCACCACACTTGGAGCAAAACTTGGCCCTCTCGGGATTTTTCGTACCACATTTAGAGCAGAACATATTCACCTCCTTGTGTTAGATTTATATCATATATTATAAATTGTCAATAGCCCTTCGATGCTTTTTGCCACTCTGGGCGTTAGCGCATGGGCTAGATTCTTCGTCAAACTCAGAATGACAAAAAGCGACGGGGAGATTCTGTTCACAGAATTTCATCGTGCCGAAAAACCCAGGTAGCCGAAACCACGCTATCACCTTCGGCTAAGCCCATCAGCCTAGCTCCCCGGCCATGCCTGCCCTGAATTGGGACCTGTTCCATAGGAATGTTTACCACGTTGCCCCTAGCTGATAACATCACCAAGGAGCCTTGCAGGGAAACAAGCTTGGACACAGCGAGATTACCCGTTTTGGGGCCAACCCTGTAAGTCCTCACTCCCTTGCTTCCCCTATTGTGAACAGGATAATTTTTTATCGGGGTTAGCTTACCAAACCCCTTTTCGGTAACTGTGAGTACGTAAGTATCGGGAAGGACAATGCCCATACCAACAACATAATCGTCAACGAGACGAATGCCGCGAACACCGCCACTAGTTCGAGAAGCAGTCCTCAGGCCTTTGACCTTAAATCTAATAGCCTGCCCATTTCGACTCACCAAGATGACCTCATCTTCGTCAGCAACTACACCGGATGATATCAGTTTATCTTCATTTCTGAGCCCCATGGCAATAATGCCATTCCTCCTTATCGAAGCAAACTTGTCTAGGGTAGTCTTTTTTATCACGCCGCCCCTGGTAGCCATTAATAAGAACTTGTCTGAAGGGAATCTTGCTATGGCTAATAGCACTGTTACTTCGTCTTCCAATGCAATAGGTAATAGATTAACTAGGGCTATCCCCTTGGCCATGCGGGAGGAATCTGGAGGAACTTCGTAGCACTTAAGACAGTAGACCTTGCCAGCGCTGGTAAAGAAAAGGAGATTATCGTGGGTGTCGGCTACCAAGATGTGGTTCACTGTGTCGCCACCCCGGGTCACCATTCCCATGATGCCTTTTCCGCCACGGTGTTGCAGCCGATAAGTGCTGGCAGGAATCCTCTTAATGAATCCCCTATGAGTCAAGGTAACTACCATTGCTTCATGAGGAACAAGGTCTTCAGTACGAAATTCTTCAATTTCCTCTGCTTCCACTACGGTTCGCCGGCCATCACCATACTTGGATTTAAGCTCCTCTGCGTCTTGTGCAACTAGGGATAGCACTTTCCGAGGGTTAGCCAACAAATCCTCAAGATAGGAAATATTCTTTATCACAGCGGCATATTCCTCAGTTATTTTGTCTTGCTCTAGCTTAGCCAATCTACGAAGCGGCATATCAAGTATAGCTTGAGCTTGAATCTGTGACAGAGTAAAAGCTGCCATTAGATTGGCACGAGCGGACTCTACAGTTTGGGACTGTCGAATAATCTTAATCACCTGCTCCAGATTATTTAGGGCAATTCTGAAGCCCTCGAGGATATGAGCCCTATCCTTTGCCTTATCAAGTTCAAACTTAGACCTCCTGGTAATGACCTGAAAACGAAAGTCAGTGTAAGCAGTTAGCGCCTCTTTAAGGTTAATTACTTTAGGTTGTCCGTTAACCAAAGCAACCATATTGATAAAAAAGGCAGATTGCATCGCGGTATACTTGTATAAGTTATTAAGTAACTGTCGAGGTTGTGCTTCCTTTCTGAGTTCGATGACAATGCGCATGCCTTCCCTATCCGATTCATCACGCACCTCGGCTATTCCCGAAATTCTCTTCACCTTAACCAGCTCGGCTATCCTCTCTACCAAAGCTGCTTTATTTACCTGATATGGAAGTTCAGTAACAACTATTTGTCTCTTGCCCCCTTTGCTAGTCAGTTCGTTGGCTTTAGCCCGAAGTATAATTTTTCCTTGCCCTGTAGTATAAGCGTTGTCTATACCCTCCTTCCCCCAAATTATCCCGGCAGTGGGAAAATCGGGGCCTTTGACCAGCTCCATCAGTTCCTCCACAGTAGCTTGGGGATTATCAATCAGATAGACAATGGCATCACATATCTCGCCTAAGTTATGCGGGGGGATATTGGTTGTCATCCCTACAGCTATGCCTGAGGAACCACCGACTAACAAGTTAGGCAACCTGGCGGGCAAGACAGAGGGTTCCTGGAGAGAGCCATCGAAGTTGGGAACAAAATCGACGGTATTTTTTTCGATGTCAACTAACATTTCCTCGGCAATTTCGGAAAGGCGAGCTTCGGTGTACCTCATTGCCGCTGGCGGGTCATTGTCAATGCTGCCAAAATTACCCTGCCCATCAACTAAGGGATATCTCAGAGAAAAATTCTGAGCCATGCGTACCATAGCTTCATATACCGGGGCATCTCCATGCGGGTGATACTTTCCCAAGACTTCACCAACAATGCGGGCACTCTTTTTATATGGACTGTTGTGTCGTAACCCCAGGCCATCCATAGCGTACAAAACACGTCGCTGCACTGGCTTCAAGCCATCACGCACATCAGGCAGGGCTCGCGAGACGATGACACTCATGGCGTAGTCTAGGTAGGAGCTTTTCATCTCCTCTTCGATATCAACAGGCTTTACTCTTACGGCTTCCATCAGATCTCCGTTTCTCTCTCACCATCTTCACCAACGACGGTGAAACCTTCGGGCACAGATTCCTCTTCGGGATCAGAATATTCTTCCTCCTCAAAATACCCAAGATCAAGCGAGTCCTCACTTTCTTCAGTAATGATTCCTCGCCTGATAAGGCTTTCTTTAATACGCGTACGCAGGTGTTCTGTAGCTTTAACAAGAAAGGAAGGACGTCCCGCTTGGCTGGGATGTTGATAAACCTCTTTAATTATCACTTGCACCTTGTCTTCTTCTACATGGAGAATTGCCGCATCGTATTTATTTCCACCTTGCATTAGTTGGATGAGGCGCAATCCCTGTCTCGACTCCACCTCTCCCAAATATTCCCCATCTTCACTCACTACAATCAGGTGTTGCCCTCTTGCTTCTAAGTGCACTTGGTCGCCAAATCCCACCTTAGCTAAAACTTTACCTGAAGCCACATTATGGAGATTAACAACCCCAGCCTTCCCCACCTCAGTTATAAATAAGTCAAGGGCAACTCTTCGAGCTTGAGCTCTCCGGGTCGAAGCTTCCTGAGGGTTGCTACTTAAAGTCGCCATAGACTCTGACAAGCTAGTTAAACGGGCCAGATTTTTCTTAGCAATGGCATTCTCAGGGGCAAGCTTCAGTGTCTTAAAATAGGCTTTCTTAGCTCGGTCAAAATCCCCTAACTCTGTCAAAGCTCTGCCAAGGCGATTATAAGCCTCGACATCAGTGGGAAATCTCTTAATTATGTCCCTGTTTACCGCTTCGGCATCCTCCCACCTACCCTGAAGGGCTAAATCTATGGCTTCCTTGCTCAATTGCTGTCTTAATTGAGCTTTTTCTTCTTCTTCCTGGTAAGATGCTATACCCATTGCCTAATTAACTATTCTATAAAACTTATGATGTCAAGCCGAGATTGTCAAGTTTCCTTCTCCAGCTCAAAAGCTTGATGCAATGCTTGAACAGCATCCTTAACCTTATCCTCAGAGATAATACAGGTTATCCTTATCTCGGAAGTTGTGATTAACTGGATGTTAATGCCATGTTCATGAAGAACGCGAAACATTCTGGCGGCATAGCCCGGTGTATTTTGCATGCCAGTACCTACAATACTAACTTTGGCCAGTGTAGAATCGGTGACACATTGCTTACCCCCCACGGATTTCACCACTGGCTCCACGATGGACATCGCCTTAATCAAATCATTTCGAGCTATCGTAAACGTGAGGTCGGTAATATTATTAATGCTGGCATTTTGCACAATGGTATCTACGCTTATATTTGCTCTAGCCAGGGGCTCGAAGATTGCTGCGGCAATACCAGGATGGTCGGGGACACCGACGACGGTGACTTTAGATACATTGGTATCATAGGCAATACCCCTTGCCTTGTTTTTTACTTCCATAGAGGCCTCCTTACAAATAATGGTACCTGGGCTGTCACTAAAGCTAGAAGCCACCAAGATGGGCACATTATACAACTCTCCCAATTCCACTGCTCTGTTATGCATTACCCTGGCTCCATAGCTAGCCAGTTCTAACATCTCTTCATAGCCAATGTCCTTTAATTTCCTGGCTCTGGGAATAAGGTGTGGGTCGGCAGTATAGACACCTTCGACATCAGTGTATATCTGGCATATTTCGGCATTCAAGCTGGCAGCGAGAGCAACTGCCGTCGTATCGGAACCACCACGACCCAAGGTGGTGATATCCATTTCTTGAGTCACACCTTGAAATCCTGCCACAATGGCAATATTTCCCTTTTCCAACTCACTGACCACTCGTTTCGGGTCGACACGGAGAATCCGAGCTCGACTGTAACTAGAATCAGTCTGGATGCCTGCCTGAGCGCCGGTAAGGCTGACTGCCTTGTACCCCAGACTCTCCAAAGCCAGGGCTAAAAGGGTGCTGGAAACTATCTCCCCAGTGGATAAAAGAACATCGAGCTCCCGATCACCTGGCTGTTCATTAACCTGGTAAGCCAATTTAATCAGGTTATTGGTGGTGTCTCCCATAGCCGAAACGACAACCACCACTTGATTTCCTTCGTCTTTTGCTTTAACGACACGGCGAGCTACGTTCTTAATCTTTTCGGCATCAGCCACCGAGCTGCCACCATACTTCTGAACTATCAGTGCCATTTCTTCGCCTCTATTTACTCTATCAACCTACCCATAATATCATATCCTTCCTTGATAAAAACGCCTGTGCCTTTAGCCTCTGATTCGGTAAATCTCTTCGCCCCATTAGCTGTGAATCCTGGCCCCCAGAGCATAAATGGGACGGGGTCAGAAACATGGGTTTGAATCTCGATCGGCGTGGGATGGTCAGGCAGGATTAGCACTCGAAGAGCATCCTTATCCCAAGAGCGAAGCCGACTAACAATATCTTTATCTACTCTCTGAATAGCCTCTATTTTTTCCTTAACCAAGCCGGCGTGGGCTGCCTCATCGGTTGCTTCAACATGGATAACCACCATATCATATTTCTCCAGCGTTTCCAAGGTGCCAATGACCTGAGCCACGTAATCGTTGTTCAGATCGCCAGTCACACCGGGAATATCCAGCACCTGCATATCTATCATTCGAGCCAGGCCTCGCATAATATCGACTCCGGACGTTATGGCAGCATCAAGTCCATAGACCTCTTTGAAGGCTGGCATATCAGGTATTTTACCACTACCCCAGAAAAGCCAAATCATGGTAGCAGGAATATCGCCACGTGCTCTTCGTTCTATATTTATGGGATGGTCACGAAGCACAGGTTCAGAGCGTGCCATAAGCTCTCTTAACAGGTCGCTCCCGGGCCCTTTTGGGAGAAAGTCATCGATAGCTTTGTCAGGAATATCATGCGGCGGAGTACAACTAGCCAGGAGCGTATCTTCCCTCCCTTTTATCTTACATATATGTCTATAGCTCACACCGGGGTAGAAATGCACTTCATCGTTGCCAAGATTCTCATTCAAATTTGTAATAAGGGCCAGTGCCTCCCCGGTGCTAATATGCCCGCTACTATAACTCCACATCCTCCCGTCTCGAACAGCTACCAAATTGCAGCGAAAAACGGCCTCTCCTTCGTTAATAGGAACGCCCATGCCCTTAGCCTCAATGGGGCTCCGCCCCCGATAGTATACCTTGGGGTCGTAACCTAACACAGACATGCAGGCACAGGCGCTGCTGGGTTCCATCCCCGGCGGAACGTTGCAAACTAGCCCGACAGCACCTGCCTTGGCCATAGCATCCATGTTTGGAGTATACGCTAACTCTAGGCAAGTCCTTCCACCATGAGCAGACAATGGCCAACCTGATGCTCCATCAATTATTAACACGCAATATTTCATCCTTGCCCCACATAGTTAAACATCATATAATAGCATAGACGGCGGGGCGTAGCGCAGCGGGTAGCGCGCAGCGTTCGGGACGCTGAGGTCGGAGGTTCAAATCCTCTCGCCCCGATTAGTTTGGTAAAAGGGAGTGCAAGCTGCTTGTACCTAATCTGAAGAATAAAAACAGAGCGGAGGGAAATCATGTTAAAAGCTGGAATTGTAGGAGCGACTGGCATAGTTGGTCAGCAATTTCTCGTTGCCCTGAAGGGTCACCCTTGGATTCAAATTGCTGCCCTTGCTGCCTCCGAGAGGTCAGCAGGGCGCAGCTATAAGGAAGCCATAACTGATGCCCAGTCTGGAGCCTTGCGCTGGTTCTGCCAGGAGCCTCCGGTGGAGGAGGTTATGCCTATGCCCGTCCAGAATGCTGCCGAAATGGATGCCTCTGCCCTGGATATCGTCTTTTCCGCCATAGAGTCCGACCAGGCTAAGATTCTGGAACCGAAATTTGCCAAAGATAAAGCGGTTATAAGCACTGCCTCGGCCTTCCGCTACGACGAAGATGTGCCAATTCTAATCCCGGGCATCAACTCCAAGCACGCCAGACTAATTGATGTGCAAAGAAAAGCCCGGGGATGGAAGGGCTTCATTACGCCCATTCCCAACTGCACCACTACCGGCCTGGCGATAACCCTAAAGCCAATTTACGAATTGTTCGGCGTGGACGCTGTCATAATGACCTCCATGCAAGCCCTATCAGGCGCAGGCCGAAGCCCGGGAGTGATAGGCCTTGATATCCTGGACAATGTCATTCCCTTTATTGCCGGGGAAGAAGAAAAGGTGCAGCGTGAAACACAGAAAATCCTGGGCAATTTCGCGGGTAATTCAGTCAGTCCAGCCAAGTTCAATGTAAGCTGCACCTGCACCCGTGTTAATGTTCGGGAAGGACATACGGAATCGGTCTTTGTCTCCGCCCAGAAAGCCTGTAAGGCAGGCGATGTTGCCAAGGCAATGAGGGGATACAGCGGCTCAACCGGCGATGCTGAGCTGCCTTCAGCTCCCAAGCACATGATAATGGTCCACGAAGACCCGTTTAGACCTCAGCCGCGGCTTGACCGTGATGCTGAGGATGGCATGGCCACCGTGGTCGGCAGAATCAGGGAAGACAACGTCCTGAAGAACGGCATCAAGTATGTTCTGGTATCCCACAACACCAAAATGGGAGCAGCTAAAGGCGCAGTCCTTGTCGCCGAACTCCTTATCAGAGACGGGTATATTTCCTAGTGTTCAAAGTTTGAGGGTCTCACCGGCATCTACTATCAGAGCATAGCCGTTACCCTGAGCCCCGCGAAATAATAGTCCTTCGATGTCTTCGCCAGAAGTAAAGCCCGAACACAGGTCCGACAATGGTTGCGAGCACAACAATATCGCCGCTGTTCGCGTTAGTCTCGGCAAGTGAACCTAAAGAATCACCTTCCTCATAGCTAACCATCTCGATATCTACCATTTGGTCAGCACTAATCCAACCTCTCAATTTCGTCAGGTAGAATTCATCACCAGGCAAATAAGTAGAAACCAGCTCAGGCAGTATCTCATAATCAGACAGGTCCTCAACAGACACGTTGTTCCCGAATTCTATGGTAAACGCGTTGTCTGTCCAGTTACCATATCCAATATATAATGGGTATTGTTCGGGCACCATTATGTGGTCAGCAAACACATACAAAAGCACTTCAGGCGGTGTAGCATCCGTTGCACTAAGCGAGCTGATTAGTAATGGGTAGACTGTCTCGTTCGATGCAAAGCTAAGTACTATGGGCTCAATGGCCCCCTCCGCTAGGGCATAGCCGGTACCTTCTTCAATTGCGTTGATTTTGGTGGCTACAAAATACCATTCCTTCTCGATGTACTCACTTACGATTTCCTCACCCTCTGCCGGGAAAACGTAACCGTTTGTGTTCAACCAGTCCACTAGCGCTGTCGCGTTGGTCGCTGACAAAATGGCCGTAGCATAAGGACCGACCACCTTTTCCTCGATGACATCCACTCCATCCTCGGGTGGACCAGCAGCGCCGCCGCCAAAACACCCGAACCCGCCCCCACCTCCGGGGACTTCTACTGCGGTGAACTCGGACAACTCCCAGAACAGCTCGGCGTCGGTGACTGCTATCTCAGGCATATTAGGCACAGGGATAACCCAGGCGAAGTCCTCGGCATCACCCTCAAAGCTGACCGATAAGATCAAGTGCTCGGTATAATTACCGGTACTATTCCCATATAGGATGACAGCTTTCTGAGCCGATTCGTAAAGGTCACGGTACATCGAATCTGGAAAGAAACATCCGTCGGCAAGGACTGGAGTAGCCGTCATCAAAAGAAACAAAATAACGGCAAGCGGTACAGCTATCAACTTCTTATTCATATTTCACCTCCTCTCAAAGTCTTATCCGGGCTCTCTAACAAAGTTTGCATCATTCTGTCCCTCTTAATTGCTCCGCAGCCTCTCGAAGCACCAACTTATATACGGATGCGCAACGCATTGTCGCAAATACTGCGGCGCCCAACGCCAGGACACGCACTTGTCAACCACATTATTTTCTTCTCTCCGCACCTTGTTCTTTGTGTGAAATATAGCACATGAATGTTAAGATCTCGTTAAAATTCAAGGAAGGGTGGCAATTTTACCGGCTGAAATTCCAAATGCCAGAATCTAAATGTCGAAATTCAGAACTCTAAGCTGCTTTAGTCATTAATATTCTGTACCTTTGAACGCCATCACCCTTATATTAGCCTCAAGATGAGGGGATGCCGCTGCCGGAATGAACTGTCAAGGATTCGCTTGTGGCTGACGACATACCTGACGCCGGGGGACACATTAGGAGATCTGGTCAACAATAATCCGTCTTCTCAGACCTGGTGTGTTCTACCACAATGCGGGCACTTGATGGTCGGCTCTTTGAACGTAGGTGGCACTCGCAACTTAGCACCGCAGTCACATGTAATAGTGTTATAGTTACTCAGCCGCCACATTGCATCTGAGGTCTCCCGAGCCCTCTGTATCTCGTTTGGTTCACCTGCTTCACCCTCTAGCTTTACCGTTGATATCGGGACTGTTCCGGCGGCAAGGCTGGCAGCGGGTACAACCCCCCTGCCCCCGCGGTGGACCTGGCGGTAAGCCTGGTCATAATCGTTAAAAGAGGCGCCAGCCATAGCACGCAGGATGCGTATCCTCTCTGATATGGGGGGGTGGGTACTGGTAAGGTCGCTGGCTGCCATGCCTTTCCGGCGGAAAGGATTGATGATATACATAGGAGCTGTGGCCTTATTGGCTGATTTTAGCTGCCCGGTTGAGGCACCCAGCTTTTCCAGGGCTGAAGCCAGTCCTTCAGGGTTTCTGGTGTAGAGGGCTGACGAGGCATCTGCCAGGTACTCCCTCTTTCGGGAGATGGCAAAGTAAATGAGCTGCGCAAAAATCGGCGCCAGTATCATAAATA
>Ga0315538_1002089_pt1 | contig 11403 bp, 9 predicted proteins | sample SalMarSW160230MG_2_FD_203834 | JGI IMG/M metagenome (GOLD analysis project Ga0315538, IMG submission 203834) | Salt marsh sediment microbial communities from the Plum Island Ecosystem LTER, Massachusetts, United States - Salt Marsh Sediment SW1601-230 ...
AGGTAGTTGTCGGCCCGCTTGGAGGCGCCGCCCCCCAGGATGAACATGTCGGGCCAGAAGTAGCGCTCCAGCATGTGCAGGTAGTCGTCGAAGCCGGCCGCCCAATCCTTCCAGGAGAGATCCAATCGGCTGCGGGCGGCCTCCGAGACGCGCTCTTCGGCGTCCTTGCCCTTCAGCTCCAGGTGCCCCAGCTCCGTATTCGGCACGAGCTTGCCGTCCACGAACAGGGCCGAGCCCATCCCGGTCCCGATCGTCAGCACGATCACCAGGCCGGCCTGGTCGCGCCCTGCCCCGAAGCGCATCTCGGCCACGCCCGCCACGTCCGCGTCGTTGCCGGCGACGACGGTCCGTCGCATGGCCAGGCTCATCTCGCGTTCGGCGGGGAAGCCTATCCAGTCCGGGTCGATGTTGGCCGCGGTCACAGTGCAGCCGCCCCGGATGGCGGCCGGGATGCCCACGCCTACGGGGAAGACGTCCGCCTCCTCGGCCGGCCAGGGGGCAACCAGATGCCGGACGAGGCCGTCCATGACCGCCACCACCTCGCGCGGCACCGACGGATGCGGAGTGGGCACCCTCAACCGGTCGCCCACGAGCTTGCCGGTGTTGACGTCTACGACCGCGCCCTTGATGCCGCTGCCGCCGAAGTCGAGCCCGATCGCCAGGTTTGCGTGGTGGACCTCGCCAGGGGCCACGTCGCCCGGCTTGGCTTTCGCCCCGAAGCTGGGGGGTGCGGCACCCTCCGCCTGCGAGCCCGCCTCCGCGGCCTTCTTCGGTTCTTCCTGGGTCATTCGGTAGCCGCCCCGTTCATTCGGTGTCCAGCCTGTGTCATCGGCCTAAAGTAGTTGACGCTGATGCCGCCGTCGATGACCAATGAGACCCCATTCGTCCAGGCCGATTCGTCCGAAGCGAGGCAGACGGCCAGCGCGGCCTCCACCCAGGCCGGTCTGTCCGGCTAGCTTACAGGGCGGCACGCGCGGAGCCGGCCGATCGCGCGGCGGCGGCGCGGCGCTATCCTCAGCACGACGAAGGCTGGGAGGCCGTTCGATGTCTCGATCAGGGGCAGGAAAGCTCCAGACCGTCGCCGTGGCCGGCGGCACCGGTTTCGTGGGACGGGCGATCGTCCGTGAGCTGGGCGCGCGCGGCTTCCGGCCGATCGCGCTGTCTCATCGCCGGGCGGAGCCCGACCCCCTCGGCAGCCCGGAGACCCGCCTGGCCGACGTGACCCGGCCCGAGACCCTGCCCGCGGCGCTTGGCGGAGTGGACGCCCTGGTCATCTGCCTGGCCTTCCGCAACTCGCCGATCGAGGCGCCGAGGCGGGGCCGGACCTTCGAGAAGGTGGACGCGGCGGGGACGGAGGCCGTCGTTGCCGCAGCCGCCGACGCGGGAGTGCGGCGCCTTGTCTACATCTCCGGGGCAGGGGCGGCGCCGGACGCCGCCCGTCACTGGTTCCGGGCCAAGTGGCGGGCCGAAGAAGCCGTCCGCAACAGCGGCATCGGCTTCACCATCCTCCGGCCCACCTGGATCTACGGCCCGGGCGACAGGTCCCTCAACCGCTTCATCGGATTGTCGCGCTGGCTGCCGTTCGTGCCCCAGATCGGCAACGGCCGCCAGCTCGTCGCGCCCGTCTTCATCGACGACATCGGCGGGCTGGCGGTGGACGCCCTCGAGGCACCGGCCGCGCTCAACGCCACTCTGGAGGTGGGCGGGCCGGAAGCGCTGACCATGGACGAGGTGATCCGCGAGGCGCTGCGTGTCCTGCGCCGACGCCGGCCGATCCTCCACGCCCCGGTCGGGCTCATGAAGCTCCTGACCCGGCCGCTGACGTTGCTGCCGTCGCCCCCGCTGACGCCCGACGCGATCGACTTCATCGTCCAGACCGCGCAGGTCGACACTGCCCCGCTGACTGCGGCACTGCCGCGCCGTTTGACCCCCCTGGCCGAAGGGCTGGCGACCTACCTGGCGAAGCCGACTCGGCCGGGGTAGGGCGGCGGGCCCCCGAAGGAGACTTCCTGGGCGGGGCCCGAAGTTGCGGTGGCCGTCAAGCCATTCGATGAGCATCCGGCAAGAGCGGACGCTCCGAGGGCGAGGACGGCGATGGCTGCAGCCACCTTCATGGCGAGACTCCCTCCTGTGGGGTCGATGTCCGGGACGGCTTCAGGATTGCGCCGTTGCCGGGGGCGGGTCGTGGCGGGTGGGACCGGCGCGCGTCGCCGGCCGATCCCACCCGTCCGGGCTATGCGGCTACCACGCGGCCTCGGGGGCGTTGAGGATAGTCCCGTAGCTGGGCCCGGTCTGGCCCATGCACAGGATGGTGGTCTCGGCCGGCAGCTCCGACTTCGGAACCGTCACGGCCTTCTTGTCGGTCCAGACGACGGCCCAGCGCTCGCCGGCCGCCTGGAGGTTCTCCAGCCGGGCGTGGGTGTACATGACCAGCTTCGGATGGATCGAGTCCAGCATGTCCAGCTGGTGAGGCTCAGTGACGTCGCCGGAGCCCAGGTCCTGGAAGGCGCCCATGGCCAGGTCCACGTCGGTGCCGATCGCGGCCTTCTGCTCGGGAGTGAGTTCAGTCTGGCCTGTCGAGCCCAGGTGGACGATCTTCCAGCCGGCGAACTCGACGATGAAGATGTGGTTCGCGGCGTCACCGGGGACGATCGGCGAGTGGTCGTGCGAGGCGTCGATCGATACCACCCTGGTCGTGCCGGCGGTCAGCTCGCCGCTCTCGTTGACGATCTTCTGGCCCGGGAACGAATCCGCGAACTGCTTCGAGTAGTGGTCTCCGTGCAGGTGCGAGACGAGGAGGATGTCCTGGGCCGTGGGCGGGACGGCTATCGCGGTCGAATCCCAGACGTCGAAGAGGATCCGCTCGCCGGTGGGCGCGGTCAGCTCGAGCTGGGCGTTCTCGCCGTAGCTGATGGTGAGGGTGTCGGCGGGCGGCGTCGGCGTGGCCGGGTCGGCGGTGGGAGTGGCATCGGCCGCCGTGCAGGCGGCCAGTGATGCGGCCATGACGGCCGCGAATGCAAGCAGGCAGATCTTGCGCATCGGTAGGCTGCTTCCTTCGTGTTGAGGACGCGGCAGTTCAGGAGGCCGCGCCCGGGCTCAAGGGCGCCAGCGCGCCCGATCGCGCGCCAGTGATTCGGGGGCAGCCTGATCCGACGGCTCCGCCGTTGCCGGCTCGGTAGCGGAGGCGTCGAAGCTCGAGGCCAGGCTCTCCGACAGGAGCAGAAGGGCCAGAACCGCCGCGAGCGTGATCACGATGTGCATCCCTTGAACCCCAGGTGGCGCGTTCGGCCATCCAGACGAGGGTTCAGGCGGCGATGTTCAAACGAAAGGCCGCGGCCTCCCACCTCTTGCGAAGAGGAGGATGTTGGCCACGGCAATGAGCACCAGACCCAGACCTCCAACAAGCACGATGAGAGCCGCTGTCGTCAGCAACGAGGCGATGACGGCGACGCAAAGCGCCCCGAAGCCGGTGGCAGCCAGGATCATGGCGGCGCGCCAGGTGCCCGGATGGAGGCTCTGCCAGTAGGCGGCATCGTCCCTTACGCTGAAGCCGGCCCGCCCGAAGGCCTCCAGCAAAGGCTTCGACTGGGGCCCGAGCCGTGGGCCGTCGGGCAGGATCAGGCAGAAGCCGCCCCGCCCTCGCCAGAGCCAGGCGTCCTCCGGTCCGACCCACTCGTTGACACCTGGCCGGCCAAGCAACGCTCCCCACCACGTGCGGACGACGAGCGTCCCCGGCCCGAAGGCGACCTCGCGCCGATGCCCCAGCCAGATCGGCAGCATCACAGCCCCCCACAAGCCGCCGGCCACCACCACCCCGGCGACCCGAAGAGAAGTCTCCCCCCAGCTCCAGGTGATCCAGAGCCCAAAGAAGACGCACCCGGCCAGGGCGGCGAGCATCACCGCCAGACCCCGCCAGCTCCGCGGCGAGTTGAACACCTCAACGCTCGCCGCGGGCGGCCCGCCCCGAGCGGCCATCGCCCTATCCCCGCTCGAGGTAGCGCTCGCGATCCCAGGCGTGGACGGCGGCGTCGTAGGCGGCCTGCTCGACGCGGGCGGCGTTGAGGTAGTGGTCCACCACGTCCTGGCCGAGCAGCTTCGGCGCGACCTTGCTGGCCGCCAGCAGGTCGATCGCCTCGGCCAGTGAGCGTGGCATCCGATCGCAGCCGGTGGCCGTGTAGCCGTTGCCCTTGTGCTCGGCCGGCGGCTCGATCTTGTTCTCGATGCCGTGCAGCCCCGCCCCCACCTGCGCCGCGTAGGCCAGATAGGCGTTCATGTCCCCGCCGGGGAAGCGGCTCTCGATGTGCAGGCTGGGCCCGTGGCCCACGATGCGAAGACCGGTCGTCCGGTTGTCGCGGCCCCAGACCACGTTCACCGGCGCCCAGCTGGCGACCGCGTAGCGCTTGTAGGAGTTGACGTTGGGGGCGACGAACAGGGCCAGCTCGCGCTGCAGGGCCATGATGCCGCCCAGGAACCAGCGCATCGTCTGGCTCATGCCGTAGGGCCTGGCGCCCTCTTCGGTGAAGAGGGGCTTCTCGCCGGTCTTGTCCCAGAGCGAGATGTGGAGGTGGCCGCTCGAGCCCGTCCAGTCGGCGTAGGGCTTGGCCATGAAGGTCAGGCCGTAGCCGCTCAGCCAGGCGATCTCCTTGGCCCCGTGCTTGAACAGGACGCTGCGATCGGCCGCCTCCAGCACGTCCGAATAGCGGATGTTGACCTCGTGCTGGCTGGGGGCCGCCTCGCCCTTGCTGAACTCGATCGGGATGCCGGCCTCGGTCATCTCGTTGCGGATCTGACGGTACAGCGGCTCCAGCTTGGTGGCCTGCAGGAGGTGGTAGTCCTCGTTGTAGTAGCCCACTCGCTCGACGTCGTTGAAGCCCTTCTCGGCCAGGTCCTCGAAGGTGTCCGACAGGACGTAGAACTCCAGCTCGGTGCCGGCCTTGACCGTGTAGCCCAGCTCGGCGGCCCGGGCGACCTGGCGCTTGAGCATCGTCCGCGGCGAGATGGGTATCTCCTTGCCGGTCTCCTCGTCCACCACGTCGCACAGGACGATGGCCGTCGAGTCGAGCCAGGGCAGGACGCGGGTCGTCTCCCAGACCTGGCGGGCGATCCAGTCGCCGTAGCCGGTCTCCCAGTTCATCAGCTCGAAGCCGTCCGGCGTGTTCATCTCCATGTCCGTGCCGAGCAGGTACGTGCAGAAGTGGATGCCGTGATCGACCACCCCGTTGAGGAAGGCCTCGCCCTGGACGCGCTTGCCCATCAATCGGCCCTGCATGTCGGTCAGGGCGACGATGACCGTGTCGATCCGGCCGTCGCGGACCATGGCCCGCAGCTCGTCGAGCTGCCTGGGGGCAGGTTGGCTGGCTCCGTGCTCGGCGCTCATCGGTTCCTCCTGTGCCGGGCCGTCGTCCGACTGGGCTCGCCGGCGTTGCCTGGCGGCTATTGTGGCGCCTGTGGCCCGTGGAGGTCAGCTGTCGGCGCGACGAATGAACGTTCATTGAGGCTCATCCGTCCCTGGTGACTGAGGCCAGACGGGTCGATCGATCCGCCGAAGCCCGACCCGGAACGGAGGGAGCGCGGTTGATCCAGGGAGGGCTAGTGGCCTCGAGCGATCGGCCCGAGAGTGCGGAGATTGCGTTTGCCCGGTTGACCGAACGTGAGATCGACCGCTGCTACTCGCTGGCCGGCTACCTGCTGGGCGACGCAGCGGAGGCCCAGGATGCAACACAGGAGGCGATGGCGCGCGCCTGGCGGGCGCGCGGGACGCTGAGGGACCTCGAAGCTTTCGAGGGCTGGCTGGACCGGATCGTGGTCAACACTTGCATGGATCGGATGCGTCGCCGCAAGGTCGTCCGGTTCGTGAGCCTGGAGGCCGCGGGGGAGGTCGCCAGCCGCGATGCCTTCCGCGACTTCCTGGCCCGCGACGAACTGGGCCGCGCCCTGGATGTCCTGACGCCTGAGCAACGAGCGGTGGTGGTGCTGCGCTTCTGGCGCGACCTGGCTGTCGACCAGATCGCCCTGCGGTTGAGCTGCCCCCCAGGGACCGTCAAGTCCCGACTCCACAACGCGCTAGCCGCCCTGAGGAGACGGCTGGAGCAAGACGCGGGCGAGGTGAAGCGATGAACGACAACGACATCGAGCTGCGGCTCGAGAGAATCCTGGGAAGTGCCCCGACCGTTCCTGCCCCCTTCAGCCTCCGCCGGGCCGTGGCCGCCGACCGAGCCATCGCCGGCGAGCGGCTCTCGCCCCCGCGACGGATCTCCCCGGCGCTGAGGCGGCCGTCCCGGGCCGTCTCCGCACTGATTGGCCTGGCGGCTACCTTCGTTCTCTGCACCGGGCTGCTGTTCATCGTGGCCAACCGGCCCACAACCGGGCCGGCCCCTTCGGCTGCCCCCGGCACCTTCAACCTCACAGGATCCATGTCCACTCCTCGTTCCTTGCACGCGGCGGTACTGCTCAACGATGGTCGCGTGCTGATGGTCGGCGGGTTGGCGGACGTCGTGATGGGCAGCGGGGTGGCCACGGCCGAGCTGTACGATCCGGCGACCGGCACCTTCACGCCGACCGGATCCATGGCCCATGCTCGAGCCAACCCGACGGCGACGTTGCTGCATGACGGGCGGGTCCTGGTAACCGGTGGCAACTACTTGAATGCCGAGGCCGACAGCTCCGCGGAGCTGTACGACCCGGCTACCGGCACCTTCAGCCCCACCGGCTCCATGTCCGTCGCCCGTGCCGGCGAGACGGCGACGCTTCTCGCCGATGGCCGCGTCCTGATCGCCGGGGGAACGAACAGGGAAGCGGGAGCCCTGACTTCGGCCGAACTCTACGACCCCGCGACAGGCACGTTCAGCGCCACGGGCTCGATGGCCCAGGCACGCCTGCTCCACGCCGCCTCCCTCCTCCGGGATGGCCGGGTCCTTGTCGTGGGCGGGGATGACGGATCAAGGGGCTCTCGCGCCACCGCCGAGCTGTACGACCCCGTGACGGGCACGTTCAGCGCCACGGGCTCGATGACCGATGCCAGGACCTGTACCCTCGCCACCACGCTGGCAGATGGTGCGGTGCTGCTCGCAGGCGGCCAGAACGAGACCGGCGATCTCGCCACCGCGGAGGTGTACAAGCCCTCGACGGGGCGGTTTGCAGCCACCGGGACCATGCACGCGGCCCGTACATATCAGAGCGCCGCGCTGCTTCCGGACGGTCGCGTCCTGGTCGCGGGCGGCATGTCCGTCTCGAAGCTCTCGATCCACGCCTCCGCGGAGCTGTACGACCCCTCGACGAGGAAGTTCAGCGCCACCGGCTCGATGGATTTGCCCCGTGATGGGCACTCGGCGACGCTGCTGCGGGACGGCAGCGTGCTGATTGCCGGCGGCCAAACCGGGACGAGCGACGGCTCCGGTCTCGATGTGAGCGTGACGGCCTCGGCCGAGCTCTACTGGCCGGACGCTCGCTAGACCTGGCCCCCGCCGGATAGCAGAGCGGCGGGCTTGCGCCCGCCGCTTCTGCTGCAACCCCCGAGATGGGCAGATCAGGGGTGACGAGGGCCAGATTCCTCTGTCGCGTGCTCCCCATGCCCCCCGCACGGGTCCATCGTCCGCCGGATCGGCAGCAGCCAGCCGGCCCGGCAGGCGGACTATATCCGGTTCGAGAGGCCGTGACTGCGCCGTTATGCCGGCATGCGCGCGGGCGGCCCGCCCCGGGGATCGGCCAGCAGGCGCCGCCCGGTCGCCCCGCGAATCGCGCGATCAGGGTAGAGTGCGCAGGCGCAAAGCTGCGCCGCCCCCGGCCGGGGAGCGGTGCCAAAGAGGTGACGCCGGCTATATGGGTGACCCCCGCGACGAGCGAGCCCCAAGCGATGGACAGCACGAGGACTGGCTGACCGACCTGGCCGGGCCGGACAGACCGGTCAGGCCCGGGATCGCCAGGGGTGGTCTGCGCGATCGAGGCGGCGGCCTGCGAAGCGGCGGCCTGCGCCAGCGGCCCGCCCCTACACCGACCCTCGATTCGGCGCGCGTTCGCTCCGCCCGCTCGATCGTGGCCCCCAAGCGCGCCGAGCAGGCCGAGGACGCCGAGCCCGCCGAAGAGGCCGAGGAGGAGCCCGCCGCGACGAGGAAGGCCGGCCCCGCCCTGCGCCGCACCCCCAGCGGTGCGAGCGCCCGGAAGCCGGCCCCGGCCGTCCCCCAGGTCAAGATGCCGGCCTTGCCCAAGGTCAACCTGCCCAGCGTCAAGGTCAGCGCAGAAGACATCCGCAAGCTCGCCGCGCGCCGCCCCAAGCTCCACCGGCCGGCCCTCCACCGCCCGCACTGGCGCCTGTCGGCGCGCCACACGGCGGCCCTCGGGATCGGGCTGGCGGCCCTTCTGGCCACGGTCGGCGGATTGGCCACGGTCGTCCCCAACAAGCCCGTCGTGGACCCCGGCAGCGGGGCCGTCAACAACGTCGAGTTCACCGCGGCCGGCGCGCCGCCCGACACCATCTTCAACTTCGGGCCGTTCTTCGTGCCGACGGAAGGCAGGCTGCTGATGATGGGCAGCGACGGCCAGACCAGCTTCGTCTGGGCCTCGACCGACGGCTCCAACTGGGAGCGCTACACCTCCGTCGACGCCTTCGGCGGGCCCGATCATCGCTTCGTGGTTCTGGGTTTCGCGGCCGACGGCAACGGCGGCTACGTCACCGTCGGCGATTCGTTCGATGCGGACGGAAACGTCTCGGCCTCGGCCTGGTACTCGCGCGACGCAAAGCGGTGGTTCGCGGCCAGCATCGATTTCCCCGAGAACGCGGAGATGATGGGCCTGGCAGTCGGGTCGGAGGCCATGGTCTCGGCCGGCAACGGCGTGGCCTGGATCTCTCGCGGCGGAACGAGCTGGAAGATGGTGGCCCTGCCCGACGCCACCGGCTACGTGCCGCGTGCCGTCCGAACCTGGGCTGGCGGCTACGCCATCGTCTCGGCCTGGGCCGGCGATGGCGACCGCAAGTCCGCGGTCTGGGTTTCGCCGGACGGCGAGACGTGGCTCCAGGGCTGGTCGATGCTGACCCTCTTCGACGTCGAGGACGCCGTCGCCTACGGCAGCGGCCTGGTGGCCGTGGGCAGCCAGGGCCGGACCGTGGATGAGCTGGCCACGCCCACCCCCAAGGCCACGCCGGAGCCCAGCGCCTCGGCCAAAGTGACACCCAAGGCGACCAAGACGCCGGAGCCCACGCCCGATACGAGCGGCTCGCCCGGCGCCTCCATGGAGCCCACACCCACGCCCCTGCCCACGACCGCCGCCATCGCCTACCAGATCGCGGGCAGCTGGAGCTCGGCCAACGGGCTGGAATGGTTCAAGGGCAACAGCCTGGGCGGCCCATATGCCCAGTCGATGACGTCGGTCGCCCAGGCCTTCGACTCGCTGGTGGCGGTCGGCTCGTCGCCCGGCGACCTGAGAGGGACAGACTCAGCAGGCGAGGGCAACCTGACCCTGTGGGTCACCGACGACGGCAACGCCTGGAAGCCGATCCGGACCAACGTCCCGACCCTGTCGCGCAGCCGGATCGTCCAGTACGGGAGGTACCTGGTCCTGGCCGGTGTCGGGCCCAGCGGCAGGCTGACGGTCCTGACCGGCGAGGTCTCGCTCGGGGCCCCGCTGCCTCCGGTATTCGCCTCGCCGACGCCCGCCATCGCCCTATCGGTCCAGGCCGACGAATCGCCGGCCGTCCCCGGCCTCAAAGGCGTCGACACGCTGGGCCCGGTCGTCGCGGTCGGCGACCTCTTCTACTTCTTCATCAACCAGGAAGCCGGAACCGGAATCTGGACCTCCACCGACGGCCGCTCGCCGCTGGTCGCGCAGGCCGAACCGGCCGATCTGCTGCCCGAGGAGGGCGCGGAGGGCAGCACGCCGACCGTCCTGGACGCCATCGCGGACGGCAATGGCGGCATCCTGGCAGTCGGCAAGATCACGGCCGACGGCGAGGACAAAGCGGCGATATGGCGCCTCTCGGGTGAGACCTGGACCCAGGTCCCCATAACCGGCAGCGCTCCTGCCGCGCTGGGCTCGCTGGCCCAGTACGACGGCACGTTCGTGGCCGCCGCAACCGTCGCGGAGGGCCCGCGGATCATGGTCTCCGAAGACGGCGGGTCCTGGGTCGAAGCCAGCGTGCCGGGGTCGAGCGGGTACCTCCTGAGGATCACCTCCTGGTCCGGCGGCTTCGTGGCCTCCGGATCCACCGGTGGCGCGGCCGCCGAGGACGAAGAGGACAGCGACGCGGAGCCCTCCGCCACGCCCGGCACGGTCCATGTTTGGACCTCGCCCGACGGCCTCGTCTGGACGGCTCAGGCCGACTGGCTGCTGCCGCGCAATCCCGGCCAGGTCATCGGCGCCGGCGACGGGCTGGTCATTACCAGCACCGGCATCACCGGCAAGGACAGCTGGTGGTGGTCGGCCGACGGCAAGGCCTGGCAGGAGGCGCAGCTGACGACCGCCGCGGGCGGCTGCATGGCCAGGCTCGACACGGGCCTGATCAAGGTGGCCCCGCCGGCCCCCGAGGCTGAGGACCCGGCCTGGCACGTCTGGGTCAGTGAGGACGGCAAGTCCTGGCAGAACCCCGGCATCGACAACGTGGCATTCGAGGACACCACGGTCTGCCGGGTGGCCTCGTCGGGGAAGAAGATCATGATTGTCGGCTGGGCCTCGCCGAGCGTCCTGAGGGTCTACGTCAGCCGCTAGCCGCCGCAGGCCCGGGCCGGCCCGCGCGACGCTGCCGATCCGTTCCAGGCTCGCTCCACGCGGCGCTAGAATCGCAGGCGTCTCCGACAGTGGCCCGATCGAGCGAGGAGCCTGAGCCATGACCACGCCTGCCACTCCCCCGACTCCGCGCCCGGGCTTCCGCGTGGAGAAGGACCCGCTGGGCTATCTCGAGGTGCCCGAGTCCGCCTACTATGGCGTCCAGACCGCACGCGGCATCCACAACTTCCCGATCTCCGGAGGGCGTCCCAGCATCGCCCTGGTGCGGGCCACCGTCCAGGTCAAGAAGGCGGCAGCGCGAGCCAACATGGCCACCGGCCGCCTGCCCAAGAACCTGGGCAACGCCATAGTCGAGGCCTGCGACGAGGTCCTCTGCCCGGCTGCGCCCTGCACGGACGAGCAGGAGAGCGAGGAGGGCGCCGAGGCGGCCCGCCCCGCCGACCCGATGAAGGCCGGCTTCGAGGCCGCCCGGGCCGCCATGCAGGTCGAGCTGGTCGACAACTTCCGGATCGATCCCTACCAGGCCGGCGCCGGCACCAGCCACAACATGAACGCCAACGAGGTCCTGGCCAACCGGGCGATCGAGCTCCTGCACGCCGCCGGCACGGGCTCGGGCAAGCGAGGCGACTACGCGGTCGTCAGCCCCAACGACCACGTCAACATGGCCCAGTCCACCAACGACGTCTT
>Ga0315538_1002098_pt1 | contig 11368 bp, 9 predicted proteins | sample SalMarSW160230MG_2_FD_203834 | JGI IMG/M metagenome (GOLD analysis project Ga0315538, IMG submission 203834) | Salt marsh sediment microbial communities from the Plum Island Ecosystem LTER, Massachusetts, United States - Salt Marsh Sediment SW1601-230 ...
CTCGAGGACGAATCCGCCGGATAGTTCCAACCTGAACGTCGGCAAGACCGTCTCTGAGGACCCGGACAATACCCGTGCGGACGAGACTGTCGGGTACATTGTCATCGAGGCCGGCAGCGGCACGATTGACAGTATCGATTACATTGCCGCTCTTGGTGGTGATTCAGTCAAAGGTGTTACTGATTCGCCGCCTTACAGTTACTCAATCAGCGGCCTGTCATCTCCGGACGTGGCCGTTGCATCTCTTGCAGCGATGGACGGCGGCAACGGCGGCTGGGCCGTTCTCTACGGCTCCAGTCCCGTAAGTGCCTCCTCTCTCGATTTGGCCATCGACGAAGACCAGGCCGAGGATACTGAGCGCAACCATACCCCCGAGCAGGTCGGCTACATCGTCTTTGAGTCCGCCGGTGGACCACCACCTCCGGGCCAGGCGAGTAATCCAAGTCCCGCCGACAGTGCAACCGGTGTCGATATCAATGCTGATGTGAGCTGGACGGCAGGTGCCGATGCGACCAGCCACGACGTCCATTTCGGCGACGTTACCTCACCGCCCTTTATCGGCAACCAGACCGGTACTACTTACGACCCCGGAACTCTCAGCAACCTGACCACGTACTACTGGCGCATCGACGAGGTCGGCGCAGGCGGAACAACTACAGGTGACGTCTGGAGCTTCACGACGGCAGCGGCGAGTGAATGGACCAGCCAGGACATCGGAAGTCCGGGCGTGGCCGGCAGCGCTTCAGAAACCGCCGGCACCTGGACGGTCAACGGCGACGGCAGCGACATCTCAGGCACCTCCGATTCGTTCCACTACGTCTATCAGTCCGTCAGCGGCGACGCCGAGATAATCGCCCGTGCGGTGAGTTTCGAGAACATCACAGCAGACTGGGCAAAGGCCGGCCTGATGTTCAGAGAGACCCTGGCGGCTAATTCAACTTATGCACTGAACAACTACACGACCAATGTCGCACGAACCGTCAATAGCTGGACAATCCTGCACCGTGACACTACCGGCGGAGACAGCACTCAGACGATATGGGGCACCGATCAATCTCCGCCCTATTGGCTCAGACTGGTCCGTTCGGGCAACAACTTCAGCGCTTATGTCTCCTCGAACGGCTCGTCGTGGGAGCTTATCGACACGGTAACCATCAATATGGCTACAGACATCTATGTCGGCATGGCCGTAACCAGCCACGATTCGGGCAGTCTGTCCACCGGGACCTTTGACAATGTGCAGTTAATCGGCGGCTGACAAGTTCGGAAAATTGCAACACGGACAAACAGAACCTAAAGCCAGGCCCGCAGCTTCACACCCGCGGGCCTGGCTCTGCTTTTTTTGAAAAACACCTACCCCCCAACCATCAATACATATTTACCCCCTCCACCCCGGTTGCTCTCAAATTCATGTCGGTTATAACCGTAGAAGCTCTTAACACTTGGCAAAGGGTTGTGGCTTGCACTCAGGCACGGGTTAGTTACAATTACTGGGCACGAGTCGATGAGGAGCGGCTAGGTTGTGGCTTGCACTCAGGCAGCGTATTGCGGGCTATGCGGTACGCTGCTGCCGCTACCTGCTTTGGGGATTTTGATGTCGTACTCATGACAGGAGATGAGCACATTTCGTGCCACAACGCCGATATCGCAGCTAAGATATAAACTTCCAAGCTTTTCTACAGAGCATGTCTGATACTATAAAAATGGTTTGCTACTATTACCTTCTTCTTACGTTACGGCTTGCCGAATTATAAGTGTCTCAGCAAGAACTTGCAATTTTAATTTCCTGTTTGCCATAAATCCAAGATGTCTCACCTCGCCGCTCAACGGTGCACTTGGTATTATAACCATACCGCCCATAAAGACAATTGATTAGTTTTTTAGCCTCGCGCAGTTTACCCCTTATGGAGGCGGAGTACAGCCCCCACGGCGTAAGAACTAATGCCCATGTGGGGCTTTGAGCGCGGGATTTGGTTCAAGTACAAGGCTTGCAGTCCTGACTCAAGCGGAGGCGTACTATTGTACGTCGAGCATTGGGCGGGGATGCGTAACGCAGTAATTGGAGCAAAGAACCGCTCAAATTATAAAACCACAGCAATAGTGTTTGAGGGCGAGCTTTGGCCGGCCTTATTAACGGCCTTTACCCGGTATTCGAGTTGCACACCTCGCGGCTGCCTCTTTAATGAGGCCCTTGTTTCCAGCGATATTGCCGCCTGTCTCCAATCACCTGTTCCATCTATCGTAAGGTCGCGCCTCTCGATGATATAAGTCCTTGCCTGCGCGCCCTCATCGATGGATTTGAGTTCGAGCGGCTGGCCCGGCGCTTCGATTGAGTGGGCGAGTCCTTCGGCAAGCTTCGATGGGGGAAACAAATTGCCTGCGTCCGTCTTCGCTCTGGCGAGCTGCGCCGGGACAAGTTTTCGCGGATTTCGCCAGCCCGCCAGCGGCGGGCTGATAAAAATAACCAGGCGTTGCGCTTCAAATTAAAATGCGCCAGAAAAATTAGTTGAGCCGGACCTGATAACCGATATAATTAGTTCCTGTTGCGGAAAGCCGTTCTCGAAATGTCACCCCTGCGAAAGCAGGGGTTTATGGCCTAAAAACTGGATTCCCGCTTCCGCGGGAATGGCAAAATACTGTTTCCGCAACAGGAACTAATTAGTGGTTTGATTTGTACAGGAAATGCGGATTTTTCAGGGGGACCAAAGAATGGCCAGGAAGATAAGTATCAGCTTTGTAATCGCCGGCGTGGTTGGTTTTGTTGTATTTATGGGCGGCTGTGCGCCCGGCGGCGAACAGGCGGTTAAGCCCGGCATAGAACCCGAGCGGGGGCCATTGCAGCCGGAGGCGAAGGAGCCAACGGTTGTTGCAGAGCAAGCCGTCCAGCCGGAGGTTAAACCCGAAGCGGCGCCGGCGGTCGAGCAAAAGCAGGGGCTGATGCTGGCTTTGATGCCGATTACAGGTGAGCAGGCAACTTACCGGGTAACTACTCAGTCGCAGCGCAAAATCAAGTGGGAAGGGCCTGTCGGCAGTGACGAGATGTTCAAGGAAACTCACAACGACAGTAATCTTGAGCTTATCTACAACGAGAGCATAACGAACGTGGGCAGCAATGCCAAGGCGTCTGCACAGATAACGATAGAGAAGATAGAGTGCCAAAGCGTTGTCAAGAACAATACCGTGCTGGACTATGACAGTTCGAGGGCAGCCGACGCGAACAATATCCTGTCGAAGCTGATTGGCCGAAGCTATATGATTGAGTTCACGCCGGAGAACCGGATTCCGACCGTCTTCAACCTTGCCGCGGGGCGTACGCTGATGTCGGGCACTTCTGCGGCGGCCCGGGTGGGTCTGAAGATATTTTCCCCCGAGCTGATAAGAATACATCACGGCACTTTGTCGCTGCCCGGGCCCAAAAGGACCATTAAAAAGGGCGACACCTGGAGCAGGATAAGGACGTTTGATTTCGGCCTGATGGGACTGAAATCGTTCGAGAAGATATATACGCTGAAAGACGTCGAGGAAAGTGGCGACCGTCGTATTGCGGATATCGAGATGCATGCGATACCCACTGCCGAGGTTGAGAGGGCTTTTAAGAAGAGGCAAAACGAGGCACAGCTTCCGGAGAATTTTGACAGTAACGATACTTACACGGGCCGGGCAAAGGTAGATATTGGCGACGGCAGGATAGAGAGTTGTCACGAAGAGCTGCACGCCAACTGGGTTGCGGCCCTGCCGGGAGAGGGGCAGCAAGAACCGGTCGTATTGAAAATGAGCGCTATCCGAACTTATGATCTTGAGAAGATTAAATGACTAAAACAGGTACTCTGATTGTGTTATTGTTTGTTCTCGGGGGCTGCGGCGGCACGGCCGGCAAAAAGGCGTTACCGTCCGCCCGGCCCGGCGCCGGGGGCAGGGAACTGTTAAGCGTTGACTTCAAGAAAGACCAGGTCCTCAGGTACAAATTCGTCTCCAGCAGAAACATAGCCGTTGACTGGGGTCAGACGCAAAAGGGCTCACAAAAGACTAAGAGCAAGGTTGACAAATCGTCGGAATCGCTCGAAATGGTCGTTGATTTCAGGGCGATAGATGTAAAGCCATACGCTCTGAACACGGTAAAAGCCACGTGCAAGTCAATGAAAATTGTGCGAAGTGCGAATCTTCGAGGTCGCGGCTCGAGCCGGGATGCGGCAGGTTTGTTCAAGGGCAAGAGCTGGACGCTCAAAGTGGGCCCTACCGGCAGGATAGAAGACGCCTGCGACCTTTACGGTTTGCTCCGCCAGGCCGGCAAGAAAGCAATTCGTCCCAACCGCAGCCAGGGTGCGGTCAAGGACCCCGATATGCTATATGACATAATCGCACTGCAGTGGTTTTTCTGGGACTCGATTTCGAGCGTGGTTAATTCTTCTCAGGGTGTGGCGGTCGGCGACGAATGGCATTCGATGCTCCCCATCCCTGCGCCTATGATTTTGTGGCCAACGAGAGACGTAACGTACAAACTGGCCCAAATCAGCGAGAGCGAAAAGGGCCGGCTGGCTATAATAGAAAGCACATTTGCGCCGGGCAAGACGCGGCCGCAGAAATGGCCTGTGCCTTATTCAGAGCCGTTTCAGATGGCCGGGATGTTCGGCTTTTTGAGGGGCTACAAGGTGCTCGGCTTGGAAGGCACCGGCCGGGAGAGCTTTAATATCGACGCCGGTCGGACCGAAGGGTACAAACAGAAGTATAAACTTCAACTGCGGGCGTCTTTGCCGCTGGGCTTTGGCGTTCACCCCAAAATAACTATAGACCAGACGCTGCAGATGGAGTTTGTTGAGCCGAAGACCGCCGCGAATAGCCGTTAAGTCTTGTGAATGCTAAAAGCTGAACGCTGAGGTAAGATGGGCTTAACTTAGAGCTATGGCTGAGCTGGAACACAGGAACTTATGGGCGCCGTGGCGTCTCAAGTACATCCAGGGGCTGGATAAAGGCACGGGGCCGGGCAAGGCCGGCAAGGCGCCTGCTGAGAGCGGTGAATGCTTCATCTGCCGTAATCTCGTTCATCCGCAGGATGACGACGATAATTTTGTCCTTTGGCGCAGCGCCCTCGGCATAGTTATTCTCAATCGTTTCCCGTACAACAACGGTCATCTGTTAGTGGCGCCGGCCCGCCATTTTGCCGAGCTCGAGCAGGCGGGCGGTGATGAGTTGCTCGAAATGATGAAGCTTGTCAGGGAATGCGTCAAGGCGCTATCGCTTGCGCTCAAGCCGAACGGTTTCAATGTCGGTATGAATTTCGGCAGATGTGCCGGGGCGGGGCTGCCCGGCCATTTGCATATTCACGTTGTCCCGCGATGGAATGGGGACACGAATTTTATGAGTGTGTGCGGTAATACCGACGTTATCAGTCAGAGCTTGTCCGAGCTTCTCGGGCTGCTCAGGCGGATAAGTAAAGAGCACAACCTTCCCGATTTACGCTAATTATGCCCAGAGAACTTGCCCGTTATGCCGTAACCGAGCGCAACAGCCGGGGCCGCAGGTTCGCAGAAAAGCCGCACCCGTATCGCAGCGGCTTTGAACGCGACCGCGACCGCGTAATTCACTGCTCGGCCTTTCGCCGCTTAGAGGGCAAGACCCAGGTCTTCACGCCGGGCTTAGATGATTACTACCGGACTCGGCTTACGCACAGTATCGAGGTCGCACAGATTGCAAGGACCATCGCAAAGGCCCTCGGCCTGAACGAGAATCTTACCGAGGCGATATGCCTTGCGCACGATTTGGGTCATCCGCCTTTCGGTCATGCCGGTGAAAGTGTCCTTAATGAATTGATGGCTGAGTTCGGCGGCTTCGAGCACAACCAACAGACGCTGCGGATAGTCGATTTACTCGAGCACCCGTATCCGGATTTTATGGGTTTGAACCTGATGTACGAGACACGGCTCGGCCTGGCCCGGCACCAAAGCCCCTACGATGAGCCAGCGATGGACGGCTTTGCCGAGAAGAGCTGCTCGCTCGAGGGACAGGCGGCGAACATCGCCGACCGAATCGCATACAACTGCCACGACCTCGAAGACGGCCAGCGGGCGCGACTCATCAACGCCGAACAGTTGACGCATATCGAACTTTTCACCGAAGCCCAAAACAAAATAAACGCCGGCGCAATTGAGGACCGAACAATCAAGCGCACCAGAACGGCAAAGGCGATTATCGACAAACTCGTCGGCGATTGTATTGACACAACCCGCAGCCGAATACGCAATTTATCCATAGCAACCGTTGACGATGTCTATGGCAGAAGCGAAGCGGTCGTTGTTCTTTCGCAGCGCAGCAGCACGCAGCTCGCCGGGCTTGAGAAGTTTCTGCTGGCCAATTTCTACCGGCACAAGCTGCTCAGGAGTAACGCGGCAAAGGCCGGGAGCTGGCTCGGCTCGCTTTTTGCCAAACTGTGCGAAAGACCGGAGCTTATGCCGGGCTACTTTCGCCGGTTCATACCAGAGCAGGGTCTGCAGCGCAGCGTTTGTGACTACATCGCCGGGATGACCGACAGGTTCTGCCTGAAGATGCTCGAACTTTAGCTGAGTCGGCTGCTTATATCCTTTGACTTGGTTTAGTGGGCCGGTTAATCTCCTTTGATTATGAAACGGCTGCTTGCATCCTGTTTCGGCCTTGGCCTGCTGCCGGTCGCCCCGGGTACATTTGGCTCGCTGCCGCCGGTTGCTGTATTTGCGCTGCTTCGATTTTTCGACGGCCCGGCGGCGCTATCTGCTGCGGCAATGGCAGTTTTGGCCCTGGCGGGTTCTGTTATATGCGTTATCTGCTCGCCGGCTGTGATAAAGGCGGCAGGTTCGCAGGACCCGCGCGAGGTGGTCGCCGACGAATTAGCCGGTCAGTCTGTTACCTTCATTATCGTCTCAGCCGTCGCAGTCGGCTCACCTAACGGCAGCGCACCCATTGTGGCGGCCGCTGCCGGCTTTCTGCTTTTTCGCCTGTTCGATATAGTCAAGCCCTGGCCCATCCGCAAGCTCGAAAAACTGCCCGGCGGATGGGGTATTCTTGCCGATGATTTATTGGCAGGCGTGTATGCAGGAATAGCCCTGCTCGTTTTTTTGAAGTTGTGGATGTATTACTTTCGTGCAGTTTGACTATAGGAAGCGTCGATGGGCGAGCAGTACAGCGTCGAGGTATGTAATGGGCTGGCTGAGCGGTTCCGTCGCTTAGGTCTTCATCGACCGATGCGAATCAGCCGGTACGACGCCGGAGCCGAGCTTACTTACACCGTCACCGGCCTGGCCAGACCCGATAATGCACGGGTTCGTCTGGCGGTCGAAAAATTTGTCGGCGGCGGGTTCGCCGGGCAGGTCTATCAGGTAAGAATTCTCGATATTAACTGCGATGCGGAGCCGATACCGGGCCTCGAGGTCGGCCGGCTGTATGCGATGAAGATTCTCGTGCCGCCGTCGGCGTTTTCGCGTTTTTTCCGAAACGCCCTGTACCGGGTGGGTTTCCAGGCGGCTTTTCAACTTCAGGTAAATCCCTCGGCGGCAAGAACGGGGGCGCTCTGGCAAAAGTTCATTCGCCGGGCGGCAAAAACCCGCTTCGGCGATGAAGATGCCGTTGTCGATATCTACGCTACGTTTGTGGATGAGAAAATCGGAAGCTGCGGCGAGTTAAGCGAGTGGGTTGAGGGCAGGACGTGGCGATTAGAGGTTGACGACCGGCTGGATTTGCTCAAGCGCTGGCGCCGGGGAAGGGCCGTCGATAGCGAAAAGCTCGGCTCAGCCGAGTACAGGGCAAAAAAACAATTTATGGCCGAGTTTGTAAAGCTGCTGCACGAGGTCGGCGCCTGCGAGTTCGGGCGGCAATACGAATGGTCAACGTGCAAGAGCCAGCCGAACTGCCTTAAAAGAAAAACCGACGACGCCGACGCCACAGCGGGCCTGGTCGCAGTCGATTTCAGAGCCGGTCTTGCGCTCCTGCCGTTTTTGCCGATGAGCCCGGGCGATTTTGCGCTAATAGTAAAAGGTATCGCCCGCGGCTCGCTCGTCCAGTTCGACAGGGGCGACCTCGCAAAGCTCGAGGCGTTTGTGCAGGCGCACGGGGCTGAGTTCGCCGATATGCAGTCGATGCTCGACAAGCTCAAAGACGCTGAGCGGATATATCGCAGCTCAATTCCGGATATAACCCACAATCATATTCGGTTGTTTTACAGCGGCCGGCTTTGGTCAACGATGCTCTCCTCGGCCGTCACCGGGTGGCGTATTCGCAACCTTACCGACGACAACTGGAGTAGGAAATTCACCGGCAGCAAGACCCTGACTCTGCTCTTTTGCATCCTCGGTATTTTGCCGTTTCTCGGCAAAGTTCTCCGCCGCACCTGGGCAAGACCCGACTGGCGAAAACACTACGCATCAATCCTGACAAGCTTCGATTATCTGAAGCACAGCATAAGGGGCCGCGTCACCGAAAAGGCCATCGGCTGGCACAGGGCCGGGCGGGTGAACGCCTGGCGGGCAACCAAACTTGCCGATAATCCCTGGCGCTATTTCTGCCATCTGCCCTTAACCGTACTGCCCGCATCGGTGCACAGGTTTCTTACCGACAGGCGGTTCCGAAAAGAAAAACTGCACTACATTTTCGTTCGCCCCGTCAGATTGTATTTCAATGTCGCTCTGCGTGAGCAGTGGCTTCGTGATATGATTGCCGAAGGGCAAAACAAGCAGATGCTCAGTGACGAGGACGCCGGCGTTATTATCTCCCGGCTGAACGAGCCGTTCATACAGAAGTACCTGATATGCCTTGTTGTGCATCTGTTGACACTGCCGGTAACGCAGATAGTTTCGGTGATAATTGCCGTTATTTATGTACTGACACATCCTGAAATGCCGCGCGCCCAGGCGTGGGGGATAGGGGCGGGGATAATCGCTCTTTTTCAGGTCGTCCCGGTTTCGCCCGGCTCGCTTGTTCGCGGGCTGTACGTGGTCTATTTGGTCGTCTCCGAGCGCAATTTCAAAGACTACAACATAGCCGTCTTTCTCGGTTTCTTCAAATACATCGGTTATCTCGCTTTCCCGATTCAGATGACCTATCGATACCCGGTCCTGGCAAGATTTATGGCGGCTCACTGGGCGACCGAGGCGGCGCATATCGTCCCCGTTTTCGGCGAACGAGGCGCCCTGTTAGAGCACTGGGTATTCCGGCTGTTCTACAACCGGCCGCTGACGATACGCCGTCGGATGCGAAGGCGGGCGGAAGTTCGAGCGTTACAGAAACCCAGGTACTTCCATGTCGGTCTGTGTGCGGCAGCGGCGGCGACGGCCCTCGGAGCCGTCGATTACGCTTACCTCGAACGGCTTGGAAATCTGCCCGGCTTAAAAGACATCTGGCCCGCTGCGCTGCTCGTGCCGCTTGTGTGCGGCTGCGCGGTCACTCTGGGCTGCGGCGGGGCGGCCCTGGGCAAACGGATTATAGCGGCCGGGGCATCTGGAATCATACTCGCCCTGCTCTATACAGCCGTCTCTTTCTGGCTGGCTCAGCCGGCCTGCGCCGCTGACGTCATAGGGGCCTTTGCCTGGCGTGTATTCGTCTTTGCCGTCCTGGCAACCCTCGCGGCAGTGGTCGCAGAGCTGGCCCTGCCGGACCCCGACCTCCAAAAACCCGGTCCCTGAACCATGCCATCCACAGGCCAAATCTCCCGCTTAAACAGAAAAAATCCTTCCGCTCGAATTTTTACATCTTTTCACGAGCATTAGGCCTTGTCAAAAGCCGGCGATTATGAGATAATCCGCCGGACTAAACTTTTTTCGGAGTGAAGTATAATATGTCAAACAGCTTCAGTTCTCTTTGCGATGATTTTTATCTGGATATGTACGTCAATACCGAGTTGTCGCTGCCGACGCAGCGCGATACCATCCTGGCTTTTTTCGAGCGCATCCAGAGACAATTCCCTTCGATGGGCAATTTCTACGTAGGCGAGAACAACGAGTATTGTCTGGAGCAGCAGAAGAGCAGCGGCCGCTATCGATGGCTCACTCTCGAGTCTGACCGCATCGGCTCGGGGGTGGTGAACCCCTCGTCTTTCGAGGATGCGTACGTTCAGCACCGGTTAGTGCTCGAGCTTATTCCCTATATGCTCAGTGTCAGTCATCTTGATATTGATTCGCTGGATGTTACCTTTGCGATGGATTTCGACTGCACTGTCAGCCACGACGAGGTAATAGCCGAGGCGCTCGGACCGGGGGGCTTCAACTGCCTTCTGGATTTGCCCAGCGGCAGGGCGATTGACTACTCGCCGTCAATCGTGGTTGCGCTGTCCGAGGACAATCGCACTCAGGGGCGGGTGAGCATAGAATCGAGAACGAGCATTTACGACCCGTCCAGGCAGAGGCGGAACACCGATGACGCGATAGGGCTGGCCTTTACTGTTCGTCAGTACCCCTCGAGCGAGCATAAGTTCGATTCGTTGAAGTCGTTCGAGAACCAGTGCAACTGGGCCGAGATGCTTTGCAGCGAGAATATAATTCCGGGGCTCGTCAAGCCCCTCATTAACGTTATCGCACAGAAAAGAGTGATATAAACGCCGGCAAAGGAATTCAATGATTATCGAGGCGCCCTTCAGTAAACACAGAAAGAACACATACATAATCTGGATGGTTGTTCTTGCTGCCTTCGCCGGTTACTGTGTATATGATGGCTATTTCAATGAGAAGTTCATACAAAGGCACAGCGATGCCGACGGTAAAGCCGACAGTACGCTGCTGTTCAACCGCAAGTCGCCGCCGTTTCTGGTCGCTGCCGCCGTGCTGCTGGGCGGCTATCTTTTAGTGGTAAAGAATAGAAAAATCACAGCCGAAGAAAGCGAGCTGGTCATTAATAACAGGAGAAAAATTACCTACGATTCCATACAGAAGATAGATAAGACGTATTTTGATTCGAAGGGGCATTTCACCGTCACATACAAAAACGACAACGGCAGTGAGGTCGAGGTTAAGTTCAGTGACAGAACGTACGACAACTTAGGGGCGATTCTTGAACATCTTGTGGCAAAAATCAGTTGAAAGCACGGCAGATAATGTCTAAACTCACCGCCCCCGATTTACTATTTTCAATTTAATATTGACTATTGCTGACCGAGCGACGTCAAATAGTAAATATTAGGTTTTTTAATTCGGCGGTGATTTTCTTCTCGGCTTTGGTAGAGGTAACCTAAATGAATTGCTGTGTTGTGGGATTGCAGTGGGGCGATGAAGGCAAGGGTAAGGTTGTCGATATTCTCGCCGAAGACAGCGATATTGTCGTCCGGTACGGCGGCGGAGCGAACGCCGGTCATACGGTGGTGGTTGGTGACAGCCGGTTCGCCCTGCACCTTTTGCCCAGCGGCTCGGTTCGGCCC
>Ga0315538_1002104_pt1 | contig 11328 bp, 9 predicted proteins | sample SalMarSW160230MG_2_FD_203834 | JGI IMG/M metagenome (GOLD analysis project Ga0315538, IMG submission 203834) | Salt marsh sediment microbial communities from the Plum Island Ecosystem LTER, Massachusetts, United States - Salt Marsh Sediment SW1601-230 ...
AAAAACACACGTGCCCGTCGGCAAAAAGGTAGTTTCGCCGACCCGCCCAGCCCCACCAGCCGGGGTCGGCACCTTCTTTGATTACATAGTGGTTGCTGAGCCACTCGCCTGCAATTATCTTCTGGCTCGGCTTTGCAACGTTGACGGGTTTCTGGCAGATGCCGGGCTTCGGGCTGCTGTACGTCCGGCGAAAATCGTTGATGTCGTCGATTTGCCGGGGACTGTGGTAGAACGCCATCGAGTACGAATAGCTCGTGGACTGCCACTTCTGCGGGTCGCTCCGGTCGGCCGGGCACAACAGAACCGACGGATTGTTGGCATCGATATGACCGCCCAAGTACGGCTCGACAAAGCTTCGCCAGCCGCGGCCCATCCACAGCCAGCAGTACGGCGACGTCGAGACCGGGTCGTCGGCGCACGGATACATCTGGTCGTTTGTCTCTGCGTACAGCCGAATCGCAAGGTCGATTTGCCTGAGATTGCTGCCGCACGCCGCTCTCTTTGCGGCCGACCGAGCCCTGCCGAGCACCGGCATAAGTATTGCAAGAACTACTGAGACGGTTGCGAGCACCACTAACAGCTCGACGAGCGTAAAGCCCTGCAAAACCGGCATCAACCGTGCCTCTTTCCGTAAAACACTGGAGTCGAATCGTCCCATCGTAACTGTCACCGGCATTGTCGTTACTCGACCGTAACGCTCTTTGCAAGGTTGCGCGGTTTGTCAACGTCGTGGCCCCGAAGCACAGCGGCGTGATAAGCCAAAAGCTGCAATGGCACCACGGTAAGCATCGGCTGGAGCAGCTCCGGTGCTTCGGGGATGGTAATCAGGTGGTCGGCGTGCTGCTTGATGTTATCGTCGCCTTCGGTGGCGACGATGATTGTTTTGCCGCCGCGAGCACGCACCTCGGCGATATTGCCCATTATTTTGTCGTACTGTGGGCCGGCTGTTGCGATGAAGACCGCCGGCATACCGTCAACAATCAGCGCTATCGGGCCATGCTTCATTTCAGCGGCCGGTAAACCCTCGGCGTGAATGTAGCTAATCTCCTTGAGCTTCAACGCCCCTTCGAGGGCGACCGGATAATTGAAGCCGCGCCCGAGAAACAGCCAGTTGTTGTTTTGTATGTTTGCCGCGGCGATTTCCTTGATGTGCCCGGACTGCTCAAGTATCCTGCCTATCTTGTCCGGTATTTTTGAAAGCTCTTCTATGTACCCGGCGGCCTGGTCGCTGCTGATGTGTCTTCTTCTGCCTAATTCGATTGCCAGCATAGCCAGAACCGCCACCTGTGCAGTGAACGCCTTCGTGCTGGCAACGCCGATTTCAGGGCCTGCGTGCAGATAAACGCCTGCATCTGTCGCCCGGGCGATGGATGAGCCGACGGCATTGACAATGCCCAGAACCGTTGCACCGCGTTCCTTGGCCTGTTCCACGGCGGCAAGGGTGTCGGCGGTCTCGCCGGACTGGCTTATACATATCACCGTCGTGCCGTCCTCGATGATTGGATTGCGATACCTGAACTCGCTGGCGTACTCCGTCTCCGTTGGTATTCGTGCAAGCTGCTCGAAGAGAAACTCGCCCACCAGAGCCGCGTGCCAGGCCGTCCCGCAGGCCGTCAGGATGATGCGTCTGGCGCGCGTGAGCTGACGGGAAAATGCCGCAATGCCGCCGAGCTTGATTCTGCCGCTGGATACGTCGATTCGACCGCCCATGCACGTTCCCAGTGCCCTGGGCTGCTCGAAAATCTCCTTGAGCATGTGATGCTCAAATCGGCCTAATTCAATCTGCTCAAGTGAAAATTCTATTTCATTCAACTCTTTGGTTACCGGAACATTGTCGATTGTCTTCGTCCGAAACCCTTTCGAGTCAAGCGTAACCATCTCATTGTCGGCCAGATATACTGCCTGAGTGGTATGCTCGACGATTGCCGCTGCGTCCGAGGCGAGAACATACTCGCCCTCACCGACGCCGAGAATGAGAGGGCTGCCCTTTTTGGCGCCGATGAGCGTATCGCCGCAGTCCGCGCAGAGAATCCCTAAGCCGTATGTGCCGTGCAGCTCACGCAGCGCCCGCTGGACGGCCCATTCAAATTTGCTCTGCCCGTCGCCTTGTTTGTTCTCTTCGCCGCCGTCGCCTTTGGCATAGAAGTAGCCGATGAGATTTACAATGACCTCGGTGTCGGTATCGCTGACAAACTCGACACCCTCGCCCTGAAGCCAGGTTTTCAGCGTTGCGTAGTTTTCGATGATACCGTTGTGCACAAGGGAAATTTTGCCCGTATAGTCGATATGGGGATGGGCATTCACCCGGTTCGGCTCACCGTGCGTGGCCCAGCGTGTGTGGCCGAGCCCGAGTGTATCCTCGCCCTTCGGCTCGTCAAGGATTGCCTCCAGGGCAGCGATTCTGCCGGCTGTTTTTTTGATTCTTATCGCCCCGCTCTCGAGCAGCGCAACCCCCGCCGAATCGTAGCCGCGGTACTCAAGTCGTTTCAGCCCCTCTACAAGAATCGGCTGAGCACTCTTCTTGCCGAGATAAGCTACGATTCCGCACATCTAAAAATCCTCTAAACGAACAGCAATCCATATTAATTCGGCAATATTACAGCCCGTCATTATACTAAAAACGCCGCCGAAATAAAGCAGCTTTTATGCAATTACCCAACCAGCCCATGACCCTCTCCGGCAGGGCCAAACGTCTCGGGAAATTACCAGGATTACAGGCCAATGCAAATAATTGAAGCCGAACCTCATTGGCAGGAAAGTCGAGTCCAGTTCAGCGCGTATTCACCCCCCTTGCTCCATTGCTCTGCTGTTCCACGCTGCTTATAAAACAACCATTGCCTGCGCTAATGCAATCCGCAGTCCTATGGACTCCTTGCGGAGGATGGCCAAGTCCATTACTTTCGGTTCTGTTCTTGGAAATCTTGCCATTTTACAATTCCTTTGCTACTCTGCGAAGTAGCGACTTCGCTACGAAGCACGAGTCAATAAAAAGTTACATTCCTTTTTCCCCGGTATGGTGCCCCCAGATTTAGGCAGATTTAGGTCAGCTAATGCTCCGCATAACCGGCTGGCAATGGAGCGCAACGGAATTGCCCTCCGGTGCAGCGCCTTGTTATACACACACTCTATTCCAGGAAAGAACGCTGTAACTTCGGCCCATATTTTACGGGCTTGGTATGTTTTTCCATTACACCTTCCTCGACCAATCGTTGAAGCCACTTCTTTGCTTGGCTTTTTGATACATTCAAATCAGCAGCCACCTCAGCATCGGTCTTAAACGTTGTCATCTTCCCAAGTAACTCCAGAGCCTTGGCTTCAAAATCGCTCGGTAATGCCACATTGAACACGGCAGCGAAGGCATCTGGGTCTCGAGGATTGGGCCAAGGTAACGCGCCTTTTTGTCGAAGGGCTTCCAATCCTTTTCCCATATCGCCCGAGGAGCGTACGTAGATGGGTACCAGCCGAAACTTATCCAATTGCTCGACCGCCCCGCCCCATGTACCTCCCTTTTCGTAATCCGAACTTACGACAAGCGCCGCATCCGCCAGCGAGTAGATCAGTTTGTTACGTTGCATGGCGTGTCCCACGTTGAATCCAGCCAAGGGATCGTAGGGCGAGATCAGGACCAGTTGCCCATCCATCAGGAAGTTACGATGCTCGCGGTTCAGTGCCGTCCGTTCCAAGCTGTCAGCCAAGACCCCCGCCACCTTGCCGCCACTCTCAAGCGCGCCTCGCATGGCGGCCTGGTCAACGCCGCGAGCACCGCCCGAAACGAGAGTGCGCCTTGCTTTGGCCGTAAGTTGGCCGATGCCCTCGGTGTATTCGAGCAGCACGTCATCCACATGCCGAGAACCCACGACAGCCAACCCGCCCGTATCCAGAATCGCCATCTCTCCACAGCCGTAAAGAATCGGCGGCGCATCGTGCTTCAGCCGCATCTTCAATCGTCGCGGGTATTCACCATCAGCGCGGCTCACTACCCAGATCGCCCGCGTTTGCCATCGCTCAATCGCTTGACTCAAAAGAAAGCCACGATTCAGCAGGCGTTTGATTCTATCGCTGTCGATGAGATGTTGGCACTCTACGAACAAATCCTTCGCATCGAGGGCGAGTAGGTCGGCTGGCTGTCGTTGCTTGTCGCGGAGAAATCCCGCCAGTCGTTTATACTCACCTGGCGTCAATAAATCGGATGAATGCTCGTTTCGCCCCGCAATCAGGGGCGCCGTTAGCAACAGGATTGCCTGCGTGTTTGGTGAAAGTGATATACTCATTTTTCATGTCCTGTCAATGCGAGTGCCAGAGGGAATACCTCACCGCTGCCACGTAATCGCAACAACCAGGTCGCAACAGTCAACGTCCAACGCGAATCCACCATGTCATCTATGAGCAGGACAGGGTCAGCGGGCAGAGACTGAACACAAATCGCCAAGGAACCATCTATATTGCGCGCCTGCTGAATACTGTTGGACATAGTCTTCTGTTCCTGCCGGTCGTCGGTCTTTTTCAGCACCATATGAAAAGGTAGTTGCAAAGCTGCGGCCAACTGCCGGGCGAAGTTCGGCACCAGATCAAGGTGTCGAAGCGATGGAATACAAGCCACCCAAGCAGGTGCCGGTTGGGGGTTCCACTCTTGCACTAGGCTTACACAAGCTCCCACAAGTTCATTGGCAAAACTCCGGTCATGGTACTTACCCTGACGTACCAATCTTCCCCAGCCGGCATCACCCCAAATGCAAAGGGCTTTGCCGGGTTGTGCTTGGAGGTTGGCGGCAATTCGTCCACTGAGACGATACTGCGGCATCCCACCCGCAGGCCATTGCTTGCGCGGCTCAATCGGCAGACTGGTTCGGCGAAGAAACGCCACGGCTTCTCGCACCAGCGCCGGGTCTGTCTTAGTCGGCAGCGGTGGCAAAGCGTGCGCACGGACTGTGCCCGGATCACCGTCGAGCGCCCGGATAAGAAATTCCATGTGGCCTGATGTTAGGCTCACATATTCCTGCATCTGCCGTTGCTCGTCACGCCGCAGGTCGGTCAGCCGCTGTGCCCTTTCCCAGAATGCTTCGCTCAGGTTCGCCGCCGTCAATTGCCACTTCGTTCCTTGTTTGGCTATCGGAGATGGAGATTCCAACGACAACAACGCGATGGTTTTCTCGATTCGGCCCTTGCTAACGTTTATCTTTCCAAGCAGTTCAGGGACAGTAAGGCCACCAGGCGCTGCTACCAGTGCATCAAGCACCTTGCAGACTTCCTCACGCGTGGGGAAGGCGCTTTCAATGAAGAAGTCCGTAATATCCGTCTCTTCTTCGCCACTGAGCAGTACCCCGTAAGCGGAATCGAGCGCTCGCCCTGCCCGCCCGACCTGCTGGTAATAGGCCACCACCGAACCAGGCGTTTGGTAATGGATCACAAAGGCAAGGTCCGGCTTGTCGAAGCCCATCCCCAGTGCCGTCGTGGCCACCAGCGCCTTAACACGGTTTTCCAGTAGCGACTGCTCCAGTTCAGCCCGGCCCTCACCCGTTTTGCCCGTATAAGAGGCCACGTTCAATCCTCGCGATTTGAGCCAGTCAGCTACCTGCACTGCATCGCGAACCGTCAGTGTGTAAATGATCCCGTGACCGGGCAAGGCGGCCACTTGTGCGGCAAGCCAAGCCAAGCGTTCCGATTGACTGGGCAAACGTATTGTCTGGAGCGAGAGCGATGGCCGGTTCAGGTCGCCCCGCGAAATGCCAAGATTGGGTCCGAGAACGGTCTGTAAATCGTCCATCACTCGGTTGTTAGCTGTCGCCGTTGTCGCCAGCAGCCGTAGATTCGGGGGCAACGTGCGCACTATGCGTTCCAACAAGCGATAGTGAGGTCGAAAATCGTGCCCCCAGTCCGAGATGCAATGTGCTTCGTCAATCACCAGCAAGGCAATCCGCCCCGCGACGCCCGCCAGAACTTCAGTGCGAAAATGTTCGTTTGCCAACCGCTCGGGTGAGATCAGCAGGATGTCTACCTCGTTGCGGCGAATCTGCGCCTCCACATTATCCCAGTCCTCTTGATTACCAGAGTGGATGGTGACCGCCCGTACGCCCATCCGTTCCGCCGCCGCGATCTGATTGCGCATCAACGCCAACAAGGGCGAAATGAGCAACGATGGCCCTGCTCCTGCTTCACGCAACAGCTTGGTAGCGATGAAGTAAACAAAACTCTTTCCCCAGCCGGTCTTCTGCACCACCAGCAGTCGGCCGCGACCTTCCACGACATGGCGGATCGCTTCCTCTTGACCTTCGCGGAAAGAAGCATTCGGAAGACCCGACCCAAGTTTGAGAAGTTCTATTGCTCTATTTTTATTGAATGCCATTTACTGTCTCAGTAATATCTCTGCATTCTGTGCATAACATTGTTTATATTGCTTCGCATAACATCCCAAATACCATTGCGCCACCCGTATTTATCCGCCATAGGCGGATAAAACACTTGGCTATATAACCAAGCCTTTCAATTCCACAATAATACCAAAATCTTTCTCGAATTGCCTTTTTTGCGATTTTTCGCCTAACTGCCTTAAAATAAACGACTTACCAGCCTTTTGCCCATTTACAACGCCTCAATGTAAGCCCGCAACATCACGATGTAACTCCACAGGATGCCTTACGGCACTTACAATTGCCTATTGTAACCTCACAACGCCACGATGTAAAGCCGCAACGCCTCAATGTAACTCCACAGGATGCCTTACGGCACTTACAATGCCACGATGGGGAAATCCGGGGTAGAATGCTTTTATAAGTGCTTATTCGGGCTATTATTGTATGTTCTGAATTGACGCGATGACGATATTTTTGTTTAATTATCGGCTTATGATTTGTGTAATTGACTACAACGTGGGTAACGTCGAAAGCGTTTGCAACGCATTTCGCTATATCAATACCGCTTCGGAGCTGACCGCCGATCCTGATAAGCTCCGGTCTGCCACAGGGCTGGTCTTGCCGGGTGTCGCCGCCTTTGGCTTTGCCATTAACGCGCTCGGTCCGTTAGCGGAATTGGTTAAAGAGTTGGCATTGGCGGGTAAACCGATACTCGGTATCTGCGTTGGCTACCAGATGCTTTTTCAACAAAGCTGCGAGTACGGTACGCACAAAGGGCTGGGCTTAATCAGCGGAAACGTTGTCCCCATACCGGCCGGGCGCGTGATACCGCACATGGGCTGGAACAGCGTCGAGCCGCCGGGCGATATGGACCTGTTTGCCGGTTTCGACGGCGCCAAATACTTCTATTTTGCACACTCGTTCTATGCCGACGTAACCGACGAGCAGGCGAAAGTCGCATATACCGATTATGGCTTTACGCTCTCCGCCGCGGTCCAGAAGGCCAACATCTACGGCACCCAGTTTCACCCGGAAAAGAGCGGCCCGCAGGGCCTGCAGGTGCTGCGCAACTTTGCCGCCTTTGTTGAAAGGGGGGCCGGGTAATGCTCGTAAAGAGAATTATTCCCTGCCTGGACGTCAAGAACGGCCGAGTCGTCAAGGGTGTGAATTTTCTGAACCTCCGCGATGCCGGCGACCCCGTCGAATTAGGCGCGCGATACAGCGATGAAGGGGCTGACGAACTCGTCTTTCTCGATATCACTGCGACGATTCGCTCTCGCAAAACAATCGTCGGACTGGTCGAAAAGGTGGCTGAAAATATTTTTATCCCCTTTACGGTAGGAGGGGGCATCACCACTATCGAGCAGATGGATGAGCTTTTGCGAAGCGGAGCTGAAAAATGCTCGGTCAACACCGCCGCTGTCGAAAATCCAACCATTCTCACCGAAGGCGCCGAACGCTTCGGCGCCCAGTGCGTTGTCCTGGCAATTGACGCCCGCCGACGAAAAGACAAACCCGGCAAATGGCAGGTTACAATAAAAGCCGGTACCGAGCCGACCGACCTTGACGTCATAGAATGGGCACAAAAAGCAGAAGAGCTCGGCGCAGGCGAGATTCTCCTTACCAGTATGGACGCCGACGGCACACTCACCGGCTACGACAACGAGCTGAACAAGGCCGTCTCCGACGCCGTAAATATCCCCGTCATCGCCTCAGGCGGAGCCGGACGGCTCGAGCATCTTTACGACGCCATCGTCCTCGGCGACGCCGACGCCGTCCTCATGGCCTCAATCACCCACTTCGAGACCATAAGCATCCGTGAAATGAAACAGTACCTCCGCACCCGGGGAATACCCGTTAACTTGTGATTCCATATCGAACAGTTGAAGTTTTGAATATTGACTTTGCAGAACACCTGTGTTATTTGTGGATTCTATGATGGTGAGACTAAAGACGCAGAACAGAAGGTGTGATTGCTATGAGATTGCATAATATCGATTTCCCTGAAGATAAGATAGCAGAGTTTTGCCTGCGGTGGAAAATCACCGAATTGGCCTTTTTCGGCTCTGTGCTGCGCGATGATTTCCGCCCCGATAGCGACATAGACATCCTCGTCACATTCCGCGGCGATGCCCCCTGGAGCTTGTGGGACCTGCTGGATATGCGTGAGCAGCTTCAAAACCTGTTCGGCAGAGAGGTTGACCTGGTTGAAAAGGACGCCCTGCGCAATCCCTTCCGCAGGCAAGAGATTCTGCAAAACCATAAGGTGTTCTATGCGGCCTGAAACCAGTGATATTTCATATTTGTGGGATATGCTCGACGCCGCATTGGCTATCCGCCGGTTTATCGCGGCCAAAACCTTTGATGACTATGTACGCGACCGCCTTCTGCGAGGCGCAGTCGAACGGCACATCGAAATCATCGGTGAGGCCGCCGGAAATGTCACCGCTGACTACCGCAAAGAACATTCGGAGATACCCTGGGCCAAAATCATCGGCCAGCGGCACATCCTCGCTCACGAATACAGCGAAATCAAACACGAGCGCATCTGGGCAGTAGCGACCGTACACATCCCCGAACTTATTAAGGCCCTCGAACCCCTTGTCCCTGAACCGCCGGAATAAAACCTATGCCTTTCTGTTTCGGCAACCGCAACATTGCTGAAATAAAACTATACCTTCAACCCCGCGGCATCCCCGCGAATCTGTGACCTTGTTTAGCCCCGGTCACTCTCGCCTTTCCTCAGTCGTTCGTCCGTATTCATACAGTGCTCTGTCGAGAATTCGTCTGCGGACGATCTCGCTTTCTAATTCCCCCAGACCTGCAAACATCGCCACGTTTGGAGCATTTATCCCTTGACCGTACCTCTGATAGAAATCTCGGAAGCGACGCCTGTAGAGCTCGTACGCTTCATAGTCTCTATCACCTCTGGTACTTAGTTTCTCGCGAGTATCGTTGCGGTATCCTTCGTCGAGCTCTCGCATTGCCCTGTGGGCATTGGAATCGAATATTGAGTACTCAATTGGGTCAGCCAAATGAAACAAGAAGGCCTGCGTTACTACAGTGTGGTTTCCCCTCTCGACCGCCTCAATATTGATATTTCACTTTTGTTCATTCCAGATAGCATCAATCAAGTTGACCGCTGCTGCTTGCCCTCTCCTTAGTCTTTTCCATCTTATCACCATCTCAAGATGCTGCCTGCTCTTCTCGGCAAACCATGCGAAGTATTCATAATCCCCATACAAAAAAGCAAATTTGTTCACATCGAAACACATATCTCACCTCTAAGTCTTACTTCGCTAAGAGCTCGAACGGCTGGAACAGGCCGTAGCCAACTGTGTGATACTTCGCGCCTGCGGGCGGGCCGTTGGTGGGCGCCTTCTGGAACGATGCAGGCCAGGCCATACCAAGCGTTGGATTGGCGTGGTGAGGCCCTAATGTATTCTTCAGCGTCCCCACAACCACCACTTCAATCGTGTTTGTCCCTGATTTTATCAGCCCCGTAACATCACATTCCCAGGGCTGGTGATAGATGTGTCCCGGCTTGCTGCCGTTGACGATGACCCTCGCCACAACTCCATACCACGCCGGCAGATGCACGTAATATCGTCCCTTCGGAGTTACAACGTTGAAGCTCTGCGTATAAGAAACGCCCTCGGCATAAAAGGGATGTCCCTGCTCGTTCCATTTGCCGAGCTTCAACGGTTCATCGGGCACAATCACAAAGCCCGAATCGACCGCCTTCAGTGAAAAGTCGCCTAATACATACGCCGACTCCAGCTCATCATAAATAGTGAACGGCGACGCCTTGATTGTCACCTCGTTGTCGCCGGCTTTTGCAGACGAACCGATATCAATCCTGCCGAATGACTTATCGAGCCACCATCGGCCGGCCTCGGCTGTTACGCTTTTGCCGTTACAGCTAATCGAATACAAATCGGGCCGTTCGATGATAATATACAGCAATTTCGGAACACTTCTCTCGATAGTAAAGCGGTACGTCGCCTCGAATCCGCTGTCGACGCCGAACTTCTTTGTTATAATCTCATCCTTAAACTGCACCGCACTATCCCAGGGGTTGCGTTTTAACCCGTTTTTCTGAAATGCAAACTGATTCGCACGGTAAAAGTAAAGATTCTTTCTCGTCTGGCCGCCCGCCGTGATGTCAACGTAGTCGATTGTCAAGACGTCAGGCCCGATACGCCGGATTACCGGCCCCGCCGTCGCAGCGATTTTAGCAGTCGCGGTCGTCTCCGGCTGTGCCGGCTCGCCGCCGCCCTTCGACAAAAAAAGCAAAACACTGCCGCAGGGCGCAAGACGAAAACTCGCCCTGACGCCGCTGTTGGCTCTCTTGAACTCATAAGGCACAACTTTGCCCGTATCGAGATCCCATTTCTCAATGCTGCCTGCCTGCGATTCAATAACACCCGATACCGGTTTGCTTATGTCCGTATTGGTGATGAAAAGGATGTCACCGTCTTCAAGCTCTCGCCGCTGGTGAAATAGTATCCCTTCGCTGCCGGCATCGGCTCGAATGGAAAACGCACCTTTGTGATTGGCCTGCAGCACCGCCGGCAGCTGTTCAGCGGTTACCTTCTCGAAGCCGGCGCTTTGCGATAGGGCCTGGCCCCGCTGCGACGGCTCGGCATCCACTAACGCCGGCGCATCGCCGCAGCACAGGATTTTGCCGCCCGCCCTGGCATAAGCTTCAAGCAGGACCATCGTAGTAGAATCAAGATTCTCAGTCATCTCTGCCAGCACAACCGTAGAATAGCTGCGCCTGCCTACCTTCAAAGCCGCCTCATCGACCGAGCCGTGATGCGCAATAATATCCTCACAGCCGATGTCGAACTCCACCTGTGCCTTCGCCAGGTCCGTGACTAACCGTTGAAACTTGGCGCCGATTGCCTCCAGAATCTGTTTATGACGCGGGTCGAATTGATACATCCAAGCGGTTGTAGTCGGCTCGATTACCAAA
>Ga0315538_1002106_pt1 | contig 11317 bp, 8 predicted proteins | sample SalMarSW160230MG_2_FD_203834 | JGI IMG/M metagenome (GOLD analysis project Ga0315538, IMG submission 203834) | Salt marsh sediment microbial communities from the Plum Island Ecosystem LTER, Massachusetts, United States - Salt Marsh Sediment SW1601-230 ...
GCCGCAGGCAGAACGTCCGTCCACCGTCGCCCCGGGTGGCTGAGCGCCGAGTCCGCCGCCGAGACCCGACGAGCTTCGCCGACTGACACCACGCTCTTGCAGGAGCTCCCCCAGCGCCGCCAGGCGCGCCTATTCGCCCCTCACCAAACGAGCCGGCCCCGAAGGACCGGCTCGTTCACTCTTCCGCGATGACCCCCTACGGCTTCGCCCCGGCGAGCGCCTTGCCGCCCAGGTACACAGCCCCATCTCCCAGCTCCTCCTCGATCCGAAGCAGCCGGTTGTACTTCGCCACTCGCTCCGACCGCGACGGCGCACCAGTCTTGATCTGGCCCGTCCCCATCGCGACCACGAAGTCGGCGATCGTCGTGTCCTCCGTCTCGCCCGAGCGATGGCTGACCATGGCCGTCCAGCCGGCGCGCCGCGCCATGGCGATCGCGTCGACCGTCTCGGTGATGGTGCCGATCTGGTTGAGCTTGATGAGCACCGAGTTGGCCGAAGCTTCCTTGATGCCGCGGGCGATGAAGTCCGGGTTGGTGACGAAGATGTCGTCGCCGACGAGCTGGACCTTGGAGCCCAGGCGCTTGGTCAGCTCCGCCCAGCCCGGCCAGTCCTCTTCGGCCAGGCCGTCCTCGAGGGAGACGATCGGATACTTCTTGATCCAGCCCTCCCAGAGGTCGACCATCTGGCCGGAGTCGAGGGTTCGGCCTTCCTTCTCGAGCTTGTACTGGCCGACCTTGCCGTCGGCGCCGGTGCCTTCGACCAGGACCGAGCTGGTGGCCGGGTCGAGGGCGATGGCGACCTCGTCGCCCGGCTTGTAGCCGGCCTTCTCGATGGCCCGCAGGATGACCTCGACGGCTGCCTCGTTCGACGGCAGTGAGGGTGCGAAGCCGCCCTCGTCGCCCTGGCCGACCGAGAAGCCCTCGGCGCTGAGGATCGACTTGAGGGCGTGGAAGACCTCGGCCCCGGCTCGAAGAGCGTCGCTGAAGCTGGCCACGCCGACGGGCGCGACCATGAACTCCTGGAAGTCCGTCGAGTTCACGGCGTGCTTGCCGCCGTTGAGGATGTTGAAGAACGGAACCGGCAGGTTCCGCGAGCCGACGCCGCCCAGGTAGCGGTACAGCGGCAACTCGTAGCTGGCCGCCGCGGCATGGGCCGCCGCCAGCGAAACGCCCAGGATGGCGTTGGCGCCGAGCTTGCCCTTGTTGGGAGTTCCGTCCAGGGCGATCAACGCCCCGTCCAGGCCGGCCTGGTCGGTCGCGTCGCTGCCCAGCAGCTCGGGGGCGATGATCTCGCGGACGTTCTTGACGGCCTGCAGCACACCCTTGCCGCCGTAGACGGCCTTGTCGCCGTCGCGCAGCTCGACGGCCTCGTTGACTCCCGTGGAAGCGCCCGAGGGCACGGCTGCGCGGCCGACAGAGCCGTCGATCAGCACGACGTCCACCTCGATGGTGGGATTGCCGCGCGAGTCGAGGATCTGGCGGGCTTCGATCAGATCGATTGTCGTCATGGTCTCTCCGTGGCTACTTGCGGTCGAGCAGGATAGCCACGCCGGGCAGCTCCTTGCCCTCCATGAACTCGAGCGAGGCGCCGCCGCCCGTCGAGATGTGAGTCATCTTGTCGCCCAGGCCCTGCTGCTCGACGGCCGCGACCGAATCGCCGCCGCCGACCACCACGGTCGCCCCGGCCTGCGCGCGGCCGGCCAGGAAGCGGGCGATCTCCCTGGTCCCGACAGAGAAGACCGGGATCTCGAAGACGCCCAGCGGGCCGTTCCAGAAGACCGTCTTGACCGGCTCGAGAGCCTTGCGCATGGCGTCCAGGCTGACCGTGCCGATGTCGACGATGTTCCACGAGGCCGGCACCTTGTCGACCGAGACGGTCTTGTACTCGGCGCCGCGGGTGACCTCCTTGGCCACCACCACGTCCGTCGGCAGGACGATCGTCGTCCCATGCTTGGCGGCCGCCTCCATGATCGCCCGGGCGTCCTCGACGCGATCGGGCTCGACGAGGCTCTTGCCGACCGACTTGCCCTGGGCCAGCAAGAAGGTGTTGGCCATGCCGCCCCCGATGACCAGGACTTCGACCTTGTCGACGAGGTTGCGCAGGACCTGGATCTTGCCGGAGACCTTGGCCCCGCCGATGATCGCGGCGAAGGGGCGCTCCGGGTTCCCCATGAGCTTGCCCAGGAACTCGATCTCCTTCTCCATCAGGAGGCCCGCGTAGGCGGGCAGGAGATGAGCGACGCCCTCCGTGGAGGCGTGGGCGCGGTGGGCGGTGCCGAAGGCGTCGTTGACGTAGACGTCGGCGTAGCCGGCCAGCGCCTTGGCGAACTCGGGGTCGTTGGCCTCTTCCTCGGCGTGGAAGCGGAGGTTCTCCAGCAGGATGCACTCGCCCGGCTTGAGGCGCCTGATGGCGTCCTCGGTGCCGGCGCCGAGGGCGTCGCCGGTGACGTTGACCTGGATGCCCAGCAGCTGGCTGAGGCGCTCGGCGACCGGCCGCAGGCGCATGCTGTCCTGGACCTTGCCGTTGGGCCGGCCCAGGTGGCTGGCCAGGATGAGGACCGCCCCCTGGCTGAGCAGGGCCTTGATCGTCGGGAGGGCGGCCACGATCCGGCTGTCGTCCGTGATCTTGCCGTCCTCGAGAGGAACGTTGAAGTCGACGCGGACGAAGACGCGCTTACCGGCGGCGTCCAGGTCCCGGATCGTGAGCTTGTTCATCTGAACCTCGGGTTGGAAACCGAGCCGGTTGGCCGGGCGGCAAGCGTCGCCCGGCCTTCCGGCAATGGCTCTGACTAGAGCTTCTCAGCGATGAGCTTGACCAGGTCGGCAACGCGGCAGCTGTAGCCCCACTCGTTGTCGTACCAGGACAGGACCTCGGCGAAGTTGTCGCCGATCACCTTCGTCAGGGCAGAGTCGACGATGGAGGAGCGAGTATCGCCCTTGAAGTCCATCGAGACGAGCGGCTCGTCACTGACGCCCAGGATGCCCTTCATCGGGCCGTCCGCGACCTTGCGGAAGGCATCGTTGATCTCCTGGGCCGTGGCCGTCCGCGAGAGTTCCATCGTCAGGTCGATGATGCTGACGGTGGGCGTCGGGACGCGAAGGCTGAAGCCGTCCAGCTTGCCCTTCAGTTCGGGAATGACGAGCGAGAGAGCCCTGGCGGCGCCGGTCGTCGTCGGGATCATGTTGAGCCCGGCCGAGCGCGTCCGGCGCGGGTCCTTGTGGGCCACGTCCAGGATGCGCTGGTCGTTGGTGTAGCTGTGGATCGTGGTCATGAGGCCCTTCTCGATCCCGAAGTTGTCGACGAGGACCTTGGCCACGGGCGCCAGGCAGTTGGTCGTGCAGCTGGCGTTGCTGATGATGTTGTGGGTCGCCGGGTCGTACTTGTCATCGTTGACGCCCAGGACGATGGTCACGTCCTCGTTCTTGGCCGGGGCGCTGATGAGGACCTTCTTCGCGCCGGCGGCGAGGTGGGCCTTGGCCTTCTCGCCGTCGGTGAAGATGCCGGTGGACTCGATGACGATCTCGACTCCGAGATCCTTCCACGGCAGCTGGGCCGGATCCTTGATCTGCAGGACCTTGATCTTCTTGCCGTTGATGATGATCGAGTCGTCGGTGTGGCTGACGGTGCCGTGGAAGGGGCCGTAGGTGGAGTCGTGGGCGAAGAGGAGGGCGTTGGTCGGGACGTCCACGATGTCGTTGACGGCCACGACCTCCAACTCGGGGGCGCGCTCCAGGATGGCCTTGAGCGACTGCCGGCCGATGCGACCGAAACCGTTGATGCCGACACGAACTGTCATTTGATCCTCCAGAAAGCGGATGCCGCGCGCGGGTCAGCCCAGCGCGGATGTGGACTTGAGGCGATCGCCTTGCCAGGCTGGGTCGCCCAGGCGCGAGATCACCAGCGGGTGACAACCGGCCAGGCCCACGTCCCCGCCGAGCTCGGCGGGGACGATCTTGACCCGGCTGCGGGGGGTGCGAAAAGCGGTCGAGGCGACCTCCTCTCTGGCCGGGCCGAGCAAACGCTCGCCCTGGCCGTCGGCGATGGCGCCGCCGACCACGATGCGCGATGGATTGAGAGCGTCGACGAAGCCGACGCAGGCGACGGCGAAAGCGCGCCGTCCCCGTTCGAGTATCTGGTGACAGGCCTCGTCGCCGGTATTCTCGCCCTCGGCGACATCCCTGGCCTCGATGGCATCGATGCCCTTCTTCGCGGCCCGGGCGGCCAGGAAGGGGCTCCTGCCCTCGTCTACGGCCTGGCGGGCCTTGCGGGCCATGGCGTTGCCGCCGACGAAAGCTTCCAGGTGCCCCACCGCCCCACAGCCGCAGACCTCCTCCATGGCCACGGGGGTGTGGCCCAGCTCGCCGGCCATGCCGTCGGGGCCGTGGAGGATTCGACCGTCCGTGACGATCGCCCCTCCGACCCCCGTCGACACGGTCAGGTAGATGAAGTCACGGCAATCGCGGGCAGCGCCGAAAGCCATCTCCCCCAGGGCGGCCACGTTGGCGTCCCGCTCCAGGAAGGTGGGCAGGCCCAGGTCCTCGCCGATGGCCGCGGCCAGCGGCACGTCGTGGAAGTTGGGGCCCATGTTGGGCGTCTGGACGACGACGCCACGGAACGGATCCACCGGCCCGGGACTGGAGATGCCGATGCCGGCCAGGGCCTCGGACAGCTCGGCCGGGGCGCCGGCGCGGGCGGCCTTGAGGGCATCCGCGCAAGCCCGGACGATCGCCTCCGGCCCGTCCTGGACCGGCGTTCGACCTTTGGCGTGGACGATGCGAGTGCCATCGTCGACCACGACGGCCGCGCGAATGTGCGTGCCGCCTACGTCTAGCGCGAGAACAGGCCGGGTTGACAGCGTGAAACCTCACCCATGGGGATTTGGTGGGATGCGCGCCAATTCTAGCAAAGCAGATTCGGTGCCCAGTGGGCCGGTCGGCCCGATGAAGGCACACCGAGACGCGCTGAAGGCGGTGACAAGGGCAGTCCCATCGGCGCCCGGGGACGGCCGTTTGGCCCGCGGCGGCCGGGCTCTCGGTGCCCGGCGGCGGGCGCTGGGGCTGCCCTGGTGAGGGCACAGCCCCCGGCCCCCGTCCCGGCGGGGGCCGCGGCTGAGACGGAGACTAAGGGGGGACTAGGACCCGCCGATCCGAGTCACCTTGGCGCCGCAGTGCGGGCACGTGCCCTGGGTCGCGGGCTTGCCGTTCTTCATGGTGATCTGCTGCGGATTCTGGATCTCGACCATCTTCTTGTCTCTGACGCAGTAGCCCTCTGCCATTTCGGGTTCAGCCTCCTTGCTGTGCGATGGGGCACCGGCGCCCTGCGCTCCGGGCCTTTTCGACTGCGGCCTGGGCGCCGCGATCACGGCGGCCCGAGAGCGCTCCGCCGTCAAGGATAGTCCAGCCTCAGCTTCCCGGTGTGCGCTGCACGACAGCCTGGGCCAGGCGACCGGCCAGCCGCCGGGCCCGCTCCATCGCCCGTCGAGCGGCGTGAACGGCCCGGATGAGGCCGTCATGAAGGCGCAGCCGGAGCCCTGGAACCGCCAGAGCGGCCAGCCCCACGGCGCCGGTCAGCACGGCCAGCAGCCCCAGCAGGATGAGCAGGGCCACGGCCACAGGCCCCGGGCCCGGCTGGGCCGTCACGGCCAGGGCGGCACGGCCGGCCTCCGCCCCGGGGAGAGCCGGAGCGGCTGAGCTGGCCGCCGGGTGGCTGGTCTCAGGGCCTGTGCCGCCGTCCGCCGGCGCCGAGGCCGCCGGCCAGTCGCCCGGCCCGCCTCCACCGGGCAGGGCCAGGATCCGTTCCGGATCCACGGCCACCAGCAAGCCCTCGGGATCCTGCGCGACAGTCCCCACGACCTCCACGGCGTCGCCCGGCTGCAGCAGGCAGATCGCGTCGGCGGCCGCTTCTCCGCCCAGGCGCACGCGGCCGGTCCCGTCGTCGAGCACGGCAACGCAGCCGTCGACGGCGACGACCAGGCCGGCCACCGTCACCTCGCGGCCGACCAGGCCGGCCAGATCCGAGACGGCCGTGATCCCGCCGGCGCCAGGGGTGCCGCCGGTAACCGCCGCTCCATCGGTTGAGCCCTGGCCGGTGCCGGACCCCTCCCCGCCGGAACCGCCCTGCGACCCGGCGGACGCCGTCGGGACGGGCGGCCCGAGGCGCAGGTCGGCGGCGCTGCGCGGGATCACGTAGAAGAGATCGGAGTCGGACGTGTTGCGCCGGACGATGCCGGTCACCATGGCCAGCCGGCCCGGCACCAGGCCATCGGTCGAGATGCCGGCCCCCGGTTCGCCCAGGACCGCCACTGCCTCGCCGGCCACGCTCAGGTCCGCCCGCCAGCGCACCCCGGCCCGGGTAAGGCGCGTGATGCGCCCCACGACGGTGACGAGGCGCCACTCATCCTGGGCGGCCACGGCCCCAGCCACTTCCTGGGGAACGGGCACGGCGCCGCCGCTGAGCGGCTCGACGATCGTGGCCAGGACGCGGCGGCCGTTGTGCAGGCTGCTCACCCGCCCCACCACGCGGACGCGCTCACCGATCCCCGGCCGGGCGGCGCCATCGGGCAGGATCACCGCCACTGCCGCGGTTTCGTCGTCGACGACGATGGTGGGGCCGCCCCAATCGATTATCCCGGCGGGCGCGGTCACGATCGCCGTCACGTCGACCCACCGCCCCCGGACCGCGAGGCCCGTCGCCAGGTCCGTGTAGAAGACCACGCTGGGCAACGGCTCCACCGACGGGTCCACGTCCGGGTAGTCGGTGACTCCCGGGTCGATCGACAGCACATCCAGGTCGTCGCGCCAGCGGAGCCAGAGCTTGTAGCCGTCGAGGTTGCCCGTGGCCGTGGCGTGCTGGCCGACGACGCCCGTCACCCGGACCAGCTGGCCCCGTGAGACATCGGCCTTGGAGATGCCCGTCAGCGGATCGGCGAACACTCGCACCGAGCGCCCCCCGTCGCCGATCTCGAAGACGAGCCGGCCGTCCTCGCCCTGGACCGATTCGACGAGCCCTTCGAGGGATACGAGCGAGCCCTCCAGCCCTTCTCCGACGTCGGCCGCCCGGGCCGGCACCGGGGCCGGCGCCTCGCCCTGGGGCCCGAGCACGAGCAGGCTCAAATCGCGGATCTCGAGCTGCCCGTAGGGCGTGGAAAGCGTGCCCGCAGCCTCGACGGGCTGCCCCACGCGCAGGCCCGCGGGCGACGGCAGGCGGACGAAGATGCCGCCGGTTGGGTCGGCTATGGCAAACAGGAGCTCCGATCCCGTGAGGCCCGGGGCCATGGAGACGCTGCCGGCGACGTGGACGTGCGCCCCCGGCTGACGCAGTCGAGCCTGCCCGATCGACTCCAGGTCCGAAGGCGAGGGATCCGGCGAAGAGGCGGGCCCCGATGGCCCGATCGAGCCTGGCGCGATAGTCGGGCTCGGCTGGGCGGTGGAGCTCGGCAGGGCCGTCGGGCTCGGCAGGGCGGTGGAGCTCGGCAGGGCCGACAGTTCGGCCGAAGGCTCGTCCGAGGTCCCAATCGTCGGGTCCCCGGAGGGGATCTCTGTCGCGGTCGGCTCGGGCGCGGCCGCCATGGCTTGAGGGTGGGGACTGGCCCGGACCAGCCAGTCGGCCGAGTTGTCGTTGCTGTCGAGCCAGTTGCCGGCCGGCGAGCCCGGCCGTCTCTCGAGACTGGATCCGGCCGGCGGCGCGGGCGCCGGGGCGCCTTCCGCATAGGAGTTCGCGGCCGTTCCCCAGCTCAGGGCATCGATCACGCCGCCGTCGCCACGACGCAGGACGACGGTTCCGCCGTCCCCCGCAAGCCCCCCGGCGTAAGTGGCGTCGGCCGTGGCCGCGTAGGCTCCGGCGGCGTTGGCCACGAGCAGGTGCTGTCCCGGGCCGACCGGCAGCGGCGCCGCGAAGGCCACCTTGAGCGTCACGCTGGATCCGGACGCCGAGACGTAGGCCAGCTCGCAGCCGCCCAGCTCGACCGGCGCGGAGCCGGCGTTGTAGATCTCAACGAACTCGTCCGAGGCGGAGGAACCGCCCGTGGCCACCTCCGAGAGAAGCGCGCCCCGCGAGGAGGGCCAGGGCGTGGCCGCGTAGCCGGGCGCGACTGCCGCCCAGGCGGCGATCAGGATCGTGAGCAGGGAGGCCAGGCCGGCCGTGGCCCCGCGACAAGCGGACATCGGGCACCTCGTGAGCGCGCGGCGGGGCAGACACCGGATTCATACGCTCGGCGGCTCATCGGCGGCTCATCGGCGGCTCAACCGCGGCTCATCGGCGGCTCAACCGCGGCTTATCGGCGGCTCATCGGCGGCGCCTCAGCCCCCGCGGGCGCCCGGGCCTGCGACCCCGAACTGCCCCGCGTCGGTCCGCCCGCCGCCAGGTTGGACTACCATTCCGGTGCGCCGGACCCTGGAACTCGGGCCGGGCAGCCGGATCATTCGCCCATTCGATCGAGGAGATGTCGTGGCTCGCGCCAAGAGGACCGATAGAGCGGAGGCACGCCGCCGCTACCGCGCCTACATCGCCCACGTGGAGCAGGAAGAGGCGCAAGGCGACGAGGCTTTCGACGACGGTGCGACCCGGGCGCGAGCCGACGAACGAGACGCCGAGCGAGACGCCGAACGAGACGCCGACCGGGGCTCGACGCCGAGACCGGTACGGCGGATGGGCGTTTTCGGCGCCATGAAGGCCGCCACACGGCAGGTCCACTACCTCGAAGACCTGCGCTACGGGCCGCGGTTGGTGACCCGCACGCACGCCGTCTGGGTGCCCTCGGTAATCTCCATCGCCACTGCCGCGCTCGCCATCTCGCGCGTCAACAGCGGGACGGTGGACGAGGTCCGCAACGACGCCATCATCCAGATGGCGATCGGCTTCGTCCTGAGCCCCTGGATGCCGGTCATGCCGGGCCTCATCGCCGGCTTCTTCGCGCCGCGAGCGTCGTGGCTGGCCGGCGCGCTGGCCGCGCTCGTGGCTACGGCCGCTTTCGGGGCCGTGGTGGCGGCGCGTCCGGAGGTCCTCTATCTGGGCGCCGCCGACATGACCACCGCCGACGTGGCCGTCCAGACGGGGACGATGATGGTGTACGCGGTGCCTTTCGGGGCCGCGCTGGCGGCTTTCTCGGCCTGGTACAAGCGCTTCCTGGAGCTGATCGGACCGGCCTCCCAGCAGAAAGCGGCCGCCCGCAAGCAAGCCGCGCGGAAGCAGAAGGCCAGGCGTCGCTGACCCGCCGCCAGGGCTCGCGCGCTGGCGCAGGACGAGCGTTCAGCCGCGCCGCGTCCCCGAATAGCCGAGCGCCCGAACGCCCTGCGGCCCGGCCGGCCCTCCGACCGATTCCGCCATCGCCGCCAGCGGCTCGATCCGGCGCGCCACGACGTTGACCACGTTTGCCTCGCGCTGCAGGGCCCCCTCCACGTAGAGCAGGGCATGGCGCCGAACCACTCCCCGCAGCCGCGCCCAGGCATCCGGCCAGAGGGTGACGTTGACCATGCCCGTCTCGTCCTCCAGGGCCAGGAAGACTGTGCCCCGAGCGGTCATCGGATGCTGGCGGGTGACGATCAAACCGGCCAGCTTCACCGGGCCGGGGCTGCGATCCGCCAGTGAGGCGTTGGTTACGGCGCCCAGGCGGTCCAGTGCGGGGCGGAACAACGACACCACCTGCCGGCCGGCGTCGAGCGACAGGACCTCGTACGAGTCGCCCAGTCTCTCCCGCTCGGTCAGAAGCGGAAGGTCTGGCGCAGCCGTGGGCGGCAGGCGCAGGTCCATCGGCCGCGCGCCCCCGGCCCCCGCCCGGGGCGCGGGAGCGCGGGTGGCGCCCATCACCTCGCGCAGCTGCCACAGCATCTCCCGCCGCGGCCGCCTCAGCGAGTCCAGGGCGCCGGCCCGGATCAGCCGTTCGATCGTCTCCTCCGGAAGCCCCGTGCGATCCACGACATCCGCCAGAGAGCGGTACGGGCCGCGGGCCAGCTCTTCGTCCAGGCGCCCGGCATGCTCCTCGCCAATGCCCTTGACCAGGGCCAGCCCCAGGCGGATCCCGTAGCCGGCGGCCCGATCGGCGGCCCAGCGCCGCCGCGCGGCTTCCGAAGGCACGACGCAGCCGGATGAGCGCACGGCGGCCGGCCGCCGTGCAATGCCCGCTCCTTCGGGGAGTAGCTCGTCCTCCCGCCCGACCCATTCGGTCGTGGTCCTGTACGAGGAGGCGTTGACGTCCACCGGCAGAACGGCGACCCCACGGCGCTTGGCGTCGTTGACCAGCACCTCCACCGGGTAGAAGCCCATGGGCTGGGCATTGACCAGGCCGGCCACGAACTGGGCCGGGTAGAAGAGCTTGAGGAAGGCCGATTCGTAAGCCGTCCGGGCGAAAGCCGCGGCGTGGCTCTTGGCGAAGCCGAAGCTGGCGAAAGCGGCGACCTGCCGAAACAGCTCCTCGGCCTGCTCCTCGGTCAACCCGCTCTTGCGCCGGCAGCCGTCGACGAAGCGGCAGTGCAGCTTCTCCATCTCGCGGCTCGAGCGCCAGGTCCCCATCGCCCGCCGGAATCCGTCCGACTCGGCCGGGGAGAAGCCGGCCACGGTGATCGCCAGCTGCATGACCTGTTCCTGGTACAGGATCACGCCCAGCGTCTCGCGCAGGACCGGCTCCAGGCTGGGGTGCAGGTACGTGACGGGCTCGATTCCCTGGCGGCGGCGCAGGTAGGGGTGAACGGCGTTGCCCTGGATCGGGCCGGGGCGAATGATCGCCACCTCCACGACCAGGTCGTCCAGGTTGCTCGGGCGCGACTTGGGCAGGGTCTGCATCTGGGCCCGGCTCTCCACCTGGAAGACGCCCACCGTGTCCGCCGCCCGCAGCATCCCGAACACCTCCGGCACGTCCTCCGGCAGGCGGTCCAGGTCCACGCAGGCGGCGCAGTCGCGCTCGATGAGCTGCAGGGTCTCGTCGATCGCGGCCAGCATCCCCAGCCCGAGCAGATCCAGCTTGATGAGCTTGATCGTCTCGACGTCGCGCTTGTCGAACTGGACGACGACGCGGTTGGGCATGGTCGCCCGCTCGAGTGGGGCGATGTCGATCAGGGGCGCGGCCGTCACCAGCATGCCGCCCGTGTGGATGCTCAAGTGGCGGGGGAAGCCGTCGATGCGGGCACAGAACTCCAGCCAGCGCTCCCATTCCGGCATGCCGGCCGTCGAAGATGCTCGCGTCTGGACCCCGCCGACCACCTTCGTCCGTTCGGGGCCGCGCTCCGCCGCCCGTTCCGCCGCCAGCATGGCAATGCTCGCCGGCGAGTCACCCGGACCTCCCTCCGCGTCCGACCCCACTGGCCGCCGCTTCGTCAACCGCCGC
>Ga0315538_1002113_pt1 | contig 11294 bp, 8 predicted proteins | sample SalMarSW160230MG_2_FD_203834 | JGI IMG/M metagenome (GOLD analysis project Ga0315538, IMG submission 203834) | Salt marsh sediment microbial communities from the Plum Island Ecosystem LTER, Massachusetts, United States - Salt Marsh Sediment SW1601-230 ...
CCGCGAGATGTCCCAGTCCTTCAGCCCCACACTGAACCATTCGTCGAGCTTGTTGGCGGCGGATTGTTGTACGTATCCTTTTCCAATGAGCTGTTTTAGCTGCGGTTCGTAATCGGCGAGCTTGAAAAAGTAGTGCTCGGAGCTCCGCAGCACCGGCGTGGTTCCGCATCTCGAACAGTACGGGTTTATCAACTCTGCCGGCTCGTACGTTGCGCCGCAGACTTCACAGGAATCGCCGTACTGGTCTTCCGCCTTGCAGCGCGGACATACGCCCCGGATGTACCTGTCGGGCAGCGACATCCTGCAGTTTTCGCAGTAGGGCTGTTCGACAGTTCGTTTGGTGATTGAGCCGGCCTCGTTTAGTCGCTTAAATATCAGCTCGCTGAAGTACCTGTTTTCCGACGAGTGGGTCGAGTAGTAGTTGTCAAACTCGACGCCAAAGCCGCGAAAGTCCCGCTCGTGCTCTTCGTGTACCCGTTCGATAAGCTCTTCCGGGCTGATGCCCTCTTTTGCTGCGCTAATCATAATGGCCGTGCCGTGCGTATCGTCGGCGCAGAAATAAAGACACTTCTCGGCGCACAGCTTGTGAAAGCGGACCCAGATATCGGTCTGAATATATTCAACCAGATGGCCTATGTGTATCGGGCCGTTCGCATAAGGCAGTGCCGAAGTTACGACAACATTTCGAGGCATTTTGGTCCTTTATTATTAAGCGTCTTTTGGCCGGCTGAAAATATTGCGTCTGCAGAGGTCATTTACCGCCCGGCCCCCGGGACGGCTTGGCCACATTTGTGTCTTTGCCTTTGTTTTTTGTCTTATTTGCGTTCGTACTCTTCGAGCGCTGCGGCGCGGCGAGTATCTCGATTTCTTCTATTGGAATTGCGCTTTTTACCCCGTTGCTGTGCTCTACCACAACCAACTGTGTCAGGATTTGAGAGTCAACGACTTTACCCTCGCCGTATTGCGTTCGCACGGTCGTGTTTTTCCTGGGCAGCCGTTTTTTCAGCTCGGTATAGGTCTTGTCCTCGTATCGCAGACAGCACTTCAGCCGTCCGCAGTAGCCGGAGATTTTCGACGGGTCAAGCGTGGCCTTCTGGAGCTTCGCCATTCTCATATTGACCGGTTTTAGCGCCTTGAGGAACCTGATACAGCAGCACTGCTGGCCGCAGCTTTCCACGTCGCCGAGCAGCTTGGCCTCGTCTCGCGAGCCGATTTGCCGCATCTCGATTCTCGTCTGGTATTCCTGTGCGAGCTTTTTTACCAGCCCCCTGAAATCGACCCGCCCGTCGGCCATAAAGTAGAAGATGACCCGCTCGCCGCCGATGATGTGCTCTGCATCGACAATCTTCATCGGCAGATTCAGTTCTTCGACGAGCTGTCTGCAAAACTCCGCCTCTTCGGCCGCCATTTTCTCAAAGTGTCTTTCTTCGCTTAAATCCTCACCTGTGGCATATCTGATGAACCTGCCTGCCGGCTCCGTGGAAAAGTCGATAGCCGAGTCGCTGAAGTATTTTTTGATTTGCCCTTCCGACAGCTTCAGCCGTCCCGCCCTGTACGTGTAGGGGTTGCCCACTATCATCCCTAATTCAAGGCCCTTGTCGGTTTTTACCACCACCTGGGTGGGCACGGAAGGTATATGGTCCTCGTTATGCTCGAACAATGCCAGCAGCTTCATTCGCCCATATCGAACCAGCATATTTTTGTTATGTCTTACCTGTCTGGCCATTAGACCCTGATTGTATCAGAATCCGCCAGATTTAACAACATCTGCTCGAAAAGAAGCTTTTCGTTCACGGCGGATTCGACCCATCGTATTGTTCTGTAGCAGTCGCTGATTTTTGCCGCTACGGTTTCGGGGCCGAGCCGCCGGGCCAGGGTTGTTATTTGCCCCGGCTGGTCAAAATTGACGGCCGGTTTATCCGGCTCGACGTCGAGGAGCATTGCATCGTGAAGCGCCGATATGATGATTTGTAATATACTCTTTTGCGCCCGCCGGTTCAGGTCGGACTTGCTGGTGGCCGTATCGAGCTTGGCCCAGGCGGCGGCGATTGCCCTGCTGTAGCCGCCGAACCGCCCGGCCAGTTCGAGGCAATCCGCATAGTCCGGCGAAGCTATTGCCTCGACTATGGCCCTTTTGATTTCGTAAAGACCGGCCCCGGTAAGTTCGAGCTCGGCCCACCGGCATCCCTGCCCGAGCCGGCCGGCGCTCAGCCGGGCAAAATAATCGGCCCTGTCTTCATCGAGCCCCATTGCCTTGAGCTTATCGGCTATTTTCTCTTCGTCCACCGGCCCGAAACGTATGCTCTGGCACCTGGATCTTATGGTCGGTAAAAGCTTATCCAGCCGCGTGCACAGTAAAATGATACAGCAGTATGCCGGTGGCTCTTCGAGTACCTTCAGCAGGCAATTCTGCGAGGCGGTATTGAGTTTCTCTGCTTCGCTGAGGACAAAGACCTTCCGCCGTGACAGCGTTGGCTTGTGCGGCACTTTTTCGATTAAAAATTCACGAACTACGTCGATGGGAAACTGTACCGGCGGGGCCTTGCCTTTGCCTTCTTTAGTGAACTCGAGCAGCTCCTTATAGACGTGCTCGAAGTCGCCGTGTGAGCCCGCCTCCAACAGCCGGCACGATTCGCACTCGCCGCAGCTATCCGCAAAGTCCGGCTCGATAACGGGGCTTTTGCAGAGCAGCAGCTTGGCGAACTGCCTGGCCGTAGTGAATTTACCCACTCCTTCAGGCCCGGCGAAGATATATGCGTGTGCAACCCTGTCCGCTGCATAAGCCCTCTGCAGAATCCTAATCGCCCTGTCCTGGCAGAATATATCTTTCAGTGACATCTATTCGGCCCGGTATTTCTCTATTATTTCCACTATACGTTTGTGCACGGTTTCGACATCGCCGGCGGCATCGATAACGACGAAGTTCTCCTGCCCGCCGGCAAGAGCGAGAAATCCTTCGCGGACCTTCCCGTGGTAGCCGGCGGGCTTTTGCTCCATCCGGTCGAGCTTACGTTTGAGACGGCCGGCGGCGGTCTGCAAATCGACATCGAGTATTATAGTCAAATCCGGCCAGGTTCTTTCGAGACACTGCTCTGCGATTTCTACGACCTTGTCCGCCCCGAAACCCCCCGCGTAACCCTGATATGCACACGTACTCGACAGCCAGCGGTCGAGGACGACGCACTTGTTTTCTTTCAGCGCCGGCGAAATCCTCTCCCGCCAGAGCTGCACCCTCGCCGCCATATAGAGCATAACCTCGGCTGCCGTACTCATTGCGATATGTTCGGGATTGAGCAGGATTTCTCTTATTTTTTCGCCGATAGCCGTTGCGCCCGGCTCGCGAAATGTAACGGTATCGACACCCCGGCCTCTAAGCCATTCAGCCAGCAATTCTATTTGCGTACTCTTGCCGCAGCCATCGGGACCATCAAGTACAATAAACTTGCCTCCAATCCTTTTCATAGACTTTCTTTCCAACCTTTGGCGGCAGCGATTTCTCGGTAAAGTTTCTCGCCGTAGCACCTTCTGATGACTTCTCTGGTCACTTGTTGCCTTGTGAACTCAGGATGCTGCTCCATTATGTCGGCGATCAGTTCCTGACGTGCTCTGTCGGTGAGCTCGGAAGCGAGCATTGCCCTATCTTCCGGCGACATCTTCCGAATAATCTCAAACCGCTGAGCAGCTTCTTGCAACGTCATGTCTTCTGGTATACCTCTTATCTTCATCCCCTATTCTCCTCTTTCATAAAGAACTTCTCCCTCGGTTGGCTTGGTTCATAAAGAACTCGCTTTTTGCCTCCGTCCGCAGACAGCCGACTAATTCCTCTTCGAGGTTCTGTTTTTCATTTTCGCTAAGCATCACCAATTGCCCGAACGATTTATGTTTGTGAAAGCCAGTTTACTATTAACATGCTGATTATGCCAGCTATGTAGGGATGGATTCATCTATGGTGCGGATGTAATCGCGATATTTACGTAATACCTTTCTTTCATCTTTTGGCAGCCACATATTTGTTTTTCTATCGTGTCAGTTGCAGGTTTTCTGCACCGACGAGGTGGCGTATTTTCCGGCAGAAGTCCGCATCGGGATTTACCGCCAGGGCCTTGTCGGCGGCGGCATAGACCCTGCCTTTGCCGGTGCGTACCGCAACGTAAACCCTGCTCTTGCCTTTGTGGTGCCGGCAGATACTCTTTATCTGCGTCACCTTCTGTTCGGTTACGTCGGCGGCGTCGAGGTTTATCCGAACCTTTGCCGCCAATTTATCAGCCGCTTCTTCAAGCCCTATCAGCTCCGAGGCCAGGACGTTCGGTTTTTCTCTTCTGAAATCGAGCCGGCCCTTTACGAATACGACCTTGTCGTTGACCAGCAGGTGAGCGAACTGGTTGAGCACACCGGGGAACATAACCACCTCGACCTGGCCCTGGAGGTCCTCGAGCGTAAAGACCGCCATCTTCGAGCCGGCGTTTTTGCCCGACTTCGTGAGAATATATCTTGTCCTCGTAATCATTCCGCCGATGACAATCTGCTTGTTTTCGCCGGCGCCGGCCAACTGAGACGTATTGGCCGTGGAATACAGGTTGATGGTCTCGGCGCAGTGACTCAACGGATTGCTGGTAACGTAGAAGCCGAGCACTTCTTTTTCATAGACTAACATTTGCGCTTCAGGCCAGGGCTCAACGGCCGGCAGCCGTTTGTGGTCCTGCGAATAGTCGCTGCCGATGCTTTTTCCGAAGAAGTTCAACTGGCCATTCCGGCTGTCGGTCTGGGCGGCCGAGCCGATTTGCATCGCCATCTCAAGGCCCGCCATCATCTGTGCGCGATTGCCGCCTAAACGGTCGAACGCCCCCGCCTTGATAAGCGCCTCGAGCACCTGTTTGTTGGCCGCCCTCAAATCGACGTTTTCGCAGAAGTGAAACAAACTCTGGAATCGACCGGCTCGCTCGCGCGCCTTAATTATCTGTTCGACCGCCTTTTCGCCGACGCCCTTGACGGCGGCCAGGCCGAAACGGATAACACCTTTTTTGCTCTTACCGTTGCTCGCCTCTCTGTACAGGGGCGTAAAATCCACGCCGCTTTCGTTGATGTCCGGCGCAAGAACCTCTATGCCCATCCGGCTGCATTCGCGGATATAATCGACCACCTTGTCCGTGTTGCCCATCTCGAAGGTCAAAAGCGCCGCCATATACTCGACCGGCCAGTGCACCTTCATATACGCCGTCTGATATGCGATGAAGGCGTAACGCGTCGAGTGGCTTTTGTTGAAGCCGTAACCGGCAAAACGCTTGATAAGCTCGAATATCTTTTGGGCCTGACTTTTTTTGAGCCCCTTATCCGTACAGCCGCCGATGAATCGCTCTTTTTCCCTGGCGATGGTCCTGGCTTTTTTCTTACTGATGGCCTTAATCAGCGAATATGCCTCCCGCAGCGGGATGCCGCCGAGCCGGTTGCAGATTCGCATCACCTGCTCCTGATAGACCATTATGCCGTATGTCTCATCCAGAATCTCTTTCATTATCGGATGCGGCAGCGACCACTTGGCGCCGTGCTTGCGGTCGATGTAATCGCCGATGAGCGTCATCGGGCCCGGCCGATACAGCGCGTTGGCGGCAATCAAATCCTCGATGCGGTCGGGCTGTATCTTCATCAGCAGCTCCTGCATGCCGCCCGACTCGAACTGGAAGACTCCTTTTGTCCCGCCGCGGGCAAAAAGCTCAAAAACCGCCGGGTCAGTCAAATCGAGATTCTCTATGTCTATATCCTGGCCGTGGATTTCCCTGACTAATTGTCTCGCCCGCTCCAGCACGCTCAGCGTTTTCAGCCCCAAAAAGTCCATTTTCAGCAGCCCGACCTTTTCGACCATCGGCCCCTCGAATTGAGTGATGACATCGTTCGAGCCGGGCGCCTTATAGAGAGGAACAAAATTGGTCAGCGGCTCATCCGCTATGACCACCCCTGCGGCGTGAACCGATGCATGCCGCGCAAGACCCTCGAGCTTTTTACTTATGTCGATTACCTTTCGCGTCTGCGGGTCGCCGTCGTAGGCCTGTTTCAATTGCGGCTCGGATTCGAGCGCCCTGTCGAGGGTCATTCGGAGCGAGTCGGGAACCAGTTTGGCCAAGCGGTCGGCCTGAGACAGAGGCACATCGAGCACCCTGCAGATGTCCCTGATAACCGCCCTGGCCTTCATCGTCCCGAAGGTTATAATCTGTGCGACGTGGCCGTATTTGTGCCGGACGTAATCGATGATTTTGCCCCGGTTGCTCTGGCAGATGTCGATGTCGATATCGGGCATTTCGTTGCGCTGCGGGTCCATAAACCGCTCGAACAGCAAATCGTATTTCAACGGGTCAACGTCGCACAACCCGAGGCAATAGCCGACAACTGTTCCAACGGCGCTGCCCCTGGCGCCGACGGGTATGTTGTGCTGGTGTGCGTAGTTGCAGAAATCCCAGACAATAAGGAAATAGCTTGCAAAACCCTTGGACTTAATAACGTCAAGCTCCCTGTCGAGCCGTTCTTTCACCTGTTCGCTGATTTGCCCGTATATTTGCTCTGCGTTCTCGCAGCAGAGCTTTGTAAGGAACTCTTCGGGACTCGAACCGTCCGACGGGACAAACCGCGGTGCGTGGCGCGTTTTCAAATCCAGCTCGACGCTGCAGCGCTCGGCGATTGCGACCGTATTGTCACAGGCCTCGCTCGACTCGGCGAAAAGCCCCCGCATCTGCCCGGGACTCTTGAGGAATACATCTTTTGGGTAAATCAACCTCGTCGGGTCGTCGGCCTTTTTGCCCGTGCTTATTGCACACAGACAGTTGTGGGCCTCGTAATCGTCCTCTTCGAGAAAGTGCACGTCGTTGGCTGCGACTAACCCGATACCCATTTTTTTTGCAAGGTCTATCAGCCCCTGCCGAACGCCCGGCTCATCCGGCTCATGATGCTGGATTTCAATGAAGAAGCGTTCCGGGCCGAAAATCTTCAGGTAGCTTTCCGCCGTCGCCCGGGCCGACTTTTCGTCGCCGGCGGCAATTTGGGACGGAATTTCTCCCTTCAAACACGCGCTGGTTGCAATCAGCCCGGCGTTCAGCTCGGCTAAAATTTCCTTGTCGATTCTCGGCCGGTAGTAAAACCCCTCCGTAAAGCCGACGCTCGCCAGCTTTAGCAGATTCCGATAGCCCGTGTTATTTTCCGCCAGAAGAATAAGATGATAGGCGGCGTCGCCGATACCGGTCTTTGTCCTGTCGAACCTGCTCCGCGGTGCAACATAGGCCTCGATGCCGATTATCGGCTTGATGTGAGCGGCCCTGGCTTTTGTGTAAAACTCGATTGCCCCGAACATATTCCCGTGGTCGGTTACGGCCACCGCATTCATATTCAGCTTCCTGCACCGCTCGAAAAGACGCTCGAACGAAATTGCACCGTCAAGAAGTGAATACTGGCTGTGAAGGTGCAAATGTACAAATCTGCTGCCGCTGTCCACGGGGCAATCCTTTTTCTCTAAGGGTTAGTTTATTCTTGCATATCGATGATTGTCAGGCAATAATTGTAATCGGCTGTAAGCGGATAATCAATACTAAACTCACTCGCAGCGCTATTTGTCATCGAAAGGATTTTGCAATGGATTTCGACCAGAATAACAACTTTTCACAACCGCCTGTTACTCCCGTTCCCGAACCGCTGCATCTGCCGGCAGCACCGAAGGCAAAACGGCCCAGAACCGGCTGGAAAATTCTCGGCGGAATCGTCGTCGGGCTCTCGATTCTGGGAAATATCGTTTTGGTTCTGATGGTCGTCGGCCTGTTCATGCTCTTCGCCGCAGGCCAGCAGGATATGTTTCTCGAGCAGGTCGTAAGGTCCGGGCCGCGGACTGCAAAAATCGCCATAATCTCTCTCCAGGGTATAATAGACGACCGGCAGGCGAGAGATATCTACAAACAGCTCAGGACCGCAAGCAAAGACCCGCATATAAAGGGACTCATTATTCGCATCGACTCGCCCGGCGGGACCATCGCCGCCAGCGACGAGATTTACAATGAGATACTAATGTACAGGCACGACCAAAGAAAGCCCGTGGTCGCCTTTATGCGGGGTATCGCCGCCTCCGGCGGCTATTACAGCTCCGTGGCCTGTGAGAAAATCATAGCCGAGCCGACGACAATCACCGGCTCCATAGGCGTCATAATGGGTTATCTCGTCCTCGAAAACCTTCTCGAGGACAAGCTCGGCATCCAGCCGGTCATCGTGAAGTCCGGCGAGAAAAAAGACTGGCCCAGCTCGTTCCATCCGCCTACCGACGAGCAGTTGAAGTACCTTCAGGACAAGGTAATTACACCTGCATACGACAGGTTTGTCCAAATTGTTGCCGACGGCAGAGAACCGCTAAATCTGGCGGACGTAAAACGCCTCGCCGACGGCGGCATCTTCGCCGCCGCCGAGGCACGTGATGAAAAGCTCATCGACGACATCGGCTACCTCGATAAGGCGATAGATACCGTCTTGTCGCTGGCGGGAATCGAAAATGCACAGGTAGTCGAATACCGAAAGCCATTCTCCTTTACGGAGCTGTTCGGCTCTTACGGCAAAAGTATCTTGAGAATTGACAGGACTTCCCTGTTCGAGCTGGCTGCCCCGCAGGTGATGTACCTCTGCACCGTCAATCAGTGAGCCGTGCCCCGAAGTACCGCGGGAGCGGTTATGCAGGCCGGCTTGTTCTGCTGTTGGCCCTGCGAAACTGCCGCGGCGTCATCCCCGCAAGCCGCCTCTGCTGTATAATAATCTATGCGTAGTATGCTGCATCTCCCAATTCTAAGCTGTTTTCTCGGAGCTGACAGCAGAATAGTTCAACGACAGCTTGGGATTCGGGTCTTGATGTAATCCGAGATGGTTACTACTATTGGCTGTGTAATCTGGGCTTAAGGAGATAAATATGACGGCGTACAACGAAGCCAAAATGATAAAAACCCTTATCGGCAAATTAAAGCACGGTTCAGACTTGCTGGAGCAACTGACCGAAATCTGCCGCAGCAATAATATTCGTCTCGGCCGCATCGAGGCAATCGGTGCGGTCAAAAAGGCCCGGCTGGGTTACTACGACCAGCAAAAACGCCAATACAAAACGCTCGATATCGACAGGCCGATGGAGATAACCTCGCTCATCGGCAATATATCACTTTGCGACGACGAGCCAATGGTTCACGCCCATCTGACACTCGCCGAGTCCGACGGAACCTGTTTTGGCGGACATCTCCAGCCCGGGACCATTGTTTTTGCCGGCGAGTTCATAATAGACGCCTGCGAAGGGCCTCGATTTATCCGCAGCTTTGACGACCGGACCGGCCTGGCATTGTGGAAAATCTGATTCAAAATGAACCTGTATCACCAGGCCCGTTACCTTGTACCGCTTAGAACGGCTGAGCGGGCCTGGGGAAATAAATCCTGAAAATCTGTTTTTTTTTCAGAATAATACTCAACCCGGACGATATAATATACCGGTTCAATAATGATTTGCTTCTGCGCTATACCTTATCGGCGCTGTTAAAGTAGGGGATGTGCCGTTATGAGAATTCTGCTTGTAAATCCGGACTATCCGGATACCTTCTGGAGTCTGAAAAACGCCCTTAAGTTTGTCTCGAAAAAGGCGTCTCTGCCGCCGCTCGGGCTGCTCACCGTCGCAGCGATGCTGCCCGAAAACTGGGAAAAACGCCTCGTCGATATGGCCGCCAGGAAACTGCGTGATAAAGACATCCGCTGGGCCGATTATGTATTTCTAACCGGGATGTTTATTCAAAGGCAATCTATTCGCTGCATCATAGACAGATGCAAAAAGCTCGGCGTGCCCATCGTTGGCGGCGGGCCGTTGTTCAGCACCATCCCTGAAGACTACGACGATGTTGACCACCTCGTGCTGAACGAAGCCGAAATCACCCTGCCGGTGTTCCTCAAAGACCTTGACAACGGCTGCCCGAGGCATATCTACCACTCCAAAGATTTTGCCGATATGAAACAGACCCCCACTCCGCTGTGGGAGCTGCTTGACGAAAAGCGATATGCCCTGATGGCTGTCCAGTATTCTCGCGGCTGCCCCTTCAACTGCGACTTTTGCGACGTCACCAAAATGTTCGGCCACCGGGTGAGGACAAAATCCAAAGAGCAGATTGTCGCCGAGCTTGAAAGTCTCTATGCCGCCGGCTGGCGGGCGCCCGTCTTTGTCGTTGACGACAATTTCATCGGAAATAAAAAATTGCTCAAAGAAAACGTCCTGCCGGCGATTATCCAGTGGATGGAGAAAAGAAAATACCCCTTTTCATTCAACACACAGGCCTCAATAAATCTCGCCGACGACGAAGAGCTGATGCGTATGATGGTCGATGCCGGCTTCGACTGCGTCTTTGTCGGTATCGAAAGCAACGATGAGGAAAGTCTCGCCGAGTGCAACAAGATACAGAACAAAGGCCGAGACCTCGTCGCCTGCGTCAAAAAAATCCAGAGTTTCGGTATGCAGGTCCAGGCCGGCTTCATCCTCGGCTTCGACAGTGATAAAAGCTCAATCTTCGAGAATATGATTCGCTTCATTCAACAAACCGGCATCGTTACCGCGATGGTGGGACTGCTCAACGCCCCTCGCGGAACAAAACTCTACGACCGGCTGCTGAAAGAAAATCGCCTGCTCAAAAACCCGACGGGCGACAACACCGACTTTTCGATGAACTTCATCCCCAAAATGAGCCACGAAGACCTTGTCAACGGCTACAGAAAAGTCGTCAGGACGATTTACTCGCACAAGTATTACTACGAGAGAATTTTGACGTTCTTTAAAAATTACAAGCCCCCACGAAAGACGAAAGTCAAATTCAGCTTCGCCGACATCAGGGCGCTTCTCAAATCCGTCTGGCAGATTGGAATTGTCAACAGAGGCAGGATATACTACTGGAAGCTGATTTTCTGGTCGCTGAGACGGCCGCGTTATTTACACATCGCCGTAACATTTCTCATTTACGGCTTCCACTTTCGGAAGGTCTTCAAAACCTATTCCAACGCATAACCGCTCCGCATCCGCCGCTCGAACCGCCTCCGGTATATTGTACATCTGTGAATACCCTCAGCCGCTGCAAATTACGAGCGACAAGCCCCCGGGCGACGAACCAACTGGGTGATGCAGGATTCGAACCTGCGACCGGCTGATTAAGAGGCTGTTTCCGTTCCTTGTTATTAAGCTGGTAACGCTGTTTTTCGTTCATTATCACGGTTTTACTGTCCATTGTTATCTACCAAAGTCTATACTTGTACGCAAAAAAGAC
>Ga0315538_1002116_pt1 | contig 11292 bp, 10 predicted proteins | sample SalMarSW160230MG_2_FD_203834 | JGI IMG/M metagenome (GOLD analysis project Ga0315538, IMG submission 203834) | Salt marsh sediment microbial communities from the Plum Island Ecosystem LTER, Massachusetts, United States - Salt Marsh Sediment SW1601-230 ...
ACTCTGCCAAATATTGGTAGCCAATGAGAGAGGCAAAGGGCGACTTATCATTGTAAGCAGGGAAGCTCCTCCTCAGCTTCGGGGAGTATTGCGGCGCCAGGATAAGATGTTGTGCAGGATTATGCCAAGATAGTGGCGGCAGTTCATGAGGACGAAAACGAAAATCCTGGGTATTGAAACCTCTTGTGATGAAACTGCTGCTGCCGTAGTGGAGGACGGCAGCAGAATTATCTCCGATGTTGTAGCCTCACAAATAGACATTCATGCTCGCTATGGCGGCGTAGTCCCCGAAGTCGCCTCAAGGCAGCATCTCCTCACTATTATCCCGGTTATCAGCCAGGCAATGACCGACGTCTCCTGGCAGGATATCAATGGTATTGCTGTAACTTTCGGCCCGGGGCTGGCTGGGTCGCTGTTGGTCGGCGTTAACGTGGCCAAGGCAATTGCCTTAGCTAAAAAATTACCTATTACCGGGGTTAACCATCTTGAGGCACATATTTATGCTAATTGGCTGGATTCCTCTCCACCTGGTGAAAAGAGTAGAGTTAATTTTCCCTGCCTCTGTCTCGTTGTCTCCGGTGGGCATAGCGATTTAGTATTGATGAAGGGACATGGGCAGTTTGAGAAATTGGGGCGAACCCGAGATGACGCTGCAGGCGAAGCCTTTGACAAAGCGGCTAGAATCTTGGACTTGGGATACCCTGGGGGTCCAGCTATTGAACAGGCAGCCTGCTCTGGGCTTCCTTGCTTGCCCCTCCCCCGAGCCTGGCTCAAGGGAAGCCATGATTTCAGCTTCAGTGGACTAAAAACCGCTTTGTGGCATCTTGTTCACAAGGGAGGGGTCTCGGTTGTCGATGCTGCGGCAAGCTTCCAGTTAGCTGTAGTCGATGTTTTAGTTGCCAAAACAATTGAAGCCGCAAAGCAATTGAAGGTGGAGCAAATTTTGCTGAGCGGTGGAGTGGCAGCCAATAAGACATTAACCCGGCATTTCCTTGCCAACTCGCCAGTCCCGGTTCTTATTCCCCTTCCTCACTTATGTACTGATAATGCTGCTATGGTGGCTGCTTGTGGCTATTATCATTTCCAGGCTGGCAAGATAAGCGGTTATGACCTGGATGTAGTGCCCAGCCTCAGTCTTGGGTGACCTATTAAACCGCAGTTTTGAAATTTTTTGGTACTAGGACTATTTAGCCATTAACTCTTTCCAATCAAATCCGTTTTACTTATAGATCAGGGGGAATTTCCCTCTCCTTGGGACTTTTAGGCTATAGCAAGAAAGCCTCGATGCCCAGGTGTAGGACTTTTGGGTCATAGACAGGCTGTAGAACTTTTATTAAGATTCTAGAAGACATTTAAGAATGGAGCCACCCGGTTTCCCCTCTTAAGATAAGAGGGGTTAAGGGAGTTATGATAATAATCAAGGGAGTAAGAAATTGGAGATGGAAGGAAAACGCCTCCATGACGAGTTCGTGACTCTTAAAACGGCAATCGAGGCGGCAATCGAGGAGGCGATAAACAAGAGGCCAAAATCCATAGACGACCTTAACGATATTTCCGGGTCCGGCCTGGTTTCCAATAAGGACTTTGACCTCACCTGCGTGAACACAGGTTCGGGGGTTGTCGGCTGGGTCGACGATTTTTGAGCCTACGCTTCGGTATTCCTCAACTAGCCAGAGGACACTGTGCGCATCTTCCTTCACGACAGTAGTTCCTGAAGATGTGAATCAGCCCTTGCTGGTGACAGGCAGTCAAATCAAAAGGTTCTTCAAGGCAAAGCTGCTTCTTCATATGCCGTGTTATGCAATTTTCAGCCAATTTGGGGTAATTACGGTAAAGCTCTATAGCGTTCTCTGTTAGCTTCGCATCATCAGCTAATTCTCCCCAGGAAAAAGCAAAGGGCAATATCACGTTTACTGCAATTTCACCCGCTTTGCTACTTCCCAAAAGAGCCGATATTTTTGTTTTACTTCTGACGTCAAAATCGAAATGGTCCCGCCAGTAGCCATCGCCAGCCACAGTCAAACTGTTCTCCAGCACGCGGTGCCCACCAGGCAGAGGTGTTTCCTTCACTAGCTGCAATATCCCTGCTAATAATTTTCCTTCGCAATAACGCTCAAGAAGGTAGCCCTGGGCGACAATGCGTCGCACCGGAGAATTGTTGGGGTATATGTGTGAGAGGTTCCAGTCACCTTCCTTCATGGTTTTAACTTTTTTATCCGCCGACTGCCATAGCTGCTCCAATTCCTGGACTTCTTTTTCTCTGGCAGACTTTCCTTGCCATCTTTGAGAAGGTAATAACCCGGCTGCGCCTAACAACAAAGCTTGCTTTAGGGCCAAGCCTTCTCTGGATTCGATGGAATTGAGGGGCATTCTGTCGGCAAGGTCTTCAAAGGGCTTTGTGTTTTTAGCGTAACCCAGAGCCCTCATCATGCCTCGGAAAAGCACCTGCCCCGCCTCCTCCCCAGCACTCAGCGCTCTGGATGCTGGGCGAAGAATCTCGGCTTTAAAATGCATCGCCTTCTGCTTAAACCTTTCTTCACCGGCAGTGTTCAATAACTTTCCTAAAGTTTGCCTATCCACGTGGTCCAGTATCCGGAAGCAAGGAAGCTGGTAGGGCAGTAAGTAGGCTTGGTGCCGCAATGCCTTCGCCAGACATAGCACGGGAACTGTCTTGCCGCTTTGTAGTAAGGTAGCTGAATTACAATCATGCCACATCACAACATGAAGGATGACATTATTATATTCAGTATCAGCATGATGCTCATGGCTATACCAATCGCTGGATTTAACGTGAACCTCTACATCCCCTTTCGTCAAATGAGATTTATTTACAATAACTGCATCCCGAAAATCGGGGCCGTTATCACCATTAGTCCTTCCAGGATAGATTACACTGAATATCTCGTCTTCTGAGGAGGTCAACTCCCTTCCCACCGCTTGTTGCCATATTAGAACTGCTTGTTTTTCCGAGAATTTTATCCGATTACGTGTAATCATGGCACAAAAAAATTACCTGTCACTCTATATCAATTGTTTAAACCTTAGAGAATTGCTCGCAATATTTCCTCCTGCGCTTGGAAAAACCGCAGCAGCCAACCTTAATTTGATTCATCGTGCTTTTTCTTCGGCTTTGTAAGTAAAGCCACTACGCTCGGCAACTATGCTGAGCAAGGTAGCCGATGCTCCGCGAGGTCGATACATCCCCTTTTCCCATTCACTGATTGTTTGCTGCCGCGTGCCTAATTCCTCGGCTAACTTCACTTGAGTTAAGTTCAGGTGCTGCCTCAACGCCCGGACCTCCTCTTTACTCCATTGCCTTTTCCCCTTTTTTCTTCGCTCCATCTTTCAAAAATTATACACGGTTTAGTGTAATAATTCAAGAAAATTTGCCGAATTTTAGTAAAAACCTCTTGCATTTTTGGGTTTTCTTGATATAATAGAAAGTTAGCAATCTCAAGGGCAGAGTGCTAAAATAAATCTAGGAAAGGAGGGAACATGGCTAAAATTGAACCTTTGGGAGACAGGGTAGTGATAAAACCCACAGCCAAGGAAGATGTAAGCAAAGGAGGGATAGTTTTACCAGATACAGCCAAAGAGAAGCCCCAGGAGGGGAAAATTATTGCTGTCGGTCCAGGCAGGTTGACTGAAGATGGCAAGCGTATTGCCATGGAGGTGAAGAAGGGAGACAAGGTTATTTATTCCAAATACGCTGGCACCGAGTTTAAGCTAGATGATGAAGAGCTGGTTATCATGCGTGAGGGCGATATTCTGGCTAAGAAGAGTTAAGAAAAGGAGGTAAGCGAATGGCAAAACAAATTATTTTCGGCGAGGAAGCAAGGAAATCCTTGAAGAACGGCGTGGATACCATGACCGATGCTATCAGGGTGACTCTGGGACCACGCGGGCGGCCTGTAGCACTGGATAAGAAATGGGGCGCTCCTTCGGTTCTCAACGACGGTGTTTCTATAGCCAAAGAAATAGAGTTACCCGACCCCTTTGAGAATATGGGGGTGCAGCTAGTAAAGCAGGCAGCCACCAAAACTAATGACCAATGTGGCGATGGCACCAGTACATCCACTATTGTAGCCCAGGCTATTATTAGTGAGGGCTTCAAGAACATCGCCGCTGGAGCTGATTCCATGGCGCTAAAGCGTGGGATTGATAAAGGAGTAGAGGCTCTAGTTGATGAGCTCAAGAAAATGTCTATACCGGTGGCTGGTAAAGAGCAGGTAGCTCAGGTAGCCGCCATATCAGCTATTGACCAAGAAATTGGCGATTTGATTGCCGACGTTATGGAAAAGGTGGGCAAAGATGGTGTTATCACTGTCGAAGAAGGCAAAGGGCTGAAATTCGAGACTGAATATGTCGAGGGGATGAAGTTCGACCGCGGCTACATCAGCCCTTATTTCATCACCAACGCCGAACAAATGAGGGCGGAGCTAGAAGACCCCTGCATCCTCATCACTGATAAAAAGATTTCCGCCATAAATGAAATATTGGCGCCTCTGGAAAAGATTGTTCAAATATCCAAGAATCTGGTCATTATCGCTGAAGATGTGGAAGGCGAATCCCTGGCTACGTTAGTGGTTAATAAGCTGAGGGGCACTTTATCTCCCCTGGCGGTTAAAGCACCCGGCTTTGGCGACAGGAGAAAAGCCATGCTTCAGGATATAGCCGTTCTTACCGGAGGCACTGTTATATCTGAAGAAGTTGGCAGGAAATTGGATTCGGTGACCGTGGAGGATTTAGGGCGAGCCAGAAGGGTGATTACCGATAAAGATAATACCACCATTGTTGAAGGCAAGGGCGAGACCAAAGATATTGAGGCTCGAATCAAACAAATCAGGTCCGAGATTGATATAAGCACCTCGGATTATGATAAGGAGAAATTACAGGAAAGACTGGCTAAATTAGCAGGCGGCGTGGCGGTGATTAAAGTAGGTGGGGCTACGGAAACAGAGCTTAAAGAGAAAAAACACCGTGTAGAGGATGCCTTGTCAGCTACTCGAGCTGCTGTGGAAGAAGGTATCCTGCCTGGTGGAGGTGTTGCCCTCCTCAATGCCTTGCCGGCCTTGAAGAAGCTCAAGTTGGGGAGTGATGAGGCTACCGGGCTGAATATCCTGAAACGAGCCCTGGAAGAGCCTCTGAGGTGCATCGCTGAAAACAGTGGCCGGGAGGGCTCAGTGGTGATAAATGCCATAAAGGAAAGCAAGCCTGGCATAGGCTACGACGCCTTCAAAGATGAACTGGGTGTAAATATGGTAGAAAGGGGCATTGTAGACCCTCTCAAGGTCACCAGGAGCGCTCTACAGAATGGTGCGAGCATTGCCACTATGATTCTGACTACGGAGTGCTTGGTAACCGACATTCCTGAGAAGGAAAAGATGCCGGCGATGCCAGGAGGAGGAGGAGGATACGAGGGCATGATGTAGCCTCTGTGGCTGGAATTCAACTAAATTCACCAGAAGCAGAAAGAACCGCCTTATGGCGGTTCTTTCTGTATAACATTAGATCTTAAGCAATTGTCTCAAAGGCTTTTCCTTGATAAGACTATCTCCCTTAACTGGTCCTGTTACAGCTAAATTAAGCCCGCTATCGGTTATAATCTCCTCGGCCACCCCTTTTAGTTCATCTATGGTAATGGCATCCACAATAGAAATAACATCGTCTATGTCCAGGATTTGCTGCGTTAATATCTCCTGACCACCATACCATAACGCTACATTCTGGCTATCCTCAAACCGCAAATATAATCTTCCTTTTGACAATTCTTTAGCCCTGGTAAGCTCATTGGCGATAATTCCCTGTTTAATCTGAGACATCTCTTCGAGGATAGCTGCCACAGCAGTTTCTATTTTTTGGGGGTCAACGCCAGCATAAATAGCAAATGACCCCGACTTGAGGAAGTGCTCGGTATAGCTGTGAATATCATAGGCTAACCCCCTATGCTCTCGTATCTCCGTAAATAGGCGGCTGCTCATGCCACCGCCAAGGACTGTGTTAAGCAAGTCAAGGGTAAAACGTTGCGGGTGGGAGCGAGAAAAGCCGTGAACAGCGAGGCAAAGGTGCGCTTGCTCGATATCTTTGGGCTCAATACGCAACCTGGCTTCCGTTTGCTTGTCATCAGTTATATAGCCAGTAATTAGCTCCCCGGCAGCCCATTTACTAAACAGAGGCTCGATTTGAGCCACTGCTTCTTCATGCTGTATGTTGCCAGCAATGCTAAGCACGGTGTTATTGGGCATATATCTGCGAGCAACGTAGTTTAATAGTTGCTCCCTTGTTATCGAAGATACAGTTTCCTTGCATCCGATGACCTCGCACCCCAGAGGTTGCTCCGGCCATAACAGCTCGTCTATGAGCATGTTTATCCTCTGCTGAGGAAGGTCCAGGTTCATATTGATTTCCTCGCTGATAATCCGCCGCTCTTGTTCTATTTCTTTGCTATCAAAGCGAGAATTGAGCAAGAGGTCAGATAGCACGTCAAGGGCGATGGGAAAGTGAGGCTTAGCAACCTTACACCAGAAGATAGTTAATTCCTTGTCTGTGCCAGCATTGATTATGCCACCAACGCCTTCAATATCTTGAGTTATCTCCTTAGACGTTGGTCGCCGCTGTGTGCCTTTGAAGAATAAATGCTCGGCGAAGTGGGAGATGCCCGCCTCTTCTTCACTTTCGTAGCAGGAGCCAGCACCCACGAGGATGGCAAGGCATACTGAGCGGCTGTGGGGCATAGTACTGGTGATAACCCTCAAGCCATTATCGAGCACATCCTTGTTATACATTGTTCCATCCCCGAGGCATGTTGGGCTACTCTTTCTTAACAAACCCCTGGGCGGCTTCACCCATTTCGGTACCACTACCTGAGCCAAGACATATGTCGGTCTCCATGCGGAGCCCTATGTCGAGTGGCGTCGACAGAGCAAGAGTAGTCGCTCTTTTGGCACCTTGAATAAGGCGGGGATTGATTTTGGCTATTTCTTCGGCCAGCTTCTTGGCTTCAACCATTAGCTGGTCTTTAGGGTATACGTGGCCTACCAGCCTAACCCGGAGCGCTTCGGCAGCGTCGATTCTCCGTCCGGTAAGAATCAGTTCCTTAGCAATGCCAGGTCCCACTATCCGGGGTAACCGCTGCGTGCTTCCCAGGTCCGGGATAACCCCCAACTGAATCTCAGGAAGCCCGAATATGGCAGTATCACAAGCCAGGCGTATATCGCAGCAAAGAATGAGTTCCAAGGCTGCTCCTAAACAGTACCCGTTTATGGCAGCGATAACCGGTGTGGCCAGCTCTTCGTACATGGTGAATATCATTTTCAAGCTGTACAGGGAATCATAGCCCTGCCGGTAACTGGGACCAATTTCCGTGGGACCGCTCCCGGAGGCCACCATCTTCAAGTCCAGCCCGGCGCTAAATGCCTTATCACCGGCACCGGTTATGATAACAACCCTGACCTCAGGGTTCTCCTTGATAGCCTGCGCTGTTTGTTGAAGCCCCAATAAGACCTCCTGGTTAAAAGCATTCAATGCCTCCGGTCGGTTCAACAGCACCGTGGCAATAGTATCTTCAATATCCAGTCGAACAGCGTCTTGATTTGCCATTTGTCTCCCCTTTCATAGAGTACTTTCAGACTGTCTAAAAATCCCTCTTGTATGATGGTAATTAACGACCATTGCTTGTCGCCAGCACCTTTTAACAGTTGCTTCTTGAAGACTATCGCTCCCTTCGGCTACTTTTGTTCACTTTCAGGCTGATTTTACATCGCAGCTCCGACCAAGGTCAATTGTTTTCCCCCGTATCCACCCACTACAGCCTCTATGCTCAGAATGATAGAGACAAAAAGGCTGGTATAACACCCCCCTTCTTGTCATTGCGAGGAGCGTAGCGACGAAGCAAACTCAACCAGATTCCTCGCTCACGCTCGGAACAGGCTCCTCAATCTCGAATATTTAAGGTGATTTTAGTCAGCAAGCAGTGATATAATCAGAATGAGATAAAAATCCAGGCGCATTTTCAGAATAAGCATGGCAGTTTTACAGATTCGCACTTTGCCCGACCCTGTGTTGCGGCAAAAGGCCAAAAGAGTAACTAAAATCGATGACTCCATTCAAAAGTTAATCGATGACATGATTGATACTTTACGCGCTGACCCAAACAGAGCCGGCCTCGCTGCCCCGCAGGTAGGAGTGCTGCTCCGCATAGCAGTCATCGAAGTGCCAGAACAGGAACTCATCACTATGGTTAACCCTGAAATAGTAAAAAAGGAAGGTGAGCGAATAGTTCAAGAAGGCTGCTTGTCCGTACCTGGCTACTTTGGAGAAATAAAAAGAGCGGTAACAGTGAAAGTCAAAGCGCAAAATCGATACGGTAAGCAATTTCGCCTCAAAGCACAAGGGCTTCTGGCTCAGGCTCTTGAACAGGAAACTGAACACCTAGACGGCATTCTATATATCGACCATCTAGAGAGCTCGGAAAAGCTGTTTGAGATTATCAAGGAAGGAGAGAAATAGGAAGGCTCTGCTATCTATCGATGGCTTAGCTCCAGAGCAAAACGGCCACGCAATTCCAGGTGCAAATAATTGACATCCCCAGGCTCAGCGGCTTCAATAATCTGCCTCGCTTAAACAAAACCAGGGCCGCGACTATTCCAGCAGAAATCAGCCCCTTAACCAGCATATTGCTGCCAAATCTCATGCCCAGAAATGGGTTAAGTTCATAATTCCCGGCTCCTAGAGCAATCCCGGTCAGCCAAGCATCCAGGATGTTTAGCCCAATGAAAACAACGCAGAGCAGAACAGTTCTGCTCAAAGCTGTCTCAGCAACCGCCCACTTGAGTCTTGCCATGGCCTAAGTACTAGTACTTAAGTAATAGTACTTTAGTTTAGCGCAGTCAGCATGTCGTGTCAAGACCGTGTACTCGTTCATATGATTAGTGACACTCTTTCTTTTTGTCATTGCGAGGAGCGAGATTCCTCACCTACAATTGGAACAGGCTCCGCAATCTCGGTGGAGCTGTTGAGGGCTGAGATTGCCGCGCACCTTTCAAGTGCTCGCAATGACACTCCTTTCTGTCGTTGCGAGGCTGACTTTAGTCAGCCGAAGCAATCTCGGGGGAGAGGCCTGGGACTGTTACGCTATGCCTCGCAATGACGAGAGGAGCTTGATGAATCAAGCCACTACAAAAATTTGGAGTAAATTGGGAGGGAATTAGAGGAAGGGGATAACCGAGCCTGAGGCTCGGTTATCCTTCCTGTGCTTCTTCCTGTGCTGCTCTTCGTCTTCCTCTCCCCCGAACCACTCCCCAGATAATCAAGCCAATCGCGGCTATTATGACAAGGATAAGCCACCAGGTGATGGTTCGTGACGTTGTGAACGTATCGCTCAACCCGGCAACCTCCACCTCATACTGTCCATAGTCCAACCCGGATACGGTGAAACTCACCGGCTGGCTCTGTCCGGCACCCAGTGCCACTATTTCGGTATCTACTGTTTCTCCATTTAGCTTTAGCTCAACAGTATAGGTGCCTTCCTGCCCACCGTCGTTGACTACATTGGCGGTAATGGTAACGCTTTCCCCGGTCTTGGTCACGAAGGTGGTCTTTTCCACGCTGGTCACGATGCTCAAGCCACTGGGCACAAAATGGGCAGGCAGCAATGGAGGAGGTGTCGGAGCAAGCTCAGCCAGTACACCAAATATGCTGAAGTGGTTTATCGGCGCAGATAGGGTCAGCTCTGCTACACCATTTGGTCCGCCTGCTTCATACTCCAGTGGTACCCAGAGTCCATTAACATCATCATAATAAGCCATGGTTATATTTAGAGCATTCTCAGGCAATTGCAATTCATCCAAACCCAGTGTCAGGAAGATATCCCTGTCGAAAATAGCATCTTCAGGAGTTATGTTAAAAGCCACAATCGCTATAGTATTCTCTGGAAGAGCAGGTATTTCCTCGAGCTCTCTGATTACTATCAGGTAATATGTCGTTCCACCAACAATGGGTGCGTGAGTCCCCTGCTCCAGCAACAAGCTGTGACTGCTATCGGGGCTAGGCCCCAGCAAGTCTACCGTTAGCCGGTCATTGCTGTAAAGGGGCTTCGTGGTGTTATTTCCTTCCCAGTCCACCGTAAGGTATATAACACCACCGCCACCGCCACCACCACCGCCACCACCGGCAGGCGGAACTATAGCAGTCCATGTCTTGGTGGCGGTGTCAGATATCTCTGCATTCTCTGTCACTGCGCATTTTACTACGCTTGTTCCAGAGACGCTGGAAGTGATTACCGCACCCGCCTGGCCATTTACATCTGTGGTTGTCTCTTGAGAGACAAAAGACCCAGGGCCACTTTGTATGCTCCAGGTCAGATTCACACCTTCCATCACATAGCCAAATTGGTCACGAACCGTGGCTGTGAGGTGATGGGTCGTGCCTATAGGGTTGCTGCCTGTCGGAGGCAAAAGCACTAATGTCGTAGCTTCAGGCTCAGATGTCCAGTCCTTGGTGGCGGTGTCGTATACTGAAGTGTTATCCGTCACTTCACATTTTACCGTGCTTGTTCCGGGCACGCTGGAGGTGATTACCGCATCTGCCTCGCCATAGGCATCGGTTGGGCTCTCCGGAGTGCCGGAGAAGGAGCCCACGCCGCTTATGTTCCAGGTCACAGCCACACCTTCCATTACATAGCCAAATTGGTCATAGACCGTGGCCGTGAGGTTATGGGTCGTGTCCACAGGGTTTTCGCCTGTCTCAGGCAAAAGCTCTAATGTCGTGGCTTCAGGCTCATAAGTCCAGTCCTTGGTGGCTGTGTCGTATACCAAGGGATTGCCTGTTACCTCACACGTTACCGTGCTTGTTCCAGGCACGCTGGAGGTGATTACCGCACCTGCCTCGCCATTAACATCGGTTGGGCTCTCCAGAGTGCCGGAGAAGGAGCCCACGCCGGTTATGTTCCAGGTTAGAGGGACACCTGCCATCACATTGTGGAATTGGTCATAGACCGTGGCCGTGAGGTTATGGGTCGTGTCCACAGGGTTTTCGCCTGTCTCAGGCAAAAGCTCTAATGTCGTGGCTTCAGGGGTATAAGTCCAGTCCTTGGTGGCGGTGTCAAATACTGAGGAATTGCCTGTCACTTCACATTTTACCGTGCTTGTTCCAGGCACGCTGGAGGTGATCACGGCACCTGCCTCGCCATTAACGTCGGTTGGGCTCTCCAGAGTGCCGGAGAAGGAGCCCACGCCGGTTATGTTCCAGGTTAGAGGGACACCTGCCATCACATTGTGGAATTGGTCATAGACC
>Ga0315538_1002123_pt1 | contig 11268 bp, 11 predicted proteins | sample SalMarSW160230MG_2_FD_203834 | JGI IMG/M metagenome (GOLD analysis project Ga0315538, IMG submission 203834) | Salt marsh sediment microbial communities from the Plum Island Ecosystem LTER, Massachusetts, United States - Salt Marsh Sediment SW1601-230 ...
CAAGAAGAAGGTGGCTATGCTCTGAGAGTGGAGGATCGCACGCGCGGGAAAAGCGCGGTCCTTCCCCTCTTAATCCCCTATCCGGCCGAGTATCGCGGGACCGGTATCGACGAGGAGAAGCTACGTAGGATTGCCCATGAAACAGGCGGGAGGTTCCTCGAGGATGAGATTCTCCCTGACTTAACGCCAGGGAGGGAGGCGTTTACCTACGTTGACGTTTACCCCCAACTCCTTCTTGCTGCGTTGTCCCTTTTCCTCGGCGAGCTTGCGATACGCAAGCTGCCTCGACGTCGTAGGATGACTTAAATTGGCTCTTTGTCGTTTCGAGTGGGTAGCAGCTTCTAACTTCGGTTATTTGGCCTGCCTGTCCGACTGGCCAAGCGGGCTGCAGACAGGTATGTTCCTTTGCGATAAAACGAGAAAGTGCCATCTCCATGAGAACTCGTGTTTCCTTTCTCTCGCCACGGCGCTAAGATCGCCAAGAAGAGCTAGTTTCCATCCCTATTGCCTGTAATTCTTCCCCCTCTTCTCTTGTTCTTTGCGTCTTTGCGAGAGGCCATCTCTTCAGCCTTTCTCTGCGTAAGGGCGGTTTGCGAACCGCCCCTACTTAATCATGGGGAGCCGAGCAAAATCACAGGCAAGCTTAACTTACAGTTACCCACTCAAAACGATAAGGAACCCTTAAATTTCACCAAAAGGCGCGATCAAACGACAATTGCAGAGGGAGATACGTTAAACGGCAAGCGTTGCAGGAGTAATTTTGCGCGTAAGTAGGCTCGATCTATAATCGATGACATCGCTTAAGTAAAGAAGCTTTGGATGGGAAGATGGTCCAAGGGCGAAAAAGCTCAGACCGTCTTTTAAAGAAACTTATACGAAGCCTCGTTTACTGTGTGGACTTGCTTTGCAAAGCTTTGACGGAGGAATAAGGATAGTGTTTAATAGATTGAGACGAACCAAAAGAGGGACCTTGCTCTTTTACCTAGCGATCATTGTCGTCATCGCGGGGGGTATGGTCTATCTCGGCCGCTACGTGATCAACCAACCTTGGTCGGCACGAGACTGGATAGCCGCCACAGCCGTCAAGGACAAGATCTACGTCCTCGGCGGCCAAGACAGGCGACGTGGGCTGCTCGATGAGGTAATGGAGTTAAACCTCACCCGTCACACTCTGCGTGTTATTTCCCATCTCCCTTCCCCTGCTTGCTGCCTGGCCTGCGTTACACTGGACGGCCACATTTACGCCCTCGGAGGGCAAGGAGAAAAAGGCTATCTTGACCAGGTTGTAGAAATCGACCCTCAGACAAAGGAGGTCCGCGTCATCGCAGCGCTCCCAACACCGAGGACGTACGGCGCTTGCGCTTCCGCTTCCGGGAAGCTTTACTACGTGGGAGGTTGGGACGGGAAGAAGCGCCTCGATGAGATCGTGGAGATCGATCCAAAAACCGGTGAGAGTACCATCGTGGGGCATCTTCCCTCCCCACGGGAGTTCCTCGCTGCCGCAGGCCAGGGCGATCGACTATACGTCTTAGGGGGTGAAGACGAACAGTGGTCCGTCCTTGATGAGGTGTTGGAGTTCCAAACAACAAGCTGGGAGATCGTAAGGATTGGATACCTTCCCTCGCCACTTACCCGGACCGCGGCCGCGGTTCTCGATGAGGACCTATTCCTTCTCGGTGGCTGGAGCAGGGAGCTGCTGGATGAGATCGTCAAGGTCAAAATGACCGACCAGAGGATCACCTCGGAGGTCGTCGCCCATCTTCCTGAGCCAGTGGCCGACCGAGCCGCCGTGTCAACGCTTGGCAAGCTCTACCTCATTGGCGGAATCGATCCCGGATTTAAGCGGCAGATCGCGGTTCTTGAGATCGATCCCCATACGTGGGAGTCAAAAGCCCTGCGATTCCGCGGTACTTGGTTTCAGTAGGTCGCCCCCAGATCATTAGCTTTAAAGAAAGGCTTTATACCCGCAATTCAGCTTGCGGAAACGCCGGTCCCAATGATAGGAGGAGCAAAGAATGCGGGAAATTGAAGAGTGGTTGGATAGCCTTTTGACAACTTTGATAGATAGCGATTTGGATGCTGAAACGAAGGTCAAGCTGGAAGATCTCCGCAAGTTACTTCCTAAAGCAATAAGACGCTTACGAAGTAGTGAGCATCTTCGGAATTATAGCCAATACTCTCTATCTTGACCTCCGATTCCAACATGAATCCATCGCGGGTAGCCTTAAAAGGGAATATGATCTCTCGATCATCCTGGATCTTTGCCAGTAAATGCTCAAAAACCTCTTGGGTAATGACGATACTAAGATGCGGATCATCGCTGAGAAGCCGACTGGGTTCGACAATCCTATTCTGCAACTTCAATCCGTCGATTTCCACATCAAGTGGTCGATGTTTTAACGCCATGGCATACCTCCTTCCGAATGTGTCCTCACACCATATCAGAGGACGCATGGAGGGGGCAAATCGGGGAGAAGGATCGATTTGCAACAGAATCATTCTGCTCGCTATAGTACATATCGACATGCTGGAGCAGTTTATCAAGGAGGATCTTAGCGTTGCCTACGTCCAGGCTGTGGCTGGAAGAGCAGGCGTGGAGCTGAGTACCTTTCGTCGCGATTGGGGCCTTGATGGAAGTTTTCAAGAAATCACCATCTCCGGTGGGCGGAGATTCCCATCAGGGTTTCCTGTTGACTATCAGCTGAAGGCCACCGCACGCTGGGATTGCAGGGACGGGCAAATCATCTATGATTTGGATGCCCGCATGTACAATGCTTTGGCGTCTCGAACAAGGCAACACATTGACGAGGGAGCGAATCTCTGCATACTGATCCTATACTGCCTACCTGATGATCCACAGCAGTGGCTCGTGCTTGACGCTGATCAATTACTGTTAAGGAAATGCTGCTATTGGCACACGATTAATGGCTCTGTATCCGGCAATGTTAGAAAAGTTCGAGTCAAGATTCCCAGCAGCCAGATATTGACACCAAACGCATTGGTAGTTCTTCTCAAAGACGCCAAGAACAAGGGCGTGGCCTACTATGGATGAAACACACGATCCGCTGCTCTTGTTACTCACCCCCGATGATGTTGGGCGATATCTCCGATGGACTGAGTGGAAATTGGTCGGAGTTGGAAGTAAAGGTTCGGTCTACCGAGGGCCAAATGACGATTCCGGGAATCCGATCATCCTCAAGCTTCCATCACAAGATACAACGCATGTCCTTGACGCAATCCAGAAGGTTGTTTCCGCAGTTGCCGCCATCGAGAATAGGCCAGAGCGCGAAGTCATCAGATCAATCCAGGGGATCGATCGCGATTTCCTCTACGCCACCCTTCCTGGCGAAGCCACGACGCGACGCGGTATATCTCTCCAATCTGCTCCAGATGTCGTTCGTGCTCTGCGGGACCTTGTGGCATACTCAGCAAGCGCTGAGGAAGATCCAAGGCGCTACTTTGTAAAGGCCCCTAGCATCGGGAAGAAGCACGCATCAAAATGCCTCTTCGGCCATACGTTTTCAGGCAGCTTCGGCTTCACTGTGGAATCTCCACTGCCCGTCAGCACAGGACCACTTCTTCGAGCCGAGGAGATGGATAGGCCATTCGAGCGACGTGTTATGGAGCGTATCGGTCGGGGAATAGTCACTCTTCAAGCGGCTACAGAGAAGGAGCGGATTGATGAACTCGTGGAAAACTACGCCGAGGGGTTCAATGCAAATATGTGTGAAGCACTGTTGAAGATCGCCGATGTAGCACATCGTGCAGAGACATCGCTATCCCTGGCTTGGTCTCCCGAGTGGCCGACGCTTGAGATCCTGCAAGACCTTGAACCAGTGGTGCTCGATACGCGATCGTACAGATGCTTGGAATCGGCATCCCGCGAACTTTATCCCCCAGAGAAAACGAAGGCCGTAACTGTCTGCGGAAAAGTAGTTCTCCTTAAGTCTGAGGAAGCGCCTTCTGAGGATGAATCAATAGAAAACCTAATAGTAATCGTTGACGAGAGCGGTATGAGAGTTCATATAGTGCTGGATGCTGTGACGTATCGATCTGCATGTGATGCACACGTGAAAGGTTATGACGCATGTGTAGATGGGGAATTAGTGAAGAGGGGCAAGTTCTGGTATCTCACCTTGCCACGACAGTTCAGGGCGCATACCTAGATGAGTGAACGGATCCCCTCTTGCATTTCATTGCTTGCGATTTCAGCAGTTGGAAATTACCAACTCGAAGATATCTCTGTTGTGTCTGTTGTTAAACCGAAAGACAAACTCATCCAGATAGGATTGGAGATACTTGGCAGAGACACGATGATAGACACCAATGATCGCCCTTTTAAACAACGACCAGAAGTTCTCGACACCCATTGTGTGAACGTTACCATTGACGAACGTTTGGGTGTGAATGACAGTCTTGTGCTTGAATCCCTTGGCGGCTTTGTGGTAACTTTTGAGTTCATCAGTGACGAGCATATTGGCATCAAGGCTGACAAAGGCTTCGAGGAGCGGGGTGAGCGTATCGGCTTTGAGGTTTTGGACGACCTGGGCTACTACGTTACCGCCTCGCTCCTTGAATCCCACGACAATCTTCTTGCCAGGAGCACCACGACCACGCTTTCCCCCGGACTTCTTGCCGCCGATGTAAGCATCATCGGCCTCGACAATACCACCGAGTTTGTTCTCGAAGACAGTATGTCTCATGGCTTTGCGAATCTGTTGGGACATACGCCAAGCAGTCTTGTAAGTGACACCGAGGGTTCGCTCAAGCTGTTTAGCGGACACACCTTTCTTGTTGTTACACATCAACCAGATGGCGATAAACCACTTTTTGAGCGGAGTTCGGGAGCGGTGGAAGATCGTTCCGGTGGTAACAGAGAACTGGTACCGGCAAGCGGAGCATTGCCAGACTTTACGTTCTTTGATTCGGTAGGGGTGTTTCGCTCCGCACTTGGGGCAAGTAACACCCTTGGGCCAACGCTTGCGGCGAAGGAAGACTTCACACTTGTGTTGGGTGGAGAACCGTTTTTGGAGTTCGAGAATATTCATGCTTAATCACCTCAAAGACGATTATAGCACGAATCGAGTGCTGTGTCAAGGGGATAAAGCCTTTAAAGAATCACGCAGGAAACCTCATGGAGCAGTGCCTCTCAAGGACAGCCCTGATATTTGATACTCCTATCACGATTTGACACCGATGTGTTCTTAGTGCTAGATTGTGGTAGAGCATAGCTAATGCTGCGTTTAAGGAGGTGGGATCGGCGACTATATTCAGAAAGAAAAGGCGCTGTTACTAAAGCAGGAACCAGGAAGAGAAAAAAGTCAAGAAATAAGCCCTGCCTCCTGTGACTAGTGAAACTCAATCGCCCATTCATCTTCCTGATCCGCAATACCGAAACCGGAACGATCCTGTTCATGGGGCAGGTGGTGGATCCGGGTGGGGGGTGATCTGAAGATGACAACAGTTAGAGAAGGTAATGAGAGAAGGAGAGTAAGAAGTGGGCTCTGAAAATAGTTCAGAACCTATGAGACTGGTGAAGAAGGACGACAGTGTTACTTCTCAAGTCAAACTACGATAATCTCCACACTCGTACTAGAGATTCCTTCCTCACCTCAGTTGCCGAGGAGCTAAGTGAATAGGGGGTAAGAATAGAGATTACGTTCAAGACAATAGCAAGGTAGCTAGAGTGAGCAGAAAGAGAAGTGGAGAGAAGAGAAATCAGAGGAGAGATGTTGTACAATCTTATTCATGAAAAGGAGGTAAGTGTGATGAAGAAATACCTTTCGTTCTTTAATCTTTTTCTTACTTTCGGCTTACTGGTTAGTGTATTGGCTGCTTATGCTAACGTAGCACAAGCGGCTGATTACATATTCTCGCCAACGCCACCACCGAGACCAGCGGGGGTTACTGAGAAGTACACACCCTGGCCCTGGCCGATCGACGACGACGTTGATGTCACTGGATACAACGGCCGCATGCTACTTGCCCCAAGAAGGCCTGGTGGCGCACCAGGGCCTCCAGTCGCCGTTATCGGTGCTCTCGATACTCTCACATGGGAGTACCACTATAGAAAAGGAAATCCATGCTATAAGGTAACGAGCACTGATAGCGCTGACATCGATGAGCTTCGGCTGTTCGGCGCTGGTCCAGGTGTAAGAGTTGATGTAGAGCTCTGGTTCTTTGATTGTTGTAAGAAACGTGTAGGTGTTTGGAGCTGGAAGAACCTGGCATGGGGAGCCAATAACCTCCTAGTTTCAAATGCGAACAACGTGCTTGGGAACCTGTGTGGCAAGGTCATAAAGGGTTTCGGCGTCAAGGTCACAGTCATAGCAGGTGCACTGAGAATTAATCAAATCACATTTAACTGGGAAGCAGGAACTATCGAAAGAGATCCGTGTAAGCGTTGTTGCGAAGGGAAGAAGGTAATGGTCGCTGTTTTATGGAGCGGGGCTGAGCTAGGGGCGTTTGAGAAGACCTTGGCTCCGTTCGAGCAAGACACAGGAATCGATGTGGTTGTCGAGAGCGTGGGGCGGGATCTGCCAGCCGTGCTCGTCACGCGATTGGCGGCCGGAAACCCGCCGGATGTGGCGGTCATGCCAAATCCGGGGCAAATGAAGGAGTTTGCAGAACAGGGTGCTTTGATCCCTTTGAATGACCTTCAAAACCTGGCGGACCACCCCAGAGCTTTCCTCGATTTGGGGGCTATTGATGGGAATATCTACGGTGTGTTCATCTCTGCCGACCTGAAGAGCTTGGTCTGGTATAGCCCTAAGGCCTTCGCTGCAAAGGGCTATGAAGTACCAATAAGTTGGCCGGCACTGATCGCCCTGTGCAACAAGATCGTCGCTGACGGGGGAACCCCGTGGGCACTAGGGATGGAATCTGGTGCTGCAAGCGGCTGGGTCGGCACAGACTGGGTAGAGGACATTATGCTTCGAACCGCTGGCGCGGACCTCTACGACAAGTGGGTAAACCATGAGATCTCTTGGACTCATCCAGCGGTGAAGAAAGCGTTTGAGTACTTCGGGCAGATCGTAAAAGCGCCGGGCTACATGTACGGTGGAGCAACCGGAGCGTTGACAATCTTCTTCGGCGACTCGCCGAACGCCCTGTTCACCGATCCTCCTGGGGCGTACATGCACCGTCAAGCCACGTTCATCCAGTCGTTCATCAAGGACGCGAATCCTGACCTGGTGGCCAGTGAGGACTACGATGTCTTCACGTTCCCGCCGATCTCACCCGAATTTGGAAACCCACTCCTCGGGGCTGGCGACGTGATCAGTGCATTCAATGACAGACCTGAAGTACGGGTACTTCTCAACTACCTGGCTTCGGCTGAGGCGCAGGAGATCTGGTGTGGAGAGTTGGGAAAACTGGCGATCAACAAGAATGTTGATCCCTCCATCTACCCGGATCCGATCACCGCGAAGGCGGCAATGATGGTTGCTGAGGCGGAGACCTTCCGTTTCGATGGTTCGGACCTGATGCCGGCGGCAGTAGGTGCTGGAACCTTCTGGACCGGCGTGCTCGACTACGTTAGTGGAGTCCCTCTGGACACCGTGCTGAAGGCGATCGAGGCAAGCGCAATCGAGGCCTATGGAGGGTAAGAGGGGAACATAAACACTCGGAAAACGTCTGAGACTGCCTTCCCTTAAAGGCAGTCTCAGACGTATCAGTCGAGGCATCTGCGGGGAGCTGAACCTTAGTGGGTGTTCGCACTCGGATCCATCACCCGTCCGATGAACAGAATCGTTCTCGTCTCGATGTCGCGGATGAGGAAGATGAAGGGGTGGTCAATAGTCATCATTGGGGGTATCGAAAGGACCATCGACACACCGGTAGCAGCTGCGGCTTCTGTCCCTTCCTCGCTGACCGATACGTAAGCCTTGTGCACAACGTGGCCAATGAAGAGATCGCGCGTTCCATCCATCCCCGAGAAATCAGCAACTCCTGACTGAAACGCATCCGGCATTCCGAGCTGGGCGAGCGTGTCCGCAAGGGAGAACTCCGAAGTGAGTTCGAACTTGGGCATTGCCAAGTTAACCTTTTCCGAACACAACTGAGCCAAGATCGCATCCAGCCGCTCGACACTGAGGTCGGTTTCGAAGTCCTCAAACATGCCGGCTCTAGGAAGGAGAATGATCATGGAAAGCGTATCACCTGTGTAGGGAAGTTCGATCGCTTGGAAGTCCATCCCTTCCGTGTAGGGGAAATGCTCTTTCACCCTCATCATGGAGACCTTGACCTGGCTCCCATCGAGCCGGTAGAAAGGAGCGGGACCTGTTTTCTTCGCATCGAACTGCACTTCCCACATTCCCTTAAAGTAGATCGCGTTAGCAAGGACAAGGCGTGTGTCAGGGGTGATAGTCCACGGCCCCATCAGATCCTCGATCTTTCCCTCGGTCTCCTCACTGACCCAATCGTTGATGTCGCGGCGGGCTTCTTCTGGTGTACCGATGAAGTCGGCGCGACGCAGACCGGTATCATAGTCCGTGTCCAGTACCGCGAGGAAGTCGGGGAGGAACGGATAGCCAGCCTGGCCCCAGAGAGCGTTGGCGATAGTCAAGTCGATGTTCGCGTCGCGGCCTAAAAGCTTTTCCCCTAGTGCGTTTAACGCGGGGTGAAGACGATCTTGTTGCAAGGTGAAATGGAGCGTCTCAGCCATCTCGATTGCGGTGTTGTCGCGAGCACCGGCGTAGGTCATCGCGAGCGCCAGTGAGATGCTGGACGGGGAGAAGAAGAGGTTACACTCGTTTGTTCTAAGGGTTTGGTAGAGGTCGAATGCGAACGCATTGTTTCCCGCGACCAACTCTTTAAGGGATGCTTCATTCACCTCGGGGGCCGTGCCGACTATAGATGCAAATCCCAAGAGTATGATTAGAAGAGCCCCGGCAAGAACATATCGCCTGGTTGAGAAAATCATTGTCTTACCTCCTCTTTAGGTTGCTCGAAACGTAAACAGGTACGGCTTGCTCGCATTCCCTGCTCGATCGTAGAGCGTGACCTTCAGCGTGACTGTCTGCCTGGTATTGCAATAAATGCGAAACCGGAAGGTTCCACGGATCTCACCGCTCACGTTGGGGTCAAAGCGAAACGGCGTGAAGTGAACCGCATTCACAACGTCAAACCTGACAGAGGTAATGTCGCCGTCGGGGTCGAAGAAGGAGATGTATCCGCGCTTCTTCTCCCCATTTGCGGCAATGGCACTCGGGAAATCGACGCCCGTTATACGAGGATCATGGGTAATATCTGTTCTGGACCCAATGGTAAATGGCACACTCAGTTGGTAGTTTCTATCGACGAATACATCCACCCGCCATTGGCCGCGCAAGTCCGCTGCACGCCAGTTTCGGACTCTGATCCATCCCCAGTTGTAGCGGTTTGCGCTCCGATCGGTTTTGAAATAGAGGTGGCCCGAGGGGTCGTAGAACCGCCACTCGATTTGGCGCCCTATGACCTCAGCGGCGACCTTGATCCAACAGACCGCCCATTGATCGCTGGAGGAAAAGGCCGCCACATTGTCGATCGGCCGATTGTTTGCGATGTCATGGGTCATCTGGTGAGTCTCGATCAACCGACTTGCACTTCCAGTGATAGATACCTCGATTCGCTTGATCTCATAGACACTACAGAGCGGTCCGGCTGTGATGCGAATCCGGTTGCGGCCGGAAGTGACCCACCTGCTAACCTCCCAGGTGTCTGTGGTAAAGGCGTTAGAGGAGAAGCCAGCAGCAGTTGGGGCATAGCTTTGTGCGATAGAGGTGCCGTTCACAGTGATGGTCACCGGAGCAAACCCCTTGCCCTGACAACCCGGTGCGTAAGCCGATCGATGCGTGATCGTGAGATGCGCGGCCAATGGCACGTGCAGATTCAGCACGACGATTTCCAGGTAGCCTCCCGCGCGAACGAGCTGGAGACACTTCGCTCCCTCAGTCCAGCCTTGCGCCTTCCACTCATCGATACTTTGCCGAACAGTGCTACCACTCGGGAGTAAAGAGAAATCCAAGAAGGCTAGCCCACCGCCCGGTCGACCAATAAACCTGGATTGGCGAAGGTCCCATGCGTAACAAAGAGGATTAATCCAAGCAGGATTGTAAGCAGCAAAATCGCCGTTTCTTTTCGCCGTGCCCTTTGCCTGCCCATCTTTTTCACCTCCGATCGTGCCTCTACTACATTTACCCATGAGGTTCTCGGTCGGTTTCAGTTCAGCGATTAAGAAGTCATGAATTATACGCTTTTGGTTGAGACGGAGTCTTAACGCTATAGAGCGAGTCGTCTCCCTCTTAAAAGAAATTCGCCAATGTCCCCTATGAATCTCCCAGGAAAGCAATTTCGATCGACCCGACCACGCTATATTTTGGTTGACTCCCCGCATAGATAGAAGGAGGTGAGCGATATGTTGGAGGCCCGCCTGCGAAAAGAGCTCGTCATCCAGACGGAGAACCGGGTGGGGCTCCTTGCAGAGATGGCTCGCCTTCTCAGTGAAATGGGGATCAACATCCTTGCCGTTACTGTAGAGACAAGAGACGGCGGAGCCACTATCCGTTTAATCCCTGATGCTCAGCTCTACGCTCGGGATGCCCTGCGGGAGGCGGGGTTCCCTGTGGAGGAGCGAGAGGTAGTCATTGTAAATCTCCACAACCGTCGTCCAGGCTTTCTCTGTCGGGTGGTCGAGGCCCTTGCTCGTGAAGAGATCGACATCGAAGACTTGTACACGACCGTTTCGGAGGGGAATCCTAAAAGGTTGGTAGTCTTCACCTGCTCGAATAACGGTAAAGCAGCGATCATGTTGCGTGGGCACTGAGCTTTTTAGAACAAAAGTCTCGAAAGCTGTTAGCCGACGCTACCTTGCAGCGTTCCGATTCGAATGGCGCTATTCAGCCTCCATTACAGTAAACAGACGGCCATCGGCCCGGCCGAAAACCTCTGGGAAGTAGAACTCGTTCGCTGTTGTCGGGATCACGTGGTAGGTGCCGACTTGTGTTGCACGGAAGCTGTACTGATAGGTATAGGTACCCGCTGGCAGGTAATCGGCAAAGAGTACGACCTTTTCGTCGCGCATCTCACTGCGGCTATACCAGCGCCACCACCACCAGTAGAACGGGAACCACCGATCGCCCTCGGTCTCCCGGAAGAGCCCTGGCTCTTGCACCAGCAGACTCGTCGTAGCGAGGCTCGTATCCACCGCCTCGCAGCCGGCCGGAAGCGGATCTTCAATCACTACGTAGTAGAGATCGTGTGGCGCGATGATGGTCAGGCGGACCTGAA
>Ga0315538_1002126_pt1 | contig 11266 bp, 9 predicted proteins | sample SalMarSW160230MG_2_FD_203834 | JGI IMG/M metagenome (GOLD analysis project Ga0315538, IMG submission 203834) | Salt marsh sediment microbial communities from the Plum Island Ecosystem LTER, Massachusetts, United States - Salt Marsh Sediment SW1601-230 ...
CAGACAGGCAGCAAGAGGAAAACTTTTTGAGGGTATTCGCTCCTCATATATTTTTGGTGCGGAGTTCTTCGCTCAGGTTGTCTATCTACATTTTGCCAAGACATCAATCATAAAAGAGAGACTCCCCAAGGTGATCGAGCATATTAAGCAACTCGGCATCAAGCAGCTCATTTGTATGCATGATGAGTGTTATGGCTCATTCACATCCCTTGCCCCTGCATTTGGGATGGAGGTACCATTTGAACCCATTCATTATCTTGAGTACTTATATGATAGGCTACAGGAATTAAAGAGTGAAATAAAACCGCTGAACATAAAAGTAGCCTATCAGCGACCCTGCTCATCTCGACTCTCCCCGGCTAAATACCATTTTGTGGGAGACATACTTTCTCTCATCGGTGCCGAGCTGGTTGAAAGGGAATATCAGGGGGAAAATGCCCTTTGTTGCGGAGAGATGATAAGAGTGATAGATCAATTTGAGGTGGCCAATGATGTACAGAAGAGAAATATAGACGATATGGTTAAGAGTGAAGCAGAATACTGTGTATTTAATTGCCCCTATTGCCAAATGGCCTTATCTGAGAAGGTTTCCAAAAGAGGTATAAATCCAATCCATATCATTGACCTGTGTAAGATGGCCATCGGTGAAAAAAAATAAATAAGGGGGGTGAAAAAAATGAGTGATATCTATAAGTCTCTTGTTGAGATAGTAGGGGAAGAGCATGCCTCAACTCAGACAGAAGAGCTTTATTTCTATGCACGAGACCCTGGGTTGATGCCGACCCATGAGCCAGATTATGTAGTTGCTCCAAAAACCACTGAGGAGGTACAAAAGATCGTCAAGCTTGCCAACAAGGAGAAAATACCTATAGTTCCTATGGGGGCAGGTATGGCATTAACCGGCCTGATTATTCCCTTAAAAGGCGGGATTGTGATAGATATGAAAAGAATGAGAAAAATAGTGGGGGTGAATGAGAAGGCAAGACATGTCATAGTTGAAGGAGGAACCTCCCAGGGTGCATTGAAGGCCTATTTAGAAAGCAATTACCCCAATCTTAGGCATAGTATTCCCGATGCACCACCAACTGCAACCATAGCAGCAAACGTGGTAATTCACGGACAGGGCCGTCTGAGCCAACAATACGGTTTCAATTCAGACATGGTGAGCGGATTAGAAGTTGTCCTGCCAACTGGAGAGATTTGCAAAATCGGCTCATGCTCTATGTCACCGGACTGGTTTTCAAAAGGGCCCACCCTGCCCGATTTGTCAGGACTTTTTTTGGGATGGTTTGGAACTACCGGCATCATTACCAAGTTGGGCCTCAAGCTCTATCCCAAAAAGAAGATGAGAGATGTGGAAATATTTGTGACAGATAGAGAAGACCTGGTTCCGGATATTTTGTTTAATCTCACCCATACCGAGATGGTAGAGGACATAAACGTCTGGTTTCAGGAAAAGCCCATCATGTTCCAGGGAAACCATCATATAACCTTATATATCACTGGAGACACGGATGAAGAACTCGAGTTCAAAAGGAAAATGGTATGGGATTCTCTTAAAGAGTTCAGGGACACTAAAGATGGCGGATTTATGTGGGTCTTACCCGCAATGAAACCCACTTTTTTGGATATGCCGCAAAAGAGCATAACAACATTTGCAGATGTGAAAAAGGGAGGGGGATTTGAATATTCTGGCCCAATCGTGTTGATTGAAAAATATCCAGTATTTGCCAGAAAATTAGGGGAGCTGGGTAATAAGCACAACATCGCGTACTCAGGTATGGCAAGAGTTATCGGAAGAAGCCATGCAATGATGTTTGGTATTGCCTTTACCTTCAATAGGGCAGATCCCGATATGATGGACAGGGTCAAAAAAGCACTGCATGAAGGGATTGTTTTTGCCTTTGACCATGGGGGAATTCCATGGAAGCCCACCGCAGAAGAACAGAAAATAGCTATGGAGAGGATGGACCCCAACACCCTAAGGCTTATGAAGATGGTAAAGGAAAACCTTGATCCTAACGGGATTATGAATCCTGGAAATTGGGAGGTGAATTAATATGGAATTTGAAGAGATTGTTCATCGATGCTTTCGATGCGGGTATTGTAAATTCACAGAGGATTATCAAGATTTTAATTGCCCTTCTTATGCGAAATTCGGGCTTGATACCTATGCTGCTGGCGGAAGGATGTGGCTCATAAATGCCTGGCTTAACAATGAGATAAAGACAAGTGAGCATTATGCGGAAATCCTTTATTCATGCGTTACCTGTGGCAATTGCGAAAAGCATTGCGTGTTCACATTTAAAGATGATTTACTCAATATATTTGAGGCTGCAAAGGCAGAATTGGTAAGTGAAGGACTTATTCCCCCTCCTGTCAGGGATTATTTCAAGGCCATCAATGTGAATGGCAATCCCTATAAGGAGCCACAGGATGAAAGGGGAAAATGGGCTGAGGAAACTGGCATTCAGCCCTTTTCAGATCAGGAGTATCTCTTTTATGTTGGGGATGTGGGCTCATATGATGAGCGTGGGAAAAAGATGGCTAAGTCTGTAGGGAGCTTGTTGGCTGACTCAGGTTTATCAATTGGTATATTGGGCAATGAGGAGAGTAGTGATGGGAATGATGTTAAGGCACTTGGTGAGAAATGGCTTTTTAAACAGTTGGCTGAAGATAATATCAGTAAGTTCAAGACAAAAGGGGTTAAAAAGATAGTAACTCTGGATCCTCATGCATTTAATGCCTTCACAAAGGAATATCCTAAGCTGGAAGGAAACTTTGAGGTCTGGCACTATACCCAAATTCTGGCCAACCTTATGAAAGATAAAAAAATTCCTATTTCTGAATACAAGGTTAAGGTCACCTATCATGACCCCTGTTATTTAGGCAGGCACAATGGCGTTTATGAACCCCCGAGGGAAGTGCTTAAAAGTATCCCTGGAGTTGAGTTGATAGAAATGAGCAGAAACAGAGAGAATGCCTTTTGTTGTGGGGGTGGAGGCGGGAACTTTTTTACAGATATTTTAGGAGTGGGTGAGGAAAGTCCTGGCAGGATCAGGATCAGAGAGGCATTGGACACAGGTGCTGAGATCTTAGCTGTGGCCTGTCCTATGTGTTCTAAGATGTTGGACGATGCAGTCAAGGCAGAGGGGTTGGAGGAAAAAATTAAGGTTCAGGATGTGGCTGAGATTGTAAATGCAGCCAGGTGAAACCAGTTACCTTATATTTACTTGACAAAGAAAAATGTGAAAGTATAACTTGGATTCAAATAATAATTAACACCCATTTTAAAAATCAATTAATTTTTTTGAAACCCAGATATCATCTTTTGATAGGCCTTACAGAAATGGCCTTATTGATAACCCTGAGATAAGGAGTCTTGCTATGGATATTTTACTGCAAGTCATTGTAACCGGCTTAGCCACTGGTGGTGTCTATGGCCTGATTGCCCTTGGCTTTGTGCTTATTTATAAGGCTACCAGTGTCCTCAATTTCGCCATGGGTGAATTTATGACCCTAGGTGCATTCCTTTGTTTTACTGCGCTTATGCAATTGAGTGCCCCTTTTTATATTGCATTCATACTTACCCTTTTTCTGGCATTTGCCCTTGGCTTTGTTATCGAACGTCTTATATTAAGACCCCTTATCGGGGAGCCAATTATCTCAGTAATAATGGTTACTATTGGGTTGGGTCTTATCCTCAAGGGGGTCATGTATATGATCTGGACCCCCACTTACCGTACCTTTCCTAAAATCTTTCCACCACAACCCCTGAATCTTGGCTTTGCAGTAGTCCCATCAGGACTTTATTGGGGTTTTATCTTTGCTATTATTGGCACTATTATATTCCTTTTAATCTTTAAATTTTCCAGAACTGGTGTAGCGATGCGGGCTACGGCCAATGATCAGCAGGCTGCCCTTTCCATGGGTATCAGCGTTAAAGTAGTCTTTGCCCTGTCATGGAGTTTTGGTGCTATGGCTGCTGTTATTGGGGGAATCGTTATCGGCAATATAAGTGGTATAAGCGTATATATGGGAGATGTTGCGCTGAAGGTATTTGCTGTTATTATCTTAGGCGGCCTGGATAGCATCGGGGGTGCTATACTGGCCGGTTTTATTGTTGGAATTCTGGAAAATTTAACCGGTCTCTACATAGACCCACTTATTGGGGGGGGTGCCAAGTTGGTTGCGCCCTTTTTTATCTTGGTGATTATTCTCATGATCAGGCCATATGGGCTGTTTGGTAAAGAAATAATTGAAAGGGTTTAAGGTATGAGGTGCGGTGATTTCAAGGAAAATTACATAAAGGATGAAGAGATCTTTCAGTCGTATTTTGTTAAGTTCTGGCTGATACTCTTTTTTATATTTCTCATTATCTTTCCTTTCATTGCCAATCAATATATGCTTTATGTGGCCAACATGATAGGCTTTGCAATAATAGGCGCTGTAGGCTTGAATCTTCTGACCGGATTTACAGGGCAAATTTCTCTCGGCCATGCAGCTTTTATTGGAGTTGGAGCCTATGCTTCAGCAATTCTTATTACCCGTTTGGGGTTTTCTTTTTGGTTATCCCTGCCTTTTGCCGGTCTTGTTGCTGCATTGGCTGGAGTTATTATCGGCATACCATCTCTGAGGGTAAAGGGCCTTTATCTTTGTATAGCTACCTTAGCTGCGCAATTTATCTTTGAATTTATCTTTGTCCACTGGGAATCCATGACTACTGGTATCACCGGAATCCATATCCCACCACCAAGGATAGGCAGCCTTGAATTTTCTACCGAAAAGGAATTCTACTGGATTACCCTATTCTTTGTTCTACTTGCTGTTGGCTACGCACGGAACTTGGTTCGCTCCAAGATGGGCAGGGCATTTGTAGCTATTCGCGACCGGGATCTTGCCGCCGAAATTATAGGGATTAATCTCTTTCGATATAAACTGAGCGCCTTTGCTATAGGCTCTTTTTATGCTGGTATAGCAGGGGCATTATGGGTTAGCTTTTTGAAGGTTGTTGTCCCTGACCATTTCCCTCTTTTCCTTAGTATCCAGTATCTTGCCATGATTATAGTAGGGGGCCTGGGGAGCATCTTGGGTTCCATTTTTGGGGCCATTTTCATGACCCTGATACCAGAGCTTTTGAGTTATCTATCCGAAATTGTAAAAATATATGCACCCGGCTATGCAGAGATTTTCATACCCATGAAAGAGGTTATCTTTGGGCTGTTGATTGTTCTTTTCCTTGTTTTCGAACCTCTTGGCCTGGCTGAGATCTGGAATAGGGTAAAGAGTTTTTTCAGGCTCTGGCCCTTTTCCTATTGAAAAATTGTTCTTAGAAAGGAGGTGAGTTTAGCTGTATGTCTAACAAATAAACCTTTAACTTATAAATCAATGAGGAGGCATTATGAGAAAAGCAGGCATTTTTATTCTGAGTTTAATCTTATGCTTGTGGGTATTCAATATACCCACTATATCCAAGGCGGAACAAAAAATCACCATATGTGCGGTACACCCCTTTACTGGCCGATTTGCCTTTGCCGGGATCCATGGGGCAGATGCTATGGAAGATGCAATAAATATGGCCAATGAAGAGGGAGGGGTAAATGGCAAAAAGATTCACTATTACTGGGCAGACGGTGAATACAAAAACGATGTGGGGATCGCAGCCTTTAAACGCCTTTATGCCCAGTATAAACCCCAGTGTATGTGGGGACAAAGCACAGGGATGACTAAGGCCCTGGGGCCTGAGATCAAGGCCCGTTATAAGGTCCTTTACTCCGCTTACACCTTTGCCGAGATAGCAGCTAATCCAAAAGAAAATCCCTATTTGTTCCTTCCGGGCCCAACTTATGTTGAGCAGTTTGCTGTTGTTCTCAAATACATTGCCAAAGAAAAACCGGGCGCCAATATAGCCTTTTTCTACAGCGATACCGAATTTGGACGGGAACCAATTCCTGCTGGCAGGGAGATGTGCAAGAAGATGGGCCTGAACCTGGTAGCCGAAGAGATTTCTAAGGTAGGGGGTGTGGATATATCCACTCAGATTCTGGATATGAAACGAAAAAAGGTGGATTACTGCATCTTTCAAGGTTTTGTGACTACTCCTGTTCAGACAGTAATCAAACAGGCAAAGGACTATGGACTTAAATGTAAGTTCATGGGCACATTCTGGGGAACAGAGAAGCACCTTTTAGATCAATTGGGCCCACTGGCCAGTGAGTATATGGGCGTGACGACCTATTCCTACTATTATCAGGACGAGTTCCCTATGATCAGAAAGATCAGGGCATGGACCAAAAAGCATCATCCCAAATTCGCCGACTATCGTTCCCAGGCGTATATGCAGGTTTTCATGGGTACTACGCTTTTTATTGAATCACTAAGGCGTGCCGATAAGAAAGGGACCATTACAGGAGACAGTTTGGCCAAGGCCCTTGCATCTATCAAAAATTTTGATGTAGGCGGGCTCATGCCTCCGGTTACCATGAAAAACAACAGTATCCCTGTGGGAAGAATTGTACGCGGTAATTCAAAGACCTTGAAATTTGACTCTGTCTCGGACTGGATCTATTTAGATTAACCTCTTTTTTAAAGACCTTTATCTGCCCTCAGATCATATGGGGGCAGATAAAGGCATAGAGGAAAATTTTTTATCATGGAAATCTCAACACTTCCTGCACTATTAAGGAGAAATGCCATAAAGTATGGCGATAAAAAGGTCGCTATAAGGGAAAAGGAATTTGGTATCTGGCAGCCTGTTACCTGGAAGGGATACTATGAGAATGTAAGGGATTTTGCCCTTGGACTCCATAAACTCGGTTTTAAGCGTGGAGACAAGCTCTCTTATATTGGTGACAATAGGCCAGAGGCCCTTTATTCTGAGCTTGGAGTCCAATGCCTGGGTGGGGCCATTGTGGGAGTATATCCAGACAGCCACTTAGATCAAGTGGAATACATCATCAATCATTCTGATTCTACCTTTGTGGTTGGCGGGGATCAGGAGCAGGCCGATAAGATCTTAGAAATAAAAGAGAAATGTCCGAAGGTAATTAATGTTATTGTTGATGATCCAAAAGGGATGAGACATTATGATGATCCACTTTTGATTTTTTTTAAAGAGGTGCAGAAAACAGGACGGGGGCTTGCCGAGAAGGAACCAAACCTATTTGATGAAATGATTGAAAAGATCGTACCTGAAGATGTGGGGATGATCAACTATACATCAGGAACAACGGGTCTTCCAAAGGGAAGTATGATCACGCAAAAAAATATGGCCAGTGTTGTCAAGTTCCATGATCAGGTTGATCCAGCTCAGGATACGGATGAATATGTATCATTCCTGCCCCTTCCCTGGATAGGTGAGCAGGAATATGGTGTTTACTGGCCTTTATATAAGGCATTTACAGTAAACTTTCCCGAGAAGGTGGAGACCGTGCAGGAAAATATCCGAGAAATTGGTCCCCATATCCTGCTTGCCCCACCACGTATATGGGAGAAGATGTGTTCCGATATACAGGTTAAGATACAAGATGCTGCCTGGATAAAGAGGCTAGCCTATAATATCTTTTTAAAGGTGGGCTATAAGATATCAGACTATAAGCTGAAAAAAAAAGAACTACCGATTTGGTGGAAGGTCTTAAACTGGATAGGCTATCTTTTCCTCTTTAGATCTTTAAAAAATTATTTAGGCCTTTCCAATCTCAGGGATGTTTATACAGGTGGCGCCCCCCTTGGACCTGAGATATTTCAGATGTTTCAGGCCCTTGGAGTTAATATAAAGCAGGCCTATGGAATGACTGAGCAGACCGCAGCATCTATAATCCATCGGACCGATGACATCCGCCTGGATACCGTTGGCAAGCCCCTGCCAGGCATTGAATTTAAAATTTCAGACACCGGCGAGCTGCTTTCACGGGGCGATACTATCTTTAAGGGCTATTACAAAAATCCCGAGGCCACAGCAGAGACCCTTAAAGATGGCTGGCTACATTCAGCGGATGCAGCCATTATAGATGACGATGGTCAAATTATTATCATTGACAGGATGGAGGATGTAATGAAATTGGCCGACGGAAGCAGATTTTCTCCTCAGCTTATAGAGAACAAATTAAAATTCAGCCCATACATTATTGATGCAGTGATTATTGGGAAGGAGAAGCCATTTATTGCGTCCATGATCGCTATTGACATGGGAAATGTTGGTAAATGGGCAGTAAACAATCGAATCCCTTATACAACATTTACCGATCTTTCTCAGAAAGATGAGGTGTATGAACTTATTGCAAAAGAGGTGGGAAAGACAAATGAGTCTCTTCCTAAAGTAGCAAAGGTGAAGAGGTTTGTGCTTTTGTATAAGGAACTTGATCCTGACGACGATGAATTAACTAGGACAAGAAAGGTCAGGAGGAAATTTGTGGCAGGTAGATATAAAGAGCTGATCGATGCCCTTTATGGAGATAAAGAAGAGCTCGAGGTAGAGACAGATATAAAGTACCGCGACGGTAAGGGATACCGGATGAAGACCATGGTCAAGATCAAACACCTCGAACTGACAGGATAGGATTAGAAAATGGGAAATAAAGAAGAATATCAACTTAGAGTCGAAGATATCCACCTCGCCTTCGGTGGCCTTCGAGTCCTGGATGGAGTAAGTACTGGCATTAAAAAAGGGGAAATATTTTCAATCATTGGTCCTAATGGGGCAGGAAAGACATGCCTTTTGAACTGTATAAATCACTTCTATCATCCGGAAAAAGGGAAAATTATCTTTGAAGGTCAAGATATCACTCATCTAAAACCTCACAGGATAGCCACTCTGGGCATTGCCCGAACCTTTCAGAATGTTGAACTTTTTGTCCATATGACAGTCCTCGATAATATCAAACTCGGTGGGCATATCAACCTGAAGTCTGGATTCATTTCTGGCGGCATATATTATGGCAAGACTCGAAATGAAGAAATGGCATTCCGCAAACATATTGAAGAGGATATCATAGATCTTCTGGAGATTGAGCAGATAAGAAAAAGTATAGTTCACTCTCTGCCTTACGGACTCCAAAAGAGGGTTGAATTGGCCAGGGCACTGGCCATAAGACCCAAAATACTTCTTTTAGATGAACCGGCCACCGGTATGAATCTGGAAGAGACAGAAGACATAGCCCGATTTATTTTGGATATAAACGAGGAATGGGGAGTTAGCATTATCCTTATCGAGCACGATATGGGGGTTGTGATGGATATATCTGATAGGGTATGTGTGCTGGATTTCGGGATTAAGATTGCCGAAGGATCGCCAGAAGAGATCAGGCATAATGAGCATGTAATCAAGGCCTATTTAGGCGAAGAAGACCTCACCTACTCAAGGCTGGGGGCTTGATTGATAAGATGAGGCCTAATTTAATACGCAAAAGGGTGGAGTAGGTATGGAGCCGTTATTAGTCGTCAACAACATTGAGGTTATCTATCACAATGTAATACTCGTTTTGAAGGGTATGTCACTTCAAGTAAATGATGGGCAGATAATTGCCGTTCTTGGTAATAATGGGGCGGGGAAAACAACTACTTTGAAGGCCATATCAGGTCTCTTAAAGTCGGAAGATGGTGATGTTACTGATGGGTCTATCAGCTTTATGGGAAGGAGAATCGACAGGAAATATCCAGAGGATATAGTTCGGATGGGAATATTTCAGGTCATGGAAGGAAGACGAGTATTTGAGGATTTGACAGTTGAGGAAAACCTTATTGCTGGCGCTCATACAGAAAAGAGCGGTAGAAAGATGAAAGAGGACATGAAGATGGTCTACGATTATTTCCCGCCTCTTACATACCGAAAGAATGTCCTCGCAGGTTATGTCAGTGGTGGTGAACAGCAGATGCTGGTCATAGGCAGGGGACTGATGGCCAACCCTAAACTGATGCTCCTGGATGAGCCCTCTATGGGTCTGTCCCCTCTTCTGGTATCCGAGATTTTTGAAATCATCAAGCGAATTAACAGCGAAGAAGGGGTTGCCATCCTTCTTGTAGAGCAGAATGCACGCCTGGCCCTTTCCATTGCAAGCCACGGATATGTGATGGAGAATGGCAGGATAGTTCTGGATGACACTGTAGAAAAACTCCGGGAGAATGCCGATGTGAAGGAATTTTATCTTGGTCTTACCGAGGTAGGTAAAAAGAAGAGCTACAGGGATGTAAAGCATTATAAGCGGCGTAAAAGATGGCTAACATAAGATTACGCTTCCTTCTTTTCAATTCTTCGCCTTTCCTCATCCCCTGCCAACATGTTCTGAGACAAAAGGAAAATATTATTTTCCCAGTGGACATATCTTAGGTTATGGTCACTGGCTCCAAGGATAAAAGCAGGAGATAATCACAACGTGATTTAGCTAATCGCAATCATTTTAGGCTCAAAAGCAAATATGATTTCTGATATATTAATAACTATTTTTTGATTTTTAATATTAATATTTCCAACCCTTTATATAAAGGGCTTCACAAAATTTAATTTCCGCGTTCAGCCAAAAAGTTAGAGATGAATGATATAACAAAACGGATTTTATCTGGGTGTCCTGAGCATTCTGCTGCCAAGGCAACCAATAGCACTTTTGCGCATCAAAGGTAGAGACAAATGAAAGGCGAGAATCATTATCGAGCATTAGAGAAAATGTACTTGGCCGCTCCTATAAACGAGATATTTAAACCTCGAATTAAGGTATCAAATGGAAGCGCTGAAATAGAGATAGAGGTTAATGGAGCACTATTTCATTCCGCAGGGGCTGTGCATGGTTCTGTCTACTTCAAGATGCTTGATGACGCTGCATTTCTTGCGGCAAATTCTATAGTTCCAGATTACTTCTTATTAACAACAACATTCACAACTTATTTGACTAAGCCTATTTCCTCAGGTCGCATGAAATCAATTGGTAAAGTTGTCAACAAAACCAAATCACAAATCATTGCTGAGTCTATTGTTTATGATGATCAGGAAAAAATTGGTAGAGGGAACGGAACTTTTGTGAGGGGCAAAATGCTATTGATGGACGCATTGGGGTACAATGATGCATAACCCATTACATTTAGAGTACCAGAGTATTGCTTATATAAAGTGTATTATGACTTTCTTTCAATAAAATAGGGACAATAGGTGTTTTTTAAAGGAGGCTAACTACAATGGATTTTGAGCTAAGCAAAGAACAAAAGGATATAGTGAATGCAGCCAAAGAGTTTGCTGAAGGGGAATTCCCGGATAGAGCAGAAGAATTTGACAGGGATG
>Ga0315538_1002134_pt1 | contig 11250 bp, 7 predicted proteins | sample SalMarSW160230MG_2_FD_203834 | JGI IMG/M metagenome (GOLD analysis project Ga0315538, IMG submission 203834) | Salt marsh sediment microbial communities from the Plum Island Ecosystem LTER, Massachusetts, United States - Salt Marsh Sediment SW1601-230 ...
AATATGGCTTTGGTCAGATTGCAGAGCGTGATTAGTCATAAGGATCTTTTTGGGTTCCGGGCATCACGGTCCGGAGATTTCACTTGTACAGCAATGGTTCGATTTGATCTTGAAAGATAGCGCCCCAGGTATATTTCTGGCGTACGCGGCGCTTCAGGCGGTAAACTGGGCTGTTCTCAGCAATTTTGAGAACCAATTCAGCTACTTTATCAGGATCATCGTCAGAATTGAATAGGGTGATATCCTGTTCACCAATCTCCTCTGCAGCAGGAACGTTAGTGGATACGACCGGGATGCCAGCGAGACCGGCTTCCAGCACCGGCATGCCAAAACCCTCCCGGTAGCTGGGCATGAACATTACATCGCTGAGGCGAAATAGATCGCCAACCACACGGGCGTTTATGTAGTACGGTTGGTCTGGTTCGGGGCCAGATTCGAAAACAAAACCCATCTCAGATCTAATATCCAGCTCTTGGCAGAGACCCTGTAAGGCATGAAAATAATCCATACTCTCGATATCGTGGGGATCGGGGGGGCCGGTGAGGATAAGTTTTGGTCGGCAACCACGGTTACGGATGGCCACCAGCACCCGCAGGGCAAATTCGATATTTTTGGCCTGGGTAATGCGCACCGGCATGAGCAGGATTAAATCGCTTTTCGATATCTCTAGACGATTGGCCAGGTCCCAGCCTTCAGCAGACAACCCCAACAAGCTCTGGGGATCCACACCATTGTAGATCACCTGGATGCGTTCGAGATCACAGCTCAAGAGCTTGGCCAGAGTGCCCTGCCTGCGGAGAGATACTGTCACGTAAGTGACTTCGGACCGGTAGGTCTGTAGAAGGTCCCACGGATAACCCGGAAAGACCTTCGAATGGGAATGTGGGCTGGTCCAGGTGAAATCGTGGCACCAGGCGATACAATTCTTGATAGCGCCCTCGTCCAGCAGCCAATACAGAGCTGCCGTGAGGGGCAGGTTGAAGTGTTTGGTAAATATGTTGTGGAGGATGATGGTGTCATGGCGTTTTATCACCGGCCTCAATGAGGCGACCAGCTGAGCAACCATATCTTCAAAACCGGTGGGCAGGCGTCCCTTTTCTAGAACCGAGCTGACCTGAAGGATTTCTCGGTGCTGTGAGTCCATTTCTGGGATCAAGACTAGGTCAGCGCCTGGCGAAAGGCTTTCTTGGTCGCCCCGGCCTGCCACCACGGTCACGGGATAGCCTTCATTTTCGAATGCATTTACGTGGGCGGCAATGACCGCTTCAACCCCTCCAACAATCGGAGGAGCAGAATAATGCAAGATGGCGGTAGCAGGTCGTTTTACAGGCATCCCTACAAATCCAGTTCAGAAACGGTATCTAGCTGGCGGCAAAGCCAATCATTGATGTCATCCCGTTCGATGAGCATACGCAATCGAGAGGCACGCTCGTGTCGTGCTTCTTTAGGCATCACGAGGGCCTGGTGTAAAGCCTCGGCGGTGGCATAAACGTCACATGGTGAAATGATGGTGGCGCCAGACTCCAGTTGCTGGCGGGCACCGGCGCGTTCGGAGAGAATAAGTACGCCATCCCGTTGGTTGACAATCGGACCTTCTTTGGCAATCAGGTTCATACCGTCGGCGATGGCATTGACCAGCAGAACGTCATAGAGTTGTAAGGCTGCCACTGCCCGGGGGTAATTCTCACTGGTCCGGATCCGGATTGGTTCCCATTCGCTGTCACCATGTATGGCGTTGACCCGCCCTGCCGCTGCTAGGAGTTCGTCCAGGTATTCCTGGTACTCGCTGACATCCATACGGGATGGAACTAAGAGGGCTTGGAAACTGACTTTACCCCGGTGTTCGGGGTAGAGATCCAACATCTCCTCGAAAGCCTGGAAACCACGGATGATGTTCTTACTGGGCTCAATACGATCGATTCGCAGGACAAGTTGCATATCTCCAATCTCATCCTGGATTTCGGAGCGGTGCTCGGCGACTTCGTGGGAAGCAGCCATATCTCGCAGGGATTGTACATCAATGGATATCGGGTAGTCTCGCACGTGTGTGGCGTGGTTGCGGTACCAGATACGACCTCGTTTGAAGTTCGCATCGGCGGATGGCAGGTAACTTTCGCAGGTGCGGATGAAGTTTAGGCTATCTTCGCGGGTTTGAAAGCCGAGGATGTCTACTGCGCACAGACTATCTACGATGGCCTGCCGCATGGTTGGCGGGAGAATACCCCAGTATTCCGGCCCGGGCCAGGGTATGTGTACGAAGTGAGTGATGGTAGGACGTTCTCGCCGGCGCAGTTGCCTTGACAGGAAACGGGGTACCAGATAGAGGTGGTAATCTTGCACCATCACCAAAGAGCGGTGGGAAACACCCCGCGTAATCGCCACAATACCATCGGCAAAGAGCTGATTGACAGCCACATAGCCGTTTTCCCAAGCATTCCAGGTCGCCCGATTAATTACCGGAGCGCGGGGCACATCCCACATGGAATGCTGTAAGAACCACAGCAAAGGGTTGGCGATTACGTTGTAATAACCTTCATACGCCTCGGGTTCAGGCGAGAGAAATTTCACTTTAATGGTATTGCCATCATCACCCAGTGGAATATCGCCCTCATCCCAGAGGCTGTCTTGCTCGGTTTGGGCGGACGCGATCCAGCTGGCATCGAGCTGGCGGGCAAGACCGGTCAGCGCCGTGACCAGACCGCCACTGCCGCGTTGATATTGCAACACCCCATTTTCGTCTTCTTCGAAGGTTACCGGACCTCGATTGGAGGCAATGATGAGTTTGCGCTCAGAATTTGCAATCTCATCTAGACAATCTGACATGAATTTCTCTTCCCCAGGAACGCAGGTGCTCTTGGATAGAATCTACTCGATCCTTACTGGCTAGCATGTTCACGACTAGCCCGGATGGCCAGATCGATGAAGATGGCGGCGGTCCAGCCGAACGTGTCAGATGCTTTGGCTGGTGGGTCACCGGTTGTCGCATTATAAAATTCGAAAATGCTGGGCTGAGCCATAATCAGGTGCAGCGTTTTAGACATCAACTCTTGAGCCAGGTCATTGCGGCCGATCTGGTAAAGGGCTTCGATAAAGAAGTAATTTATATTGACCCATACCGGGCCGCGCCACATCCTGTTTGGCTCGAAATGAGGGTCGTTGCGGGCCACGGTAGGGATGACATAATCTCCCCAAAACTCATCAGGGTCCATCAGATGGGCGATCAGTCGGTCGCGAATCCTCTCTGGTAACTGACCGGTCCATAAGGGGAAGAGGTTAAAAGGGGTGATCACAGGGATAGGTTGGTCTTCGTGTAAAGCCCGAAAAATCCCTGCATCTTCATCCCAAAAAATTTCGATCATGCGGCGAACGATGGCAGCAGCCCGCCGTCGCCACATGGCGCCCTCGACTTCCATCCCTAATTTCTCGGCGATCACAGCCAAAGAACCCATTTGTACACACAAATAGGTGTTCAAGTCGGGAGATTCAACCGGCATACCGTAATCCCATAAAGGGTTGTCATCTAAGCCAGACGAGTAAGGATGGTTGTACTGTGCCAAGCCATTGGCGTTGTCATCGTTCATACTGAACCACCAGGCGTTCCAGCGAACCAGCGGCACATATATCTCTTGCAAGAAATTCAGATCGGGATCGGTCTCATCTAATTTAAGGGCAGCCCAGGCTAAAATTGGAGGTTTAGTGACTTCAGCCCTGATGGGATGCTCAATCTCGGCCACGACGCCCTCATCGTAGATGGCGTCTGGCAACATGCCGTCAGGAAGCTGGCATGCCAGCATCGCACGAATTTGGTTTCGAGCCAGTTCAGCGTCAACATGCCGGTATGCAAGTGTGTGCATAGCGCTATCCCACAGCCATAAACCTACGTAGCTGACTTTGGAGGGCATCATGGCTTCGTGGACGATCCGGCCTTGGGGACTGATCAGATTATTCGCCATGATCCACCAGGCGTACGCATAGGTATCGCGATAGGGTTCATCCACTTCGGGAGCCCGGTTGAACCAGTTCGACCAGCGTGTTTCGGCGGCAGTCGCACACACTGAGAATGCCGAAGCATCGTTATGCAAGTCCAATTGTTCACCGATAGATATGGTGATGGCGCAGTCGTCGCAAGCTTTTACAATAAATTCAACTGTATAACCCCCCTCCTCAGGCTTGATCTGATTGCTGAGCGATTCGCTGTTGCTTGAATAAGCTAGGTTCCGAACGGCTTTAAATACACCGCCATGCTGCATTTCCTGCCAAAATTGCGGTGATACGTGAAAGCGCAATCCCGCGTTAATGTCGGGGGGTAATCCGAACACTAGGGTGCGCTTGTCATGGAAGACCAATCCGAAGTCTCCCAAACGGGTCTTAAAGTATATGATGTGGGGAAAAGTAACCACTTCAAACTCAAGGGCTTGTCCATTTTCGTCGACTATGCACAGGTTGCGAATGAATGGAGGGCGGCGCAGATAAGCTTCGATATTAGCCTCAAGACCGGTCAGCCGTTCAGCCAACTTGACATATAGACGGCTCTTAGAGGATTCCTGATATACCAGCAAGCGAGAACCCCGGTCACTGAACGGCACCCGGGTGATGTCGATCCGGTTTTTCAGGATTTTCAATGCTGGTGAGGTTAATTGATCGGTCATCGGCAAAAATACCAAGTAAATTAATATTCAGGACAAATTCACCAGTGCGAGAAGCTCTTGCACAGTTGGTTCTCTGATCCGTTTCATTGTTGGTTACTTGAAGGTGACTGCAGTTAGAGCTTTTTCCCCCAGCAGTAATCTTCTGGCTGGTACCCGAAAACGGGATAAAGCCGCGCGTTATAACATAGGCAATTTACTACTTTAGTAGCAGTTTAAACAACTCTCAAGAGTCTTTGATGGCTGAGATGGACGGCGGGTAATTTGGTATCAGAGATAATTCAAGGAACTATTCTTCATGATTAATTGTACCATAATTTGAAGCATAATCTCGTTTATACTTCAAATTTTTATGTGAGACGATTCTCGAGATGGGTAGTTTTATCAACCCCGCTGTAAGGATTCGACCCTGTATAAAGGGATTCCCCCACGTCCTTATATTATGGAGTTTATAGGTGTGGGGGGTAAAAGGTATAGAGAAAAGCGCCTAAATAACATCTTTAAGGTGAAACGGAAAAGGGTATCGAGGCAGCTTCGAGATTGGCCCCAGTAACGGTTTTGGCAAGAACGATCCACTTTTCGTTCGGTTGGGCAGTGCTTGGGATGGTGATCTGAGCGTAAAAAGTACCATTAATATCTGTCAGAGCTGTATCGACGATCTCGAGATCAGATTCGTTCCTTCCTAGATAAATTTCGACACTGACATAGCCAGGAAAACCCATCGCGACAACATCGAGCTTCGTTCCTGCAGGGCCATCCTGAGGCCAGATGGTTATCACAGGTTGTTTGGGTTGGGTGACTCTGACGACGGTGAATTCATTAGAGGTGGCCTCGATCTTGGCTCCTTTGGAGGTTTGTACAACCACTTCCCAGCGTTCGTTGAATTTTGCAGTTTTAGGAATGAGCGCTTGAGTTGTAAGGGTGCCGTTTGAGCTGGTCCGAAATGTACCGATTACCAGTGGCGGTGAAGAACGCTTTCCAAGAGTAACATCAAGCAGAGTATTGGAGGGAAAACCAGTGACTTCTACTAGAATCTGGGTACCAGAAAGGCCGCGTTCAGGGGTGATAGATACTACGGGAATCAGTCCTGGAATGACCAATCGCTCGCCGACGGAAATGGAATTGCGATTGCTGAGGGCGGGGTTGGCAGTCAGGATAGCGGCAACCGAGGTGCCGAAGCGTGTGGCAATTTCCCCCAGCATATCTCCTGGCTGGACGATGTAAGTGGTAGGAACACCCACACCGATGGTCTTGATCACCGAGAAGAGGTTTGAATTTGCCTTGATCACGGGGCTTTGGAGTGTCAGAGCGGATACCAGCCAGTGCTGGTCAGGCAGAGCATCATGGGGGATGATGACTTGAGTCTCTAAGCCTCCGTTCGCACTGCTGGATAAAGTGTTGACGATATTTTCAGCGGAACCCTGTTGCCCAACGCCGACCTCAATGCGAGAATTTACTGGGAAGTCAGTGATCACCACCTGAACCTCAGTTCCCGCTGGGCCACATGAAGGAGAGATAGCGACGGCTGGCTGACCGGGTTGCTTACCCGGAATGTTCAACCTTTGACCCACATAAATCAGGCTGGGATTGGTTATTCCGGGATTCTCAGCTAATATGGCCGAGATGGATTTATCAAATTGAACCGCGATAGAGCGCAGGGTGTCTCCCGGTTGGACGATATAGGTGGTAGCTGCGCCTGTATCGAGAGATCCAGTTACATAAAATAAGTTAGAGCTCTCTTCAATACGGGCACTGCTGGCCTGCGACTGAGCCACCACTGCCCAGGCTTCTTTCTCTTTAGCTGATTCCGGTATGGTAATTGAGGTCTTCCAGCCGCCTTGGGAATCCGTGCGAATCTTCTCGAAATCATTGGGGGTTTGATCGATTCGGCTTGCACCGATTTCAACGATCAAATCGGGTGGAAAGCCTTGCAACATAGCCAACAATTCCGTACCTGGAGGTCCGCAAATAGGCGAGATGGTCACCCTAGGGGAGGGTTGTTCTTGGGGAGATGGGATTGACAGAGTCATACCAATTAACAGACGATTGGGATCGGATATTTGAGGGTTGGCTTCTAGGAGGTTGGCAACCGTGATTTCACATAAGAGGGCGATTTCACCGACCGTGTCGCCAGGAAGAACCACATACGAGCTTCCGCATGGACCCTGGGCTGTCACAGTTTGCGCAGGAATCGCGATGACTAGCAAACAAATAATGGTGATTAATACTCTTTGGAATTTCATAACCTGCGTGACCTTATCCCAAACCCCTGCTCCTGGGAATTTGCCTGCCTCAATCTACGACGCGGGCCGATGTAACCTTGTATGAAGCTCGCCAGGCTTTAATTGTAACCGTAAATCATGCCCTAATGGTTAAGGCTGAATTGGAATGGAGGTCTACCAGACCTCCAAAAGATGATCACCGGAGTCAATTAAAGAGGATGGGATGAAAACCTGCAGGAAGGTGGCCTGGATCTATTGGGGAAGGATTGGTACGATAAATACTGGCGTCTGAGTGTTTTGTACCACTCTCTGGGTGACACTACCCACCATAAACAATTCCAAGCCACCACGACCATGAGAAGTCATCATAATCAGATCTGCGTCTTGTTTTTTTCCAATTGATAGGATGGTGCGTGCTGGAATGGAACCGGTGACGATTATGCGAACCTTTATCCCCTCGGCGCGTAAAGACCGGGCTACGGCCTGCAGAAACTTACGCATGTTAGTATCGGCTTTTATTCTCAAGGTGTCGACGATTTCAGCGGCGGCACGGTAATCTTTCATGCGCGGTACCGCAGGAACAGAAATCAAGACCAGTTCGCTCCTAAAAGCTTGGGCAAGGGCGCGAGCGTATGGCAGGACCCGTTCAGAGTAAATCGACCCATCTAGGGCTACCAGTATGCGTTTCACCCCAGGGGTTTTTGGTGTTTGCTGATCGATTGCTTTTACTAACAAGACCGGTTTATTGATACGTTGCACCAGTTTGCTTGAAACCCCTCCGCTGAGCCAATGAGGCACGCCCGACTTTCCTCTAGTGGTAGTGATGACCAAATCGACGCTCTCGTCGGCCACATAGGCCTCAGCTGCCTCTACGGTGGAACCGGCGCTAACCATATGATCTGCGACTAGACCCGAGGATTGTAGCTCCTCAACCAGGCTTTGTAAGTATGCCTGGCGTTCTACCTGGATTTCTTTGTATTTCTCGGTTTCGACCTGATATTCATTCTCGATAGCGGAAAATAAAGTTAAACGAGCGGAGGTGGCCTGGGCGATAGCTTTTGCCAGCGGTATTGCTTGGGCAGCAAAAGATGAGCCATCCAGCAGCACCACAATGCGTTGAATCGCTACCTTCATCTCCCGCCAGTTGCTCTGTTCGATCGGTTCTGGCTGCCAGGTGATTTCAGCAGGCGCTTCTCCCCCGTTGCCTGCGACGAACTCCGGGGTGGGATATTGACCGAAACCGAAGCCAGCTAGTTGGGCCGCATCCAGCTGTCCAAGGTAATCGGCTTCCTGGGTGGGTTCTCCGAGGCGGTTTCGGAAATAGGAAAAGGTGACGTAAAGGAAGGGGATGAAGAGCAGATAGGTCCAGGCGCCGTCCAGAAAACGTTCACCGAATATGATCCCGGTCGCAGCGCTGGTCAGCAGCGCTGCCAGACAAGTGCCACCGATCAGAACCAGACTGGTGAAAGAAAAGCGGGAGCGCGCCTGGCGTATCAGACGCTTAGTAACTGCCCATCCGGTCATGCTCAAAAGGATGAACACCCCGGCGGCGTATATCGCCAGGTAAGTATCTTCTTGAGTGCCGAAAAAGAAAAAGCACAAGCTGACGATAAAGACCTCGATCCAAACCGGTTTATCCGCAACCTCAAAGATATTTCGTTGGCCTAGCCAGTAAGGCACGTAATGACGCTGGTATAGCCCTAAGGACAGGTTTTGCAATCCTTGAGCACTGGCAGCGGAGGCTGACATCAATACCGCGATCCCCACGATGGTGCCAAAATAGGGTAGCGGATCAGGCAAAAGACGATCCATGGTTTGTGTGAAGACGGAAACCTCTGCTAAAGATGGATTGGATAGTTGGTGAATAGCCGGGCCAACAATGAGCATGGTGATGGCAGTGGTGCCCATTATGATCAACAAGCTATTGAACGCTTTTTTGCTTTTTTCTTCAGGCTTGCCTTCGTAAGCAGCAACTAGGTTGGCGAATACCTCGATGCCGGTCATGACTGCGAGAATACGGGCATAACCGCTCAATGTAAAGTTAAGATTTTGGGCGTTAAAGGCCATAAGATTGAAGGATGGTAAGTGGAAGCCCATTTTCGAGACGGTCGCAATGATCATGATCCATAAGAGTACTAAAACGCCACCTGTAGCCGGACCAAAGGTGCGCGCCGCCATCTTAGGGCCCCGGTTGACCAGCCAACCGGTGAATACACTGAGGCCAATGGCAACCAGGGTGCGGTACTGGATCCATAGGATCTTGTCATTCAGGGCTGGGATACGATCAGCAATAAAGGTTACCATGGCAGCCATACTCACCAGAAAGGTCAGGGTGTACTCGATAAAGGTAATGGCGGCGTTCACCTTGACTGCCCAACCCCCAAACTCATCTTCACTCAAACCACTGCCGCCGCTGCCATCGGTTACCCACTGCATGACCAGGCGATACATGGCTGAAACTACTGCAATAGTCAGCACCACCAGCCATACGGAGGCTCCGAAGGTGATTTGAGCCACCCCAGCAACGACGATCAGTTTAAGGAAAGGCCCGAAAACGTAAAGGGGTGAGGTGGCTGGATCACCTCCACCGGCGAGAGCGCCTTCGAAAGAGTTGCTGAGCTTATGGGATGTACGGGCCATAGTCTTCTTTTGTCTCCAGAGGTGGAAAAACGGTCTGGTCTACTTTTTCTCCATCAAAGCTACCAACCGCTCTTCCAGAGAGCCATAGCCAGTCTGGCAAAATTCCAAAGGCAACTCTAAATATTCTGCGATGGCTTGCGCTTTTTGGAGCAACTCGGGCGTCTCTTTTTGGATGAGATAAACGACTCGCTTGTAGTTTCGAAAATATTCCCCCCTTAGTTGTGGGTAGCGATCCAATCCCATGCCTTTGACTACCGTGCCATAAAAGCCGCGTACCAGGAAGTCTGTCAGGAAAAAGGTGCCGGGCTGTTCTTCCATGAGATCATAAAAAGTCTCTCCCGCATACATTTCGTAACAATGGGGTCCATATATGCGTTCAATGCCCTGCTGAGCGAGCACCTGGTCCAAGGCACCTTTTGAACCGCAATCACCGTAAACGACGATCAGGCGCTGGTACTGCTGGCGTAACGCCAGGATGCGCTTCTCCACATGTGGGGCGATCCGTTCAGGGACCATGTGATCCAATGCTGGAATGCCGACAACATCCACCTCCCAACCGTGTTTTTGAATGATGTCCAGAACCTCTCGCCCTAAGGCTCCGCATATGATGAAGGCGGTCCCAGCCATACTCATCGATCCCTGCGGTGGCGACGTTCTCTTCGCTGGCGAGGTTCGCCGGTAGCGCCTTCAGAGTCTGCAAGCTCCCGGCGGTTAGACACAATCCAATTGATGCAGTTATCGTCATTTCCCATCATCACATCCGCGGCCAGGATGGCCCTTTTGATCTCAGGTTCAAGCGGATTCGTGATAGCTGAGGTCAAACCTGCAGCAATGGCCATGGGTAAAAAAGTGGCGTTGAGTGCCGCACGGTTTGGCAATCCAAAGGATACATTGCTGGCGCCACAGATTGTGTTGCAACCCAATTCCTCCCGTACAAGGCGCAAGATATGAAACGCCTGGCGCATGGCCCCGATGGGCATCACCAGGGGATCGATGAGCACGTCTTCCCGTGGAATGCCGTGGTCCATGGCTCGTTGGACGATTTTTCGAGTGACGGCGAAGCGCACCTGGGGGTCTTCTGAGATGCCGGTCTCATCGTTAGAGATGCCAATCACTGCCGCATTGTATTTCTTCACCAGGGGCAGCACCGCCTCCAGGCGTTCTTCCTCACCGGTGACCGAATTGACCAGCGCTTTGCCCTGGTAGACCTCCAGACCACGCTGGAGGGCAGCAACGATGGAAGAGTCTATAGAAAGGGGAACGTCGCTCAAGGACTGAACAAGTATGATGGCTTCAGCCAGGATGGCAGGTTCGTCGGCTAACGGGATGCCGGCGTTTACATCTAACATATGGGCGCCAGCTTCAACCTGGGTTATGGCGTCATTGATCACCCGGCTGAAATCCCCGGCAGCCATCTCGGCAGCCAACCTCTTCCTGCCGGTAGGATTGATGCGTTCGCCAATAATCGTGAATGGGTGATCTGGGCCGATAAAAATGGTTTTGTTCCTCGAAGAGAGTTCGGTTTTCAAATGAGGCTCCTCAGAGCGAAGTTGATGTTCGAGCTCTATTATAAATTGATGACAAGGCTTTTTAAAGCAGACCGGGGGTACTCATACCTGGTTTATGGATGACCGAACCGCTTCCATTTTCTGGGTCGGTAAAGTTTCTTGATCCCGCCAAGGTCTTGCTGACTAGAACGAGGTAGCAGACCGGCTTCCTGGATGATTTCAGCGACCAATTCC
>Ga0315538_1002135_pt1 | contig 11250 bp, 7 predicted proteins | sample SalMarSW160230MG_2_FD_203834 | JGI IMG/M metagenome (GOLD analysis project Ga0315538, IMG submission 203834) | Salt marsh sediment microbial communities from the Plum Island Ecosystem LTER, Massachusetts, United States - Salt Marsh Sediment SW1601-230 ...
CTGGTATGCAGTCAGCACGTCAGGGAAATCTCCGAACAAAATATTGGTGTTTAGGAGAAGGTCGTCAAAATCCATGGCATTTGATCTGAAACAGCGTGTTGAATATATCTTGAATATTTCAGCCAGGAATGGTATATGGCATGCCTTGTCAGCTTCGTACATTGAATTATCAGCTGCATACATACTGGCAGTTACCAGGTTATTTTTGGCGGTTGATATTCTTGCTGCTATAACACCTGGTTTGTAAACATTATCATCCAGATTAAGCTCTTTTATTATTGACCGGACCAGGCTCTTTGAATCGACAGCGTCATAAATGGTGTAATTGGACTTATACCCGAGCCTGTCACCTTCGATCCTGAGTATTCTTGCAAAGATTGAATGAAAGGTTCCCATCCACAGGTAACGGGCTATTTCAGCACCGGCAATCGTGGCGATCCTCTCCTTCATCTCACCGGCAGCCTTGTTAGTAAAAGTAAGGGCCAGGATTTTACCGGCCGGTACCCCCTTCTGGAGAAGATGCGCAACCCGGTAAGTGAGCACCCTGGTTTTCCCGGCACCGGCGCCTGCGATGACAAGAGCCGGTCCTTCAGTGTGGATAACAGCCTCTTGCTGAGCTTCATTCAGGTCGTTAAGATAATTGCGGGTCATGTGTTATTTTGAATTACAGCGTTCCGGGCAGGGCAAATTTAACAATTACAACTTCAGAGAACAGGAAAGTTGAAAAAATAAGAGAAAAATTTATTAACAGTAATTATAAATATTTTACCACAAAGGAACTCTAAGTTTGTCACAAAGGTGCACAAAGGATAAATGCTTTGTGTTCCTTTGTGAATACCTTTGTGTCACTTAGTGGTTAAATAACAAGATTTTATTAAACTTGCGAAATATTATACAAATAAGGTTATAGAATCCGTTAATATTAGAAATCATAGTTTGCCTGTGCGTTTTTGGTTTATCATTGCAGCCGTTTTTTTGCCGTTATTTTTGCATGGACAGCTTACTGCTCCGGGAGCCGGTGCAATACGGTATACCTCATATCTATCGATGCCGGGTATAAATGATCCCATTTTTATTTATTGCAGTACCACAGGTACAGAAACAGGAACGCTTTCTTCTTCTGTATCCGGGGGAGGAGGACCCTACACCTTTTCCTGGTTCCGCTGGAACGAAACCAACAATAGTTTCAGCGATGCTGTTAAAACTGAAACAGGTGTAACCTCTTCAACAATTGAAAACCTTGTTGAAGGCGGGTATAAATTGGAAATAGACAGTGCAGGTTTTGCTGATACAAGCTTCGTGGCCTGGATAGTATTTGATAAACCTCCTTTATCTGAGGCAAAACTTGAAAATCCTATAAAACACTGCAATTATGTGGCTCTTGATGGTGATACCGCTGCAACTGTCAGTACATTCCCTTACTTTGATCCGGGCACAGGTTCTCCGCTAAACCTGAGTAATGAATTATCTTTTATTTGGTCGTCAGAGCCGATATCACCAATTCCTCATCCGGAAACAGAAATTGACCCGATCACATTCACGCCTCCACTTGAAAATTTAACATATACATTAACCGTTAACTCCCTTGCATGCAGCAGCGAATCATCCTTTATCTATGAGTCGATCCATGTAAATGCCGATTTTGAAATTGATCCTACTGAGGGTGAAGCCCCATTGGAAGTATCCTTTACAAATTTGTCTGTAAGAGGGTATAAATTTGAATGGTATTTTGGAGACAGCCTTTTTTCACAAGTGGAGAATCCGGAACCATATATCTGTTATAAACCGGGAGAATATACAGTATTGCTAACAATTGAAAGTGAGCTTCATTGCATCGATTCGCTCAGGTCTGAAGTTATTACTGTTGAGAAATCATCCCTGGCAATCCCTAATGTTTTTACTCCCGATGGCGATCCATACAATGAGAGGTTCATGGTTGAATCCAAATCGCTCAGATATTTAAGCATAGAGATTTTTAGCCGTTCCGGGATGAAAATTTATGCATTCAGCGGCGAGGGAGAGAACCTTAAAAACTGGACAGGCTGGGATGGTAATATCAATAATTCCTCAGTAAAAGCCCGGCCAGGAGTCTATTTCTATATAATCAGGGCATTGGGATGGGATGACGTCGATTATAACGGAAAAGAGTACCGGGGATTTCTATACCTTTACAGGTGAAATGCCTTAAAACCGTTGCACCGTCATACCGTTATACCGTCATACCATTCCTCACACATACAACTCAGCCTTAAAAACTGTTTTGGCATGACCTGCAATTTCAACCCGGTTGACTTTCAAGGCTACCTTTAAAATACCGCTTCTCTTTGATATCTGGCGGGAAATGAATTCCTCACGCCCGGTTTTTTTATTCCAGAAAGGAGTCAGGGCACAATGTGCCGAACCGGTAACAGGATCTTCATTTATACCCAGTGCAGGAGCAAAACAACGTACACAAAAATCGAAATTTGTATCCTCCGAAGGAGCTGTTACAATAAGATCACCAAAAGGGGAATCCTTCATCATGTTGAAATCAGGTTTAAGATTACGGACATCCTCTTCGTTGTGCAGCAGTGCCAGGGTCAAACCGTGACTGGTCCTGTAAAGTTCTTCTGGTTTTATACCAATAAGCTTTTCTGCAGATGATGGAATCTGCATTGGTTCAACACTATATGCAGGGAAATTCATAATAATCCAGTTTCCTGATTTTCTGACATATAGATCTCCAACCCCTGAGGCGAATGTAATGGTTTTATCCTTACTGACAATTCCTTCCTGGTATATAATATGAGCTGATGAAAGAGTTGCATGTCCACACAGGGGAACCTCTGATTCAGGGGAAAAATACCTGATTTTATACTTATCACCTGTCCCCACAATAAATGCAGTTTCCGGAAGATTCATCTCAGCAGCAACATTTTGCATCCATTTTTTTGATACCTCCTTCTGAAGAATACATACTCCTGCCGGATTTCCTTTAAATGGCTCGGCTGTAAATGCATCGACCTGGTAAATAGTCTTATTTGTCTTCATTTTAAAAATTTTATAGTTTCAGAGCATTACTGCCTATAACATTAAAGCCCTAATGCCTTAACGTCTTAACACCCTTTGTTATTCACCGGTAAATTTCGCTTTTTTATCGAAATTTAACAGCAATTTATCTATGAAAACTTTGTAAACTAAAATAGTTTTCGCATTTTTGCAGCGCTTTAATTTGAAAATGGATTACAGACAAAGAATAATAGAAGAAGCTGCTGCCATGTTCCGTACTTACGGGATACGGGCAGTAACAATGGATATGCTTGCCAACCAGATGGGTATATCAAAAAGAACAATATATGAGGTTTTTAAAGACAAGGATGAACTTCTGAAAGGAGTCCTGAAATGGATGACTAAAAAACAAAGAATCCTGATAGACAAGACACTTAGTGAATCGGAAAATGTCATTGAAGCAATCTTTAAGATACTTGATATAATGACCGAACATTTACGGAATATGAGTCCGGCATTCCGCCTTGATATGAAAAGATACCATAATGATTTGGTTAAGAAACTTAAAGAAACCGGTGAGTTCCCTTACTATAAGGAAAATAAGGAAATAATAATACGCGGTATAAATCAGGGGATCTTTCGTGAGAATATTGATATTGAGATAACGGATAAATGTATGCAGGAGGTAATCAGAATGACAAATGACAATGATATTGTTTCTCCGGATGAGTTCACAAATGAAAAGGTGATCAGAGATTTTTATATTAATTACCTCAGGGGTATATCAACACAGAAGGGTCTTGATCTGATAAACTTATATGATAAGAAGAGAATAAAAGAAAATAAAGGTCACAAGAATTAACAGAAAAAGGATAAAACCGTATTTTATGAAAAGAAAATATTTAATTACTTCATTGGTAGCTTTTGCAGTCTCCTGGGCTACGGTGTCGGGACAGGAGGCAGGAAATGAAATGGTACTGTCGCTGGGGGAGGCACAGGAATATGCCATTCAGCACAACAAGATGGCAATTTCAGCCAGATTGGATGTGGAGGCATCCAAAATGGCCTTCTGGCAAACAGTTTCAGCAGGACTTCCGCAGGTTTCATCCAGCGCGGGCTTTACTGACAACCTTAAACAGATGGTCTTCCTGATTCCTGATTTTTTTGGTAATCCTGATGAGAAAATAGAAATTACCATGGGATCACAGTATAACGCATCTGTTGCGCTGCAGGCCAGCATGCTGTTATTCAATGCTCCATACCTTGTGGGAATAGAGACAACAAAACTTGCAAAGAAACTGGCAGAGACCAACGTAAACAGCACTGAGCTGGATATTCGTGAGTCAGTTGCATCTGTATACTACCTGATACTGGTATCTGAAGAATCACTGAGGATTCTTGAAAGTAACCTTGCCAACCTTCGTGAAACACTGAAGTCGACGCAGACTATGTTCAATGTAGGGATGGCAGAATCAACAGATGTTGATCAGATGGTCTCCAATGTCAATATGGTTGAAAATTCCAGGAGCTCTCTGGGAAGAACAATAGAGCTTAATTACAATATGTTAAGGTTTCAGCTTGGAGTGCCATCTGATACCAGGATCAGACTTACGGGGACCCTTGAAGATTTTACAAAGGAGATAAATGTGGAAGCACTGTTGTCACAGGAATTCGACTATACCAATAATTTGAATTACAAGCTTGTGGAAGGGCAGGAACAGTTGTCTGCCCTGAGCCTTAAGGCACAGAAAGCCCAGGTTCTGCCAACCCTGGCAGGAGTTATTTCAACAACAAAAACAGGAATGGGGGATGAGGTGTCAAAGATAAACTGGTACAACAGTTCGCTTGTCGCACTGCAAATGTCAATTCCAATTATAGCAAGCGGTCAGCGGTATGCGGCAATAAAAAAGGCAAAGTTTAACCTTGAGAAAGCAAAAAACACAAAAGAAATGGTCTCGGATCAGCTTAAGATCCAGGAAAAACAGCTGCGCTATAACCTTGTTAATGCAAACCTTCAGTACAAGAGCCAGAAAGAAAATGTTGAAGTTTCACAGAGAGTTTATGCGAGCATGGAAAATAAATTCAGACAGGGGATGGCATCCAGCCTTGAACTTACGCAGGCGAACAGTCAGTATCTTCAGGCGGAAAGCAATTATGTGTCAGCCCTGATGAACCTTCTGCAGACTAAACTGGCTCTCGACAAGTTATTAAACAATATGTAATCAATAATAGAAAATCAATAAAATATCTGATAATGAAATACTTAAAAACAATTCCGGTAATACTTTTCAGTATAGTTCTGCTGGCAGGATGTTCATCAGCTACCGACAGATCTGCGGCTCAAAGCGAAGTGACAGCTGAAAAGGCTGCAATTCCAGTTAAAGTATTAACTCTTGCAAAAACAAAAATTGCCAGGACAATTGACTATACAGCTACCATTCTTCCTTACGAGGAGGTCAATATGGCTCCCTCATCTCCCGGAAGGATTGAAAGAATATATGTGGAAAACGGAGATAAAGTGAATAAGGGCGATAATCTCTTCCTGATAGACCGGACACAGCTTTACCAGCTTAAGCTTCAGCTTGCCAATCTGGAAAAAGACCTTAACAGGCTTGACACATTGCTTAGTACGGGAAGTGTAAAGCAACAGACATATGATCAGACAAAAACTCAATATGATGTCCTGAAAACGAATGTAAACTTCATGGAGAAGAATACTCTTGTTAAAGCTCCCTTTACAGGTGTTGTAACAGGAAAATATTTTGAAGATGGAGAAATGTATTCCGGAGCACCAACAACAATGTCGGGTAAAGCGGCAATTGTAACCCTGATGCAAGTAGATCTTCTGAAGGTCAATGTAGCTGTTTCTGAGCAGTATTATCCTCTGATCAAAAAAGGAATGAAAGCTACACTTACAGCTGATGTTTATGAAGATGAGATTTTCAATGGTCAAGTACTGCTTGTTGCGCCAACTATCAACTCAGCTACCCGTTCATTTATAACCGAGATCGAACTTCCAAACAAGAAAGGACTTCTTAAACCCGGTATGTTTGTAAGGGTTTCAATGGACCTTGGGGAGGTTGAGACCTTTGTCGTTCCGGCCAGTACTGTGCTTCTGCAGGAGGGTACCAATGTAAGGTATGTTTTTGTTGAGGATCAGGGTGTTGCAAAACGTGTTGAGGTGCTGTTAGGAAAACGGTTCGATGACAAACTTGAGATTATTTCAGATAACCTGAGTGAGGGGGACAGGATTGTATCGGAAGGACAATCCAGGCTTCTTAATGATGATAAATTAGAAATAGTAGAATAAATCCAGACTAACAACAGATTAAAATGAGTATATACAGTACTTCCGTAAGGAGACCGGTAACGACAATACTGATTTTTGTGGCATTAATCGTGATAGGTCTCTATTCACTGACCCAGCTTCCTGTGGATCTATACCCCGAGGTGGAACTGCCATTCGTCGGAGTAGTAACAACCTATCCGGGGGCAAGCGCATCTGATATAGAATCCAATATAACGAGACCTATAGAAGATATGCTTAACTCTGTAAGTAATCTTAAGGAAATGACATCCACCTCAAGTGATGGTCTCTCGGTAATTTTTATGAATTTTGAATATGGTACAAATCTCGATGAAGCTTCCAACGATATCCGAAGCAACCTTAGTTTCATAGAGAATTACCTGCCTGAGGACAGTGAAAAGCCGACAATAATGAAATTCAATTCAAGTATGATGCCTATAATCTTCTATGCCATTACTGCAGAAGAGAGTTACAGGGGACTTGAAAAAATACTTGATGAGAAAATAGTAAATCCCCTCAACAGGATAGAGGGTGTCGGATCAGTGAGTCTTGCAGGTGTCCCCGGCCGTAAAGTGTACATTGATGTTGATCCGCGGAAGATGGAGGCATACAATCTTACAATAGAACAGATCGGCAATATTTTACGGGCAGAGAACATGAACATGCCTGCAGGTTATATAGAAATGGGACAGAATGATTATCCTCTGAGGATACAGGGTGAATTTCCCGAGAGTGATGTCATAAAGAACATTGTAGTAAGCAGCTATAACGGTAATAATGTATACCTGAAGGATGTTGCAGTGGTACGTGATACAATACGTGAAACAAAACTTGATACAAGAATAGATGGCCGCCAGGGAATGACAATGTATGTGCAGAAACAATCAGGCGGCAATACAGTTAAAGTAACCAGGGAGATTGAAAAGAGTCTTGAAACCCTTAAAAAAGAACTGCCGGCAGATGTCAAAATTGAAAAACTGTTTGATAGTGCAACATTTATAAAAGACTCAATCAGTAACCTTACTGAAACACTCCTTTATGCTGCAATTTTCGTGATACTGGTAGTGCTATTCTTCCTGGGCCGCTGGAGGGCTACCATTATTATTATAGTAACAATACCGATTTCACTGGTTGTAGCCTTTATATATCTTTTTGTTACAGGAGAGTCAATTAATATCATCTCACTTACATCCCTTTCAATTGCTATTGGAATGGTGGTGGATGATGCGATAGTAGTACTTGAAAATATTACAAAACATGTCGAAAGGGGAAGCCGTCCCAGGGAGGCGGCAATTTATGCTACAAATGAGGTATGGCTCGCAGTTATTGTCACAACATTAACAGTGGTTGCAGTCTTCTTCCCGCTCACATTTGTAAAGGGACTTACCGGAGTACTCTTTAAGCAGCTTGGTATGCTGGTGTCAATAACTATTATAACATCGGTCTTTGCTGCAATAACTCTTACTCCCACAATGAGTGCGCTCTTACTTAAATGGTATCCGATAAGGAAGGATGCACCATTCTGGACCTATGACGGAAGTATAAGAAAAGCACTTGACTGGTTCGACCGTTTTTATGAAAAAACACTTCGCTGGGCTCTTCATCATAAGACTGTTGTATCTGTCATCTCATTAATAATTTTTATAGCCTCAATGAGTTTGTTCGCTGTGGTTGATACAGAGTTCTTCCCTGAAGCAGACCAGTCAAGAATTACTGCAACAATTGAGCTTCAGACAGGTACAAGGGTGGACGAGACTATAAAGACAACCGATAAAATCGATGAACTCATCAAGAAGAAATACCTGGAGGTCAATCTTGTGTCCTCATCAACAGGTTCAGACGATCAGGCCGGGTTCTCATCTTTATTCGGTGCCGGCGGCACACATGTAATAACATATTCCATACGTCTTGTGCCAATTGAAGAGAGAGAAAAAGATGTGATGACAATTGCCGAGGAGATGCGAATAGATCTTGCACAATTTCCTGAAATTGTGGACTTTACGGTTAGTACTTCTGAAAGCATGGGATCATTTGGTTCTAATACTGTAGATGTTGAGGTATATGGTTATAATATTTCCCAGACAAATATCGTTGCTGAAGAGCTGGCAGAAAAGATAAGGAAAATAGAGGGAGCAAAAGATGTTACCATAAGCCGCGATAAATCAAAACCTGAGCTTCAGATTATTCTTGATCAGAATAAAATGATTACCAGCGGACTTAATACCGCAATGGTTGCATCAGCTGTAAAGAACAGGGTTGAAGGTATGACCGCGACACGCCTTCGTCAGTCTGGTGATGAGTATGATGTGGTAGTAAGGTTTAAAGAGAGTGCAAGAAGTACTCTTACTGATATTGAAAATATTGGAATAACAAATCCAGTGGGTAACATAATCAGACTTGGTGAAATTGCAGCGATAAAGGAGTTCTGGTCACCACCAAGTATTCAAAGGAAACGAAGGGAGAGGATTGTAAATGTCTCCTTCACACCTTATAAAAGATCATTAACAGAACTCCAGAAAGAGGTACAGAAAGCTATTGATGAAACAGAAGTTCCTTCAGGTGTAATGGTACAAATATCCGGTGCAATTCAGGAACAGATGGAATCATTTATGGATATAGCATTCCTGATTGTTGTAAGCCTGATACTTGTTTACCTTATTATGGCATCGCAGTTTGAATCCCTGAAAATGCCATTCATAATAATGTTTTCCATTCCTTTTGCATTCTCAGGTGTGGCACTGGCTCTGTTCATTACACATACAACACTTAGTGTAATATCCGGTATCGGAGCAGTTATGTTGATAGGTATAGTTGTAAAGAATGCTATTGTGCTTGTTGACTTCATTAATCTTATGAGGGATAGAGGCAACGAACTATATGAAGCAATTTCAATCTCAGGAAGATCAAGGCTCAGACCGGTTATCATGACCTCCACCACAACTATTCTTGGAATGCTGCCGCTTGCCATGAGTACCGGATCAGGATCAGAGCTGTGGAGCCCGATGGGTGTTGCAGTTATCGGAGGATTGATATTCTCAACATTTGTAACACTGGTCATAGTACCTGTTGTTTATGCGATCTTTGCAAAACATGGTGAGAGAAATAAGGCCCTTGCTGTCTATTCCGATTTTGACTTTATGAACGGAAACGGAAATAACAATTAGACTTTAATCATTCAAATCAGAAATTATGAAAGCTGTAATGATCATATATAATCAGGCTCATACCGAAAGAGTAGACTTTCTAATGGATAAGCTTGGAATAAAAGGCTATACACTCTGGGAAAATGTCCGGGGAAGAGGAAGTGATACCGGTGTTCCTCACCTTGGGACACATGCATGGCCGGAAATCAATAAGAGCATGCTTACGATTGTTGATGACGAACTCGTTGATACAATTCTCGACAAGGTAAAAAAGATAAATGCCATTAATGAAGAGGTAGGTATCAGGGCATTTGTATGGGATGTTCTGAAGACGGTGTGAATTAAACAGTTATTATTCCTCTTCCTCCTCTTCTTGGTATGCTTTAATTACAGCCTCCTGTACCTCGGCAGATACCTGAACGTATTCTGCAAATTTCATCGTATAGAAAGCTCTTCCGCCTGTAATTGAACTCAAAGCTGTTGAGTATTTATTCATTTCAGCGAGAGGAACCCTGGCTTTAATGATCTCAAACCTTTTTTCACTTGACATCCCGAGCACCATACCTCGCCGGCCCTGAAGATCGCTGATCACATCACCCATACGGTCGGATGGGACCATTATCTCAACATCGTATACAGGTTCAAGAATCTTAGGGTTTGCATTTTTAAATGCAATACTAAAAGCATTACGTCCTGCAAGTCGAAATGATATATCGTTGGAGTCAACCGGATGCATTTTGCCATCATAAACATAAACCCTTATATCGCGGGCATAGGATCCGGTCAGCGGACCCACTTCCATTTTTTCCATGATACCCTTAAGTATTGCTGGCATAAACCGGGCGTCGATCGATCCTCCCACTATACAGTTCACATAAACAAGCTTTCCGCCCCAGGTAAGTTTTATCTCTTCGGTATCTCTGATTGACAGCTTGAACTCTTTTCCGCCTATTTTCTGCATATTAAGGGGAGTTGATCCCTCTTCATAGGGTTCAATAATCATATGCACTTCCCCGAACTGACCTGCACCTCCCGACTGTTTTTTATGACGGTAATCTGCCTGTGCTGCTTTCGTGATTGTTTCACGGTATGGTATTTTCGGGGGATTAAAATTTGAAGGGATCTTATAGATATTATCAAGATGCCACTTCATAATATTCAGGTGGTACTCACCCTGCCCATGTACAATGATCTGTTTCAGTTCCTTTGAATATTCAATCAGAATTGTTGGATCTTCAAGGTGAATCTTATTCAGTGCTTCACCAAGTTTTTCATCATCACTTTCACTCACTGCTTTAATAGCCGTACGGTATTTTGGCTCAGGAAATACCACGCCCTCATATTTCCAGTTATTTCCAGGTGCATTAAGGGTATGACCCATCCTCGTGTTTTTCAGTTTCACGAAAGCACCTATATCACCAATATGAAGTTCAGGGACCCTTGTCCTGTTTTTCCCTGCACATATATAAAGCTGCGAAAGCCTTTCCTTTGTGCCGTTGTTACTGTTAATAATATCGAGGTTTTCAGTGATCTTTCCGGAATATACCCTGAAATAATTGATCTCTCCTATATGTTCTTCAATTGAAGATTTGAAGACAAAAACAGAAGCTGATCCGGAAGTATTTGGCTTAACTTCTTCTCCTTTGCTGTTCTTTGGAGCAGGCATATCGGTTATTGAGGGTGTTTCGTTTACTATGAACTCCAGGAGTCGGTCAATACCGATATTATTTTTGGCCGATATACAGAATACCGGGAACATGCCTCGTGAAATAATACCTTTGGCGATACCTTTCCTTATCTCTTCTTCTGTAA
>Ga0315538_1002137_pt1 | contig 11238 bp, 10 predicted proteins | sample SalMarSW160230MG_2_FD_203834 | JGI IMG/M metagenome (GOLD analysis project Ga0315538, IMG submission 203834) | Salt marsh sediment microbial communities from the Plum Island Ecosystem LTER, Massachusetts, United States - Salt Marsh Sediment SW1601-230 ...
ACTCCCCGCTACCAACTAACACTCCCAAAAAAGTCTTGGTTTAGGCGTGTTTTTGGATTTTGTTCATTAATATGTGGTCATGAGTGGTGACTTGAAGCATGAGGGAGACTTTTCGGTATTTTTGTTTTGATTCTGAACATGAATAAGTGATATTAACAGCAATACATATTTCACTTTCATATGATTTAAATGCAAAGCACAAAAAACATCTGCTAGACAAAAAGGTGTGTGGTGGAAGTCAAAAAAAGTGTCCAATGGACTTAATGTGGTTGAAAAATGGAAAGACTGGAACAGTTTCTTTGCTGAAGCTGTAGATGAGACACTGAAACAGATTTTCAAAGAAGATGGCGCCAAGGTCATCTATGAATTTTTGGAGAACCACTCGTGTTTGAAGTTGGAGGAGGTTGCTGATAAACCCGAGGTCTTTTCTGATAGTTTAGAGAGGCTTATGGTTTCGGCAGCGCGAGTGATAGAGAAATTGATTCTCAAGAATTTGTACTCTAGAACGGGGTTGAAATTTGAGGAGAAACCGGGGTATGAATTTTCGGATTATATAAGAGAGTTAAAAGAGGGATAATTATTGATCGAGGTGTTGCTGCAGATTTCTTTAACAATTGTTGGAATACTTTTTGCTGTGGGCTCCGGCTACATGTATTACAAGGATAGAGATAAACGCAAGCTAATGTTCTTGTTGTCTTTCGCTTTTTCCTCCGTTTACTTTCTAGCAGAGATAGAAAGTGGATTGGAACTGATACAACGTTTCAACAATTTTTTTACGTGGAGTGTCTTTCCGATGATGTGGGCATTTTCGATTGCGGTTTTCTCCAGTGTTTTGAAGCTAAAAAATTTTGACAAACCATTCAAAATATTCCTTTTCATCCTAGCCGCATCAATATTCATGATGATTGTTCCACTTCAGGTGAACTCCCTTCAGCCTCTCCTATTCTCAAGTATGTCCTTTATTGTGATTGCAGTATCAAGTTATTTGTATCTAACAAGAAGAGAATTTTCAGATATTATTTTTTTGCTTTCAGTGGTATGCTTTACTTCAGGCGGTCTTGGAACAACATTCAATTTAGGAATTCCATTCACCGTTTTTTCGTTTACTTTTGCCTATATTTTATTGGCTCTTGTATTCATGACTTCAAGGGAAAGTGAGAGAGGTGGCATTGCTTCTTTCTTTGCTCTTGAAAGAGAATTTGAAAAGACACATCAAGAGCTTGAAGTCTCACGGGACCAATTAATGAGGGTTGAGTATAACTTCAAGGCTCTGATTAATGTTATAGCCGATCCTGTGGTAATTATTGATCACAAAGGTTGTATTTTGGAAGTCAACGACAAGGTAGTAGAATTAACTGGGTTCAGTAAAGAGGAGTTGGTTGGAAAAAACTTTTTGCAAATAGATATGCTCACAATGAAAAGCAAAGCGATTGCAATGAAGAGTCTAGCGAAGAGAATGCTTGGAATTGACGTTAAACCGTACGAGATGGAGGCAAACAAAAAGAGTGGTGAAACCGTATATTTGGAGGTAAATGCACAGAAAGTTGAATATGAAGACAAAAGTGCAGATTTAGTTGTATTCCGTGACATCACCGAACAAAAAAAGATACAGAAACGGCTTCTCCAGTCTGAGAGATTGGTAGCCATTGGACAAGCAGCCACCATGGTGGGGCATGACCTCAGAAACCCCTTGCAGGCCATAGAAAATGCAGCATACGTCATCAACACTGAACTGTCAAATCTTCAAATTTCCCAAAAAATCACAGAAACAGTCCAAGCTATCCATAGTTCAGTTGATTATGCTGACAATATAGTGAAGGACCTGCAGAGTTTTGCGTCAAAAAGAGAACCGATATTTAGGGAGATAGACATCAACCCACTAGTTAAAGAGACTTTCTCGCAAGTCAAAACACCAGAAAACGTGGAAACTGTCATAGAGCTAGGTGAGCTTCCGAAAATAGAGGCTGACAAGGATATGATGAAACGGATTTTCGTGAACTTGGCTGTTAACGGAATACAGGCAATGAAAGAGAAAGGAGGGACTTTGAAAGTGTCAACCAAAAAAACAAACGGTTTTATTGAAGTCAAATTCAAAGACACAGGCATTGGCATAAAAAAAGAAAACAAAGCAAAAATCTTCACTCCATTCTTCACCACGAAGGCTCAAGGCATGGGTGTGGGTTTGTCAATCTGTAAGAGGTTTGCCGAGATTCATGACGGCAGCGTCAAGGTAGAAAGTGAAGAAGGAAAAGGTTCAATTTTCACGGTTAAGTTACCTATCCAGAGGAACGGAGGTGTAAAACGTGACTGAAAGCAAAACCAGAATCCTCATAGTGGAAGACGACGAAAACATACGAAAAACCATGAAGAACATACTTCAGCAGAGAGGATACGAAACAGATACAGCGAAGACCGGACAAGAAGCCGAACAGAAAGCAAAGGCTAAAATCTACAACTTGGCTTTGTTGGACATTAAGCTACCGGACATGGAGGGCACTCAACTCCTCGCAAAATTGCATGAGAACACACCAAAGATGGTGAAGATCATGGTCACAGGCTACCCTAGCCTCGAGAACGCCATGGAAGCCCTGAACCAAGGAGCAAACGCCTACGTAACAAAACCCGTTAAACCAGCGAAGCTCTTAGCTCTCATAAAAGAGAAACTGGAAGAACAAAGCCAAGCTGAGAAGATGACAGAAAACAAAGTTACAGATTGGATCAAAACAAGGGCACGCAAACTAGATAACGACTAGGAAAAAGCTTTATCTTATCCAAATCAACATCCTTTTAAAGGAAATCGCTAAAACGGGATATCCTTTTTATATTATCCGAGGCTTAAGTGGCTCTTCACTCAGTAGCTAGGTCTCGGAAGCCCCTTTGAATGGAGAGGAAATGTAAAATGAGTTACGAGAAAAAGTGGAAAGTTTTAGCTGACCTACTGACAGAACTTCAAGAAAGGGGCGAGAAGATTCCGGCAGACGTAATAAACGACCTACGCTCCGCCAAGACCATGATCCAAGTTCTAAAAGCCGACCCAACACACATAGAAAACATTTCTAGAATCGACACATACCTGAGAAGTGTCGAATCGTACGCCATCTTCACCACGGAAAAGCGGGGAACAGAAATCGTGGAAAAGTGGCTGAAAAAACTCGAAGAACCAAAAAGAGTGAAAGACAAAGAAAAAAAGGAGGCAGCTTCCCGATTTGTCCCCAGGGTTCCCCGAGACAAGAATTGGGTGCGAATCCAAATTTCGGAAGATATCCCGCGAGAAGACATGGAAAAACTTGTGAAAGAAAGTGATCTTTCTTACAAAATGCAGAAAAACGGTTATATGCTTGTTTACGGCAACGGAGAAAACATAAAATCTCTTGTCAAAAAGCTGGCGGAACAGTTCCGCGGCACCAGAAATGGATAAAAACAGCCTCAAAACTTTTGTACTAGTTAGTTTAAACCTCTCGTCTAAACACAGTTTATTTATATAAGGAAATATAGAAAAGTTGTGAAGCACACGGGGTAATTCCCGGCTATGCAAAAAACCGAGGGCGAATTAGAAAAAGATGCCTTACATTAAGAAAATCGAACTCAAAGGCTTCAAGTCCTTCGGTCCCAAAACCGCCACCGTCACGTTAGACAAAGGCTTCACCGCCGTCACTGGACCGAACGGAAGCGGAAAAACGAACATTGCAGACGCCGTCCTCTTTGGCTTAGGCGAACTCAGCGCTAGGAGACTTCGCGCTGCAAGCTTCTCCAAACTAGTGTATCATGGTTACCCCGAATTACAGGTCAAAAAAGCGAAGACCGCCAAAGTCGTTATCCAGTTTGACAACTCTGACAACCGCCTACCCGTGGACACGAAAACAGTAACTATTTCCCGTGAAATCAACAGGGCAGGCCAAAGCATCTATCGTCTCAATGGAAGAAGAATTTCAAGAGGCCATATTCTTAACATCCTTTCCATGGCAGGAATCAGCCCGACAGGGCACAACGTTGTTTTGCAAGGAGCCATCACACGGATTGCCGAGATTTCTTCTCACGAACGCAGAAAAATGATATCTAAGTTGGTTGGCATAGCTCAGTACGATACCGAGAAGGCTGAGGCAGAAGATAAACTTCGGGCGGCTGAGATTTCTATCCGGACGGCCATGGGTCGAATAGATGAGGTGCAGAAGAGGGTAGATGACCTAGAAAGAGAACGCAACGAACTGCTTCGTTACATGTTTCTTCAAAAAGAGATCAAACGATTCGAAGCCATGAAGATTTTCGGTGACATCTTGGAAGTTCAGAGGAAGACAGCTGATGTGACTTCAAAACTCGAGGCGGTTCGTAGCAAGGTTGAGAAATCTAGACAGCTAAGGGAACAGCTTAGGTCTCAGCGGCATGAAGCCGAAACAGAATGGAGAAAACTTGGTTCAGAAATGATTGAAGAGCGGGGAACGCGCCTTCTCGAGGTTCAATACAATGTAGGGGAAGTTCGGTCAAAGATAACCGAATTGTCAACCAAGATTGGAGCCGGAACGGCAAGCCTCGATGGTCTCAGAAAAGTGATGGAGAACAACATACAAAAACTAGAAGCTATCAAACATGAGATCAAAGACAACCGAAACGAGATCCGAAGATCAAAGCGAGAGCGGGAGCGTTTCCTCACGGAAATTGCCCAGAAACAAGCAGATTATGATACGGTCTCAAACGAGGCAGCCCAACTGCGATCCAGCTTGGGAGAAAACAGCAAAAAAATCAGACAAGTTGAGGAAAAGTTAGAAAAGCGTACCCAAGAACTCTTTGATCTTCGCAGCGAGTCTATCCAGAGCCGAACATCCTTAAAGGTTCTTACGCGGCAACTAAACGATCTTGTAACTCGAAAGGAGAGCTTCGAATCCAACCTCATTGCTCTCAAAAAATCCTACGCAGACCTCAAGACGGTACAAAGAGAGCAGTTAAAAAGCTCCAAAAATCTTGAAAGAACCGTAGAGAGAAGATTTGCACAAGAAGAATCCGTGAAGTTAGAGATCGCCCAAGCGGAGAAGATCGCCGAATCCGCACGAGAGGCAGTAGTGGAGTTCGTCACTCAAAGGGAACTCGCTGAAAAAGTTGCAACAGAAGAAAACGCGCTGAGGAACATCGAAGAGCTAGCAGAGTTAGGCGTGATTACAGGTGTTCACGGACGCCTCAAAAACCTGATCAAAATCGAAAAGGGATATAGACAAGCCGTAGAAGCGACGGCAGCCGGCTGGCTTGACGCCATGGTTGTTCAGAACTTTGACGTAGCATTCATGTGTGCTGAGACTCTAAAACGTATGAAATTGGGTAGAATCAAGATAATTCCGCTTGAAGAAATGTCCACAATCAATTCCATCAGCACCCCGAGGATTAGGGGAGTGGACGGCACTGCTTCCAATTTCGTCAAGTGTACCAAAAATTTTGATCCTGCTGTAAGATTTGTCTTCGGAGACACACTTGTAACAAAAGATGATAAAACTGCCTTTGCCGCTTCGCGAAATGGTCACCGAACAGTTAGTATTAACGGAGACCTTTACGAGGCTCAGGGGGGCTTCGAAAGTGGTTATTATCGAGCGCCAGTTGACTATTCTGCTATCATTCCTAGCGAGTCAGCTGTAAAGAGTCTTGACGAAGCCGTGGGAGCTCTTAAGCGACATTTGACAAAAAGGGAGAGTGACATAAGCGGTTTCAAAGAAGAAATTGAAAGAACTAGGGTAGAACTCGCCAGCTTGGCTGAAACTATCGTGACTCTTAATGGTGAAATTGGAAGAATACGCCAGAACGTTAAGCATACAAGAAAAAATATCAAACGCATCGAGAAACATGTATCAAGAATCAACGAAAAAAGAGAAGAAGAAAAGACCCAATTAGGGGTTCTAAGAGCACAACATAACGAGCTTAAAAACCAAATGAAAAATCTCCGCGAGGAAATAGCAGAATTACGTCTGAAAACGGATCCAGCTAGGATTCAGGAGATGGAGATTCAACGAGAAAAGTTAGGTGAAGAGATTATCGAGGCTCGTCAAATCATGGGTAGCACAGAAACTAACCTTGCGACCCTCGAATCCAAGTTTGGAAACGTCCTCAAAATAGGCGCGGACAACATTAGAATTCAGTTGCGAAAGCTGAAAGGGCAGATCTCAACGGTTGAGAACGAGGTTGAAGCAACCCGTAACGAAAAAGAAGTTCTTGAGAAGGAGCTTCTGGAACTGGGAAATTCCAAGGAAGAGCTGTCTCGAACCGTTCTAAACGCCAAACAAGAATCCAAAAATTTCACGATTCAGATTGATGACATTGACAAAAAGCTGCAACGATTGGATGCAGTGTATGAACGTTCAGACAGGTTATATAACGAGCTGCAATTCAGTCTCCAAACACGCGAAATGAAACTGGAACAGCACTCTCAGCGATTGCAGGAACTGGGCTATGATGAGCCCTTGCAGATTTCGCCGGAACAGCTAGAGACGGCTGAGACATCCCTTAAACTGTTACGTCTTGAGCTGAATCGACTCGGCGCCGTAAATCAACTGTCTCTAGACCACTACTCTGAACAAGCTTCGCGATACAAAGAACTATCCATACGCATGAACGAACTTGAAAAAGAAAAACAAGCTATCCTCGCTTTCATGGATGAAATTGAGAAGAAAAAACGTGCAGTTTTCATGGAAGCTTTCGAAAAGATTGATGACAGCTTCAGAAGATATTTCACAAAGCTAACAGGCGGTGGCGAAGCTACTCTGATACTTGACAATCCTGAAGACCCATTCTCTGGAGGAATGGATATGAATGTCCAATTTAGAAATAAAGCCTCCATCCTTGTAAGCGGAGCAAGCAGCGGAGAGAGGTCCGTGTCGGCGGTTGCATTCATTTTTGCTCTGCAAGACTTCATGCCCGCAGCTTTCTACCTGTTTGATGAAATCGACGCTCACCTCGACCCCTTCCACGTATCCAGACTAGGAGACCTTTTATCTGAGGAGTCCATGAAGTCCCAGTTTGTGGTTATCACGTTGAAGCCAGAGATGGTCAGCAAAGCGGGGAAAGTCTGGGGAATCTACGAACGCAACGGATACTCTAACGTGGTCTCAGCCAAGATCAAGGAGGCTGCATGATGCCACAGTCTATGGAAAAACCTTACTATTTTCAGCCTCCATTGAGTATACTCTTTGAGATTCACAAATTAGAGAAGATAATGCCTTGGGACGTCAACATCTCTTATCTGCTAACCACTTTCTTGGAGGAGATGGAGCACCGAGGAAAAGTAGACTTCAGAGCATCAGGCATGGCGTTAGACTCCTCTAGCACCATCTACCTGATGAAAACCAAACTCCTGCTAAAACTTGAGGAACCTCCTCCACCACCCAAAAGCCCACCGGATTTCGTTCCTCCACCCATGTTCCTCCCTCTCCGTTACGAATTATCTTCAACCACTCTGGAAAACCTGTTGAATGTATTGGATGAGGTGCTGAGAGGCGAGAGCATACGCACTCCACCACCGCCTCAACCAATCTTACCCGCCCCCGAGATTATTCCTCCAGTTGACCTCTATCTGCTGGAAATCGATAAACACATGAAGAACATTTACACTCAGCTCTGCCAACTTGCAGGAAAAGGGGAGCTGATAGGATTCTCCAGGCTCGTTGCTGGACTGGAAAAGCTTGAAGCAGTTAAAACATTTATAATCCTTCTCTTTCTTGCCCAAAGAGGAAAGATAGGGTTGTGGCAGGAGGAAGATATAGAAGAACTGTACATAACCGTCACAGGAGACCCTACCTTTGAAGGAAAAGGAACAGGAATCATCTGACGATCTTAAACAAGAGAGGCTCACGCGGGAATTAGCCTTACTGGAAGCAGGGCTCTACGTGGCAGGACGCCCCCTTGATTTAAAGACCTTGGGAAGTGTAACCGGAACCCGTTCTAAAAAAAAGGTGAGAAAGCTCGCTAAAGCTTTAGTGGAGAATTACAGGAATCGTGACACAGCCCTTGAGGTCCTTGAACTTGAAGGGGAGCGGTTTGTTATGCAACTGAAAGCTGAGTACACGGGTAAAGTTAGAAAGTTAGCCACAAGACCACTTCTTTCTGCAGGTCCACTGAAAACCTTATCGTATATTGCATTTAGGCAACCAATTCCTCAGATCCAAGTTATCGATGTTAGAGGTCACCACGCCTACGGTCACCTTAGACAACTGGAAGAAATGGAGCTGATCGTTCGCGAAGGGATTGGAAGAAAAAAGATGATAAGAACAACGGAGTTTTTCGCTGACTTCTTCGGTTTAAGCCACGACCTACGAACCATGAAACGCCAGCTTAAAAGCGTATTCCAAGATTTCGCCAAACCAGAAGTAGAGACGAAGATGAATCCTGAGAAATAGGTTGCAAAGATAAGCTTATATGTCAAGTTTTGCTAGTCTCATCGAGACCTATGAGATGATGTAAGCTTGTCTGTGTGGCACGGAGATCAACATAAACGCAAAGATTCAGGCGGAAGAAAAAGAGCTAACCGAAAGAAAAGAAGATATGAAAAGGGCTTCTTTCCAGCGGAAACTACGCTGGGCAAAAATAAGAGCAGAATCATCCGGAAGCATGGAGGTAACGAAAAGATTCGACTTTTAGCAGTGAACCAAGCAAACATCTCCGACGCTTCTGGAAAAACTGCGAAAGCAGAAATACTTCGCGTGATAAAGAACCCAGCCAACGTGGACTATGACCGACGAGGCGTAATCACAAAAGGAACCATGATCGCAACGCCCTTGGGAACCGCACGTGTAACATCCCGCCCTGGACAAGACGGCATTGTAAACGCGATTCTTGTCTCCAAAGAGGGCGCCTAACAAACTTTCTATCTACGTAGGTTAGAAAGTTCTTCCGCAATCTTCTTCAAAACTTTACCTTTAGATTCCTTTTTGGGAACAACAAGTAGCCCAGTTCTTCGCCATTGAGAGCTTGGATGCGCAGCATCAGACACTGTCACGGGTTGCAGACCCAACCGTTTTGCAGCTATTTGAATCTCCTCCAGTTTTGGCGCGGATACGGCGAGTTTTTTTGGAACCCTCCGTCCATCTGCTCTGGTCTTGTTTGCGTCAAAGTAAACGGACCAAAGAAAAATCTTGTTTTGTTTCCGCATTTCGATCTGATCTGCTATCGATTTAGAGCGTTTTATTAGTTGCGGTAGTCACTTTCTGTCCTCTGGGATTTTTGGGTCAGTTGAGTTGAAGCGATTTTTCCCAGAGACACGAGGGTTTTCTTATCAAAAATGTAAATAATTTGACATTTTGTCATGGTGAATTTTGCTTAAAATTCTTTTATTTAGCACAAAAATTTCAAACATAGGAATTGATTGTGCAAAGTGGAAGATACGCTCAGAAACGTTTAAATAAAGCGGTCCGTGTGAACCATAGGTTTTGTGAGGGGAAAAGGGCTTTTGCATAGAATCGGTCACGTCCTTCACGTAAGCATTACAAAAAACATGATTCTTAAGGCGGAAAATATTCCCCGCATCGGCGACAAAGTGGCGAATGAAAATCTCAAGCCCGTGGGAACAGTTTTTGACGTTTTCGGTCCCACATCCTCCCCCTATGTGGCTGTTAAACCCCACATCCGGAACCCAGAGCAGCTTGTTAACCACGTTCTTTACGCAATCCCCTCTAAAGCGGGAACAAAAAAGAGGAAAAAAAGATGAAAAAAGAAAACATCCAACAACCTCCGAGGATTCGAAGGTGCCCCGAATGTGGAAGCAATCGTCTCATGCGAGACTACGAATGCGCTGAAATAGTCTGCATGAACTGTGGTTTCGTCGTTGCCGCCAAACTCGCAGATCAAGGACCAGAGTGGCGTGCCTTTGACGATGAGCAGCGCGCTAAACGGGCCAGAGCCGGCGCTCCCCTTACATTTACGATTCATGATAAGGGCCTCTCAACCATGATTGACTGGCATGATCGGGACGTTTACGGCAAGAGGCTTGCTCCGGGCCAGAAGGCTCAGATTTATAGGCTGCGAAAGTGGCAACGGCGCATTAGGGTCTCCGACGCCACGGAGAGGAACCTTGCTTTTGCCCTTTCTGAGATATCCAAGATAGCGAACAATCTTAATTTGCCCAAAAATATTCTCGAAACTGCTTCGGTTATCTATCGTAAAGCGGTTAAGGAGCGTCTCATCCGGGGAAGGTCTATTCAGGGCGTAACTGCCGCCGCTATTTACGTGGCTTGCCGACAGTGTGGAGTGGCTAGAACTCTGGACGAGATCGCGCAGGCTTCTACTGTGAACAAAAAAGAGGTTGGACGGAGCTACCGTTTTCTAATAAAGGAACTTAACTATTTCATTCCGCCCCTGAAACCCAGTCAATACATAACCAAGTTTTCTAACCAGCTAACCATGCAGGGAAAGGTTGAGGAGATCGCTCACAAGATACTTGCTGCAGCCAAAGAGCTGAAGCTTACGTCAGGAAGGGGCCCAACAGGCATAGCCGCGGCAGCCAGTTACATCGCGTCGGTTCTGACTGGAGAAAGAAAAACTCAGAGAGAAATCGCGGAGATTGCTCAGGTGACAGAAGTAACAATAAGGAACCGCTATAAAGAATTGGTTGAACGCCTCCAGTTTGTCATCTATCTCTAACAATCATTATTTTTCGTTTGAACAGTCTAGTGATTAGCTGAAGAACTGAAAAAATAATGTGCCAAATTCCATAACTGACGAGCGCAAAAGCAGTTCGTGTTTAGAGGAGTTACAGGTTAACTAAAGTGGACTTCAGAGCGTTAAAAAAACTTTTAATGAATAGCCTCAACTAATATTGAGGCTTGCAGTTGTCAGTGTGTCCCAGATGTGGAACCGAGGTAACTAACCCAACCAAAACGTGGTCTATGGTTGGCAGACCCAGCAAAACGGGTGAACGATTCAAGCTTACGTTGGGACTCTTCACGTGTCCTAAATGCGAAAAAAGATTCCGGAAAGTTGTGGGGAAAGAAAAAGAGAGGGTAACTCTTAAAGGCATGGTTAAGGAGATTAAGGGAATTGAGAGGAGGCTTGTGCAGACTTTGGGGGATTTAAGGGAAAAAATTGAGAAACTGAAAGGCGAGAGAGCTGAACTTCTGGATGAAATAGAGGGACTTAAGAGAGCGGGAGAAGAGAAGGCTGGCACTCTGGAGAAAGAGGTAGCCTCGCTTCGAGAAGAAGTGGAATCTCTGAAGGAAATGCTAGGCGACCTCGAATAACAATAGTGTAAAAAAATCCAGCAGGTCTTGAATG
>Ga0315538_1002140_pt1 | contig 11231 bp, 28 predicted proteins | sample SalMarSW160230MG_2_FD_203834 | JGI IMG/M metagenome (GOLD analysis project Ga0315538, IMG submission 203834) | Salt marsh sediment microbial communities from the Plum Island Ecosystem LTER, Massachusetts, United States - Salt Marsh Sediment SW1601-230 ...
TTATGCAGACAGGATGATTGCAAAAACTTTAGGAATCCTTGATGATCCTGAAGTTATCTACGCATTGAACATAGATGCTGGAGAAGATTTTACAGTTAATGAAGAAAGTATCTGGGGAAACAACGTAGATATTGAAGAGTTCGAGGATACTCAACTAACCATACGAACTCGTGAAACCATGGGTTTTATGGGCAGTAGAAGAGCATCTAAATTCTAATTGATTGGGGGACTAGTGTCCCCCTTTCTCTACAAGGATTCTTAGAAGAATTCTTATAGAGGGAATCAACCCTCGAATCTAATAAGAAAGGAGGTATCTATTATGTATTGCACAATCGCACAAAAAGACAACTTCGTTTGTCCTGCAATGGACACTTTTAACGGTCATTGCACAGTTTTTACAAATGAAGGAGTAGCTGCAAGAGAAAGACGAGGTTTTTGCAATTACAAAGAAATTCGTAGGCCTATTACTAAAATTGAGGAAAAAAGAATCAGAGTAGGCCAGCAGAAACAGTTAAAAAAGAAAGTTAAATCAGGAAACATGGAATAACTTTCTAAGGGGGATTTATCCCCCTATATGTATGTATAATAAAATTGTATATACGTATAGAGGGATAAATTCCAATGAAAGGGGGTATAAGATTATGATGACTAAGAAACAAAAAGAATTAAAAAAGAAATTAATAAAATTGGAAATAGATCCATTTTTAATTGATAGAATTATAAAGTTTTATCCTGTCACAATCAGTTATATTTTAAAAAGGAAGGAGGTGAATTATGAAAAAGCTATTAGTAAATATTGATTTTGATGGAGTATTAATTCCTAATCGTTTTGAAGTAATGCTATTTGAGCGTTTATCACGATTGAACCTTCCACCACACAGGTCACTATTTCCTGACTTTTTGTTTGAGTGGTACACTAAACTTGTTAGTATATCTCCACCAGCACCATTGAATATTAAGTTATTGAAGTTCTTTGCGAATAACATGGACAAGTATACATTGAGATTATGGACTAATAGAAACTACGTCTTGCAAGAAAAAACACTAACGAATCTCGGATCATTTAAAAACATATTTGATTCTTTCAGTTTCTATGGCGGAAAAAAGAAAAAGAGTAAAGTGGAAGGAATAGTAATTGATAATAATCCTAAATATCTTAATTGTGGCGAACTTGGTGGAATCTTATATAAATTTTAATTTGTTTGATGTAGCAGTACAGCGGGAAATAATGTACTTGCGTAGGTATTAAACCTATTGGCCCCGATGTAAATTCAAGATTACTTTGGGTGGACCATTAAACAAATGGGACGAAGCTTTGGTAATTATAGAATTTATAAACCGCGTCGGCGCAAAACCGGCCTACATTAAACAAATTTAATAAAAAAAGGAGATGATTTATAATGGGACAACGCGCCAAAGTATGGAATAAACGAAATCAAAAAGGCATTAAAAGAAGTTATGGTTCAAATGTAGATTTATCAAAATGGGAGGAAGAAGCAACAAACCAAAGAGATTTAAACAGGTTTTATAGAGAACGGAAAATGAGATCTTTAAGGGAGCGTATCAGAAAGTTCATAGTTAGGCGCTTCTTAAACCAGCAAAAAAGAAAGGAGGTGAAAAATAATTAAAAAATTTAACCACATAAAAAATATTACTAAGGCATATAGCAGAGGGCTACTAACTTTGGAGGAAGCATTACTCCAATTAATAATAACTATTTTTAAAAAGAAAGGAGCATTAGTATAATGGCAAAAAAGCTTTATGATTTTAGAGAATTAAGTGAAGTCAAATGTGGAAATCCGGATTGTCGGAAACCTCTCAAGAAGAATGTTGTTGAGAGAAAACCAGATGGATCATTTATACTTTGTTGGGAATGTTGGGTTAAAAAAACCCGCGGTATGAGCTTATCAGCTTATAATAAATACAGAGTACTTAGAGCCAAAATTAGAAATGAAGGCGGTGATCCACGATCAGCACGGGTAGGAGCATAGTTAATTTGGCAGCCTTCGGGCTGCCTTTAACTTTTAAAGGAGGTAAAATGAATAGAAAATTATATAAATGGGAGTGGGCATTATTAATAGTGCTCGGATTGCTTATTTTTGCACTGCCATCACTTGCTGTTTTCATGGCTTGTGTGATGACCGTTCTTAGAATTCCCAGTTGCTTTTGGGACTGGGCAATAAACAAAGTGAAAGGAGGTGAGAAAGAATGACATTTACTGCTAAAGAAATAAAAGAAGTGTATGTGCATGAGATAATTGCAATACACGCAGGCAATGGTGGCATAATACCTTTATCTAAATGTGATCGAAGTGGCACTGTGTTCTCAAAAGTAAGATCATTAGGCCATGGGTTTATGCTTCGCGATGTAGTTAAACTTAAAAAGAATCCAAAGGCAAAGGAGGTAGCCAAAGAAAATGAGTAAAATAGCTACCATACTAATGAGTATATGGATGTATGGGTTGATTGCTTTAAATCTTATAAGCTTTGGACTACTAATCTATTATAAATTAACTGGAGGAATGGTCTATTATGGACAGTAAAAAGAAGAAAGATATTTTTAATAGACTCGCGGAATTTATCGATTATGTGAAGATTCAGCAGAAAGTGAAATCTGCAAATCCTACTGGTAAAGGAAAACTTCTTTACTTTAATAGAAAGGGGGTAAAAAATGTCTAAAATGAATTGGTTAATGGCGAACAAAAGATACCGAACGAATAAATACGGTTCTATAAACGTTCGGGATTGCTTTCTTCATACTTCGCCACCAAGTACTATTAAAAAAGAAGGCAACACATATAAAAAGGAGGTAAAATCAAAATGAGAAAATTGTTTCTCACAGTAATAGTAATATTAGTAGCAATATTTAGTGTAGCGGCTATAGGAATGGCCGAAGAAACTCCTACTCAGGATATTCCTAATCAGCATATTGTATTCTATGCTAGGTCGCCTTTTGGAATTATACCTGTTATTATACCAAAGGGAGCTTTAAATCCTGATAATGAAGGTGTATATTGGCAAACTATAGAGGGTTACAAAAAACGAATGGAGATGAATAGAAAATTCCGAGAATACGAGAAAAAATCTCTCGAAGAATACAAAAAGAAGCATCCTGAGATGTTCGGCAAAAAGCAGCCTATATAGGCTAAATCGTTAACCTTAAAAGGAGGTGTAGTATAATGGATAATACTATTTTTCAATTTCCATTAGGCACAGAAGTAGAGTTTACTCTTAGTAAAAACAAAATGTTTGATCATCTTGTTTTGAAGGGAGCAGTAACCCATTATTTTAGAAGATCTGGACATCAGACTGTACTACAGCATAAGGAGATTAAATCTTATCCTGTAGATGTAGTTCAGATCAAAACAAAGTCTGGAGGGTTCAGGGTAGATGTTGATTGTATTGTTACAAAACCAACTCAAGCCATGATAAATGAAGTAAATAAGTTGGCAGAGGAAGCAATCAAGGCAAAAGAGAAAGTAGTTAAACCCAAACCAAAAAGAGGATATAAGGATAATATTATATTCAAGCTTGGCGATTCAGCAAACATCATAAAACCAAAGGCAGTTCCATGGCTCTATGTAGCAAGTAAGAGCTCTAAGATCTTTCATGATGTTAATTCGACTACTGCAAAAAGGATTTCTGCTAAAAATGCAGTCTTTTTCCAGAATGAGAATGAAGCTGAAGCAAGTGGCAGAACCTATGCCAAGTAAACACTGTATTCCTGTAGATAGTGCTTTCTTCAAGATTATCAGTAATAACTACATGATTAGCTACAAGTACGTAGTTCTGGTGAAGTAATTAAATCCGAAGAAGTACTATCTGCAGTTTACATATATATGAAATGCAACATCATTTTAAACTCAAGGAAAGGAGAAAATATTATGTCAGCATGTATTATTTGTAAAACTATGGAAGGTGACGTAAAAAAGGGACTTGAAGAATTAAGTAGGAGTAAAGACGTATTAACAGCTTTAAAAGATACCGATAATCTTCAAATAGTTCAGTTCGGTATTAAGAAGTATGAAAACCTTAAAAAGGCTTCCAAGGATGATATAGTAAAGGAGATTGAGAAAAGGCATTTAACTCATATCCTTAATTACAAAACATTGACCATTCATAGGAAGGGATGTTCTCACGCCGGCAAAAATACCCTTAGCGGGTATATAGTGAACGATACCGTTACCGGCCTTCGTAGATGTAAACATTGTTTGTCGTAAACATTAAATTGGGGAGCCTTCGGGCTCCCTTAAACACTTAAGCGAGGTAAAAATGGAAAATACTTATATTATAAAACATAGTAAAATTAGAAGATTCATTCTAGCAGGAAACTCATATTTCACTGTTGTAAATGAAAAAACAAAAAACAAACTTACATTCCATGTTATAAGGCCAAAAGAAAAAGGGCCTTGGTTTGTTTGGTCTACAAATAAAAAAGGTAAATATTGTTTTCTTGGCACTATTTTTCTAGGTAATACAAAATTAGAATACAAGTTTGGATGGAAAAAAGGCAGATTTACAAAAGACTCTATAGTCAATAAATCTTTTGAATACCTATGGAAGAAAATGCTTTCAAACTCTTTATCTAAATCAATTATTTTCTATCATGAAGGCAAATGTGGTAGATGTAGTAAAAGGTTAACTGACCCAAAGTCTATTATGAGAGGTTTTGGGCCACATTGTTTTAGTATTTTAACAAAAAAATGGGAAGCTACACAAACTTGACAAGAAAGGGGGTGTCTTTAATGGTAGCTCGAAAAACACTTAATAATTATTCTGATAAAACAAATCCATTACATATTTATTGTCGATTATGTGGAATCTGCGGCGAAAAAATCGCAAGAATAATAGGTTATATTTATGAGAAAACAATATTTCATATAATCCATTGGATTATTAAAACAGAAATTCATCAGGCTGCAATGAGAAAGGAAGGTGATAATAATGATAAATGAATATATATTTGATTATCGACTTGTACTCGAAGAAGATCTTTCGTTTGAAAAATTTGTAGATGTTAGAGATACAGTAGATAATCTTGAAGAACGTTATAATGAAAGATATTACACTGACCAAATTAATAACACAAGAAAAGAAAATAATAGCGAATCAGAAAATGATATTATAGATTTTGTTCATGATAAAGAAAATATAGATGTTGGTCTAAATGAGACAGACGCCTGGATAAATACTCTTCGTGATAATAATGATAACAAAAATATAAGGGAAGTAAACTTAAAGCCTGAGTATGTAGACGCACCTAATTTTAACTATAATTATTCCATTCCTCAACTTCTTCCTCCAAATAGATTCTTACTGCCTGGCAGTAGAACATGGCAAGGTGAACATACTTTCTATATATTTGCAGGCTCTGGCAATAATACATACGACAATAATAAATATATCTGCTTAATACAAAAATATAGGTTCTCTAAAAAGGATCATTTTATTCGACTCCAAAAAGCAGTATATAGATTTGATAGAAAGCGTAATGTCACAAGTGAAATGAAAAAATATCTCTCTATATGGACCTATAATACAAAGACTAAACAATTATATTTGATTAGAAAGGTAAAAAGTAATAGACTTAAAAAAGGATCTCATTTTCATAGTAAAATAAATAATGTATTCAATACGTTACCACGTACTAATTGGAATGGCAGCATGCCTGAATCAATATCAAATAAGTTTTTAAAGGAAATTCTTAAGGCTGCTATAAAAGATGTTCCTGATTTAGTTATTTTAAATAAAGATTATTTACAATCTGATTTTCATGATAAACCGAAAGGATTATTTAAACACAAATATCAAGACAAACAATTTCAATCGATGAGTCTTGCTGCTATTATACTTCAACATAGAGTTGGTAAGCCAATGAAATGGCTAAATTATAATTTGATGCAAAATATATGGGATATACTAGGTGAAAAACAGTTTCAAGAATTATCTCTTGATGGTGCAAATGATTTTTATAATAGGGATAAGCCTAAGGAGAGAGAAAAACGTGCTAAAGCACTAAGAAGAAAAACTATATTTAAATTGGTGCCTAACTTAAAAAAGAATAATCATATGAATACTGCTATTAAGACTATAGTTGGTGAGCATTGCAACAAATTCATTATTAGGTTATTCAATATAGGGCATATTGATATTCAGTTTCTTCATAATTGGATATATGCTACTCGTAAAGGGATGATAAGTAAAAACCTATATCATTTCATATCTAATATTATTAATATAGATCATACAAAAGAAGATATTAGCTATTTACTTAACCATATTACTGCTATGTTAGTGCATATACTATACAATTTTCACGCGGAAACAAATAATTTTGATAAAGACAGTTACTACTTGATTATTGATTCTTATCTAAAAACGTATAAAAGAATAAAAAGTGATGATGATGATCGGTTTCCAACTTGGCACATATGGTATGATATGTATAATATGGCATCCCAACTAGGTATTCGTATTAGATCAAATAAACTGGAGAGTAGTGGTGATATTCAAAACCTCCATAACAGATTATCCAATATTATACGTAGAGATAGAATAACTGTAAAGAAATATAGAAACTCAATATTTGACAAATTCAAAAGTCCTGATAAAAAGTATAATGGATTTGAGTTCATCCAAATGCGAACTGCTGAGAATTTGGTAGAGGAAGGGACAGCAATGAAGCACTGTATTGCTAGCTATGCTAACAAATGTGCTGAAGGCAACTCTATAATATTTTCCATGAGAAAAGATGGAAAAGGTTATGTAACCATAGAGCTAAGTCCCACCAGTTATAAAATTATACAACAGTACACAATACAAGATTACACTGTTACCAATCAAAAAATATTAGATATTATTGATAAGTGGAACAATGATTGTATTGAACTTCACAAAAATGATAAGGAAAGTTATTATAGTATATGTCGTAAAGGGATACAAGCCAAATCAGATAAGGAAAATGCTCAAAACATTAAAGAATTGGTAAAAGAAGGTATAATTGATGCGGAAGAAAAAATGTTAAAGAGTATGATGCCTTGTAACCGTACACTGCCTATTAATAAGGATCTACTAGATGGCGCGATTATCTAATAAACGATTAAAGCAACAACAGAATAAAGGCACTCACCAAAGAAGACATACCACCAGAGGGAATAGGTTTCTCTCTAAACTAAAGAAGTATAAATGGTATGAAACATTAAACTCTAACGAAGAAAGGAAGTATAAGGAACTACAATATGAGAAAAACATATAAATATTTAATTTTAATATCAATATTATTTATATCTTGGGCAATTTTTTGCTTAGTTGTTATTTAAAGATAGTTTAAAACCTAAAGAAAGGAGGTAAATAATGAGAAATGTAAGAGCATTCTTTTGGCTATTTGTAGGTTTTTGCTTAGCGTTATTAATATTACCAGCTGTGTTTCTATAAAAACAAAGTAAAAACTATAACTTTAAACTACAGGAGAAAATAATGAGACTAAAAGTAAAACTAGTTGTACTAATTCTAATAGCAGGGCTATTTGTGGTTCCTGCAGTTTGGGCTAGTGAGAAATCGCCTACCGCTCAAACGGTGGCATTTATCAATTCTAAAGCTGGCATAACAGTTTTAGGATTAGTAAAATTTGTAGTTGATGAAAAAAATGAACCCATAAGCTACGTAATCCTAAATGAACGTTGGAATGATGAAAAGAAAGTATTATGGCTCGAACCTGGTTATTATGGTGTTACTCAGTATCACTTAAAAATACAACATATAACAGGTTATCGTAATTTCTGGGTAAAAGATAAATCAATTTTAATAGAAATGTAGAAAGGAGGAAAATGATACTTATAGACGGATCATATTTTTCTAAAAATAATACAAGTAAATATTATCCAGTAGCAAATATATTTCTACAAGGAAATGTTGGTAGACCAAACAAGAAAAATATAGCACCTTGTTATAAAAAGGCTTTTAATAAGGTGATAGAAGAAATCCTTCCAGAATTATATTTGAATAAATTAAAAGCCAATTTAGACGGGTGCGAAGTAAGAGTAGAAATAGATATAAAAGTTAAGGGACCGTCCAATATAGATGTAATGACAGCCAGGCAAACACAACCAACTGGAAAGTTGGTACAATAATAAAAGGAGGAAAAGTTACAATGATAAAATTACAGATTATAGGAAACTTAGCACACGATAATAAGTTGTTTGATAGTACTTGTAGTCAATGTGGTGGTATTTATTCTCGCGTCGAAACAGCTGTTTGCCCAAGATGTGGTAATGCTATGGCTCCAATTACGGCAAAGAATGGTAGAGCCATGATGGTTTCTGAAGGAACCATTTACCCACTAGCCACACAAGACCAAAAAGAATATGATGCAAAAGCCAGATCCAAGAGAAAGAATTCTATGGAAATCACTTATAGATTTGTTGTCCTGTCTTTTGCAAACGCTGAGACTGGTATAGTGTCCGAGCCTCGTATTCATCCATATCTTGCAAAAGGTCGTCAGATCATGATAGAGATTAATCATAATCCCATCATTAGTTGGTTCAAAGCAAATGATGGATCTATTAAGTGTGAAGTGAGGCTTGGTATCTTGCCAAATGGTGGGGACACTATCAAACTTCTTGGCAAAAAAGAAGCTATGAGGAATTTGACCATCCCTGAGAGCCCTGCTGCCCAAGTAGTTCAGGCAGTCGGAGTGACTGAAAAGCTGCTAACTATGAAAGCAGAACTTGATAAGCTAATATCTACACAGGCAAAGCCTCAAGAGGTATCCACATCTAGTGAAACACAATTTAATGGAGTTATTATTGACGAAACTGAAGAAATTGAACCGTTCTAATAGATGATATATCTATCCCACGGTACTGGTGTAATTATATGGAAATTTATAAAAAATAGAAATTCTGACAAAATCCTCAGAGATCTGCTAGAACAGCAGGATGTGCGTCAAAACCGGGCATGATGTGCAAAGAGAAGAAATATCAGAGACCTGCAGAAAGAAAAGTAAATGAAAGGTAACATTACTTAAAAGGAGGTAATTATGGCAAACATAATAGAACTATGGCCACGGCAAGCAATGGCTAAGGCCATGAAGGCTCTAACCGAATTCGAGAATACTGGAAATAGAGCAGCATTTAAGAAATGGAGCAAAGAGTATAGTAAAAAAATAGGTAAAGAAAAGGAGTCTATCCTAAACATTTTGAAAGGAGATAGTAAATGATAAAATTCTATTGTAAAGAATGCGGTAAAGAAATGTGGCAAGGCGTAAAATGGGATGCAATCAAAGATCTTACTCTTGAAGAGATCAAAAACAGTCTATTATGTTCAGACTGCGCCGCAAAAAGAATAGAAAATGACATAGATTCGGTTAACCTATTAGATACAGGTGAATAAGGCTACAATATGTTAACAAAGATTAAAGAAGATGCAAACAAAATGAAACTAGGGGAATGGTTTGAAAAATATGATAACGAACTATATACCATCTTTCAAGAGACAGGTGCTTTCATCAATATAATCTATGAAAACTGGTATAAAGATCTATATAAAGTAAGCCAAAAAAAAGGAGACTAAAATGATAGATATAACACCAAAAGAAAAGGAAATGATAATCATAGGGCTGAGTATGAGACGTAACTATATAGAAACCGGCAATATATTAGTGTCAGCGGCTCAAGTAAAAAAGCTTGGAAAAACAGATAACAAAATTAATGCTTTATCAATCGATCAAATGCAATTAATCATCGACACAGAAAATCTTATAAGTAAACTATACAACTAATGATAAAAACAATAGTATTAGGCCCAAAAGAAAACCCACTAGTAAAGATCTATAACGAAGAAGACAATATAGTAGCTATAGATAAATATAATAATAGTACAAACTTTATATCAATCCACGAAGTTTCACCATACGATCACTCACTATTAACAAATGGACAAATACGAGAAGTTATTATGACAGTATCATCTAAAAAAGAATTAACACAAGAAGAGCTAGTCAAAATAATTAACAAAATGCCAGTATAAGGAAAACAAAATGTTTACAATCAACGAAAAAACAACACTGATAACATCCTTACTAACAAGGCGAAATGTTATAGAAACCGAAAATCCGTACATAAGCGCCAATGATGCCTTCAGAGGAAAAGAGTTAAAAATAATTAGAAAAGTTAAAACCGATCTCAGGAAACTGTCAGAAGCAGAAATAGAAGAAATTATAAAAATAAATAGATTAATAACTAAAATACAAACAACACAACAGTGACTCAAAACCGACCAAACAAAAAGGAGACAAAATGAGTAAAGTAATAGGAATAATTGGTACCAGAAGTAGAAACTCTGAAGAAGATCTTATATCAACAGAAATTGCATTTGCAAATGTATATACAAAAGGTGATACTATTTGCTCTGGACTCTGCCCACAAGGCGGTGATAGATTCGCAGTATTATTAGCTAAAAAATATAATACTCTCAAGCTCTGGTTTCCACCAAAATGGGATGATTTAAAAGCACCAAATGCTTACATTAAATATAACAAATACGGCAAACCATATAACGCAAGAGCAGCCTTCACAAGAGATACAGATATAGCAAGAGAATCAGACATATTAATAGCCTGTGTAGCGAAAGACAGAAAAGGAGGAACTGAAGACACTATTAAAAAATGGAAAGAATTCCATAAAGGAAAAGATCCAATCTTAGTTTAATATGACAATTACGGCTTAGAACCGAATTAATGGGAAAGGAAGAAGAGATATGGAAAAACAATGTACCACATGTATTTATTATCCTAATAATTGTGATTATGTTAAATTAAATGGTAAAAAAGATAAAAACAACAATACAACAAAAATCAATTTTGAGATGATTCATGACTGTCCCGACTATTCCAGAGATAATGTAAAAGTACATAACTTAAAAAGGAGAGAAATAATAATGGAAAAAAGCACTTATGAAATGTACTACAAATGCTGGAATTGCAAGCGAATTTTCAGAAAGGATCTGGCCAAAGGGACATTTGCATATGCGCACGGAGGAGAATGTCCAAACTGCGGAGCAAAAGACGATGTAATCATTGGATTTAGCGACGTATCACACACACATACACCAATAGAAAATGAATAAAGGAGGTAAAAATGCCACTCGAAATAATACTCAACAAAGAACCACCTAAACAATTACTGTACATAATACAACAACACTATAATGATGAAGCTTTGATTAACAAAGTAA
>Ga0315538_1002152_pt1 | contig 11193 bp, 9 predicted proteins | sample SalMarSW160230MG_2_FD_203834 | JGI IMG/M metagenome (GOLD analysis project Ga0315538, IMG submission 203834) | Salt marsh sediment microbial communities from the Plum Island Ecosystem LTER, Massachusetts, United States - Salt Marsh Sediment SW1601-230 ...
CGTGTCTTTTCCTTTGCCCCTTCCGTTCCCCTTCTCTTCCTCTTCTTGTGAGTTGCTGTTTTGATCCTTATATCCACTATCCATCAGTGCTTTGTCGAGTGCGTTGGCGGCCCTAGAAGAATCGACTTGTGACTGCAACAAGCCGTCGATAACCCCCAGATCTTGCGTATCGAGCGCCCTGGAAAGGGCATTCATCACCGTGGAGAGGTCAGACTCACCAGAGAGAAGTACAGCAAACGCAGTTTCCAGAGCCGCCATAACAAAGTTCGCCTCCGCGAGGGAGACGCTTCCTATCTCAGCCAATGAAAGAACAGAGAGCAGATCATCCGGAGAGAAGCTGTCGCTATCAGCAACATCTAACAGAGACGCGGATAACGTCTCTTTCTGTGCATCTATCAGTGTATCGACATCGGTGATGACCGTTATGAGGTCTTCTACGGTGAGCGAACTGGATTGTACATCCTGACCCAATGCGGCACGCGGTAGGATAAGAAGAAAAACAAGGACGAAACAATAGGCTACTATCCTTACTTTCGGTGGTCCGGCGACCATAGGAACTCTCCTTTAGGCCCGTAACTTTGCGTCCCTAGCTTTCGCTTAGGTTTGCCGTTATCGAGTATTGGATTAACAATAGCATAAACTGGTTCACAATGCAAGAGGTGGGCAGCGCCTGCCCAATGGAAAATCTAGGGGAAACGCCCTTCAGGGCTCTGAGATTGTGCTGTTCAGTGAACCGAGAATGATTAAGGGGCCGGTAGAAACTCTACCGACCCCTTACAAACCTTGCTTCCTACTTGGCAGTGACGGTGTAGGTCACGGTTGCGGTGTAGTCGCCCGCATCCATCGAACGGAGGTCTTTCAGGGTGTAACCGACGCTAATCTCGGCGTTATCCTTACCATCGTCGCTCGACAGGGAGACCGACAGGTTGTCGCTTCCGTTACCTTTAACGGCGAAGCTGAGTTTCCAGTTCGTGTTGCTGTGGATGAAGAGGGTGTTCGCTTTCTCTTCGGTGACGGTGTCCGCACCAGCGGCAATCTGACCGAAGTCAAAAGCGCTGTCATCGATGGTAATCTCGATGTACTGCTGGATCGTCCAACTGACCTGATCCGCGACGTCGCCTGAACCCACAACCACGGGTTCCTTAGGTTTCTTAGCGAGACCGATCATCCCTACCACGCTTACTGCCAAACCCAACACCAACAGACCTACCAAAACTCTATTCATCCTCATGAGAAAGCACCTCCTAATGATTTTGTTCGAGTGCACCTAGTGACTCGGCCACCATTAGGCGAGCGGCATTATGCCGCTAGCTGCGGCAACCCGGCTATCTCTTAAAGATCCGTGGCTTTGCGTCCCGGGATCGCTCCCGGTTTGCCCTTATCACAGTGCTCGATAATCGAGCGCTGCCTAGAAGGTCCGAAGCTTTGCGTCCCACCCTTTCGAGTAGTTTGCCTTTTGTAGAATGCTTCTCGGAGAGGATATGTGTAATATGCGGCGGACCGTCCGCCGCAATCTTTATATGCTGCACAAGGTTCTTCTTTTGCTCCTCGGTTCACTTGTCAATGACCTACACTCATAATATACCACGTATGGGATGCTTTTAGACATCTTCAACCCGATATTCTCGAAAAGTCCGTTCCTCACTGAGCTTTCTTCGATGTAGATTTTCCCTCCCGTCTGGACAGGCGATCTCCTTGGCGAGGCCGGTACGAGTGGATAGAATAAGCTGCTGCCCATAGAGAAGGAGGAGAGGCATGGTAAAGAGAGTTCGTGGAATCATTATCGGCATGGTCTTCACTGTGGTATGCGCGATTGCTGGCTGCATCGGGGTCGACCCGATCGACGTTTCCGGAGATTGGACGGGCCTCATGACGTGGGCGGAAGGTGATCCGAACGCGGGGTTTACGACTCCGATAACGTTGGAGCTCACTCAAGAAGGGCAAACTGTCAGTGGAGCGGTTGGTCTGATGGGACCGGGATCTAACCCGTTCTCTCTCTCGATCACGAGTGGGAACGTGCGCGGACATTCCGTCTCGATCGAGGCCGCAGGGACGCTCGACCTGATCACTCCACCGGCTAACATCATCATCAGCCTCACGGGCGACAGCGACGGGGAGAGCATGTCCGGGTCGGGAACTCAAACGATCGATGGGGTCCCACACACCTTCACCTGGGAGGTCATGCTCACCTCGCCTCCAATCGAGCCTTCCTAAAGAAACGCAACAGGATATTCGTGACTCAAGGGACGATCTTCGACATCAAGCGCTGCGCGATCCACGATGGCCCTGGGATTCGCACGACTATTTTTTTCAAGGGCTGTCCACTCACGTGTGTGTGGTGCCACAACCCCGAGAGCCACGTGTTAAAACCGGAGATTTTCTATTGGGAAGAGCGTTGCATCCGGTGCGGGGCGTGCGTTGAGGCCTGCCACGAAGAAGCGCTCACGTGGAAAGATGGAGGCCTTGACACGGATAGGTACCGCTGCAACGGGTGCGGAATGTGTGTGAGCGTTTGTCCTGCTAGCGCGCGCTAGCTCGTAGGCCGCACAATCACGGTGGACGAGGTAATGCGCGAGGTCGAGAAGGATACGCTCTTCTACGAGGAATCGAGAGGAGGGATCACCCTCTCCGGCGGAGAGCCGCTCGCGCAGCCCGAGTTCTGTCGTGCCCTGTTGCAACGCTGTCGTAGTCTCGGTATCAAGACGGCGCTCGATACATCGGGCTACGCGCCCGAAGAGACTCTCCTCGCTATAGCGAAGTTCGTCGACCTCTTCCTCTACGACCTCAAGAGCATGGACGAGGAACGTCACCGCGCCTACACCGGGGTCTCCAACACCGAGATCCTGCGCAACCTAAAGCAACTCGATAAGCTGGGAAAGCGGATTTGGATCCGGTTTCCACTGATCCCGGGGATCAACGACGATCTCGATCACGTCACCCAGTTGGGCAAATTTGTTGCCACTCTATCATCGGTCGAGGCGATCCACGTCTTGCCTTATCGCCGTGGGGGAGAGGCGAAGCGCAGCCGTCTGGGATGGACCGATCCCCCCTCGTCTCTCACGCCCCCCACGGGTAAGATGACAGATGTGGTCCTCGCGAGGTTGCGGGAGATCGTTCGGATACCGGTGCGGTTGGGAGGATGATGCGATGAACGAACGCGTCAGCAGATTATGGAAAGAGAGCGTAAATACGAAACCGTATATGAGTGCCGAGCGTGCTCTTCTCCTTACGGAGTTCTACGGAAACGATGCGAAGCCCGGATCTTCCACCCCAGTGAAGCGTGCATTGGCATTCAAGTACCTCCTGGAGAACCAGACGATCTGCATCAACCCGGGAGAACTAATCGTCGGCGAACGGGGTCCCGCTCCCAAGGCGACGCCGACCTATCCCGAACTTTGCTGCCACAGCCGCGCGGATCTGGAGACACTCGACTCCCGCGAGAAGACCCCGTTTCGCGTGAGCGAGGAGGTGAAGAGGGCCTATAGGGAGACGATCATCCCTTTCTGGCAAGAGAGGAGCATGCGAGAGAAGGTCTTCACAGCGATGTCCGCGGAGTGGCACGCGGCCTTCGAGGCCGGTCTGTTCACGGAGTTCATGGAACAACGCTCACCGGGACACGCGATCCTCGATGACAAGATATACCACCACGGCCTGCTCGACTTCAAAGAGCGGGTTCGAACGGCGCGTGCGACCCTCGATCGGAACACTCTCCATAACAGGGAGAAGGATCAGGAGCTTCAGGCGATGGAGATTGCCTGTGATGCGTCGATCCTCTTTGCCGAGCGGCACGCGGAGAGGGCGCGCGATCTCGCCGCACAGGAGGCCGACCCGAGACGCAAAGCAGAGTTGAACCAGATTGCCGAAATCTGCTCCCGGGTCCCTGCGCACGCCCCGCAGACCTTTTGGGAGGCGCTCCAGATCTACTGGTTCGTCCACCTTGGGGTAATCATCGAGTGTAACGAGTGGGACTCGTTCAACCCCGGTCGCCTCGATCAACACCTTATTCCTTTCTATGAAGAGGACATCGCCGCAGGAAGGCTCACCCCAGAAACGGCGAAGGAACTCCTGGAGTGCCTGTGGATCAAGTTCAGCAATCAGCCAGCCCCGCCAAAGGTGGGTGTGACCGAGGAGCAGAGTTCCACGTATAACGACTTTGTCCTGATCAATGTCGGCGGACTTACCTCTCGGGGGGCCGACGCGGTGAACGAGCTCTCCTACCTCATCCTGAATGTGATCGAAGAGATGCGTCTCCCGTATATAGGGACGTGCATTCAGCTGAGCAAGAAAAACTCCGATCGCTTCCTCAAGCAGGCCCTGAAGATCGCGAAGACCGGGCTCGGGCAACCGTCGATCTTCAACACCGACGCCATTGTGCAGGAACTCCTGCGAACGGGGAAGTCGCTCGAGGATGCACGCGACGGCGGCCCGAGCGGGTGCGTGACGATCAGCGCTTTCGGGAAGGAGAACTGCACCCTCACCGGGTACATGAACTGGCCGAAGATCCTCGAGATCACGCTGCATAACGGGATCGATCCCTTGACCGGAAAACGTATCGGGTTGAGGACCGGAGATCCACACCGCTTCCCGGACTTCGATCGGCTCTTCCATGCCTACACCGAGCAGCTGCGCTACTTCGTCGATCTGAAGATCGAAGGGAACAATGCCATCGAGCACCTCTTCGCGGCGCAGGTGCCGGTTCCGTTCCTCTCCCTACTGATCGATGACTGCATCGAGGAAGGGACGGACTATAACGCCGGTGGGGCGCGCTACCCGACAACGTACATCCAGGGGGTAGGACTAGGGACGACGACCGATGCCCTCGCCGCGATCAAGATGCACGTCTTCGATAAAGCGACCCTCTCGCTGGAGGATCTGCTCGACGCACTCTCCCGGAACTTCGAAGGGGACGATTTGCTGCGAAGGCGTCTTGTGCACGATTCACCTGCGTTCGGAAACGACGACGATCGAGCGGACACAATCGCCACGGCCCTTGTCGAGGTGTATCTCTCTTCGATCGACGGTCGGCCGGACGCAAACGGCGGCTCCTATAGGGTGAACCTCCTTCCAACCACGGTCCACGTTTACTTCGGGAAGGTAGTGGGGGCGACCCCAAACGGGCGGTTCGCCGGGGAGCCTCTCTCCGATGGGATCTCTCCGAGTCAGGGAGCGGATATCAACGGACCGACCGCGGTGATCAAGTCGGCGGGGAAGATCGATCATGTGCGCACCGGCGGGACACTCCTGAATCAGAAGTTCCTCCCCAAGCTCCTTTCAGATGAAGGTGGGATCGCGAAGCTCGCCGCCCTGGTACGGACATATTTCCGTTACGACGGGCACCATATCCAGTTCAACGTTGTCGATGCAAAGACCCTGCGAGATGCGCAAGCCCACCCAGAGGAACACCGCGACCTGATCGTCCGTGTCGCCGGATACAGCGACTACTTCTGCAACCTCGGCATCGATCTGCAGGAAGAAGTGATCGCACGCACCGCACACGGCGACCTATAGATCCCTGTAAGAGAACCCGGTAAAATAGGGGCTCAATTCAATCACAGAGGGAGAGAGCATGGTCAGAGTGAGATTTGCCCCCAGCCCGACCGGGTACCTGCACGTGGGTGGGGCGCGCACGGCGCTCTTCAATTGGCTGTACGCGCGGCATCACAACGGGATGTTCATCCTGCGGATCGAGGATACCGACCAGGAGCGGTCGACCGAGGAGTCGATCGAGCAGATCATCGAAGCTATGAACTGGTTGGGCCTCGATTGGGATGAGTACTACCGCCAGACCGAACGGACAGCCGCACATCAAAAAGCGGCTCAGACCCTGATGGACCATGATCTCGTCTACGAACACGACGGGGCGTGGTGGTTCCGTGTTCCCGTGGATGGGGAGATGGTCGTGCACGACGACCTTCTCGGGGACGTGACGTTCAAGTATGAGGAGATGAAGGACTTCGTCATCCGCCGCTCCGATGGAAGCTTTGTCTATAACTTCGTCGTGGTAGTCGACGACGCAGACATGCGTATCACGCACGTCATCCGCGGGGACGATCACCTGATGAACACTCCCAAGCAGATCCTCCTCTACGAGGCGATGGGACACCCATTACCGCATTTCGTCCACCTTCCGATGATCCTCGGCCCGGACCGCACCCGCCTCTCCAAGCGGCATGGGGTCACGTCTGTACTGGAGTACCAACGCCGCGGGTTCCTTCCCGAGACGATGGTCAACTTCTTCGCCCGGCTCGGTTGGTCGCACGGTGATCGGGAGATCTTCTCCCGCCAGGAGCTGATCGACCTCTTTGGCCTGGATAGTGTGGGGAGCTCCGCCGCGATCTTCGACGATGAGAAGCTCCGTTGGCTGAACCAGCAGCACCTCAAGGTGGCCAATCCTCACAGGCTTTCCGATCTCGTTCGTCCGTTCGTCCTCGATCAAGGGATGGTGACGGAGGAGATGTGGAAGGGTGCAGGAGAGGAACGCCTCGCGCGTGCGGCATCGCTCCTTAGGCATCGCGCTCACACCCTCGTCGACCTGGCAAAGATGATGCTGCTCCTCTTTCCTGTAGCGATAAAAGTCGAGGAGGAAGTGACGGTCGATGAACGCCAGAAGGAACTGATCACGGCAATCTGCGACGCGTTCGAAGGGTGCAGATCGTTCTCTCATGACGCGGTGGAGGCGGCGTTGCGTGAGGCGCTCACCTCACAGGGCGCGAAACTGAAGGATGTAGCTAAGGCAATTCGGATGTCGACGACCGGTCGCCCCGTCGGCCCCGGCCTCTTCGATCTCCTCTCCGTCATCGGCAGCAACCTTGTCGTTTCGCGGTTGCGCGCCCTCGTGAAAAGAGGCCGTACATGAGTCGGAAGCTCTTCGTGATAGCCTGGGGCATCGTTCTCTCTTTCTTCCTTCTGCTGTTCATAGTCAGCCCGGTAGCTTGGGCGCAGGAGTCGATCCTCACCTTCTCCATCGAACCGGGTGCGGTGACCCTCTCTCCAGGCGGTGAAGTGGGGGTACGGGTCGAGGTCGATAACACCTCCATATATGAGGCAGACGATGTCACTGTCACTCTGGAGGAGGAGGGGGGATTGTCGATCCGCTCCGAGACAGGGGTCCTCAAACTGATCTCCCCGTTCACGCAGGAGTGGATCGACCTCACTCTAGTCTCCGACTCCGATCTTCCCCCTGGTCGGTACATCATTTCGCTTCAGGTGATCTACACCTACTGCATCGATGTGAGCTGTTTTCAGATTGTCGACGAGATCCCTTTGACCGTAGCTGTCGAGGAAGGAGCGGTCTCCTTACCCACACCGCCGCCAGCAAAGAGATCCTCGCATGGGTGGATTCTCCCCCTGATCGCCGGGGGGCTTCTCGTCGGTGCTCTCCTCCTGCGGCGAACGCGGGGGATGACCTTTCTCCTCTACTTCGTACTCTTTGTCATAGTCGCCGGTGCTCTAGTCTACGGGGTGCGTTTGAACCAGCACGACCAAGGGCAGGGGATCGCCGCGGTACTGTGTACCTCCTGCGTGGGGATCGAGGAGACGCATCACGAGGAGCCCTACCTCTCATCCAGCGCGATCGACGCCCTCGCCAAGCTCGATCGCGATATCGAGTTGATCGTCTTCTACGCTCCGTGGTGCCACTCCTGCCCCTATGCCGAGGCGATGGTCGAGAAGATGGCCGCTCTGACTCCATATCTCAGTTATCAGTTCATCGATGTCGATGCCGAACGCGACCTCGCCGCCACCTACGGGGTGATCCGTTCGAGCCGCACGATCGTCCCGGCGGTCCTGCGGGTCGACACCGATGGGATCATATTCGGGGTGGAGGATCTGGAGGAACGGTTGCTCAACCTGTTGGAGGCCGGATCATGAAGCTCTCCTTTGCGCGGCGGATCAGCCAGTCATTCGGACTTCTGTTAGGCCTGTTCGGGTTCACCGGGATCGGAATGACGCACATCATCTTCCCTGGGCTCCACTGCTACGCCTGCCCACTCGCGGTGACGATCTGCCCGATCGGCCTCGTGCAAAACCTCGTCATCTACGGAACCGTCCCCTACTTCTGGGTCGGGGCGATCGTCGCCTACGGCTTGATCGCCGGGCGCGGGTTCTGCGGGTGGTTCTGCCCGTTCGGGACCCTCAACGACCTCCTTGCCTTCCGCAAGGTGCGGATCAACAGGGTCGCATCCTACTCCAAGTACGCCGTCCTCCTCGGGACGATCATCGCGGCGTGGGCGCTCGCCGATACGATCTTCTGCAAACTCTGTCCGGCCGCCTCGATCACCGCCTCCATTCCCTACCTCTTCATGGGAGTGGCAAAGGTAAACCGGCCGTTCATCGTGCACATGATCTCCCTGGGAACGGTCCTCCTGGGGATGGTGATCATCGCGCGCTTCTGGTGCCGCTACCTCTGCCCGATGGGGGCAATCCTGTCGCTCTTCAACAAGGTGAGCTTCCTTCACCTGAAGCTCGACACGAATCGCTGTTCGCGCTGCGGGGACTGCGCGGTCGCCTGTCCGATGGGGCTCCAACCCCACGAGGAGTACGACGACCATAACTGCATCAAGTGCGGGGAGTGCACCGAGGCTTGCTCGCTCGACGCCCTGACGCTCACCTTCTCCCCACAACGGAAGAAATGATCCACTATATCTTGCTAGGGATAGTGCAGGGACTGACCGAGTTCCTACCGGTATCGAGCTCGGCACACCTCGTCCTTGCCGAGCGCTTCCTCGGGTTCGACCCACCGGGCGTTCTCCTGGAGGCGGCCCTTCACCTGGGGACGCTGGGGGCTGTCCTCCTCCTCTTCCGTCACGACCTGATTAGACTTGTGCGTGGGGTCTTTCATCGAGGAAGCGAACGTCGCGAGGTGGGCCGGCTCATCGTAGGGACGATTCCGATAGTCTTTTTCGGGCTTCTCTTCCAGAGTAGAATCGAGGGGGCGTTCACTTCTCTTTCGGTCATCGGGCTCTGCCTCCTCGTAACCGGAGCGATCCTCTTCCTCGCCGACTGGGCAGGAAGGAGGGCGAAGCGTCACGAGGTCCGGCTCTTCGATTCAATCTTCATTGGCCTATCGCAGGCATTGGCACTCCTCCCTGGGATCTCCCGCAGCGGATCGACGATCGCGACCGGGATGGCGCTCGGGGTTCGCGGCACAGAAGCGGCCCGGTTCTCGTTCCTCCTCTCGATCCCCGCGATCCTCGGGGCGGGCGTACTCAAGGTCATCCAGGCGTTCTCGACGGGAAGTATCCCAGCTGGGGAGTGGGCGGGTCTCCTCCTCGGAGCGCTCGTCGCAGGAGCCGTCGGCGCTCTCGCGATCAAGGGACTGTTGGCAATCATCGCGCGCGGCAGATTGAAGGTCTTCGGGATTTACTGCCTCGTCGTGGGCGCAAGCGCCCTCATCTACTCTGTCGGCTGGGCTGGCTGAGGAAATTCGCTACGGGCCCTCCTGAATCCTGTGTGGGGGCATAAAAAGCTTGTTGTTCGTACTGTCTACATGAATTCTCTCAGAAATAACCCCCTCAACGTCGGAGACAAGCTCCGACGCTACGAAAAGATGGGTTCTTTGCTGTTTGGAGTGGGTGGCGAACTCCTGATCGCAAATGATAGAACGCTGTCCTCTTGCCCGCTCGTTACCACTCGCTCAAGCCGCCAAGATCGCTAAGAGACGCCTTTGATCCTTGCTCTTTCCCCTTCTTCCTGCTGTTCTCTGCACTTCTGCGTCTTTGCGAGAGGCACTCCGTTGCATACCGTATCTTTAGTTGCCCACGCAAAACGACAAGGAGCCAAAAGATGGATGGAGCGTTGTACCTTGCGTGCGACGTTACTTTTACTCCAAGGCGGGTGTTTCCTGCTTTTCCCATCGATACCCTGAAACGAACCGTGAACCTCCTGGGTAGATTAGGATAAACCCTTCATGGAAGGAATCTAGGGAGGTGGAAAAAGATGAAGATGATGCAATTATGCAAGACGGCAAAGGCACTCATGTGTACTGTAGTGCTGGTCGGGTTGATCCTCTCTGGTTCTTACACGGCTTTTGCCAATCCTGGATTGGTCCCACCTGTAAGCGGCAGCACGTGCTACGTCGACTTCTCCAACTTTCCAAGCGGAAGCGCGATCAGGCAGGATCTCGCTGCATGGCAGGCACAGGGCTGGAGTAGCGGAGCACGGTGCCTGCAGCTTGTCCGCACGGGCGGGTATCTGGAAGTCGTGGTCGATCTTCCAGAGAACGCCTCAACAGCGCGCCTCGCGATCACGCACCGCTCGGCCTACGCGCCTGGCTGTGCGAACAGCGGATTTGCCCAGGTGAGCCTCACGATCAACGGATCAACCCTCACCCAGTACTACTCCCCGCCCGCGGGCGTTCCCGGGTCGGCCGGCTTTACAACAGACCATTGGGACGTAACCGGTTGGCTCGTTCCGGGGCGCAATCGCGTTCGCATCACAACCGACAATCTGTGCAGCGTATACGAGGTACAACGGCTCGAAATCTCGATTACGGCCACTACAAGCCACTTGATAGAGGACTATCAGATGACCCATGGTATCACGCGCAATCGCCCGGTCGACAACGTATCAGCTTTTTCTTCTGATGATTACCGGGCAGTTTGCTGGACGAAGGTCGCTTCGGAAGCGATCGGCCAACGAATCGAGTGGCGATTCTACGACCCGACAGGTGTCCTGTACTACCAAGGCCAACGGCGTGCCGATCGCTACAACTGGGGATACATTGGCGTTGCGAATCGGCGCCCTTCGAATCTGCCTGGCCAATGGCGGGTGGATATCTACATCGCAGGGAGATTCCAGATGAGCGTGCCGTTCACGATCGGGGCGATAGGGTACTCGGTCAACGCGCCGCGCGTGACAGGGATCGAGTTTCCCAGTGCTATTCGTGCGGATGGCGAGAAGACCAAAGGATACGTCTCGTTCTTCGATCTCAACGGCGACATCACCTCCGTGAGATTCGACGTGGTGAATGCAGTTCGCTTTACGCCATTCAGCTTTGAACCGAACATCAGCGGTAAAACCAGCGGTCCCTTCAGCTTCCGGATCTGGTGCAGCACCAAGCAGACCGTCACGTTGAAGGTAACCCTCTACGATCGGCAAGGGAACAAGAGCGAACCGTACTACTTCAGCTTCAGAGCCACATAAGGAGGTAGGCTGTTGTATAAATTCCTTCCCCTTACGAATCATAAGCTTTCA
>Ga0315538_1002155_pt1 | contig 11182 bp, 21 predicted proteins | sample SalMarSW160230MG_2_FD_203834 | JGI IMG/M metagenome (GOLD analysis project Ga0315538, IMG submission 203834) | Salt marsh sediment microbial communities from the Plum Island Ecosystem LTER, Massachusetts, United States - Salt Marsh Sediment SW1601-230 ...
CATCGAAAACATTAAAGTTACTAAGGGGGAATATGTGACCGGCACCGATACCGAGGCCATGTACTACCTGAGTACCGCTTCACTGACGGGCCCCATCGGTAGCGACTGGACGGACATCTATATGTATCTTTTCACCCAGGTCATGCGTCGGCACAGGAAAGAGGTGGATATCCCCGCCGACCTTGTACATGAGTCTCTAAATAAATACCAGCAGCAGCTCCTCGACGGCCTCAAACGCTGGATTTACAACACCCGGGTAAAAGCCCGAAAGGAAAGAGAGCGGGCATCCAGGAGAGAACAAAGGGAAGCTGCCGCGGCTGAGAAACAGCTGGTACAGCCGGCATTATTTGAGTTTTAAGCTACAGTATACTTATACTGGTTGAAAGGAGGTGCGCTTTTGAACATTGTGACCCAATTTATACTCGGTTTCATTGTCTTGGTTTTCCTATGCTTCGCGGCCGGAGCAGTCGAGACCTGGTGGGAAGATCGTAAGCGGGACAAAGAACAAAAAAGGAGGGGGTGAACTATGCCGGATTACATTGTCAAGGTTCAATATCGGTATCCGGTCCAGGCCGTATCTCCGGAGGATGCACTGTCTACCGTTCCGGCTGTTATTAAGGGTCGGTTTATCGGCTTCCACGGAGAGGGAACAACAGAGATTATCGATCAGGACGGCGACGTCGTTCTGAGGGCGGAGCTGGTAGCCATCGATTAAAGGAGGACGTTATGAAAGGTTGGATAATACGCTGGCTAACATTCTTAGAAATAATACCCCTGAAACTGTGCCCTGACTTGTGGTGCTGGCTTTTATCTAAACTCAAGTTAATCTAAATTTATACAGTAGACAAATACTGTAGGGAAGGAGGTATGTTATGCCATATGACTACGGTTTTGAACTACCAGATTTGAGACATGGCTTTTATGACAAGGCCGGTGAGTTCGTAGGTGTCCGTATTGTCCGTCACTGGTATGAAACAGAAGACGACGATGTGGACTTTAAGGTTAGTTTTAATGTTGTGAAAGCCCACCAGGTGACTGAGTTACCAATAGGCACTAAGGAAGAACAGGCGGTCACGATCGCGCATGAACTCTATGAGGAAGACAGGGAGGCTACAGACTCCTACAATGAGACTGAGGCTATGTATGCTGCTGAGCGCCGTATGGGTGCTTAGAGCTACAGTAATAGGATACTGTATGAAAGGAGGGGGAACATATGACAAGATTCCTCGACTTTAGACTACCCATGATATTCTATATTGCCTTAGTTATAGCAGACATGGCAATTAGCTATATCGGGGTAACTCAATTTGGAATGATGGAGGGCTCACTAATAATCAACTTTTATGGCATAGAGTTAGGTGTTTTACTGGTATTTCTCCTCAGCTTGTTCATTGTTCTTGCATTATGGAAACTCAGAAATATTAGACTATTCAGCACCGCAACCCTATTAGCCATCTGGATGCTGTGCCTTATTGAGTCGGCAGTGGTAATCAATAATATAGTCTTAATGAATTAATACAGTAGCCGAATACTGTAGAAAGGAGGTGCAAAGTGCCAGAAACTTACGCAGATATAGAGGCATTCTACGCCGAAAACGAAGAGAGACGACGGAGTGGGGAAGCCGACTACGGCGTTTGGTGGACAGAACCTGGCCGCAACTGGCCCCGGTGGCGAGTCTCTTATATCCAGAAAACCGGCGAGATCTATGCAGTCCAGCTCACCGCTGGCGGTGAGGTCAGACTACTGGGAGTTGTCCCACCCGATGATGGTAACATTTACTACCAGACGCTTGACCTTATTTTAGAAGGATGGGTCAATGCTATTAACGAGCCGGGTAGTCTAAACTGGATACGAGAACAATTAAGCTAACAGTAGAACAATACTGTAGGATAGGAGGCTGAATGAAAGTACTGGTAGCCTGTGAGTTCAGCCAGATAGTAACAAGCGCCTTCAGAGAAAGAGGGCATGAAGCGTACTCCTGTGATATCCTTACGACTGAAGGTGATCCAAGCTGGCATATCCAAGACGATGTTTTAAAACACCTTGATGATGGTTGGGATATGATAATAGCCCACCCTCCCTGCACATACTTAGCCGTTTGTGGTAATAAATGGATGAAGCCAGAATATAGAGAGCGTTTTCCGAATAGAAAAAAGCAGCGTGAAGATGCCTTATCTTTCTTTATGGCTCTCGCTTACGCCCCAGTTGAAAGAATAGCTTTAGAAAACCCTGTCAGTGTAATTTCGACACGTTGGCGGAAACCTGACCAATATATACAACCTTGGCAGTTCGGGGATAAGTCCATAAAGAAAACTGGATTATGGCTAAAAAATTTACCACTGCTTATTCCAACAGATATAGTTCAGCCTGTCTTTCTCATCTATAAATCTTCTACACATAAATCAGGTCAGTCGAAATATCCTCTTCAATGGGGCAGTACTGGAATATCAAATTGGAAAGATAGATCAAGAACGTACCCTGGAATTGCCAAAGCTATGGCTGAACAGTGGGGTTGAATCTAACACTACAGTACTAGACTACTGGAAAGAGAGGGACTGGGGATTTTCCTCCCCAGTCCCCTTTTTTGTCCCCAGCTGCCGGCCCGGGGGCTATTCATCAAGCAGACTGCTCATGGCAACCGCCGGAACCGATTTCTCGCTTGAGCACTTCCTCTTTATCTGAGGCCGGCCCCTCCAAGTATCCCGGTCACTCAAGTCAACCCGGGATCCGAACGCCCTTTCCTGTTACTCTCGGCTCCTCTCTGCATTGGGATCAACTATTTCTCCGGCTCCTCCGGGGGGGGGGTAGTCCCGGTACTGCCGGCCCGAGTACTTGATACCCCAGCTCCCGGTAATATTCTTCGTATGCGGCCATGGTCGTCTGTATTACCAGTTCATCCGGAGTGTCAAGGTAAATATAAATCTGCTCATTTGCTGTTGTCAATTTAGCTTTCTTTACCACAGTATTCCCTTACTGTTATACTTCGATCGGCATCATCGGCTGGTCCGCGATAACCTGGCTCTGGCAATTGTAACAAAGATCCTCCTCCCCAGCCTTATTGCCAAACATTTTGGCAAAGTCCTGGAACGCTTCCTCCACATCCTTCGGGGAATGCAGGTATATCCGGTACTCAGCTCCGCATCGATCACACCGGTGATATTCCACATAGCGGGTTTTACCCGGTTCCTTCTTATTCTGTTTGTTTATGGCCAACCCCAGTAGACTCATTGTCTCAATTTCCCCTATCTTCATGCAGGTCTCCCTTTCTTCCATTCAGGAGACGCCTTATAACTGTCGAATAGTTATCATCCATAGTGCCGAGTTGCCTCAGCTCCGCTGCCAAGTCCTTTTCAATCCAAATGGTAGTCATTGCCTTTTTCTCTTTGTTTTCTTTCACTTCTACCATTCCTTTAATCTCTATAGATTACTGTATCAGTTATAACGTCTTCTGTCAAGATTATTTTTTATTCTCCCGGAATGTGATTATCAAGTTTCCGTCGCTATCCGTTGTCTCCATAAACGGACTGTCTATTGATGTATATACGTCCAGGTAATTGATGGAGGTCTGTTTACTGCACTTGGCATAGTGTGCAGCTCTGGTGATGAGGTCTTTCTTCTTTTCCGAACCTTCTTCTCTTAATATCTGGTGTACCCGGAATAGCCATCTCTTAAGGAATACTTTGTGAGCCTGCATTTCGGGAGGACCGTACTCATAAGGTATCTCGTCTTTCAGGATGGTTTTCCACGTCGGTAGGTTTTCTCTCTCTCTCTCTTTCTCTACCTGGTCACTATAGTCTCGAAGCATGGTCACCCTAGCCTCGTTTTCCATTTCCCTCAGCCGACAATTATCCTTATGACATACAAGGTGGACATTTCCCCAGTTCCAGTTCGTATAGTCGCCGTCGGCGTGGTCAATTTCCAGCTTCACCTTTGGCGGTCCACGCCTGATCCTCTTTTCAATCCAGCATATTATGCATTGTTCGCCCTCGGCTTTCGCTATCTTTGCATAACGCTTCTGGCGCTGTGCTGTAGTTTGATATTTAGGCATCAGCGGCCACCCCAACTGGTCACACTAGCCTCAGAGGTTCCCGCTACCTGGTCACACTGGTCTCGTTTTGGAAGTTCCTGCCGCAGGTTGGCCATGTCTTCCCAGTAAAGGTCATGATCCTCAGCAGGGCTCTCCATGGCCAGTTTATAAAGATTATCCTTCAGGAATACCGATGCTCCGGCGATGTCGGCAGTAGCCACGATGTCTCTTACCCACTCCAGCTGCGGCAACAGCGTATATTTCCTCCCCACAGCGTCCATCTTTTCGATCTTCAGCTGGGGATACATATCATTCTGGAGTTTCAGTAGCTTACCCTTCCTTCCAGTCATAGCGCCGATGATTGCGCCTCCGACACCCTTACTACGCCATAAATGCTCTTCACTCAACTGCCTCTGGATAATATTTTCAATAAGGGGCTCGAATGATATGAATTTTACTAGCGCAATCGTCTCTCCCAGCTTGCGCAGAGCATCGTAATACTGCTGTCTGTTCGTTGCGCTTACGCCGACCTCGAAGTTATCTGGGAAAGGTGACCACCGCGGCAGTTCCTGCGGTTGCTTTGTAAGGAATATGTATGTATGGTCCGGATGCTGCCGGCACCGGTAGAATATTTCTCTCAGCCAGTCGTGATAGATAAACAGCTCATGCGTGCTACCGACGAATATACGGCAAGGTTTCTTCGGTATATTATCCAATACTTCCGGCATAAACCTGATATCCGGGTTCCACTTGTGGTCGTCATACATCGCCCTGGCGTAGCAGTAGGGGCAGCCGGTAGGGCATTTACCTTTTACGGGGTTCCTCGTTATATCAGTCCACTCAATCTTCGACATCGGTTACCTCACGCGGCTGTTTAATTTCTCCCGTTGCAACTTCTACTTGGGTGAGGACAATATCAAATTCCGCCTGGGGGGACTCGATAATGGCCGTCATGGGCGCCGCCTTGCCCTGCATGAATATCAGCTTTAATATTTCCGGACCCGGGTAAGGCACTTCAAAGGACACCCGTACCGACCCTTTTTTCGATGAGATGCTCAATTTCTCTATGTTCGGGATTTCCACGCGAGGATATTTTGCTTTCGACATTCGCTCCTCCTTTTATTATTCTTGCGGCGGTGGCGGATGGCACCGTCTACAGACCCACTCTCCCGGACTGTAGAACCTGCCATATATCATCCGAGGTTCTCTCCACCACCAATCCGTTGAACCACAACCATGAGCATACACTGGCTCCGGTGGCTTATCCGGTACCTGGTGATCCTTATGGGTATCGATATAACCGTTGCCGGCGCACATCGTACAGCCGGCACCTCTGCACTTCGGACAAAGAGTAGTACCGGCCGGAATAATCTTTCCCTTTTCCGAACCTTTTTTAGTTGCTGACATCTTTAATCCCAACAGTATTTAGCTACTGTAATTAACCGGCGTTTTTATCATTCGAGTCAGCTACCTTAATTAGCCCCCCTTTTTTACAGTACATGATTACTGTGTGTTTACGCATGATATTCTGTATTTTTTTGACATATAGTGACCACTCTCGGCCGGCCCCATGTCCTTTGTAAAATTATTACCCGGGCTCTTAAGGCAGTTCCAGCTAGTCGCGGCATCATATACCAATGATAGAGACACACAAAACCGAATTCTCGACATACTCGAACAGCTTCTTTCCCGTACTTGGTTAATCTAGGATTTTTGGCTTTGTACAATTTCTTCGCCAGTTCATCATTATAAGGTGGGTCACATATCACTAAATCGAAGGCATTATCTCTAAACGGCAAACTCTCAGCATTAGCAATGATGTCCGGATTGACTTCTCTGCTAACGTCAACCCGGATCCCGTACTCCGCCATACCCCCAAAAGGATGCAATACTCGGGACCCGGGTTGTATCTGAAGAAGTCTCAATAATTTCCCTTCGAAATATAGTGGGAATCCCCCTGGGTAATGCTCTTTCCGAGGACGAGGCAATACCCAGATTAAATTACTTACATTACCCATTTACCCTCCCTCATTACAGTATCTAACTACTGATGTCCTTTAGGTAATATTTTCTTTGGTGGTTCTTGCTTTAGTCTCCGCCGGCCCCATGGTGTTAGTAACAAATTTAACCGAGTCAACATTCCACCAAGGTCAGGTAAGGCTCCTATTCTTGGCCCCTTCCACGCAGGCCCACTTACTGGTCTATACCTCCTCGTAGGTGTACCCGGCGGCGTTAGTAAGCCGCGCATCTTCAGTCGATTTCTTTTTCTTTTCGCCCTCTCCTGCGCTTGTATTTTAGTAAGTACCATTTGCTCTCTTTTCCTCCACAGTAGGCTAATACTGTACGTTACTTCACCTAACCATACCTGCCATACCTCATCGCACCTGGCTACACCAAACCCCTCCCAACCCGACCGCACACTACCTAACCGGTGCATTAACCTGCCTTACCTTGCCATACCTGACCCAACGGCGCCCGACCTGACCCTAACTTACCATACCCCAACAAGCCATATATTCCAGCCATACCAAACCGCGCCTAATCCGCCGAACCTGCCCCCACGCAGTTATCTCCGAGAAAGTTTTTTCCGAGCCTTGCCGATGGCCTCAAACACTGGCTGTAACTCATTAAATTGGCTATATTTCTGTTCCCAGTGCCGAAGGTCGGCAAGGGCTTCTTCCAAAAGACGTTCCCTCATGTCTTTATCGCTCATGACATCTATTATTGTGCGGTACCCCCCACCTTCCTGAGTCCTGTCATCCCGTAGAGATACAAAGGCGGTTATTGGTTTCGCAATATTCGGTAGGATTACAACGACGGACCGTATTATCTGCCGGGCCTGCTGGAGCCGCCATTGCTCCGCGGCAACTGTATCATCCCATTCAAAGGAATTATGCAAGGGATTAGATAAATCTTCCGCGGCTAAAACCACATCCTCGGCTCTTAGTATGCCGCCATGCTCCTGGCGGATTCGCTCCAGCTCCTGAAGAGCGATTGTATTAGAAAGCCTTTCCTTTACACCTGAAACCATCTGCATCACCATTTAATTTACCTCCTCTGATAATTTAGTCACCAAGTCAAATAGTCCCCAGCCCTGACCATTAGACTTCTTACTGTCGGGTCTGCCTTCCAAGATACCAATCTGTTTACCGGCACGATAGAGCAGGTTATAGATGTCCTTGGTGGTAAGTTGGTCGGCATCGAACTCTATCCGTACAGTTGCTTCCCAACCTGGCTCCCACATTGGTCGGGACCTGATATCGCAGACGCCGGTCTCCAGCCGCACTGCAGCATCAAAACGACTTGGTTCACCCTTAGTTATCCGTACCAGTGGCGTCCTATCGTCTTTATCGAAGCCATCTGGTAGAACGAAGATCGCCAGCTTTGCCCGGGTCATGACGTAGCCCACCAACCGGCAAGCTGAAATCATAGCGCTGCGGAAAGCCGGAGCTGGGATTCCATACCAACCTTCATTTGCCTGGTGAATGGCATCCTCATAGAGCTTATCGAAGTCCTTACTCTCCCTCGTTTTCTTAGAGCGAGAAGTGGACCCGGCTGTTTGTTTAGCTATGATATCCTGCTTGGCCTTAGCTGAGAACTTATTTTCCACTAACGGAGATGAACCAATGATATCTATAATCACACTTTTTATATTTGGAGCTTTTATCTCCACTCTTTCTACCGTGGCCACACCTTTTGCCATCTAACTTCCCCCCTCTTCTATTTTTTAACTCATCGAAAAATCAACTTATCCCGCCGGTCCTTAATATAACCTTATCTCATGTTTCACCTCCTACAGTATACGAATACTGTTATTTCCTCCTTTTTGCCCTCAGCTCATCCGGCAGCGGTCCCAGTTCCCTGGGCCAGTCCCGACCGCTGTAAGCTCTGACCCTGATGAGCCGCTTAATCTCTTCCGTGACGGCTTCCTGGAAGCCAACAACTTCAGCGTTCTTTGGCCATTCCTCCATGGTTTTCAGGTAAGCTCGTTTTACAATATCCATACTTCGCATTACCCCCCGTACTCCACACATAATAACGTGCTCGCGGAATTGCTGCTCGGTGACCTGTAGACCATCCACATAACAGATACCGGAAAGCATCCCGGTAAAGTGGCTATTATCACTAGGCGTATACACAATCGGTCTCATTCTCACCTCTTCCAAAATATCCACCACATGGGATGAGCTTCATCATCATTCCGGCCATTCTCTCTAGCTAACCACCACGCCCAGATGATTAATGCGGCTAGAAAGCCTAAGAATATAAGGGGACCAACCATTTCTCACCTCGCTCTAAGTAATAGATGTTGCGCACAGTAATATTCAAACTCTCGGCCACACTTAGGACATGAAAGACCTGCACAGCCACATGCAGCCTTCCAAACTATCCCGAGCCGGGGCTTACCCCGACATATGCACCGCTTATTCTCCGGACCGATTTCCATGCTTCTCCTTACAGTATGGTCATACTGTTTATTCGTATCCCCTGCAGGTAACATAAGCATCTACAAGTTCGGTGAAGTTGGCCGGAATAATAGCAACTGGATTAAAGCCCACAAGCATGAGGTCCCCGACCGCAGTTATTTCGCGTAGCCCGTCACCAAAGAAGACCTCGGCGTCACCGCTGTCGACACTAATAACTATACCGTATGCTCCGTCTTTTCGGCGCTTTACCAAATTACCTTTTTCTAAGTCCATTTCGTGCCCCCTCCCACAGTATCGTTATACTGTATTTTCATACTTCTTTAGCAGATGACGGTTCTCGACGGATAAGAGTCGGCCCTTCTTGCAATCTGGATCATCGCTGTCCAGCCGAAACTGTAATAACATCTCTCCATCAAGTTCTCGAGCTCCGACTATAGTGCCAGGAAGCCATTCTTCTGTTCGTAGCATTTCGTGCCATAGAATCCTGGTTCCATCCGGATACTCAGTTCTCCAATCATTGAAATCCATAATTACCTCCAATACCACAGTACTTGGCTACTGTTTACCTTCCCTTATATATGGTCTTAAAACGCGTGAGTATACTGGATGACGAAGACATCTTAGCCCCTTCATCTCAATTTGTCTTATACGCTCTCTAGTAAGTCCGAACTCTTGCCCTACTTCTGCTAATGTCCGTCCATGGCCACTATCAAAACCAAAACGGGCTTCGATTACTCTTTTGACTCGGCTTCTAAATTTTGGATTGCCAGTATGTGATGACAAAGCTGCAATTACAGAGGAAATAGCTTCTCTTAAAGATACACCATCATTTGACTCTTCTAAATCATCATCATTGAAAGCCTTCCCGTAGCTCGTATAGAAGATGGCTGACATCAGCATTGTCTCCGGTTTTCTCATATCTATTCTCCAACAGTACCCTTGTACTGTTTAAATTATTAATAAGATGGTGCTCCGGTCCATTCACAGTCATCGCAGCGGTCTACCACTTCTTCATTTATGCTGACTGCTCTCAATTTCCCACCGCAATTAGGACAGGCACCGACAACATCAACGCAGGATGAACACAGATCTTCCTCGACCCAGTGACACCCTTCCTCGCAGGCATCCTCATCTGAACATCCGCATACACGACAATAACGGAAGTCTTTCTGGCACTCGGGGCAAAGAAAATAACTCTGTCCAATGAAATCCTTCTTAACCCAACCTTCTGGGAGACCTCCCTTTTCCGCTGCGGCTTCGATTACTCCGCATCCATGGCAACCGTAACCGGTAGGTTCAGCTCCTGGGAGAGGTGTAATATCTTCGACCGCCAGTTTCCACCTTCCCGGGGATGTCATTACCAAATCAACCACCCTGAAATGAATAACGTCTCCTGGTTTGAGTATTTTAGCCCCATTTATTATATTCAGACTCAACATTCTCTACAGCCTCCTATACTACAGTATCACTCTACTGTTGTTTTTCCCTGTTGTCGACGTTCAATACTGGCTTTTATCCTTTTTCTCATCTCCGGATGGCAACCTGGGTAATTCTCCGGAACTATACCCTGCTCCACACACCAACCGAACCAGTCACGTACACAGACCTTCATCGGATAATACGTTTTGTACGCTGCATCCCACATCTCAGGGAAGTCAGGGGGACAATGGCTAGTCGTATCATAATCGCACTCGTGACATTCGAGACCATTCACATGCCGGCTCATTCGGATACCCATATCAACGTACTTCTGCTCTGTCTCATTTGGCGGCATGTCTTTCAGAAAACGCTCGTAATGGTACTGGTAAAACTTCAAAAACGACATTTTCCGCTCGTAATGCTCCCGTTCCTCCATCTCGTTGTCAATTTCGTCTATAAATCCGAATCGGATCTGATGCGTTCCTATTGTCATTCTCATACCTATCTCTACAGTATTCACCTACTGTTTTAGTATTCTTAAAAGAATACTTATGCTTCTTTATTACGCCGCCTAATGCTATCGACCTTCTTTTGTTCATCGTTCCATATAAGCAAAGTTCTGTGTGAGAACTCGACACGAACAGCGAGGATTGCTTCTCTAATCATAAAAACAGAAAGTATATATTCGGCTTTTTCGTAATTCGACATCTCTTCAGGTTCCTTATTACCTTCGGGTTTATTAAGCCTCTCAAGACTCTTTTGGAACCAATCAACTATCTCCGATTCATCTTCCTTCCCGAAGTCACGGAGGTCGCCATAGATGGCAATGTATCCCCATGAAAGGGCATGTTCATCTTCGTCAGAGTTTCTGTAAACTCTATATTGCAGACTCCCTTCGCTACCTTGAGGAACATTGCAAGCTTGGGTTTCCTCTAAACTGGATTCGAAATCACAGGTATTTCCAAGAGCCTTTTTAATAGCCTCCTGCATTTTCCCAGCCTTTTCCTTAATCGGCAACTTTACTACGGATTCCATGCTATCCAGTCGGATCAACCCAGCTACGTGTGTCCATTGACTCATTTCTCGAACCTCCTCATAGTATTGCAGTACTGTATGTCAAGGGATAGTTACCTATTTTTTAGTAAATATTTCCTATCCTTTGACTTAATTGAGTTGGTTAAAACGATATTATCTTTACCATTATTGACCTCTATCTTCTGTTTATCAATAACCGTTTTACTGACATCTAAAGCGTGTTCTAGTAACCAGTCCTCGCCACAAATGGTATTGCGGTCAAATATTCCCGGAG
>Ga0315538_1002164_pt1 | contig 11161 bp, 12 predicted proteins | sample SalMarSW160230MG_2_FD_203834 | JGI IMG/M metagenome (GOLD analysis project Ga0315538, IMG submission 203834) | Salt marsh sediment microbial communities from the Plum Island Ecosystem LTER, Massachusetts, United States - Salt Marsh Sediment SW1601-230 ...
TGACCCCTCTTGCACTGCGATTTCTGTATTCTCCGTTATTTTTGTGTCATCCGGTAGATCATTTTAACCTATTTCTTCCTAATAATACACCCGATTCCCTTAAGATTAGGGGTCCCGAATTCCCTTCCCAGCCTCTCGGCGGATGTCAGCATATTGAAATTGGATCTTTCCCAGTTATACTGCGTCCTGGCCTCTGTCTCCGGGAACCACCATCCATAGGCACTGTAAATTACCCCTGGATGGACTTTGTCCGTCAGATGGGCTATCTGGGTTATCTCTCCCATCCTGGTCTTAATAATTATCACATCACCTTCCCCAACGCCGTATCTCTCGGCGGTCTTAGGGTGGACTTCAGTGCTTGGATGGGGTTCGTGTTCTCTCAATCTGGAAACCCAACGGTAAGAGGAATGGAGATAATATCGGCTCTTTCTGCTGGTAAGCACGAGTGGATATCCAGGATCATCATCCTCGGGAAGGGTGGTAAATACGGGCATGGGTGGAATATTAAAATCATTCGCCTTGCTCAGGTACAGTTCCACCTTGCCGGTCGGCGTCTTAAAGCCATTTTGTTCGTATTTCTTATATTGTTGAGGCCCTCTAAGATATCCCCGCTTGGCCAATTGCTTAAAATCAAGCCCTGTAGGGCCCAGTATTTCATTCAGAAAATCGTTATAATCTTCATACCAATATTCCCGAGAGGTGAGGCTTTTACCGAGTTCGTTGATTATCTTGATGTCAGGCCAGCATTCTTGGGGTGGGTCAACCGCCTTCGGCCTGGCCAGGATATAACCATGCCCCAGACCAACGTGACCGATATCATTGAATTCAAAGGTCGTTGCCGCTGGAAGCACTATATCGGCGAATGAGGCCGTAGGGGTCATGAATAGCTCCGTAACAACCAGAAAATCCAGTTTCAATAATGCCTTCAGGGTCATCCCACTTTCCGCATAAGCCAGCAGCGGATTTGTCCCTTGCATATACGCGCCCCTGACCGGATAGGGGATATCTTCAATTACAGCCCTCCGGAAATGGGTGGGAGGAACGTTCATTAACTTGGGTATGGTATTATGATAGGCATGTATCATTTCTTCTCTCTTGGAAGGCAATAAATCGGCCCTGACCAACTTTCCAAGACGTTGTACAGCCGGTTCTGTTGCATGGATATTTCCTCCCCGTACATCCAGGTTTCCACACAAAGCCATGAGGCAGACAAGGGCCCTTGATGTGTCAAAGGTGTTTATATTCTGCTCAATAGGATTTCCCCATTGGATGGCGGCCGGATGGGTCCCCGCATAATGCCTTGCGGCTTTGCGAATAAGTTGGGCAGGCACCCAGGTAATATCGGACATCTTTTCCGGTGAATACTGTTTGATATGATCGGAGAATTTATCAAATCCATAACACCATTTCTCTGCGAAGTCCCTGTCATAAAGCCCTTCCTCTATAATGACGTTAAGAAAGGCCAAAGCCAGGGCATTATCGGTTCCAGGCCTGATCTGGAGCCAGTATTTTGACTTGTGAACAAGGGCTGTCTTTCTGGGATCAACAATAATAAGGTCGGTACCCCTTTTTACCTGGCCCAAGAGACGGCTGCAAATCTCTCCCTCCTCATTGGTTCCGGTTATATTGCTTCCCCATAGCAGCGCCAGTCCGGTTTTATTATTAAAATCAGCTACCGGATAAAAACCGCATGTGTGTCTTCCGGTGATTTCCCTCGGCATATGACACACATCCTGGATTCCCACAACATTAGGGGAACCGAAAACATTGGCAAGGCGGATCAGGGCAAAATGTTCCGTCCCTTTCGGCATACCCAGGCAAAAGGCAATTCCTCTCGCCCCGTGGAACCCTTTTATTTTCAAGAAATTCTTGCGAATGGATTCGAGGGCTTCAGACCAGGTTATCCTTTTCCATTTGCCGTGGCCCCGGTTTCCGATGCGCTTAAGGGGATATCTAAGCCTGCCGGGATGATCAAGTATGTCCGGTGCGGCTATTGCTTTCGTACATATATACCCTTTGTTTAAAAGACCTTTTGGATCCCCTTTTACCTTCACCACCCGGTTGTTTTTTACACCCACCAGGAGGCTGCAACCACCGTGATCCATCCTCGAACAATGGGTCTTCATCCACTTGATGTCTTGTTTTTTTGTATTCAATTTATCTCCTAACATCTGTATTCCACTAAAAAAGATATATTCGCCATCCACCATCTCTTTGCTAGGCGATGTCCCTAAGCCTGGGAAAAGCAAAAAGGAATAGGCCAATAAAAAGGCATAGGATAAGCCCGAAAGGAGGCCCCCAACTTATGGTCCCTTTAGTAATTATATTCTTGAGCGTCTGTTTTAGTAAACATATGATATGATATTTTTGGGATCAAGCACATAAGAAGATTAAGGTTATAACATTACACGGAAATATAAGGACCCGGATAGTGTAAATATCCAGCAATAATCGGGACATCAGGCCCGTAACTCTAATTGAATGTAAGGCCGCTGCTTTTTTTCCTTTACAGTTCCAAAATTTTTCCTTAAAAGATATGGAAAATCAATTCATTTTTAAAAAGATCTTATCCCTGTAAAAACTTGAGGCCTTTTTTATGATTAATTGAACAATAGTAGTTCCGGTTCAATTCCGGAATGGGGGGGGTCTTTATATTCGATCTTAAAAAGCACGGTCCTTTGCTAGACAGCATTGTCCTGGTCAGCCAGTTGGGTCTGACCATGGCCGGAAGCATCCTGCTGTGTTTTGCCGTTGGATACGTGATAGACAAGTGGCTTGGGACGAAAGGGTTGTTCATTACTATCTTTATTTTTCTGGGAATTATCGGTGGCGGGTTCACTGTATACCGCCAGATAGGCCAGGTGGTCGACCTGCAGGGGAGGAAGGAATCGCGATCCGAACAAAATGATGGAGACACCTAGAGACATACAGAAAAAATATTGCTCCCAGGCAATGATTATGGCAATCACACTGGCTATTTTGATGATAATAATCGGTGAAAAACCCATGGGTAAAGGACTGGTGCTTGGCACCCTTTTCAGTGTGATTAATTTTTTGATTATGGGACAATTCCTCCTTTCCCAAATAAGGGGTGCTCGATCAAAGACCAGAGCAGGTATCTTTGCACTGGGTTCCATACTTTTCAGGTTCGCAATCCTTGCCATTCCCTTGATCATCTCCATGAAAGTCAATTCGATCAGTTTTATAGGGGTGGTTCTAGGTCTATTTATGGTCCAAGTGGCAATATTGATTGATCATCTTTTACCGGACCGTTTTCTACCATTTAAGAAGGTATAGGCAGGCTGGAATTATGGATGAACTGACTAGCGTACCCCAATTTACGTTAGAATTATTCGGGATTAACCTGGTTTTCAACACCCAGACAATAATAATGACCTGGATCGTAATGGCCGCATTGATATGTTTCGGTTTTCTGGCAACCAGAAAGGCCGGGCTTATTCCCAATCCTTTCCAGGTTGTTGCTGAAATGTTTGTCAGTATATTTTATGGCTTTACCCGTGACACCCTGGGAGAGGATTTAGCTAAAAAGTATTCTCCCTTAATATGCAGCCTCTTCATGTTTTTACTCCTGTGCAATTGGCTAGGGGTTATTCCAAAACTTGCTGAACCCACAAAAGATCTTAACACCCCTTTGGGGCTCGGGATTCTGGGGTTTATCATTGCCCATTATTCAGGAATCAAGGTTAAAGGTTTTGCAAATTACATTAAGGAGTATTTCCAACCTATCTTCTTTATGGCCCCTCTCAACATCATCAGTGAACTGGCCAAGGTGGTATCAATCTCGTTTCGTCTATATGGAAATATTATGGGTGGGGCCATCATTATCCTGGTCGTCTCCCATCTGGTATATGGTCTGATTGTACCTCCTTTCCTGGTCATCTTTTTCGGCCTTTTTGTTGGAAGTATTCAGGCCTTTGTTTTCACGATGTTAACACTTGTTTATATTTCACTACAGGTTAAATAGGCATATGCTGGAAATAATCGATCTAACACGATCGGCCCAATATATCGGTGCGGGAATGGCTATCGGATTCGGTGCCATAGGAGCCGCCATGGGTGAGGGTTATGCAGCCGGTATGGCTAATGAATCATTATGTTATAGAGCTGAGAATTCGGGAAATGTAGTCAGGAACATGCTTGTCGGTCAAGCGATTGCTGAATCCGCTGCAATTTTCGCGCTTATTGTCTCCTTAATCTTGGTCTTTTCCGCTCCTTCTGAACAGTTCGTTCTTTTTGCGTGGATATATATCAGTGCCGGTCTAGCCATGGGGCTTTCAGCCATTGGATCGGGTATTGGGGCAGGATTGGCAGCGGGGAATGCATGTCAAGGGATTGTACGACAACCCGCCCACAGTTCTGCGATAATAAGAACTATGCTCATCGGCTCTGCGCTGTGTCAGGATCCTGCCATCTTTGGAATGGTTATCGCTATTCTTCTTCTGTTTCTCGATTTCTCCACCGTTCCTCTTTACCCCGGATGGGCGGCAATGTTGGGTGCTGGACTGTCCATTGGTCTGGCGGCTATAGGTCCAGGAATAGGTTGTGGCCTGGCAGCGAGGGAAGCTGCCTCTGGAGTTGCCCGTAACCCGGAAACCAACACCAATACCAATAGAATGATGCTGGTAGGGATAAGCATTGCGCAGTCTACCGCTATATACGGATTTGTTATCAGTCTTTTACTCCTTTTCACCGGGCATCAGGAGAACCTTGCCTTGACCGCATCGTTAGGACTTCTCGGTGCTGGTCTTGCGTCAGGATTCGGAGGTATTGGACCGGGTATTGGTGAAGGCATAACTGCTGCAGGGGCATTGAGGTGGATCGCGCGAAGTAGTGGGAATACCGGTCTTTTGACGCGTTCCATGCTGGTGGGCATGGCAGTCGCGGAATCTACCGGCATTTATGCTCTGATTGTTGCACTTTTATTGATTCTTGTTTTGTGAGGTATACATAGATATTATTATTTTATAGGAGGTTTATTATGGACATTAATGGGGCCGACTTTATAAGAGCTTTAGCGTTATTAGGCGCCGGATTGGCTATGGGACTAGGGGCCATCGGGCCCGGTGTTGGAGAAGGTTTCGCCGCCGGAAAGGCATGTGAGGCTATTGGCAGAAAGCCGGAAGAAGCGGGACTTCTCACAAGGACAATGCTGGTAGGTCAAGCTGTTTCGGAATCCACAGGCATTTATGCTTTGGTTGTAGCTTTACTGCTTCTTTTTGTGGTGTGATTATTGGCGGGCGGCATGAACCATGATAAATGTTAACGCAACCATTCTTCTCCAAGTTATACATTTTCTCATTCTGCTTTTTATATTGAATCGTATATTGATTCAGCCCATCATGAGGGTTATCAATGACAGGGAGCAACATATTGCGGAAAAAAACAAGTTGCTTACCGATCTGAAGGAGGAGACGGAAAAGCTAGTTGATAAATGTACCTCGATAGAGAAAGATGCAAGGCAAGATGCCTTGGAAGACAGTTACCATATAAGGAGAGAAGCTGGCGAAATTGCCGACAAGATCCTGGTTGATACCAGGGGAGAGATTGCTTCCATCAGGGATGAGACGGAAAAAGAAGTAGAAAATAAGCTAAAAGAGGCTAGACAATATATCCAGACCGAGGCCGCGACCCTGGCTAATGAAATAGTGGGAAAAATTATCAGCAGAGGTTTTCAGATTAAAACCAATGAATAGTAAAAAAAATAACTTAACCATATTCGTAATCGTAGGCACTATTTATTTTACCATTTTCCTCTGCCCCTCTAGTTTTGCAGCGGAAGGTACCAGCAAGGCCCGTATAATATGGGACAATATTATGCTGTTTGTCAATTTCGGCATTTTGGTGGCAGCCTTTATAAAATTTGGCAAAACACCCTTGGTTAATTTTTTGAGAGGGGAAAGTAAAAAGGTGGAAGAAAAAATAGACACTATTGAAGGGCAACTCCAGGAGGCCAATTCTCTAATGAAGGCGGAAACGGATAAATTTGCATCTATTGATGAGGGAATCAAAGAGATGCGGGAGCAAATAATAGCCCTTGGAGAGAAAGAAAAACAAAAGATCATCGAAAAGGCCGGACTTCTGGCTCGCCATATGATAGAAGACGCCAGAAACGAAGCTGAATATAGATTGGAAAAGGCCAAAAAAAGTTACGGCGAGGAAATGCTAGAAACCGCCGTCTCCATCGCATTAAGAGACTTGGAATCGAGATTAACTCAGGATGACGATGAAGATATTGTTGAAAAAATGGTTGATCAATTCTCAATCGGCCTAGATACTGGAAAGCAGCGCCTTGCTTGACACTGAAATCCTGTTATCCGTTAACAGAATCCCCTATATTGATTTCAATTCGTTATTATCTCTAATAATCTTTTAGGATATATTATGGTGCATCCGGTTAATGAATACGTTAGTTAATGATATCTAAATATTCTGCGCTATATGGCCCATGGGGTTCTCTTTTAAGCGGCGAACTTGTTTATGTGCTATGACCCTGCACAAAACGAGACGAGGCGGGCGGGTAGGTAGTCTTTTCCAGACTTGGCCGGACTAGAGAATTCTCTATTATCTCATAACTCTTCCGCCCGCCTGGGTGGCACCTTACGTAGTTAGCATGCTGTTAATGTTTTCGTTACTTAAAAGAGAGCCCCATGGGCCATTAAGGTACTTATAATAAGGTTTAATCTTTTACTTCTTTACGTACTCATTAAGCGGATGAACCTATATTATCAGCCATTGTTGCATAGCTCACGGCTATGTCCTCTAAGTTGCTCAGGAAAAACCTCCAGATGAGGAACAGCCTGAAGAAACCCCTCTATTTAGGCCTGAACCTGTCCCTGATGAAATGCTAGAGAAGGAAGATACAAGCCTGCTCATATCCTGTTTTCCACAGGAAGGACAGTTAAAATCGTTCTCGTTATCAGAAGGGAAAACGAGCTGTTCGAAACGGTGCCCGCAACTATTACATTTGTATTCATAAATCGGCATATCAACATCCTCTTGACCATTGGTATCTTTGGTCGCTGTCGTCCTTTAACTAGGCCGGAATTTATACTAATATAATATATAAAAATGAAAAGACAATGGTAGATTACAAAATTTTTACCTGGGGCTAGCTTATTAATAGATCCTTGGATGAAAAGTTGGGATCACTTGTCAGGTTGACTCCTAATCGCCTCAAACCCGCTTCATCGCCTGGTGTGGGTATATGGGTCATGTGGACCTCGCAGCCCTGCAATTCAGTCAATTTTTCCATGGCAAGCTGGGCGGCAGGGTTGGTTGTAGCACTGATACTTAGGGCGATAAGGGTTTCCAAAACGTCCAGACTAAGAGTTTTCTCGTTAAGTATCTCGGTTTTCAGGTTTCTGACGGATTCCGTGATATTGAGAGGCAGCAGCTTGATTTTTTCAGGGATTCCGGCCAGATGCTTGATAGCATGAAGTATCAGGCTGGATGCAGCGTGAAGGTGGGATGAATTGCTGCCACTCACGATGGTACCTTCCCTCAATTCTATGGCTGCACCGCAATAGATACCCTCATTCCCCTTATCCCTTTCCCTTGCTTCCAGGGCGGCCTGATGGGCTGGTTCGATAACATTCCTGTAGTCCTTATTTATATTAAGGTCCTTCATCAGCAATTCCACCCTTTGCACGGTTTCCCTGTCCGTTAATCCCATGGCATATTCACATCGATACCGAAAATATCTTCTTATAACTTCCTGCTTTGAAGCCTCCCTGGTAAGGGCATCATTCATAATGGCAAAACCTGCCTGGTTTACACCCATATCTGTTGGTGATTTATAGGAAGCTTCCCCCCCGATTATCTTTTTCAGTATCCTTTTGAGCACCGGGAATACTTCCACGTCGCGATTGTAATTCACGGCTTTTTCATTGTAGACCTCCAGATGGAATGGATCAATCATGTTGAAATCCTTGATATCGGCTGTGGCTGCTTCGTAGGCTATGTTTACGGGGTGATTGAGAGGCAGGTTCCAGATGGGGAAGGTCTCAAATTTCGCATATCCCGCATTGATGCCCCTTTTGTATTCATGGTAGACCTGGGAAAGAGAGGTTGCCAGTTTTCCGCTGCAGGGGCCTGGACCTGTGACAATAACCAGTGGTTCTTCCGTTTCTATATAATCATTTGCCCCGTAGCCTTCGTCACTTACTATCAGATCGACGTCCGTCGGGTACCCTTTTGTAAATTTGTGAGTATATACCTTTATACCTCTGCGTTCCAGCTTGTTTTTGAATAGTTTAGAGGCGGGCTGACTGTCGTAGCGCGTAATGACGACTCCGAGGACATCAATCCCCCATCCCCTGAGATCATCAATCAATTTAAGGGCTTCGGAGTCATAGGTTATTCCAAAATCCGCTCTCATCTTTTTCCTTTCAATATCCCCCGCATAGATGCAAAGAAGGATATCCGCCTTGTCTTTCAATTCCTGTAGGAGTCGCATCTTGGTATTTGGATCGTATCCAGGCAGGACCCTTGCCGCATGAAAATCATAGAGGAGCTTTCCACCGAATTCCAAGTATAGTTTATCATTAAATCGCTTGGCCCGTTCAAGGATCTCGGATGCCTGTTCCGCTATGTACTTTTCATTATCAAATGCCGCTTCTGTATTCATGTCTCCTCCTGCCCTAGCTTAAAACTTCCATAAACTGATCTTAGCCTTTATGACGGACTTTAACTCATTAACCTTTTTTTGTCCATTTTTGATTGTTGATCAAAGATTGCAGTTTTTTCTCTTTTCATAATAATATATAGTGTTTTAAGAATAACTCCAATCAATGGCTCAGCACTGAAACAAGGTAAACAATGGATGATGACATTCGCGGAAAGGTTGGGGCTCTAATACGGGACCAAGGTACCTGCGTCCTGGCAACTGCCTCGCAAAACCGGCCCCACTGTTCTCTAATGGCCTATTCCACCAATGATTCATGCGACGAAATCTACCTGATAACAGCCAGGGACAGCCAGAAGTATAAAAATATGCCTGAAAACCCGGCCGTCAGTTTACTGATTGACACCCGACAGAATACATCAAATCAAGACCATAATGAAATAATAGCCCTTACCGTTTCAGGTCGATTTCAGGGAATTATAGGGGATTCTGAACAAGAACGAATACGAAAGGAATTATCTCGAAAACATTCAAAGTTAAGAGATTTTTTTGAAAATCCGGAGAGCGAGCCGGTAAAAATCATAGTTGAATCCATTATGTTCCTGGAAGGTCCAAATAAGCTGCATTATGGAGTGATTGCGGAATTATGACTTTTAGAAATATGTATCATAATTACAATATAGCACCCATTTGAGAATCAAAAGGAAACATTTATGAAAACATTAAAAGACTATTTTGAAAACGCCAGAGGAATCGGGGTAATGTCTACAGCAGACAAGGAGGGGAAGGTTAACTCGGCAATTTACTCCAGACCCCATTTCGTGGAGGACGGTTCAATCGCCTTTATCATGCGTGATCGTTTGACCTACCATAATCTTCAGTCAAACCCCCATGCTGCCTTTCTTTTTATGGAAGAAGGCCCCGGATACAAGGGGAAAAGGCTTTATCTGAGTAAGACCCGCGAAGAGGAGAATGGTGAACTGGTTCGTTCTCTAAGTCGCAGGAAATACAACAATGATAAGTCTGGAACAAGATTCCTGGTGGTATTTCAGGTGGAGAATATATTGCCCCTTATCGGGGCCGATGAGGAAAGGGGCGAAAGCTGACAGAAGTATTATAGGAGAATCATGGTAACAAGATGAATTACTTTGATGTATATATCCAATTGTAGTTTATGGGCCTCAGTTGGATTGAGTCAGGTTTGGGATGCAAGAATTCATCTGTAAGCCTTAACCAGTTATAGGCCGGTTTTAGCTTCCTGATTTTTCCGTCCTCCGGCGGCTCTGAATGGCTGGTATGTTTATAAGACACTTCTGAAATACCTACATAATAATCTATTGCGGGATATAGATAAGAGACCTTGAATGTTTCGATATCCATGTTCTCTCTTTCGGCCAGTGCCCTGATCTGGTTGTTGGTAAGCTGGATAAGAAAATATTTGGAGACGCCCCTTTCTGAATACTTGATCATGGAACGGGATTCTGAACTGGAGACATAGATAGTACTTATTAAATCCAGTTTTCTCAATAACTGTGCTGCAATAAGAGCGGCTGTTCTTCTTCCTCCAACAGTATGATGACAACCATAATATTCAAAAAGCTTATTCTGTAGTATGCGGGCCGTCTGATTACCGTTTTCATATAGACTGTTTTGTATATATCTTAGCCACTTGGCGAGATCCTCCGCAGCATCGGAGATAGGCCAATCAATTTTTACATGGAAATGTGTTAAGGCATATCTGTTTTTCTTTGTTACTGTTGGATCTTGCTGAATTAGGAGCGCGTAATCCACATCAATCAATTCAGTGACAAGATCCAGAAAGGCCGGCTTATCAAAATACCGAAGGTTATTATGGAATTTTTTGTATGGGGTAAAATCTGCCAGGTATTTGACGTTGCTTTTTACAACTTTATTTTCAGGAAAAAAACGGATGTAATTTTTTAATTCCGGGCCAAGTCTTGTTTCACAAAAGATAACTATGAAGGTCTTGAATAATTCGGATTCCTTTTTCATCCTTTTTGACTTTGGCTTGAGTTCGCTTTTATCGACGAAACTGTACTCTATGTTATTCCTGAGGTAATTATAAAAAGAATCCACGAGAGAGACCTTCATCAACCTCAATTCCAGCGCATCTCTCAATATCTCATAAAGTGAGCGTCTCAGTTTTTCATAGTAATTAAGCCTTTCTCTGTAAAGCCACATTGATTAATCTCTCAATAAAAATATATGTTGATCTTTGAAAAAGACGTTTTGGGTTTAACTCAGAGGGTAATCCCATCATTTTCGGCAAGGAGGAAGAAAAAGAATTTTAATAATTTATGTTAAAATATATCAAAATAAGTTAATCGTCAAGAAAAAAGAGAGAATTTAGTCTATTAAAACCCATTTTTTTCCGGTTCATCCGGTTAATGAGTACGGAAAGCACTTTATATAGATACTTGGTTCGACCCATGGGGTTCTCTTTGCGACAGGCGAACTTGTTTATGTGCAAGGCGTAGGCAATAGGCCGGAGGAGGC
>Ga0315538_1002169_pt1 | contig 11146 bp, 9 predicted proteins | sample SalMarSW160230MG_2_FD_203834 | JGI IMG/M metagenome (GOLD analysis project Ga0315538, IMG submission 203834) | Salt marsh sediment microbial communities from the Plum Island Ecosystem LTER, Massachusetts, United States - Salt Marsh Sediment SW1601-230 ...
CGAGGAGGACTTTGACCTGTTAAGGATTTGTGACCACGTTGACGAAGTAACTGAGGCTGTCCGCAAGTGGCGTGAAAAACATGAGGTTATAGGTAAGAAAGCAGTAAGTACCTGAGCCTTAAATAGAGTTCTTCCGAATCGCTTAATTGCACATCATGACGAATTGTGCAAACCTGGGAAGGAAGCGACGGATTCAATGGCAGGACTTCCTACCCAGCCCAATCTTTACACAGAAGTTCAGCTTGCTCTAATACTGTCAGTGTAGCTTTCTCCTGTTTATCTGGTGGATAACCATACTTCCTCAAGAGGCGTCTGACTGCTGTTCGCAACTTAGCGCGGGCACTTTCCCGCACAGTCCAATCTATGGTGACATTACGCCGCACCGCTTCGACCAGCCCCTGAGCTATGGTTTTCAAGGTCTCATCACCCAATACCTTCACTGCACTGTCATTGACTTCCAAAGCGTCATAGAAGGCTACCTCATCTTCAGTCAATCCAAGTTTCTCACCTCTGGATTTGGCTTCGCGCATCTCTTTGGCCAGTTCAATGAGCTCGAGAATTACTTGAGCAGCCTCAATAGTTCGGTTTTGATACCGGCGGATGGTTCTTTCCAGCATCTCAGCAAATGACCTGGACTGGACCAGGTTTTTCCTGGCTCGTGTCTTGATTTCGTCATTAAGGAGTTTTTGAAGAACTTCAAGAGCTAGATTTCGATGCGGCATCCCCTGGATCTCGGCAAGAAACTCGTCGGATAGGATCGAGATCTCAGGTTTTTTGAGGCCAGCGGCGCTGAATATATCAACTACTTCATCGGATGATACGGCCTTGGACACGATTTGGCGAACAGCAAAATCTAATTCCTCTTCTGGTTTGCCAGGCATTCGCGTGTTCTTAGCTATGGCTGATCTAATAGCCTGGAAAAAGCCGACGTCGTCCTTGATCTTCAGTGCATCAATGTGTGGGACAGACAGGGCAAAGGCCTTTGACAGTTCAGTCACGGACTGTAGCAATCGTGCCTTTCCGTCCTCCTGACTCAAGATATACTCTATGGCGCTCGGAATAACCTTCAATCGCTCAGTAGGGGTGCCAGTTATGAATTTGGAGTAGTCAAAGTCATGGAACATGGCAGAGACGACCTCATACTTCTCTAGCATGATTGCTACGGCCTCTTCCTGGGGGATGCCTGTATCACGACGTGAGCCTTCCGTGTAGTCAGCCAGTGCCTTCTTTAGCTCATCCGCTATTCCAAGATAGTCGACCACCAGGCCACCAGGTTTATCTCGGAAAACACGGTTAACGCGGGCTATGGCCTGCATCAGGCCGTGACCACGCATTGGTTTATCGATATACATAGTATGCAGGCAAGGCGCGTCAAAGCCAGTCAACCACATATCACGGACGATAACTAAATTCATAGGGTCTGAGGGAGCTTTCATTCGCTTTTTGATAGCCTCACGACGAAGTTTGTTCCGTATATGAGGCTGAAAGTTGGTGGGGTCACTCGCTGAACCGGTCATAATCACTTTGATAGCACCTTTATCGTCATCTTGATGATGCCAGGAGGGACAGAGTTTAATGATGGCATCGTAGAGGTCTACACAGATACGACGGCTCATACAGACTATCATCCCCTTACCATCCATTACTTCAAGGCGTTGCTCAAAATGATTCACAATGTCTCTTGCCACAAGGTTTATCCGCTTCTCTGTGCCAACCATTGCTTCCAGCCGGGCCCACTTGGTCTTGAGCTTCTCTCTGACACTCTCCTCCTCGCTTTCGGTTACCTCCTCAAATTCAGGGTCTATGTGCGGTCTTTCGTTATCCTTCAATTCCAGTTTTGCCAAGCGCCCCTCGTAGAAGATACGGACAGTAGAACCATCAGCCACTGCTTGCTGAATATCGTAGATGCTAATGTAATCTCCGAACACTGCCGGAGTACTTCTGTCTGCTTTTTCTATAGGCGTCCCGGTGAACCCTATGAATGAAGCATTAGGTAGAGCATCTCGCATGTTTCGGGCTAATCCGTCAATGAAGTCGTATTGACTACGATGAGCCTCGTCAGCAATAACCACGATGTTACATCTGTCCGAAAGCAGAGGAAACCTATCCCCGCTTTCTGGCAGGAATTTTTGAATAGTTGTAAATATGATGCCCCCGGATGCTACCTTCAGGAGCTCTCTTAGGTGCTCCCGCGTCTCGGCCTGCTCCGGCTTCTGCCTGAGAAGATCCTGGGCTAATGCGAAGTTATCAAACAATTGCTGGTCAAGGTCATTCCTGTCAGTAAGCAGTACTAGCGTAGGATTCTCCATAGATGGATGAAGGATTATCTTACCAGCATAAAATACCATGGTAAGGCTTTTACCTGCCCCCTGCGTGTGCCACACCACACCAACGCGCCTGTCTCCCTCGGGTGAAGTGGCCTTCACCGTGGCAGCCACTGCCGCATTAACAGCGTGATATTGATGGTAGGCTGCCATCTTCTTAGCTATATTAGAGCCGTCTACCTCGAAAAGGATGAAGTGGCGTATCAAATCGAGGAAGCGACACTTTTCGAATATGCCATTGAGCAATGCTTCCAGTTCTGGGATATCTTTTTGTTCAATAGTTACCCCGTTGCTGGTGCGCCAGGGCAGGAACCATTCCCAAGCAGATGTCAACATTCCCATGCGAGCCTCAGTACCGTCGCTAATGACCAGCATTTCGTTATAGGGGAAAAGGGAGGGTATATCCATCTTATAGGTCTGAAACTGGTTGTAGGCCGCCTTTATCGTGGCGTTTTCGTCGGCGGGGTTCTTTAGCTCTATCACCGCAAGTGGCATGCCATTCACAAAAACGACCAGGTCAGGGCGTCGGTTCCGCTGTCCTTCAATAACCGTGAACTGATTGACTACCAGCCAATCGTTACTCTCTGGGTAGGCAAAATCCACTAACCACACCTTATCACCGACAATGCGTCCCTCTTTATTGCGGTACTCTACATCCACGCCCTCAGTCAGCATCTTGTGGAATCGGCGGTTATTGACAATGAGGCTGGGGCTATCAGGACGGGTCACTTTTCTGAAGGCATCCTCTAGTGCCTCGGCAGGTATATCTGGGTTTAACCTATCAAGTGCTGAGCGTAACCTGTCCGCTAGCAAAACATCAGCGTAGCTTTCCCGTTCAGGATAAGGGCCGTCGCAGGCGATATCCGGCCCAGGCAGGTACTGATAGCCCAAGCCCTTGAGCCAGTCAATGGCTGCTTCTTCTACTATAGACTCAGTAAGAACCTTAGTAGCCATATCGACCTACCCCTTAGCAAATAAATAAGCCGTTACGCCTCGCTACTTCCGTTGGTTGCGAAATCATCGTCGCAGAATTGAAGTTTCTCCTTTACTTTCTGAAGCATGCGCTCGCCGCGTTCGCTTATGAAAGTAGTATAACGTCGGTAGTCCAGAAATTCCCTACCTATAAGGGCTTCCTTTAGTTCCTTGTCATCAACGTCCTCAAAGTAAACAGACGGATGCTGCTTACTCTTATTTTGGTTCTTTCCTTTGGCTAGAATCCAAAAGTTAGCAAAGTTATTGATAATGGCCTCATCATAACCTTTTCTGCGTAGCTCAGAACGGGGAAAGATGTGATCAACCTCCGGGGCGTTACGTACATATTGAACCTTTGCACCGGTAAGGCCCTGTACCAGGTGGAGTGTCAAGACTGGATTGGCCTGGAGAAGCTCCCTATCAAAAGCCTTGATTCTCTCCCAGTAGCCAACCCACCAGATAGCGCTTTTCAGCGGAAACGTTTCATCACCCTTCTTTGCTAGAGGTCTCAATTCGTCCCTAATGAAGGCCCCAAGCCGGCTATCAGCGTAACGGGAAAAGGGCCTACTAAATCCGAAGAGGTACAGTGCTTTCCTCGCATTGGCAATCTGGTCATTTCTGATTTCATGGTTCTTAGTATTAAATAGGTAATATACAAAGGGAACCATTGTGCTTGACCCACCGATAACACGACTGCTGGCACACCAGCAGTGTGTCTGCACAAAGTCCACTGTAGCTCGAATTGCGTTGCAACATTTCTCGAAATTTGTCCTGAGCTTTGCAGCATTACTCTTCTTGCGCAACAGGTTGATATCGAACTTGGTGCCGAGATCTGAGACAGCAAATAGGCAGCGGATTACGAAATCAGTATTAATACCGAACGAATTGCCCTCATTTATGCTCTGAACAAACTCGGGCAAGACCGTGGCAGACTCCTTCCAATTCAGCTTCAGCATACTGAATATTAAGTCAGAGCGGCTAAGGGGTGTGCCCTCCGTGTTGACACGGACGAAAACTTCTAGCACGTCAGCATCAGATTTTCTGTAAGGACTTTCACTAGGCAGATCCTCATCTATGGTGGATATTCTTAGAAGGTCCTGGTCTTTTGACAGCGCTTCATCCAACCTGGAAAGATTCAGGTCGAGACGAAGTTGATCCTGGTCTGGAAGGCATAGCTTCTCTGATAGCTCCTTTACCAGGTCCTTCCTTTCTCTCGCCCCCTTTGCGAAGAGATCAGGTACTTTTACGAAATGGCTATAGTCAACATTCTTTTCCCTCTTGTCCTGAGATCTAGCCATCTCTTCTTTGACATGGTTATTCCGCTCCTTCACTTCATCTGGGGTTGAAAAAGCAAAAATAAACTTCTCCTCAGCGACATCATCGGATTCCCTGCCACTAAGCACATCGAAGTAGAGTGATGAGCCATCTAAAGTGCCATAAAGGGCTATGAATAGTGACTGGAGACGCTGCTGGCCATCAAGAACTAGTTTAATCCTTTTTCGTTGAGTATTATCATGATATGAATGTAAGTTGCCAGGTTTGTAATCCATCACAAAAGAACGATACTGGATGTCTTCATACGTGTCCCAAAGCAAGATGATTCCAATTGGATATCCCCGCATGATGGAGTCAAGCAACATGTATATTCTTTCATCAGGCCAGACGAAGTCTCGCTGGATTGCAGGCAGGACAATCTCATCATTCCTAATCTGGTTTAGCAGATTGAAAATGCTCATATCTTCACCTCCATAAACCTCTCGGTATCCTTTAGCATATCTCGTCTCACAGTATTTTCCCTAAGGGCTATCATAAATAGTCAAGACAAACACATGTTGACAAAAGTCAAACAGTATATTAATATAATAATAGCTCATCTGCCATGTGTAGAAAGAGTAACGGTGCCGTCTCATTGAGGCGGCGTCAGTCGTTTTGGGCATCTTCATATTCTCTCCACAGTTTCTCCTTTGTGTGCTTATACGACACCATGTACGTTGTCCACAATAAAACATACTTCTTTCTGTCAGCTAATACTACTACATAATCTTGCTCATAAAACCACAAAACTATGCGTCTCTCATGTCTCCTCTCATTTGTCCAGTATCTAATTACCTCATCAGTATAGTGTTCTATAATAGGACGTGGCCAACGAATCCTTTCACATCGGCGAAGATCAGGGATACGCTGGTTTTCTGTCTCGCCCTCAGATGTTATATGCCAGAAAGTGGCCTCTTTGCCCCCTAAGAGTGGGTATCGTTTAAGTCTGATAGCTCTATGCCCAAAACGTGTCCTGGAGGTTATAAAGTCGCTCTTGAAATAGTCATATACTGCCTCTATGTATTGCTTCCAGTCGCCATCATATTCCTGCAGAAGTACCAGGGATGGCAGCCACTCAGGGACGTCGCTCATGCCTGCTTCTCCGTCGCTTCCCACATGAAAAGATTAACCTTGCTCTCCTTTAATAAAGTGGTTTTTGTGAGGCTATAACCTGAATGTTCTCTCATCTGTTCGACTACGGCGAGCTTGGCTGCATTCGTGTGAAGCCCACGGTTAGCATATGACACAGCGCCAATAAGCAGATCAGTAAGTTGCAAGAGTTCTACTTCGTGGGAACGTACAGTTTGTACCCGCTCAATAATTTGTCGCTGGAAATCATATATATTATTACAAAGTACATCGTGAAGCTTGTTTATCTTTGCAGCACTCCTCGTATCCTTGATGTCAAGATAGATTCGGTAGCAGCTTTGAGGCTCAAGTATGACCTTGAGCATGTCGAAATACATCTTGTAATACCAGGTGTCATGTGTCTGCTCATAAAGTTCATGTTGCAGCTTAGATTTGTCCTGTACAACAAGCGCACGGAAGTGCAAATCCGCATCATCAAAGAAGTAGTCCAGCAATTCCAGGTAGAAATCCTGCTTGGTGGGCGATACTTTGGTCCACTTGCTTTCGAATTTTGGGGAGAGCCCATGACTTGTCTTGATTTCACGCATCCGTACCGCTATTTCGCGCGATTTCTCCAGCGGGCACCACACCGCACCCAGAACCATAACCGGTTGACGGTCATGTTCCAGGTGGCAGCTTTCATCGCAATATACGTTGTAAGTTATAGTCATACAGCGTTCTCCACAAACTTCTCGGCATCTTTTACTCTTATCTTACCGGATACTAACTTTGGCAACAGAGCATCACGGATGGTAGCAAGCACATGGGATTCATCGTCGTTAGCCTTCATCATTTGAAACCAAGGCTCTACTTTGTGATCGAACTGCTCAGCGACCGATTTAGGTGGAATCGCCAACCAATAGTAACTAAAGCAACCAGTATCTACTCGCTGTCTGCCAGACGTTCCAGTCATTGCTTGGATGGCATGAGCCCGAAAGTCAGGATTGCGAGCAAGACAATAAATGAAAGGCGTGCTTAGAGGTAGTCTTGGACCTAGTACGATGAACTCTGTCGAACCCCAGCCATTCTCACCATCCTCTAGAAAGTCAACGATTGCGGTCTTACCGTTTTCCAGACAGGGTGTTATACGTCCTAATAGGATGTCTCCGTTTCTGAATCTTGATCCTGAACCAGTGAAAGCCCTTCTAATTACTGTCAAAACTCGTGCTGACGTTGTAGGTAGAGATGCCATATCAACGTAGATAGTGTTGGCTCCCTGCTCGACTCTACGAGATGGATTGATTTCGATTGCTTCTGAGACTGTAGCACATCGCCACTCCCGGGGGATCGGCCCTAATACTGATTCCTGCATATCCTGGTCATTAAATGGCTCAAAGTCCACAAACCAGCTCTTGAACAGAGCTTGAGCCATAGCTTCGAGGGTCTGGTTCATCTGGCAGTTCAGCTCTATCTTGTCGTCCAGCGCTCCCAGAATGGCAGCGATGGCATGCTGCTCAGAGGGAGGGGGAATATCAACTTCAATAGTAAGAACATCATCTGGACGTACTCTTTGATGACTAGATGATGTTCCTGTTACCCTTTCCAAGAGTTTAGCCATAAAAACAGGCGCAGAACAAAGAAATTTCAGAAATCGCCTATCTGTATTTGCTTGCGGTCTAAGTATTAGAAACTCCGTGGAAGCAAGAGATTTAATAGTTGGATCAATCTGAGGGAGCCATACTCGTGGAAACCGTGGATTCAGCTTCGACAAAAGCACTGCGTCCGGTGGGACCAAAAACTTATTGCTCTTTATGTTTTCTGCAGATTCCTGCTTCGGGACTTGGCCTTCATCAAAGGCAGGAATGCTATAGTGGTGGACTATAACGTCGCCCAGATCAACAGGGTTAACTTGGTCCTTGTGAAGATAAGCCACATCCTTAAGCTTACATTGTTGCCATAGTTGTAAGTTACTGCCCATATCCCAACTCCTTCAGGTTCTGCCGAATCTTGTCCTCAAGCCTCGCTGACTCAGTGAACTGTCTCTGCAGCTTTTCAGTTAATAGTGCCATTTTCTCCTCAAATGGCTCACCTTCATCTTCTATTTCCTCAGCACCTACATAACGTCCCGGGGTAAGCACATAGTTGTGGGTTGCGATTTCTTCAATGGTAGACGATTTGCAGAAACCAGGAATGTCCTGGTACGCGTTTGCATCTGCTTCCCCACGCCAGGCGTGATATGCCCTAGCAATACGGGAGATATCCTCATCGCTAAATTCACGGTGCACACGGTCAACCATATATCCCACCTTCCGTGCATCAATGAAGAGCGTCTGATGGCTGCGGTCGCGGAATTTACTATTACGCTTGTTGCGCGCCAGAAACCATAGGCAGGCGGGTATTTGCGAGCCGTAGAAAAGCTGTGGGGGCAAAGCTATCATGCAGTCCACTAAGTCAGCCTCGATGATATTCCTACGGATTTCACCCTCACTGGATTGGTTAGAAGACATAGAGCCATTGGCCAACACAAAGCCGGCAATGCCGGTAGGTGATAAATGGTGAATAAAGTGCTGTATCCAGGCAAAGTTGGCGTTGCCGACCGGGGGCGCCCCATACTTCCAGCGTACATCCTCACGGAGGCGCTCGCCACCCCAGTAGCTCATGTTGAAAGGAGGATTGGCCAGTATGAAGTTAGCCTTGAGGTCTTTATGCAGGTCATCATGGAAAGAGTCGGCATGATATGGGCCCAGGTTAGCCTCTATGCCACGAATTGCCAGGTTCATTTTGGCAAGGCGCCAGGTCGTCGGGTTAGATTCCTGTCCATAGACAGATATGTCACCGATGCGGCCACCCTGTCGTCGTATAAATTCCTCGCTCTGAACGAACATACCGCTGGAACCACAGCAAGGGTCATATACCCGCCCCTTAAAAGGTTCAATCATTTCTACCAGCAGCCGAACCACACATCGCGGCGTATAGAACTCTCCTCCTTTTTTACCCTCTGCACTGGCAAACTTACCAAGGAAGTACTCGTAGACCCGACCCAGAATATCCTTGGAACGACTCTCTTTATCACCTAGCCCAATAGTGCCGACAAGGTCAATCAGCTCTCCCACTTGTTGCTTATCAAGTATTGGGCGGGCATAGTCCTTGGGCAATACTCCCTTGAGTGAGCCATTATCGCGCTCGATAGCCACCATGGCATCGTCAATCAACTTGCCGATGGTAGGTTGCTTGGCATTAGCCTGAAGATGCGACCAGCGTGCTTCTTTAGGCACCCAGAAGACATTCTCAGACTTGTACTCATCCCTATCTTCTAGAATTTCGTATCGAGCTTGTGACTCCTTGATGTAGTAGTCACTTGACGGGTCGGAAGTCCAGAGACTTAGCTGCTTGTAACGTTCCTGAAAGGCATCCGCGATGTACTTTAGAAAAACAAGACCCAGAACAACATGTTTATACTCTGCTGGGTCCATGTGGCCCCGCAGCCTATCAGCTGCCTGCCAGAGCTTCTCCTCAAAGCCCAGGTTGGCACCATTTGACTTTGTGGGTCTACTTTTCTTCGCCGACTCATAATGAGCGACTACGTTAGTTTCAGAGGATATCTGCTTGCCATCATCTAAGATTACGACTGTAATTTCGTGTTCGGATTCAAGTTCACGAACGGCGTACTTTCTGGCTGCTAGTAACGCCTCATCTTTTGATTTATAGCTCGGCTCAGTCTCTAGGACTTCGCCGGTGTTATGGATCGTAATTCTCCAGGCATATTTATTCTCATCACTCATAAGAGGCTCCTAAAATCCTTTTTTTCTCTTACCACGGTGATGTTCATTATAGTTCGTGGCAAACTCACGTAAATTGTCCTTGTGAATAAGCCATTTATTGTGAACTTTCTCTGCTCGAATACGACCTTCACGGCACAGGCGTTTGACTGTCTCCCAATGAACGCCTAGAACCGCGGCTGCCTCAACTATACTTACGTAATCATGAAGTACTGGCATGTGATACTCTATAAAGTATATCGACATCGCAACAATAGCACTTGAGCGCAAAGAAATCAATTGGCTTTACTTGTAAAATCGGTCCTTAATTGCTATGTAACAATCTAGCGTTTTGTTCACCCCGCCGATTCACCTTCCTTCTCTATTGCTCTTAAAGATGTATTTGCTTAGAATGTAGCCAGTGGGGTGAGTGCGTGATAGGTATCAAGGAGGTAGATTATGGAAGATTTTGACCAATACATGAACGACTACCAAACCCAATGGCGACGTGACCATGTTAAGAATCAAGTAGAAGGAACACAGAACAAAAAGAAACGTCCATGGATCTTGCCCAGGGAATTATGGGAAGAAGGACTGTGGTCTGGCATTCGAAGCGGTAAAAATTCGTTACCTGCATATCTAGACGACACCGGCGTCCAAAAGCACGACGGGGTACATAACTTGAAGAGTTCATGGGTGCAGTGTGCTAACTTATACTTTCCTTTTCGAGAAGACCACGAAATCCTAGCCGGTTTTCTTCGAGAACATGTTTCTCCTCTCATCGACACCGTAAACCGGGTTGAGTTGGAGTGGGCCGAAAAACCGCCACTTGACCCAACAACTCTTCTTGGCGAACCCCGTGGACAACGCGGTAAGAATCAGACCTCGCCTGATGTCGCCCTTATTGTGAACGGTGGCCGGGGTATCGTGCTTATCGAGAATAAATTCACGGAGCACTCTTTTTACCCTTGCTCAGGACGCAAGAAAATCTACGGTAACCCAGATATAGGACGCTGTATGAACCCTGGCAAGGTATACAACGACACTGCTAACCAATGCTACATGCTCCAGTGGGCTAATGGTGAGCGAACAAATCGCAAATACTGGGACTACCTAAAATTCACCTCTGAAGCCCTTGTCATTCTGAGACGGTGCCCTGCTGCCAATGCCGGATATCAACTTTTCCGGCAACAAGCTCTCGCTGAAGCCCTCGCTCAGAAGGGACCATACGATTTCGTTATTTCTTGCGTCGCCTATGACGCACGAAACCAGACCCTAATTAAATGCCTGAAAAGCACGGGAATTCATGATTTCACAACAGATTGGGGCTCTTTGTTTGAAGGTAAGGCAAAGTTCGCAACGTTTACACACCAGCAATGGGTGGAATGGGTCTTCAACAATAAGAAGAGGATTTGGCAAGATTGGCTGGATTACGTAAATAAACGCTACGGGTTTTGATATTGTTGCACAACATAGTGCTCTGCGCAATGCAAAGAATTGCCACTGCACAAAACTCGGGATTGTTCAACCTCGCCCCATCCAACAATAACTCAGAAAGTGAAACACGAATAGCACCCTTCAACATAACCAACGCCGTGGCAAACAGGGCACTCGTCATTCTGGCGAATTCCCATAGCGCCTTTCATTGGAAGAGGATATTCCTCATTTGTTAAGTGGTTTAGGAAAAAGATGAAGGAGACCTATCCACAG
>Ga0315538_1002173_pt1 | contig 11138 bp, 6 predicted proteins | sample SalMarSW160230MG_2_FD_203834 | JGI IMG/M metagenome (GOLD analysis project Ga0315538, IMG submission 203834) | Salt marsh sediment microbial communities from the Plum Island Ecosystem LTER, Massachusetts, United States - Salt Marsh Sediment SW1601-230 ...
AGCTATTGCTCCAATCAGAATCAATAATGTCATTTTATATCCTCTTTACGTTAATAGTGTATATTGAGTGGACTCTCCTTTTTTCATCAATCCCTGGCTGCTGTGAAGAGAAAAGCAAACCAATCATTATCCGCAACGCCGATGGAGCCCGACATCCCGCCCGCCTCGCCTGAGCGAGAGCGATGGCGGGCAGGCCTGACTGTAATTCAGTCCACAAAAAGTCGGGACAAAGCCCTTCATTTATTATTCCCCGGAACGATTTACTATCTAACAATTGTCAAAAAAATTTGATCCCTTTGCATGCTTGATTAACTGTAATGTTTCTTTTTGGTCCCCGTCCATATATCAAAGCTAAGGGTCTCCGGCTCCTTGCCCCTTGTGTCCTCATCCTTGCGATAGAATACAGTGTACGTAATCTGCTTCATATCCACAAAGTCAGGTGCTGTATCTAATCCAATAGTCTTGTGAATGCGGGTCCTCCAGGTACCGGTATTGATGTAGAAGACCTCACGACCTTCTTGTCCATCCATGGCACGTTGGACAGGCATATGGGTATGCCCGTAAAGAATAAATTGAATGCCCCGGTTTTCCCGCCATATCCTCTCACCGTAGGCAGCAATAGTATAAGGATCTTTTTCGGGATCATCCGGTCCACCTATCATGCCCATCACTAAGGGGAGTAGATCTTCTGCATCAAGTGCATCAACAAGGCCTTTGGGAAACCAACTCAGCCATCGGCTGCTGGCAAGCCGCAGGACCTCGTCAATGTGGGTATGGGGGCTCCTCCACTGACTGACTAATGTATTGTCTAAGAGCTCCTTGATAACCCTGCTAAAGGCCTCATCGAAGGCCACACGAAACGTGCCGTGGTCTTCCTTCCTAAGTCGGTAGTAAATCCATTCCATCACGCTACTCAGAGGTCTGACATTGTCTATGTCCTTGGTGCTTTCCACCAGTTCCTTTGTGATCTCGGGATATTTTTTCCTTAGAGAATCGAGCATCCAGGGGATCTTGACTGCAAATTCAGTGGTGAACACATCCCCAATCGGCACCTGCAGGTGACCATCTCGGCTTCTGTCATTGCCGCCTCCAAAGTTCCAAACATCATACTGGTGACCGTGCATGGCATACACCCCGTGATCTTCGTCCCTGTAAACATATTTGTACCACCATTCACTATTAAGGCCCACATCCACACTATCTTGAGTCACGGTTAGGCCAAGCATGTCCCGCAGTGCATCTCGCACTGAAGGATAAAGATTGCAGAGCCTGTCATGATTGCCGGGAACGTAAATTATTTGAACAGGAATCCTTCTCCCGCACAGCTTTGCCAGATGCTCTTCCAATTCCCTCAGCAACTTGAAGGTCTCCCAGTTTTTATAAAGAATTGTGTTCCTGGGGAGCGAATCAGGTGGCTCTTCTTTGGTCATACTCCTTTGGGCCACCCGGCCCAGGATCTTGAGGCATTGCTTCTCGGTTGTACTGCGTTTACGTGGCGATGGGATGTCCTTCAAGCCTCTGGTGCCCCAGGGTCTGTCTTCAGGGTCAACATCAAACCATTTTGTGCTTCGTATCACATCGACGATATCACCCAAAAGAAGCAGCTTCACTTCCTTTGCTTTTTTTTCTTTAGCTAGGGAGGCAACATCCGACAGGAAAACGCTATGAAAAGCGCTGAATGGAAGATTGTGTTCCCCAGCGGTACCGTCCACAAAGTGGATGTCACTGATCGCTATTAACATTTTAAAACCTCATATCTTTATAAATTGATCTGCTCATCTTTAAGCAATCTCGGACGTAAAATGAGCTTTTCCTGCTAAAAATTCAATGAAGTTATTCATCTACAACTGTCTATTGTGAAGAGGAATGCACACCAATCATTATCCGTGATGCCGATGGAGCCCGACATCCCGACCTTAATCCAGCCCACAATAAGTCGGGACGGGGCAAAAGCCCTTCATTTACTGCTTAAAAGGAAGTTAAGCAATTTCTGCACGAGCGCCCCCCTTCACTATTATCTATTATGCTATGCGAAGTTACTGATTTACCAATGGACGTCCCCTACTTCACTACTTCACAAAAAGTCTGGATTAAAGCCGTGGCTTTATACGGTCGGGGTAAGCCCTTCATTTAATCTTCCCCGGAACGCTTGATGAAATAACATGAGTCAAGAGAAAATCAGGTCCTTTCTTAGTCATCAGTCGAGGTTTGACCCCGGATCTTCACCTGATTTATAAATGATTTAAATTCCCGATTCGATTTTTTTTATAAATTCAATCTTATTTGGTTCCCACCAAGCAATTCTGCATGAGAAGGATGGCACGTTAATATAATAAGCTGCTTGTTTTCTGCAAAATCGTTTATTGCATCAGCAGCTTTCGACTGGCGATCAGGATCAAGGTCAACAAGAGGGTCGTCCATAATCACAAAGCCTTCCTTTTCTTCTAGAAATCTTTTCGTTATCGCAAGTCTCAAAGCAATGCCAAGCACATCCTTCGTGCCTGTTGAAAGATTCTCATAAGGCATCACAACGCCGTCTTTCCTGTGGAAACCACTTGGAATACTCTCTTGCATCACTACATCTTTGTATCGTCCTCCTGTCATCTTTTCCATTAATTCAGAGACATTCTTTTCCAGGCCTTTGTAGGTCGTGCTATCTATCTCCTCGAGCAGGCTTTCCATGCTTTCCTTTATCCTTGCTATAGCCATGCCCTTTCTCAGTTCCGCATTGAATCTTTCTTCTGCTTCGGTCAAATCCCTTTCAAATTCCTCAACAGACCTATCCAGCGATTTCCCCTCCAATCGAATCCTTTCTTGAATCAGCTTACTATGTTCATCCATCAATTCCTTGAGCCTGAATTCCATCTCCTCATACTTACTGATGAATTCATCCATATTCTCTATCTCTGCTGGTAAAGGACTCAATACGCCGAGGGCCTTCTGTTTCTCTATTCTTGCACCAACGACTTCAGTCAGCCTCTCAAGTAATTTGTGATGATCACCAAATTCCTCAAAGTATCCCTGGAGCTTTTCTTTAAGCTCAGCTAACTCCCCTTTTAGGCCTTTAATTTCTGCTTTTTTATCTGCCACTTCGCCAAAAATCGTCTCGAGTTCCTTATCAGGCTTTTTGACCTGGAGTCCCTTCGCCTTTTTCTTCATCTCCTCGTATGTTAGCTCCCCTAATTCCTCTCCCAGATTTGACTGTGCATTTTCTAGATTCGCTAGTTCAGATTTATATGCCCTGTTTGCAGCTTCAGCCTCATCAAGGCTTATTACCTTGAACTTCTTGAGAAGGCCTTTCATATCCGATTTTGCCTTTTCATAGTCTTTTAGTATTTGGTCGTATTCTACCTCACCGGATGTCACCTCCAGGTCCCATTCCGGATGGGACAATAACAGCCTTCCATCGGCCTGAAACTCAAACGTCTTTTCTCCTCTTGTTTTGAATAGGGCCTTATCCTCCAGTCCCTTCTGGATTTCCAGCTCTGTGTCCTTCTTAGGCGTGAATTTGGCGGAGAGCTTGCCGGCTGATAAAGAAGCTTCAAGTGAGCCTTTCCTATTGAAGGCCCCTCTGATATTTTTCAAATCTTCGTCTGTTAACTTGATCACTTTTTCAAGGCTTTTTGTTGCTTCATCAACAGCCTGCTTTTTATTTTCAACCCGACTGAATTGATCCAGGAGTTCCTTGCCTTTTTGATAGTTCTCTGCCTTTTCCTTCTCTTTATGGAGCGTTTTCTCCTTTTTCTCCAATTCGGGAAGTCTTTTGCTTTTCTCCTTGATTTTTGATTCTTTTACTGGCCAGTCATTGTTGATTTCTTCCAGCTTCTCGTATTCCAGGTTAAGGCCTTTAAGCTCAGCCTCGATCTGCCTTCGTTTGACCGCATCATCCTTGAGGGCTTTATTTTTCGTTACATAAGATTCTGCCCTATCAACATTTTCAGCATGATCGGATACTCTCTCATTCAATTCGTCCAGATCACTTTCATAGCTTACGGCCTGGTCCAAAGCCTTTCTAACCTTTTCTTTCTCATAAAACAGAGTTGTAATAGAGCCCACGCCCTTTACCCATGGGTTTTCGACACCTCGATTGCCCTCTGGATAATCGGCACCAATATCCCACCGCCCAAAAAAATCATTATAGGAACCTGCGATCTTGGTTTTAAATATATCTACAGACACCCCGTCCATCTCCATGATAGCCTTTCTGAGAAGGTCCCCAAGAGATTCAAGGGTTTCCCTGTTATCCTGAACGTCATCAACTGTTTTTGACAGACCGGATTGATAGGTCATCATGACCGTCTTACATGTGCCTTCAGGTACCTGGAGGCACTCCCTTATTTTGTCCTGTATCGCGTCATCATCAGTCAAAAACGATCCATCGGGGAATGTAAATGAAGACGAAACCGAAGCTCCCCAACGCCGTTGCAGGATATATGCACTGTCGTGCCTTTTGAAATGAATGGTGACTTCAATCGTGTCACCGCCCCCAACGGGGATAAAGCGCCCTATTTGTTTCTTGAACTTTGAAGATGTGAGATCTGTAGGGGTGAACAGGGTATTTTCAATGGCATTGTAGATCGTGGACTTTCCCGACTCATTAGGCCCAATTATGACGTTCATTCCCTCTTTAAAATCCATTTCTTTCTTGGAAAGTCCGCCGAAGGTGTTAATGATTACCTTTTCGATAATCATATCTGTGTCTCCCTGATGAGTTCATAGGCTGTCTGCAATGATTCGAAATCCTGGTTCTCTGCAAGCTGCTTCAACAGCCTGTGAGGGAAGGAATTCTCGGTAAATTCTCTATCAATTACTTCCGGGGTGATCTTGATCGTGACTCCAGTGGAATCGATATCAACAAAGGACAGATTTTTTTCCAAATTCTTGAAAACCAAGCTGAGCTTTTTGTATTCCTCTTCGGGAAGTCTACCTTTCATTTTGAGCTTCAAAAGGGTTTTCCTGTGCTCAGAAACGGAATATCTAGCCATAATCTCTTCAGCATCGCTCCAGGAACTGATCTCCACCTCTTCGTGACAAAACCGGCAGGCTCCTGTACTTATGAAACTTGCACTTATCTGCTTATCTTCATTGATCTCAATAACGAGCCCCTTTCCTTCATGTTCGCAGTCGAACCCGTCCGGCTCCGGTGTCCCGGGATAAAAGACTTTACTCTTAGCTCCCGGTTCTGCCGGGTAAGGAATATGCGTGTGCCCCATTAACCAGAGATCCAGCCCGCATGACAGCAGCTCGGATTCGGTCATTGGATAATAATTCTTGTCAAAATCAGGTGAAAGGCCTTTAAGGCTGCCGTGTGCTATGCCGATATGGAATCGAACATTTTCATCCTTCTCACTTGCTCGAATCCATCCGATGCAATTCTCCGGCGAATGCTTTGACTCGCAGGGAGCTGCGTATAGATTTGCGTCCAAATCATAGGGTTTCAGTGGATAGGTTTTTTTCGATTCCAGTACAAGAACATGATTATCAGCGAAACCCTTGAAAATCTCCCATAGACCATCGGGGCGCTGCGTAACAAAATCGTGATTGCCCGGCAGGATGGCAACTAATCTGCCTTGAAAGTCGCCCAGGATATCTGCTGCGCGTTGAATATCGCCTTTGGCCACTGAAACCCTGTCAAAAAGATCACCACCAACAACAAAGATGTCGCATTCCTCTGCATTAGAGATATCGACACAGCGTTTCAGCGCTTCGAACCTAGCTTCAATAAGCTTTTCCTGGACGCTCGGGTATCCAGCAAACTTCATACCCAAATGCACATCTGATGTTAGAAATATTTTCATATTATGTATCGTCTAGCTTAAGCTTCTATAGGCAGATTGGTATTTAAATCTGTCATCCAACACTGCTCTGAGTTGTAATTAAGCTGCCTTCTGCTTTTTCAGCTCCCTAAGCTGTTTCTTTAAGCCGGCGAAATGTTGTATTTCCGAATTTAGAAGGTTAGGCGTAATTTCTTTGGGACCAAATTCCGTGCTGTGAAGATGCCCCTCCATCAAGCGAGAAAGCTCTTCATATTTCTTTATTACTTCTTGAACAATCGATTCATCCCAAACAATCTGTTCCAGTCGCCCAAAACTGATTCGTTCATTAAACCTTTCCACTACTCCATTAAAAAGATCGAATATGATAAATGCCTCACAACATGTCCTCAATGCACCAAAACCGTCTCTTAGCAACCTCTCCTGTTCTGAAAAATCTGTTTCATTCTTGGCACGCTCATAAAGTTTTTGGGCTTTAGCAGGTGTCTTGAATGATTTGTCAATCGCTGGGCTGTTATCAATTGATACATAACCAGGTATATCGTTTGCTATGCCCCTCTGAATCCAGTGACATAGTATATCGCTTCCTTCCTGTTCTGCGGCCTCGATCAAATAATACAAGAAGGCAAGGTCATGCGTAAAAATAATTACCTGTCTTTTTGCTGATTCCCTTGCAAAAACGCTGGCAATTTTTTCACGCCATTCCAGGTCGAAAGATGTGACGGGATCATCAAGGACCATACTGGTGCAGCCTGGATCTACTTCAACCTCAGCCAGGAAATCGGCCAAAGTAACAGCGCGCTTTTCCCCTTCGCTCAAAATCTTGTCCGGAGTTGCATCGGAGACAGCGGCAACGCATTTATCAAGGACAATCTGTTTATAGGTGACACCTTTTCTCGGGATGGTATCAACTCTGACATTGATAGGGGGGCCTAATGCCTCCAGAATCCCGTTGAAATGCTTGACGTATCCCTCCGTCACGACCTTCTCGAATAAAGCATCATGCTTCTTTGTTATATGGGCCGTAGTCCCGATCTTTCTGGAAGCAGCTGAAGCCCAAACCCGACCGACAACATAAACAGTGACTTCCTTCTGGATTTGTTTGATTATCAGCCTGTGTCGATACAGCATCAATGCTTTCTCTAATTTGCCTATTTCTTCTGCTGGGTTTTTTTTCAACAAATCATCGCTCTGTTTTTCGAAAACGGTAACTATCTTATCAATTCCCTGGACATCATTTGCGGGAAGCGGCGAAAGGGTTTCTGCTTTTGCGTTCGCAATGAATTCTATCCCCTTGTTTTTCCTGTTGCCGCAAGCTGCCAAGAAATCCTGGATCACCGACAAATGCTCGGTCTTATTTTCTTGGATTAACCTGTAATACACAGAGTCCTCATTGAAGAAGTCGGTCTGGACAGCTTCAAATCCTTCCTTGATTTTCTTTAAATTGTCCTCCGCATCCTTAAGCCTTTTTTGGATATCGTCCTCCAGGAATTTCCAGAGACGACGTATTAGGTCCACAGCATCATCAGATAATAACTGTCGACACAAAAGACACCTTTCGCCCTTCTGAGGGTAAAGCTCTCTTTCAGGTGGTTGACCTTCTGTTGCAGCCAACTCTTTCGCGGCTTTAATGAACTGATACCACTCATTGCTCCCAACCTGTGTAAAATAGTCGCACTTAAATTGATCAATACCCATCTGCTTGGCAAGCGTGTTGATTTCAACAAAGGAGCTTATAGTATTGCGGAGCGTATCGAAAAATTCATCCTTGAGCTGCTCCCCGAGGATCAATAACTTACCTTTTAATCCCTTAAGATCAGAAATTTTATTGTTATAGCTTTTCACTTCCTCATCAACATTAAGGGACTTCAGATAATTGAGCCGCTTTTCATCCTTCCCCGCCTTTGCCTCGTCCTCTTCCGTAATTGTGGCGAGCCTCTTGATCTCCTCAAGGTCCGTTTTCTCACTCAGGCTCTTTATTAGCTCCGAAACTACTGATACCTCGCCAACGAAATAGTTGTTGAAACTGTGCGGCTTCTTCAACTCATCAATCCTATTCCGCATAAGCTTCCTCACAACATCAGTCTCTTCTGCCAACCGCGTAAGGCTTTCCAGGCCAGCAGGCGAAAAGCTGAACTCGTTGCCCTTTGTCAAATGCACATTCACGCTTGTAGAATCAAAAACATGGCAGAAAGAAAGATCCGGACTAGGCTCGCCGACCAGGTAACAAACTTTGTTCTCGCCTTCACCCGAATAAATTTCGATGTCAGCGGACTGCTCACCCCCTGAGCCTGACTCATCGGCGACATTCGGAAACACCTTCCTGTCTCCCCGCGTGAAGCCAGCACATCCGACAACGCGGGCGTAACCCGACTTTCCGGACGCATTTGCGCCGTAGATAGCTGTTAGCTGAGAACTGAACGGAATGGTCTGCTCTTTTGCAAGGGCGTTGATGTTCTGAAGGTTTGATATCTTGGTGAGTCTTGCTTGCTGAGGAGGCTTTTCTTCGGAAACCTTGTTTTCATCAAAGAACCTGATTTCTGGGCGGGGCTCGTCCGATTTTTTTATCAGTCCCACATCTTCAAGCAGGTACCCGTATAGTTCCTGGTAGGTTTCTTCGGTGAAAGGTCCTCCCGCAAGGATTTTGTCCAAAATGGACTGCTCCCAATATTTCAGGGATTTAGCCCACCGTATGATATCAGACAAAAGACTTGACATAATTGCCCCTTTATGAAGGCTCTTTGGGGTAAAGGCTCAATATTTTTGTGTTTAATCCATAATAGCCTTCAAGAATGCATCATTCGTTTCCGAATAAAATTCGATATTTATTTTAGTTGCCATCTCATCGGAAAGATCGAACAATTGTTTGCGAGATGATATTGGCATTAATAAGGTTGTTGCGCCTTTCTCGACCGCCAACTCTGCTATGGCAACCGGGTTTGGAATTAGTTCAACTGAGCCACCCAGATTCAGTGCGCCGACAATAATAAGGCCTCCCTTAACACTCCGTTCAATTAATCCTCCACAGAGTGCAATGAGGACGGATAGACCCAGTCCATGTCCAGAGCTGGCAATGTCCATAGAACGCAATTGTACAGAGAATTCATGGCTTCGCGGATCTCTGTCCCCAACAAGATCCTTTCCTCTGATATAAAGGTTTTGTTCCCCGTAACGAACGCTTTCTCTGAAGGCGGGGGGTACAGGCGTATTTAGTATCTTTACTCCACTTCCGGGACCAACCGTTGCTTCGATTCGATAAAGCACCCATTCAGTCATTTCCTTAAAAAGAAGATGGGCTTTGGGATCGGTCCAAGCTATCTCATTAATTTTTCAGGATAAACATTCCAAAAGTAGGTGTTTTCAGCTCTTAAACCACCATTTTCATGTCAAAATCGCCACTCTAAGCCGAAAATACAAGCAATATTCACAGCCTTTTATTTTAATATCAAACAACTACCTTGGTCCGATCCCATTTCGTTAAATATCAAGATGCGACATTCTAATCCTTTATATTTTAAACTTGTCATTAATTCCTCAACGTTTTTGATCCCACAAGCTCACGCTGTGGCTTAACATCTTCCTTTTGTGCTTTTATTTTAGCCAAAAGAGCGGAGGCTGGCTCATAGGATCTGCCTTCTCGCTTAGCCAGTTCAGCCTCAGTGGGCAGCAGTTCACCACGGAAAGCCTTTGCCAAAATTGCCTGTGTTAACTTTTCGGCCCTTTTGCTTACTGTTACCACCCGCTTCTCAATTTGGTCAGCCAATTTGAAAAGCGCTTCTCCACGGCTTACAATTTCATGCTGCTCTTCTATTGGCGGGAACGGGACTGCTACTGACCTGATGTCGTCAAGCACTAGACCTACCTTAGTTGCACCTCGCTGTAGATCTTGAAATTGTGATTGACCCCCCTCCTGAGACGCTAAGTACCAGGCTAAGAATGGCCTGTAGACGCCTTCAACAGGTCTAGGAGCCTGTCCGACAATTCAAGGTTACAAAAAAATAGTCCATTCAGAATTGAGGTGGTTAGTCGAGCGGGAAACTTTTTTTGAAAATAGAATGGAAACCTTCTGCAAAACACGATCTTTTGTCGGAAATGTAGTATCGGTTGCCTCTCTTAGGCAACCACCGGGACTAATCCCCCTGATTCAAGGCATACCTTCCCAACTAATATAGCTTTTACAATCTTCTTGAAGTTATGAACCGCACAAGCTAACGAGAATTCCCCGCTCCCCTTTTCATAACCCCGTAAACTAAAACCTCGGAAGCCACTGTTTTTTATTTGAGCAAAGACGGGTTCAACAATCTTCTTTCTCTTTCTGTAAATCTCTTTTGAAGATTCTTGTTCCATCTTTTCATTCATCCTCTGGCGTAATGGCTCTTTGTTATCAGTACTTATTGTACGAGGTTCCCCTCTCTTGGAACTAAAGCATCTGGCTTGATAAGGGCAGGAATCACATTCAGCTTTAACTGCTTGATAAACCTTCTTGCCATTACTGTTTACACCCTTCAATTCCAATGGTTTACCTGCAGGACACACAAAGCAATCTCTATCTTCATTATAGGTAAAATCAGATTTATTGATCTTTCGACTTGAATCCTCTATGGGCCTTTGGTCTCTTTTCTCTCCCTTGCCGGTTGCTATATAAACATCAATATCCTTATCATCAAAGGATTCAAGATTGTCACCTGACATGTAGCCGTTATCAAGACTCATCTTGTCTGGTAAGTCACCTGTTGTTTCCTTAATTTCTTTTAATGCCGGCTCAACCTCTTTTTTGTCATTGGCATTTTGAGTCAAATGCTGCCCCACAATTATCTGATTGTCTTCATCAACGCTTATCTGGCCATTATAGGAATAATCAAAATTACCCTTCTTTCCCATGATACGAGCTTCTTTGTCCGCAAAACTTATCTGCTTTTTGTCGTCTATCTCTTTTCTTGGATTCAACCCCTTCTCCCTGTTTTCTAATGCTTGCTTGGCTTCCTTTATCCTGGCCAGTCTTTTCTCTTTGATCTTTAGTTCTTCAGGTATTTCGTATCCAGTATTGTCCTGATATTCTTCATCCTCTTCTTCATCACATTTGGCTGCTTCTGCTATGAGATCTTCAATCTCTTCGGTCAACTCCTTTTCCCTGGCCTTGAGTCGTCCGTAACTCATTGCCTTATGCTTCGAGGTATTTGCCTTAAACTTCGATCCATCCAAACTTACATGACCAAGGGATGCCATCCCAGCTTCCATTGCCAATAGTGCACTTTGTTTGAAACACTCCTTAAAAAACTCATAGTTGTCTTTCCTGAAGTCACTCAGTACCCTGAAATTAGGACAGTTAAAATGTGATATGAACATAAAGGAAAGATCTTCATG
>Ga0315538_1002175_pt1 | contig 11137 bp, 19 predicted proteins | sample SalMarSW160230MG_2_FD_203834 | JGI IMG/M metagenome (GOLD analysis project Ga0315538, IMG submission 203834) | Salt marsh sediment microbial communities from the Plum Island Ecosystem LTER, Massachusetts, United States - Salt Marsh Sediment SW1601-230 ...
ACCTGCTTTAAGCTTAACGTTAGAACCGACCCAGACTTATTAAAGATAACCGGATGTTCTCCATGGCTGTATCGAGTTTGGACTCGATATCACCAAGGATTCCCTCGTGTGTGGCTACAGGTCTTTCTTCGTCTCGAGGTACATCTCCAAGCAGTTCATTTGTAATTTTCTCAACACGAGTAAGTAAATCCACTGATTGATTCACAATTTCCGTTGCTTTTGCATAAACCGGTTGAATTGCGGACACTGAGGATTCTTTCTCTGTTTCCATTTCTCCCTCTCTGTTTTGTTGTTGCGCTTTATTCTTAAAACGGTGAATAATCTGAGGAATCACCATTATCATGTGATTCCATCTCTTTAGGCTTTTCAGTTAATTTAACCAAACAATCAGTTAGACATCTTTCGAATTCTTGAAATAATTCGTTTCTTCCCCATCCTGTTTTTCTTGCCAATCTTGCCTTAAAATCATCTCTAAGACAATTTATAAACTCATCTAACATTTAGTCTGCCTTCCTTTCAAATAGTTTCTTTTTCGCTTCCCACGTATTCCTGAGATCATCCAGTTGATCTTCAGTCAAGTTGCCTTTTTCTTTGTGCTTCTTAATCTCAGACACCATCAGGCTCAAACTTTCAGGGTTATTAACCCTTGAAATACTATCTTTTAGACTTTCATACAAGCCTTGTGTGTCATTATCTTCAATCATCAGGTTCAAACTTACAGGATTATTTGCCACCGAATTTTCAGCTTTCGCCTTTGATTGTGTTTTAGTACCGGCAGCCCATTCAGCAAGTTTGACACCACATTCACGATCAATCTGCTTATTTAATGGGAATATGTGCTTGTGTTGTTCCTGAAGTTTTACTGGAATAGGTACACCTGGATTAGTCGGATCAAGTACAAAGCTACAGGTCATTTCGTATGGTAGGTTCTTTTCGCAGATCGGTTGCCATCCAATATTCACTATAACTGTTTTATTGTCTCGTTTTTCCATCTTGACCTTTTCTTCAGCCCTGAGACAGAATATGATGTGCATTCGACACTGAAGCATCTTCTGGACAAAACGCTTCTGCTCACCTTTCGGCTTTACCCAAGCAGCCATAGAACAAGCCTCACGCTTCTTCCAATCATTTCCTGCCATCCGGTTAAGTTCAGCCTCGTGCATATCCAGCAATCCGCCATCTCCAGCGTGAGCGTGTGATCCTGAATCAATTATTGCGACTTTGCAACCAGCATCTTCAAGTACTTTCAAGGCTTCAATATATCTTAAAGGATTAAAAGGTGGCGTAAAATCAAGATGTTCAAATTTGAATTGATCTGCATAATGCAGGGCACGTCTTGCCTCCGTATCTATAACACCTATTTTGCCATCTCCGACAAGCCCAGAAGCGAGCAGAAGAGCCGTCCATGTCTTACCACTGCCACTCGCTCCGGCAAGTCCTATGATAACGTAAACACCTTCACGGACGGCAGGCTTAAGTTGAAAACCCATTGAACATCTCCTCGTGTAAAAGTTCTTGTTCAAATTCATACAGTGCCCATTGGGGAGGCTCTGCATAATGAACTTGATGACTATAACTATCCCATTTATCCGATTTAAGACATTCAGCCCATAACTTGATAGCTCTCTCTACTCTTTTCCGCCCGATGTCCAGGAATGATTCCGATAAGCCGATGAGTGAACAATCATAAGGTGGAGTGTTCTCTTGAACTAAAAAGACTGGAACTGAATTAATCTTAAACAACTGATACAATCCCTGAGCATAGAAAGCCGCTTGGATGAGATTATCCATTGCATGTGATTTTATCCAGTAATTGGGCTCGGCGTTGGTTGTAGTTTTATAATCCAAAAACATTCTTTTGTCATCAGGTAGAAAATCAATACGTCCTCGACACCAGATTCCATTATCCTCTTTCCAGATTATTGTCTGTTCCGCTTTGCCACGTTTGAAAATACCTGCTAATTCGGTTGTTTCGATAAATTGTTTAGCAACATCAACCATTTGCTGAATACCAGCGTATTCTTTAGTAAGTATCGGTGTAAGATTATTGGAATATGCCTCATCACGTTGCGATTGTGCCTCTTTGGTTCTAAAATTATCAAACTCCAAAATACAAAGTTTTTTATCTTCTCCTTCAAGGAAGAGTGCATGAGCGGCAGTTCCAACATCAAACCCATGTTTTCGGGTTGGTTTATAATAAGGATTAAGTCTCGGATGCTGTAGCCAAGCATGATGTGGTGAGCGTCCAAGCAATACTGTTGCAATACTTGCCGAAAGTGATGGTTTATTGCAGGGGTCAGCATGATATTTGTCTTCTGTAATAGTGTATATTCCAGCACTCATTTCTTTCTTTTCAGCCATTTTTCTTACCCCACTTGTTGGTTGCTATCAACTGAGCACGTAGCTCGTTAGTTATCTTGAGAGCGTGAGCCTCATCTTTAGCAAAACAATGATTGTATAGATTTCCATGTATGTCAAATCCGTACTTTTCCTCACTATCATTCGAGACAAAACCATAAGAACTATCAGATATTTCTCCTTTTCCCGTACCTTCTTTACTCATTCTGACAAAATACGCCTTGTACCCTTTATTGATATACTCTTTCTGAGCATCTAATTCCCATACCTCAATCATAAAATCATACGTTGTCTCATCATCAAACGCATCAATAAACCCTTGCGCCAACTTTTTCGTTGTGAAAACACCAGAGATACAATAATCTGAGTATTTCCCCGATGTTACTATGTAAACCTTAGCCATTTCTGACCTCCTCGTTTTTAGCTTCCGCCTCGAATTTCACAGGAAACAATTCCTGCTTGGCTTGTTTGATCTCCTCTTCGGCTTCTGTAGTTGCAATAATCAAAGCCTGACGTGATGACCGGAAACGTGATTCATCATTTCTTTCCCAACTATTGCCGATCATCGAACGGCTTGCTTTCTCAATCCGTTCAAGGGCTTTCAATAACCGGCAAGCACTCCGATACTGTTGGGCTTGTTCATAATCCCCGCTAAGCGGATAAAATCCGGCGGCAAATAAGATATTAGCCAAAGCCATAGCATGACGACGACTTACCGCAAATTCATCATCCCCGATCTGAATAAGGATATTCCCGTTCAGTATGTACATATCTTCATCCTCTTCAGACTTAAAGCTATTACGAATCCAGCTTTTATCGCAATCATCGTGTTCGTAGACAACTCCAACCATTTGATTGTCTACCTCGTAAGCAAGTTTCTTTATCATTGGTTCTCTCCTTGTTAGTTGACTACCGCCGCCCATACCCTTAGGAGAGAACCAAAGGGCAGAGCGGGGCAGCCGGTTTACTTAACCATAAAATTTCACATTAAACTTTTGCTCAATGTGTTTCTTGCACTTATCCGAACAAACCCAGATATGGTACGCTTGAACATCCCTACGGAAGAAACGTTGAGTTGCGTCCATTGTGGACACTGTACCATTATATTTAGTGCGACAACATTCACACACTGGATTTTTAATTGTAGTTCCTACGTTCATTGACTTATTCCTTTAGACTTGATGGTTTACTTAATCTACCGATCAATCCGGCGACGATTTTCAAACTTGCGGGCACTGCGGTAAAGCAACACCATGCAAACCAGTACGAATAAATCAACAATTAGCTCAGGAAGTGTCATAGTTACTCCTTTGGATAATACTTTTGTGAAATGAATTCACCGTTGAGATAGTGTACTTCCCATTTAATACTGCCGTTAGGATAGAACCCTTTAATAGCCGGAATATCAGGCGAGGGATCGTTGAGTTTACCGTTGCGATAGTGTTCTTCCCATTTAATACTGCCGTCAGGACAGAACCAATAAATCTTCACCGTCAACTCGAATTTCTTAACGAGCCACCAAGCATTCAGTCCAGCTTCAGCTACTTTCTTGAGTGCTTCCTCAGTTGTTTCAACACCGTTAGGAAACAACCGTTTGAACTCCTTAAACTGCTCATCGCACGGCATGTGCTTGGCAATCATCCTTGCTGTTATGAATTCAGGTTCTTTGAGTTTCATTACGTCGGATTGCAGTAACTGGTAACTGCCACGTCCAGGATGTGCCTTTGTATCACCGTTGCGTTGATAACGGATTTTGCCTTCACGCATGTACTTGCGAATAGTCTGAGGTGTCCGGTGTAAAATTTCACCAGCTTCTTTTGTCGAAATGAATCGATTTTGGACTTGACTTTGAGGATACATTTTGTTAGATTCCAGAGTTCAGAGAAAGCGACGCCTTTGACGGGGCGATGCTTCAAAACGAGACGCCGCCTCTCTGATTGATGATGTCAGAGTGTAGTCGTAGTTGGTAGCTCTGCTACACCCTGACTATAAAAAAGAACTTTGTTTCAAACTACCATCATAGGATACTAACTACTTTCTCTACAGCGTAAAAAGCCTCGCCACAATGCCGGTAAGCAGTTTAAGTAGCGAGGCTAATATACGCTGAATTATCTTCGCTTACCGGCGTCTAACCAAACAGGTTATCCCAAAGGTAATCATATTTAGACCGAGATGCAAGAGAAAAATGAAATTGAAATGAGAATTTGAAAAATTATCGGAAGAATTCAGATTGAGTTATTAAGGATTTCTTAATAACTGAGTGATATGCCTTCAGAATTAATTCTGACAGGGCTACTTTTGACGCTGTGAAGCTTTCAGGTGGAAAAGGTAAAAGTATACCGTTTGAGAGGAAAGTTGCTTAGAAGGGCTTTATTCGGTTTTTATATGATGTCTTGTTAGTCTACCATATCCATGCTGAATTGTAGGATGCGTTTCGGTATAATGTGCAGGCATTTTCCAGACTAACCCTGTACCCTGACAAGTCCGGCAGGTTTCCTCACCAGCATGTGCAGAACCATCTATCCATTTGTTGTAGAAATCTGCTGGTACTTTACCCCGCCCATTACACACTGGACATTTGTACGGTACTGACATCTTAACCGATACCGATACCTTTCTGCTAACTTGCATTAACATTTGCTATATGATTTCTCACATAGGGTGTATCTACCAAAGAGAAACATAAAATGTTCCTCGCTCCATTTATGTCGCGGTTGATCCTGTAACCGTCATGGTTGAAAAACTCCCTTGATCCAATATTCATTGATTTACCCGTAAAGCTATTAATCTTTGAAGTATAAGACTCATTCACTCTAACCAAAGTTTTACCAGCTTCAAAACACTTATGCTCTAAATGTTGTGCAAACTTATAAAACGAATAAGTCAACATGGATCTTACTGATTTTCTACCAATCTTCCTTGCAGCCTTTGTTGCCATTTGGGATGTCTCAAAGGTCGGATAAAATATCACATCAAAATTATCAACCAAGAACTTAGCCGTCTTATGATGTAATTCACTAACCAAATCCTTTATCTTCCAGCGCATCCGGTCAGCCGCTCGCTTCATTGCACGCTTACGCTTGCCAGTTGCTTTTGACATCCTTGAAAGTAAATCATCTAAATAATGACATAGCCTAACTATTCTACCAAAGTCATGGTAGCCTATCTGACCAAACGAATCTTCTGAAAAGAAGGTGGCAAATGTTCTGATTCCTGGATCAACCGCCGCGACTACACGCCCTTGGCTCTCGGCTCGTGTAGTTTTAACTTCTGTAGGAACACACAAATACCACCTTCCCGAATGATAAATCAAACGAGAATCCTTCATTACCTCCGGTAATTTCTCACTGTAATGTAGACCTCTACCACTTAATGTATGATAAATGCCTTTGTCTTTTATAGCTGTTTGGGGTATATAACAACTCTGTTTAGGATTCCTTCTCGATTTAAACCCAAGCTTGAAATACCCACCCTGCTTCTTTACTTTCCTTGCATTCAAATAAAACGATTGGAAAGCATCCTTAACCGCTATCTTCTTCACTTGATAAGGTATATACTTACAAAATATAGGCAAATCCGCTAAAATATCTTTAGCGATCTTCATCCAATGTTCTTTTACTTTCGTCTTGCTCAAGTATTCAATTGTTTTGTTATAGACAAAACGTTGCGCATCTAACCATTGTTTAAATATCACCTTCTGTTGCGCCGTCGGATAAATCCTTATCTTCCTTGATTTGTTTACTGTAACGCCTAAGTCCATGCATTCTGCACGAGAAGACATGAAGTATTGAGAGAAGATCTTCTGTGAGTTCTTTTTGTGGACTGTGTTTAATTTTGTCGAGAACCACGATTTCTCCACCGTTTTGCTGGATAAGGTACTCAATGAGCTCGAATCCAAACCTACAGAGCCTATCTCTGTGTGCGACAATAAGTGTGATTGTATCACCACACAGGCATCTTTCCAAGATTGATCGCAAACCCTTTCTCTTAAAATTGAGCCCTGATCCAATGTCTTGGATGATTTTTGCTGATGAAAATTGCTCTCGCATGTAGACAATTTGCCTTGCAAGGTCATCTTTTTGTTTTGCAGAACTGACCCTAACATAACAGATAGTGGCTGACTTGGATTTAACCCTGCCGATGTGTCTACTAAACACACACCAGCAGGTTCGGCACAAAGACAATGTTCCAATAATGTGAACTTGCAATGACCATTCTGCTACGACGGTTGCTGCGTTTACACTCCGTCGATCTTACAGGGCTTCTGGGGTGTCAACATCGGCATTCTCCGCCTCAATCACGTTCTAACCAATGACTACGCTGGTCAATGGGATATGATGTGTTGGTATTGGAACTTGCCTTCAACTTGAATGAATATACGAAATAATTCTGCCAATGTCAAGAGAAAAGGCTGATTGCTCATCCATTAAGGGCACAATCAGCCTTTTCAACCACTTCCTTTTGGCAACGCAAAAAACAAGAAATAGGCGCTTCCATTCCTGAATATCTCTCTGCACGTTATCTTCAAAATTTCATTAGTACAGAATTACGTGAAAAGCTTACAAATTTAATATCTTACATTGCAAAAAGTGGAACAAAAGCAAGCGGACTACCAGCTGATATTCTCCCCGATATATGCGATGTTTGGATAAAAGCTTATCAAAAAGGCGCCTTAAAACCAAAAAAATTCAGTAGAGGGCATGATAAAGAATATACGAAAATTTTGAAGAAGATGCAAGATATTTTGAAAAACACTTGACAAGGGTTGAGATAATCGTTAGATTCCCTTTAATTGAAATTCTGGCAACACAAACAAAGAAACTATAGGCGTAAAGCCTATTAGAAGTCTGCCGTTCTGGTGTTGCCAGGAAGCTCAACGGCAGGCTTCTTTTTATATCCGGTCTTCTCTCGACTTCAACGCCGATGTAACCAGTGGTCATAGGTTTAACGACCGCTATGAAATGAAGTCTTGGTTAAACCACACATAGTTAAGCGGAATAGGGAAGAGAATCACAATAAGTTTACTCCCGAAGCTTTCCGAGAGGAAGGAGGTGTAAGGTGTTTAACAGAAGTTGCCCGAAATTGAACGGAGCAATAGAAGCCGAATGAGGTTGACGACTAACGAGCTTCCTCGTCGTTGAAATAAAATCGCACTTTACACGTGGCAAACCGAACGCTTTACGTCAACTCAGCATCCATAACCGAATACGCTTAACGTAATTCAATGGTAATTGTTGATTTAGCCTTTATAGGGTGAATCCACACAGGGGAGGAGTGACTCCCGAACATAGTTACCAAAAACAAAAAATAACATGTGCGAAACTTTGTTTCGGATTGGATACAGAGCTGACATTATGTCAGATACCTCAAGCATACCAAGCATAATTTCCACGTGCAGTTGAAAGTAAAGACTCATGTCGATTGAATTTCTTAAGTCTTTTAATCTTATGTGATATATGAATTAACCGGCTGGTTTCACGTGTTTCGTGAATTACCTGATCTATATCTAAATCCATCCGTGTCTTGATTTTAGATAGCCATTGAAACACTTCAAACAAATCCGCTTCAGGCATTACAAAATCCGCCGCTTCACCAAGTAGATGCTGGCTCTTTGCCGTTCCACCGATAGCGTCATTCAGCAAAGGACACCTGTACCAGCTTGTAATCTTCACCACGCCGAACCTGTCACGGATAGGTTGAAGCACATCACGAGCCAGCGAACGAGCATTCCGGATCACCATAGCCATCTCACGCCGGTCATTCGGAACGTTAATAATCCCTTTCCTATTGGCAGTTTCAGAAGCGAAAACCTCTCTCACCTTAAAATTGCGAGAGAGATTGCGTTCAGAACGGATACGAAAGCGTTCCTTTTTCACCTTGAAGCACCTACTTCTTCCCGAAGCCGATAGGGATTTTTTCAACCACGTTGGCTGCAACGATTGACAGAACGATAAACATGTAGATCGTAAAGAAGTCCGACAGCAGTTTGACCGTCATATCGGTTTCACCGCCGAAGATCACCGCAGCAATAAACCCCGCCAGCACAATCGTCAGGATAATCAGATATGCGAACTTACGCCCGCCGATGCGCTGAACACCGGAATAACGTGCCGGATCGCCGTTGGTTATGGTTTTATCCATTGCAATTCTCTTGAAGTTGTGCCATCGTGACTATTTGCGCCTGTTTCGACAATCTTCACATTTGGCACGAAGCAGACGGCTTCTGCAACGGCATACGAACCATCAGGATTTTTCTGCTGTGTCGTCACCTGTACAATACAACCAACGTGCAAGATTTCCATTGCCTTTGTACTCTTCATCCATCCTTCACTTTCAGATGAAGCCTTACAAAGTAACTGAAACATATCACCGTCTCCCCAAATCTGAAGATCGGGAACATTCTTTGATGCTTCTGAAATATCTGAGTTGTGTAATGTCTTTTCCATTACTCTTTTCCTTTCCATATCGTTGCGTTGAATATTTTGACCATTGCTACGATCACCAGATCAATCGCGCCTCGTATGGCAGCTCCGTCAAACGGTTCTAAAAAGAACGGCAACGAAATCGCATCGTCTATCATCTTAACGATATGGTATTTATCATCCAGATAATAGAAAGCCTCTCTGACGGCATTATGCTTATCCTCGCCGGAACCTGGATCAGTAATAACCGCTTCGGCTGCCTCAACGAGCGATTTCAGCAAATCCAGCACTTCACTAATGCTGAACGGCGCTGTAAACAGTTCCTTCCAATCGGCTTTGACTTCATCCAGTTTGGAGAGTATCATTGCCAGATACGGACTTTGGTTCATTCTAACCTCCTGCTTTCACAATTGCTATTGCAATAGCGATTCCACCATTCAGAAACGCTATTATTACGGCGGCAATTAAATGCCAAGACCGACGTTTTTTCTCTACCTGATCTTTTTCCTGTTTTTCACGGAAAGATGTATTACGATCAATTTTGACCTTCAGACCAGGCTCATCATTTCCGTAAATGACTTTCTGAAACTTGTCTTTGATTTCTTTCACGTCGTCTTTGATTTCAGAAATGTCTTCTTTTAATTCCGTCATCCCCACCCGACGTTCTATTTGATCGTTCATTGCTTCCTCAGCGTCATTTCTTTCTCCCAGTACCTCCACCTCTGCCGCCGCCTTTGCCTCCACCAGGTCCGCCCTTACTGCAACCACCTTTGTTTTGATTCAATCGTCTGCCGCCCCCTGACCCGTTTAAGCGGGGTCTTCGTTTCGTATTCATTATTATTCCTTTAGTTTGATTTCCAACCCAACTTCCCCGCGATAGTAACGATTCCCCTCGTCTGAATCGATAGCGATAAAGCTATCGATAGCGGGATGACCATACCAAAAGCGCTTTCAACAAACCCTTGCCAGTAAAGGACTATCTTGTTTTATTACCCTGATTCTGCCGTTTTAGGCGCTACTGTTAAAATCGGGTACGGCAAGTGAACTATTGCTGCAATGGGTTAAGATATATCAGCGGTCACCGCCGTACCCCGCTATTGTTTTGGTTCAACAGGCGCTAAATCCGCCTCCGGCAGCCATTCCTTTGCCAGCGTTACCTTGCGAACCTTCTCTGCAACCGTCAGATATTTCTCAATCCGCTCCTTCACCGGGAAGGCTATCTGCCGCTCATCCTTAGCGTTCACGATCGGCTCTGCCCAGCGGTCGGCGTGATAACCCTTCACGTCCCGCTGCATCGCTGTATGAACACGAGCATCGAGGCTGTCGAACTCCGCCTGATTCTGACACACAATCACCTTGCGCTCAATCTGGTTTTTCTCTTGTGAAAGTGCCGATCCGGTCAGTAGCAATGAGACAATGAAACAATGAAACAATATCTTCATATTATATCCCGTATTCTGAAGCGAAATAAACTTCAACTGCTTGTCTTCGATCCGCCGATAAAGCCTTAGTACATAACGCAAATTCAACTATATCACCTTCAAGATAATTAAAATAAGCAGCATTTGTCATTCCAACAGCACATCTATCTGATGTAAAAAAATCTACATACATATTAACGTCATCTATTTCTAAAATTCCATCTACCCATAAACTACCTCTACCTGTTGTGCTTGTGCCTATAAATGTATGAACCAAATAATGTGGGCTGGTATCCGGTGTGCCTCCTTGACCACCAGTACCTGAAACAGGTTGATTGTCACCCCTTCTGTCTATTCTGTATTCAGGACCCGCAGCAACAGTCATTAATCGGTGGAATGTATTAGTAGTTGCTGAATTACTAAGACTGAAGAATGCATGGGAAGCGCTATTATCATCTTTTCTAACAACCAAAAAGACCGTAAACAGTGTATTCTTACCAGTTAATAATGCACCAACCGCATTGCAGGTTGCATACTCATCCGTTGTGAACTTAATAACCTCGTGTCCACCAATGAGATCACCAGCCTCCTCTGACCATAACGGCTGATTGTTACCAGTATCTTGTATCCAGTCATTCCCCTCGCCGGATAGGTCAAATAGCTCGCTGATCCTACCATCTCCATCCTTGTCCACATAATCCGTGATCGGATCGCCCCACGCCCGCCAGTGGGTCGCCAAGTTGTCGTCAGACGTAAGCGGGAATTCAATATCACCGCTGGAAGCGGTTTCGACCTGACCCCACTTACTGTTGCCTACCTCGCCCCACTGTCCTGCTGTTAAAACAAACAGCAGGACTAAGATAATTCCCAGCTTTAATGCTCGCATTTTAACTTCCAATTAACTAAACCAGTATCTGTTTGACTGGTTTCAAGGTA
>Ga0315538_1002179_pt1 | contig 11125 bp, 8 predicted proteins | sample SalMarSW160230MG_2_FD_203834 | JGI IMG/M metagenome (GOLD analysis project Ga0315538, IMG submission 203834) | Salt marsh sediment microbial communities from the Plum Island Ecosystem LTER, Massachusetts, United States - Salt Marsh Sediment SW1601-230 ...
ATTATGCCGACCACGACGGAACCTGGCCCGACAGTGATGATGACTTGAGTGGCTATCTCAGTGATGATCCCGTAGGAACTTATGAATTCGATGACTATGGCAAGGTAGGCGGTACCAGCGGTGTGCCAGGAACTGGAGACACGTGGGGTTCAGGGGGAGAGGCACACGATGATGTCGTGTGGAACGATGGCTCGCATAAGTGGGAGAAAGCGTCTTAAGTCCAGTACAGAGTGGTTTTGGCGTGGCGGGCTCTGCCAGGGGAGACCGGGGCGAAAACAATCAGCAGCTCCCCTCCCGTTGCAGTTCCGGGCATAATCGGGCAAGTGGCATCCCGCCACCCAGAATCTGATCAGGGAACGTCTCAAGAAGGGCAGCCAGCAGTCGCTAATCTTAATTATTCAAATTCTAGCAGTTGTCCAAGTATAAAAGGGGGCGAGACTTCATCTCGCCCCCTCTCTTTTTGACCTCTGTGGCTACACAAAAGCCTCTTTTATGACCTAAGCAACAGAACAAGCTTATGTTACATCACGGCACGATTTTGAATGACGGCGACCACGCTAGTAAGGCCATGCGCCTTTACTGCGCGGCGTCTCTCTTATCTGCCTAACAGCGGTTTCGCTGATGAGATACTGCTCACAAAGGTCAGCCCGTATATCTTCCAACATACTCGCAATTGATACTAAGCGCTTTTGAAGGTTATCACAGATTGAGTCTAACCGCTCACGAGATTTGTTTAGCCTTGGAAATAGGGTGGTTTGTATTAAGCTACGATTTGCCATGTAATAGTCTCTCGCACTCGCACTCTTTTTGTTAGTGGAATACTGGGGTAGAAATCCCTCGAAGTCATCCGGTGGCCAGGCCATCTGGAAAAAGCTAATACCAATGACGTATGGTTGTACATTCTTTTCAAGACTACAGAAGGATTCCAATTCCGTTAGAAGTGAGTGAATGAAAACGGCGATATCTCCCAACATATGACGAAACTGACCCACTTGTTCATCGTAGGCTAAGGTCTCTTTATTCAAATCTTTGTATTTCTCATCAAGTTCATGTTTCCGCCGGAATTCGAAACCTGCTGCGTAGAGGTTCACCTGCTCTCCAAATATCTCAATATGTGCATACGGAATAAAGTAATTTGTCACTGCCGCTTCTTTGTTCACAATTTGGTTCTCAACCTTGAACTTATCTAGGTCTTCTGGTTTTAACACTCGGTCAGCCCTTTGTCCTAAGGGATATTCACTCCAAGAAAAAGATCTTTTATTTATTTCGCGAAGCACTTCTTGAACTCGCTCAATAAGAGGATCTATCACCAGAGCAACGAATTCAGTTACGCGGGCTTGCCCACGCTCGTAGGTGCTTTCTTGAACCATTTCTCTAGTATTACGGGCCATATGAAAAGTGGCCAAGGCCAATACCAGGGTGGCCAAAGCTGTTATAAGAAAAGCCAGCGTAGCAACATTGTTTCCAAAAGTAGGTTGGAACGGGAACCAAGACGGGAACAGCAGTACGAGGAGCACGAACACGAAAGCCAGACCCACTAGAACCGTCAGGGCAATGACCGCCTTCAGCCACTTCTCAAGTGCCATAGTTCACATTATATACACAGAATGAGCATACAACAACAGGATTGCACTTTATGGACGATTGTTCATCCAACACGGATTTCCTTGGCGCTTCTATTACGTTGCCGTTTGTTCACCGTAGAACTTTACGCTCAGGTCTCGGGTCAACCGGAGATACTTCAAGGCATCTTCATTTATACCTATACCCAAGGTACCTATCGAATGGAGGTACAACGACGCGTCTATCCCTGGTCTCTCGTAATGCGTCTTCGACATCTTACCCAATTTGCCGGCATTACCGTGCACCAGCGTATTTCTGACCTTACGTAGCCCGTGCAGTTCGCTGGTTTCCTCCTCATTCAATATGCGTAGTCTGTGGGCGAGTGTTATCATCTGTTCGAGACCAAAACGTTCAGTTTCTTTCTCTGTCATTTTGATTGTCAACCTTAGCTGGTCTGAAAGCACCAACTCCATGATCGTGGCGCAAAGCGGTATGGTTCCCAAATAATGCCCACGTATGTACATGTCATCTGCTTCCGATATATATTCCCACAATAAGTTCGGCAGTGGTGAAATATAGGTTGCAGGAGCTATCTGTTTCCACCTGGCCACCCTGTCATCCAAGGAGCTACTGTCCCATTTCATGAGATCGGACCTGAATTTAGTTTCATCCATGCTAACTAACCCTCCTCTGACTGAAAGTACATCTCGATAGATGTGATGCAGTAGTCAACAACACGCCCTTTTGTTGGCTATTCCGTGTCACTTTCTACTTATTTGTTATCCCAGATAACAAACATGGGGATGTTTGCCCTTTCATGCGTACGTAAAGGTAAGCACTCCTACTTGATGCGCCTTGTGATTAGCATTAAGTTACCAAGCCCTCTTTCTTCAGGAATTCAAGGCACCTAGGGATCACGAAGTCTGGCACTGTATCATATTTGACATAGTCAAGGGTGAAGATATAATCATTTTCAACGTGGAATTGCTCGTCAATGTATTTCATCAGGGCATCATCAGCGATTTTGGATTTTAAGTTGAGAACTTGCAGTAGAACCCTGAAAGCTTGAAGACGGAAGTAGGAGTTTGGGTCATTCATTATGATTCTCAATAGAGGCTCTTTCGTGAATACGTTAATTAAGTATGTGGAGTAGTTAAAATCGGGAATATATTGCTTTATTATGGCTTCGCCAGAAGTAATGTCAGCTGTGGTCATTTCAGAGCCATCCTTCATGGTGGCCTTTGGTTTTCCGTGTAGAAGGCAGGATAGCAGATTGTAGGCGTGGTCCTGGCCGACGCTTTGTGCGGGCACATGTTCGAAGAATTTCCTGAGGCTGGCAACACGGTGGACTTTGTTCAATTTTTCATCTCTAGCGTTCTCAACAAGCATTCTTGGCAGGGATCGGATGTCAGCTTCCGAGATTTCCTGTTCGGATATGGCACCGGCCCTGTTTTGAAGAAAGTTGGCTGAGACATACTCTCCGGTCGGCTTCTCATTGATGACGTAGTCAATGATAGGTTGCAGGTCATGGGTTAGCATGAGGACTGTCTTCCTGTAGAAGCTCCGCTTTCTGGACGAGAATAGCCGACTGATTATGGCGTATTTCTTGTTACTGTCAAATGATGATATAGGGTCATCCAGGATCACCAACTTGGGGTCTTGACTCAAAGCGTAATGCATGAACAGTACCAAGGCGAAGGCGTTTTTTTCGCCCCAACTTAGATGCAAGTTAATGTCCTCAACTTCTATTGGGTCCGTCGTCTTGGAAATGTAGCTCAAAATGGTTTTTGATACATTCTCGGACTCGTCCCTAATCTCAAACTTGTAATTGATGCCCGCCGTCAACAAGAATTCATTAATGTCTTTGATGGCTTGTTCTTTGGCAGAACCAATAAGCCCCTTAAGCTGTCCGATATCGCTCTTCAGTAACTCAGTTTCTTGTAGAACTGCCCTGATCTTACCATTCAGGAAGTCTACGCAGTCTTTCACTTTCTGATTGTTGAATATCTGTAAGTTTGAGGTATCGATGATTAGAGCGTTAAGCTGCTGGTCAAGGTGAGGTATGTCTTCACGGCGAACGCGGAAGGAATTGAACTCCTGGGCATCCATTATCTTGCTGACAAGGAAATTGAGCTCATGATAGAACTTGGTAACCCAAAGCTGAATCTCTCGCTCTCCTTTGTTACCCTTGATGCAATCGATGAGGATTGCCCTCTTCTCTTCGTCCATGAAGTCCTGAACACTCTGAAAGTAAGAAAGCATTTCTCTTATGTTTTTGACATTGGATTTAGTATAGGAGGCATTGAACATTTCTTTTTCATCTACGTACTCTTTTCCGAGGCCGCTAGTGCAAAAGGGGCAGATTCCGTTGTCGTCAAATTTCGAACCGTCGTGCTTCCAGCCAACCCAATCGACGCTGTAATCCTTCTGCATTAAGGGTTGGAATTTGGTCAGCTTCTCAGGCAGGGTAAAAATGCTCTGAGAACTGGTGAGCGTCTTTAGTAGCCCTATCTTCTTTAACTCGCCGGATTGGGTCACTGTAAATTTCGATAGCACATTTTTGCCGACTGAGACAATTTGCTGAAGGTCGGCATTCTGGGCTAGATCTAGGTGGATTTCCTTGAGTCTCTTGTTAATGGATGCCTGCCGTGCTTCATACTCTGGAGTCTTAATGAAGACATCAAATGAGTTCTGTATGACTTCACTCTGCTGAAAGACAAAGCTTTTGACGAAGTCTTCGTTGAAGAGGAGTACCTTAATAGGTTCGGAAAGAGTGCATGTCGGAGCATCGGTGCTTCCAAAACACTTCAGTCGAGAAAGATCCTCTTGTTTTGATTGGAGCTCAATAGCTGAGGCAATCGTGGACTTACCAGTTCCGTTCATCGCATACCGGATGTTCAAATGGTTCTTGCGAATTTGTATGATTGCGGATGTAACATTATTGCAGTCTTTGACTACAGCTTCAATCATTGTTTTCTCCAATAAAGTACATACGCGCTTGATTCGAAGGCGCTCTGATTATAGCAGAAATGTGAGAAAAGGTTTAGAAGAGGGAAAGACATCGATTCAAGTGGTAAAATAGAATCAATGAAAAGGCAAGCCATCCATTACGTTCAGTCGAGCTACTCAACACTGGACAAACATGGGGATGTCGACATGCACTTAAGAGTAAGAAGAGCATCCTTTTCTCATTTGAAATAAATGTCACAATCTGAGTAATTGTTGCCGTCGGTTCGCTACGTTAAGCAGTGTCCTCAGCCATCTAGGCTCGGACACGGTCTAGCCAATCAGAGACATACCCTGCTACTTCTTGCCAGCGGGGTTCCCCAATAACCCAGTGGGCATGATTTGGGAATTCCTTATAGATTGAGACGGCTCTATATTTGGCAGCAACCTTCTGCAAGACCGAAGCCGGAGTGGTCCGATCTTGGCCTCCGGCGACAACGAGCACTGGGCAGGTAACCTTGGCTTCATTGACTCGCGTAGCGCCTTTCCTATCCAAGAACCAGAATCCAAATTCACAAGCTGCTTGGCCAGACTCATAGACAAATCGGCTGAAAATCTTCTTTTGATCTTCCGCTGGTAGCAATTGGAGCATCGAGTAGACTGCCTCATTGAAGGTCTGACGCATCGGCTTTCTCCAAAAGCCCCATTTTGTAAGTCCGCTCCAAAAGCTTCTTATCACCGATGGCTTCAGGGCGATAATTCCGCTCGGTGACGCAGGAGTCAACAGTACCAGGGCTTTGGCTAATCCTCGACTCCCAAGCATTTGTGCAAGAAGCCCACCCATAGAGTGGCCCATCAGGATAGGTAGCGCATCGAGTTGGTGGATTTCCTTTTCAAGGTCTCCAACGTAATCTAGCAGGCTGGTAGTCCCTAGCTGAGGATTAGGGAGTTCTTTCAGAGCCATATCATGAAAACGCAATGTGGGAGTAATACACTGATAACCCTTGTCTTCAAAGAATCTCTTGTAGTTCTCCCAGCACCAACCACCACCCCACATGCCGTGTATCATCATGATTGTTTCAGTCATGAACTTCCCCACTTCAAAAGACGAATCGGGGCAAATTCCAATAGTATACAGCCATCATATTTCGCCTGCTGCGGGCTGTCAAGATACTTTCCTGAATCACTTGTGGCTAAACGCGGGGTAACAAAAGTCAGAAATGTGCAGCGGTAACTCAGCGTATTACTCAGAGCGCTAAAATCTTGTCTACTGCCTCACCATTACGCTATTTCTGGTAAGCTCCAATATAGTTTTCGTTGCACAACGGCGTGGATGGTGTTAGAATCGGCTTTGTGAGAAAGGGGCTTCTTGATCGCTAAAGGATGCCCCGATGGTTAGTACGTTTATCGAACGATAAGATGTGGTCTCCGTCTCAGTGGATTTGCGGAGGTTAATATCACGGCTATTACCAAGGATGAAGCGAAACAAAAAGTAGCCAAGCTGGTCGCTGACTACACGGCCCTGACAACCGAGCAGGTTAAAAAGTATCACGAGGCCAAGACCAAGCAGGGTTTTATTCAACCGCTATTCCGCTCACTGGGTTGGGACTTCGATGACGTGAATGAGGTTGCGCCCGAGGAGAACGCATCCAAGGGGCGCGTTGATTATGCCTTTAAGATTAAAGGCGTCTCCAGGTTCTATCTGGAGACCAAGCACCTCAAAGCTGACCTGAACAACGCTCAATACATTAAGCAAGCAGTTACATACGCTTATAACAAGGGTGTTACCTGGGCCGGGTTGACTAGTTTCGACCATCTCAGACTATTCAATGCGCAGTCAGGGCAATCCTTCCTGACCTTGACCTACCAAGACTATACTGGTGATTTCGACCGCTTGTGGTTACTCTCCAGAGAGTCTATCGAATCTGGGAATCTGGAAAAGGAGGCCCATAAGGTCGGCATATTGCCTCCACCGCAACCTGTGGAGCGTCGTCTTTTTGTCCAACTTAAGAATTGGCGTGAAGAGATATTTACACAGTTGCGCCTTTATAACAAGGAACTCAATCTCCCACAAATAGATGAAGTAATTCAGCGCCTGTTCAATCGCCTCATATTCATCCGAACCTGCGAAGACAGGGGTATCGAAGAGAAGACCTTACTAGCAGCGGTGCACCAATGGAAAAGTAGCGGGCATAAACCGGAGTTGATTGAAAGGCTTAGAGAGGTTTTTCATCGATTTGATGGGTATTATGACAGCGACCTTTTTGCCCAACACACTGTGGACAAGGTCTTTGTAGAAGCATCGACTCTGGAAAATATAATCGGCGGCCTTTACGAAGTCCCCGGCGGTGTTGCCAGCTATGATTTCTCAGTAATGGATGCAGACGTACTGGGAGCCGTCTATGAGCAGTACCTGGGCCACGTAGCAAGTATAGCCAAGCGAAGGGTGAAGGAAGGCCAGGGACAATTTGACCTGGGATTGGATGTTTCTTTAGAGGCTAAAAAGGAGAAACGGAAGCAACAGGGTATCTATTACACTCCCAAATGGGTGACCGATTATATTGTGAAGCACACCGTTGGCCGGTTTCTGGCGGAGCACAACCACGACGAGAATATGAAAATCAAGGTGGTTGACCCTGCTTGCGGTTCGGGTTCTTTCCTAATCAGAGCCTATGATGAGCTGTTAAACTATCATGCAGCGGCAAGTGGCAAGCCGGTTTCGGAACTGGACCAGTGGGACAGATTGCCGGTTCTCAACAGAAACATATTCGGCGTCGACCTTGACGGGCAGGCCGTTGAGATAGCGCGGCTTAACCTTCTGCTAAGAAGCCTGGCACGTCGCGAGATTTTGCCCAGCCTCGCCGACAATATCAGGCGGGGTAATTCGTTGATATCAGGTGCCGAAAGCGAGTTAGAAAAGTACTTTGGGAAGTCATGGAACGAGAAAAGACCGTTCGACTGGCAACATGAATTTGCTCCGGCAGCGCAAGGCGTTGACTTTGATGTGGTCATTGGCAATCCTCCCTATATCCGGATTCAAACGCTACCCAGAGATGAGGCTGACTACTACAGAGACCATTTTGTTTCTGCCTCAGGCTCCTTCGATATCTATGTCCTCTTCTTGGAGAAGGGTATTGAGTTGCTGAAGCCGGGCGGCCGGTTAGGTTTTATCTGCTCTAGCAAGTTCCTGAAGTCGCAATACGGAGCGAGAATCCTACAATTCATCAAACAAAAGTGTACCGTGGAGAACATCGTAGACCTTTCGGCACAGACGGTCTTTGCTGAAGCGACGACCTACCCCACCATAGTAGTTCTGAAAAAGGAATCGAATAAGTCATCTCTATACTACGTGTCGGTCCCGCAGGGGATCACCGATTCCCCGGTTACCTCCGCCCTGGATCTTGAAGGGTTGCCGGCAGTAATCACAGACCAGGAAGTCATAACCAGACGGATGTGGCCACCACTGGCGAAGGACGATACGCTGTGGGAGAAGTTAATCGCAAAAACAGAGCCCTTGGGCAATATGGCGGATAAAGTGTTCGTGGGGCTGCAAACCAGCGCCGACAAGGTATACATTCTTGAGAAGCTGGGCGATGCCGGGCCGGGTTTGATACGCGTGCGCTCGCAGTTAACTGGAAAGGTATATGAACTGGAAAATGAACCACTTAAGCCACTGCTCAGCGGCCATGACATCAAGCGGTATGGCGTACCTAATACACAAAGGCTGCTATTATTCCCGTACCGTGTGAACGAAGGCAAAGCAGACCTAATAACGACTGAAGACTTCGCTAACTCTTTCCCCAAATGTTGGGAGTACCTTGTACGACATCGCGGTGTATTGGAAGATAGAGAACGCGGTAAAATGCGTCACGAAAGATGGTATGCTTATGTATATCCCAAGAACTTGGCACTACACGTGCTGCCAAAACTGGCTATCCCGCGGCTGGTGAAGCATCTAGAGGCAGTTTTTGACGAGGCAGGCTCCTTTTACCTTGATAATGTCGATGTGGGCGGGGTCATCCTGAAAGACGGCTCACATGAGAACTATTTATACCTGCTGGGTCTGTTACATTCACAGGTGCTGGATTTTTGTTTCCGGCGTATAAGCTCCCCCTTCAGAGGCGACTTCCGTTCCGCCAACCGTCAGTTCATTGAGCCCCTGCCAATTCGTCATATCGACCCCTCCAGCGCCGCGGATTTGAAGATGCGCGATGATTTAGTGATACTCGTAGAAAAGATGCTAAACTTCCAGAAGAAGCTACAAGAAACCCAACCCGAGAGCACGGAGGAGGGACACGAACTGGAGCGGCAAATCCGGCGGGCAGACGAAGAAATTGATGAACAGGTCTATGACCTATATGGCCTTGGCGCAGCGGAGAGAAAAGCAATCGGAGTTCTAAAAGTGGGATAGTTGTAGTTTGACGGAACGGCCAATTCGCTTTTTAGGAGTTTCAACCGCTTGGTCTTCCCATTCGCCAACCCCATCCTTCTTTCTGCCTGCACATAACGTCACATTGTGCAACCAGGATTCCACATTGACCTTGTTATGATAAGAATGCATGCGCTCTAACGTAAATTACACGCTGGCCAAAATCAACTTTAAGTTTTACTAAGTACAATGATACTTTCTCTCAATTTCGCTGAATTTTGCTGCCCACTGGATCTAAGGTATCTGGCGATTCTGATTTCGTCTAATTGGAAGCCGTTTTCCTCTGCAATCTGACTTATGATCGAGTCTGTTTCTACAGGAACTTTATAATAGGATGAGTTCCCCACGTCAATGTAAATTCTAGACCCATTTTTAAGTTTCTTATAAAGGCACCCGAATATTGTATTCATATCGGCGAAATATCCACGTATCATTTCCGGTATAGATTTATTCCATAACTTATCTCTATACTGTTCTATGTTATCTAACACTGTCGTCAAGTCCGCTACCTTTGGGATCTCTGCGCTGTCCCAAGCTATTTGCACATGAGATCGCAGTGTGCTTTTTCGTAATTCCCGCTCATCTATATACGATTTCAAATATCCAAATATCCATAACTCAAGCCTATAAATATCAGTGTAGTCGCGTGAATTTAGATACGGTGGTGATGTTATAACAAGGTCTATAGAATCATCATCTAGGTCCTTTATTAATTCTCTGGCATCACCCTTCTTACAAAGACTATGATTATCTACCGTTTTCTCGTTTTTATTTACTTTACGTAAGTCTTCAAGGATAATATCTCTACAAAAACCAATGAATTTCTTATGAACATCGCTCCGTGAAAGCCTATTATTTTGCCAATTAGGTTTGTAAGACACACATTTACCATTTCTGAAGACATTACTAATGCCCAGAAGATTTGAAGCCAATGCTATTTTAAAGAGCAGCTTATGGTAATTGGAAACCTCGTGTAGATTTTCAATTTCACTTAATACATCGAGTATTCCCCAAGCTACTTCTTTATGGAATATCCATTTTTTCAATCCGTTTTTCTCAAAAAGTGTTTCTGGGTCTATTTTGGGATAATCTGGCGTTAGCTCTGCCTTCTCTAAATTGAGTTCAAACCTATTAATCGTATCTTCAATGTAACAAATGTCATATCCCCTATATGTTTTTACTTTCATTAGGTCGAATAGGAACGGATTTATTTCAAATGATACGCACTTAATATCTAACTCTTGGCATGCGAGTGGAGTTGTCCCACTTCCGGCGAATGTGTCGAGACAGAGGGCTGGTTCGTAGTCTAATTCTTCAACAATAGACTTGACTAAATTTCCGGAAAAACCTTCAACAAATGGATACCATCGGTAAAAAGGTTCATCTTTATTATTCATAAAGTGAACCTCATTATTATACTTATTTATATAATTTTTAAAGGAGAAATTTTTACTCACGTGATTTTTTCTTAAGTCGGCTAACCGCTTTCTTCGCTTTCACTGAAGCACTTTCTGATTCTAGGTAGAACCTTTTGGGATTGTTGTCATATTTCGGGTGGCATTTAATATTGGTATCCCAAATAATGTCTTTGTCTACCTTTCTACCGTCATATAGCACCAATGTGCCAGCTGAGCAAGATTTATCTTCCTCACCGAGGCATAAGTTGATTTGTTGTAAACCGATATTCGCCCACTCATCAGATTTTTCTGAACCACTCGAAGAAGTCCTACCTAGGCACTTTATCTCAATGATATAGCGAGTGTTGTTTGTCCAATCATTGATTCTTATATCCGTTTTATCTGCCGTACCTGAAATAGTTGCTTCTCTATCAGGTGTACCATCCGGCATATGTTGGTTTAAGTACAACCATAGTGATCCATGGAATATCACTTCGGGACTGTCACGTAAAAGCCTCTTTGCTTTATTCTCCCAATACTTAACTCCCTTTTCACCATGTACCGCTTCATCATAGTGTCTATCAACCAATTTACAGTACTCTCGTGCAGGAAGAGTTTTAGGAGTCTTAATACCAGGATGAAAGTATTCTAAAATGTCGGAAATTGAGGTGGTCCCCGAAATTTGGACAGGTTGTTAAGAGCGGGTTCTGCTCCTAGAATAAAATACAGAATAGGAGGAGCAGGACATGAAACAGAACAGAAGGAAGCACAGCCCGTCATTCAAGGCCAG